>QGNH01000458.1_pt1 | contig 35768 bp, 59 predicted proteins | sample 1735481 | NCBI WGS metagenome assembly QGNH01 (sample SAMN09239004, study PRJNA386568) | Viral metagenome, whole genome shotgun sequencing project. | reverse complement strand
AAATCTGTCTCTGACAGTTCGTGAGGTTATCGTCAACTCTGATATTGGTCCAGAACTCATGCAAGCGCTTATTGATGATCCAAAGGAATTTAAAACTATTTGCGGTATGACTCCGCTTAACGCTGCAAAGGCTCTTGGTAAAATCGAAGCTCGTATTGCAAAACCTTCTAAGACTTCTACTGAAACTAAACTAAAAAGCAAAGTTCCAGAGCCCGTTAAAACCGTCAGAGCTAAAGGCGGTGCGGTAACCAAAGGTTATCGTGATGATATGACTATGCGTGAATATGAAGCGTGGAGAAAAGAATCATCTAAACGGGCCTAGAGAAGTTTGCATAACTTTAAAGGAAACTGAAAATGGCCGGTAACTCACTTTTAAACATCTCGATGATCACCAAGGAGTCAGCGAGAATTCTTAAGAACAATCTTGGACTAGCAAAACATGTTAACCGTCAATACGACGAAAATTTTGCTATCTCTGGAGCTAAAATTGGTAGCGTTATCAATATCCGTAAACCAGTTCGTTACACAGTAACCAAAGGTCAAGCTTTGTCACTTCAAGACATTGCCGATCAAAGTGTTGCTCTAACCCTAAACACTCAAGCTCACGTTGACTTCCAATTCTCTTCAAAAGATATGGAATTAAGCGTTGATGAGTTTGGTGGACGTTATTTGCAACCTGCTGTAAATGCTCTTTGTAATCAAATTGATTATGATGGTCACACCATGATCAACACCAACGTTTCTAATTTCGTTGGAGTTCCACAAACAACTCCTGCAACTTTGCTCTTAGCTTTGCAAGCCCGTCAAAAGCTAATGGAGAATGCTTGCCCAGTTGATGACAATCTCACTTTATGCGTTAACCCCGCTGCTGAAGCTGCAATGGTCGATGGCTTAAAGGCTTTGTTTCAAGATTCTGGTGCATTGTCTGAGCAATATTCAAAAGGTTACATGGGAAAAGCCGCTGGCTTTAAATGGGTAATGGACCAGAACGTTCAATCCCACACCATTGGTGCTGTTGCTTCTAGCACTCCTACTGCAAACGCTGCAGCTGGACAAGTTGGAGCTAACATTATCACCAGCGCATGGGCTTCTGGTGTAACAAACGTTTTGTTGCCTGGTGACATCGTAACGTTTGCAAACGTTTATGCAGTAAACCCTGTTTCATTCCAAAGCACTGGAGCATTGAAGCAATTCTTGGTAACTGCCGCCGTAAGTTCAACTAGCACCAATGCAACGATTCCTATAAGCCCGTCAATTGTAACCAGTGGGCCTTATCAGAATGTTAATACCTCTGTTGCCGCTGGTTCTGCCGTTCTTACTTTCGGAGCTGCATCGACCTACACCAATTACGTTTCTCCAAACAACATTGCATTCCATAAAGATGCATTCGTTCTTGGAATGGCAGATTTGCCACTCCCTGGTGGAACTGACATGGCAGCTAGGGTTTCTGATAAAGAAGCTGGGATTTCAATTCGTGTGGTTCGTGCCTACGATATCGTGAACGATATCTGGCCTTGCAGAATGGATATTCTGTACGGATGGCAAGCGGTTTATCCTGAACTCGCTTGTCGCGTTCAAGGGTAATTGATTTTTGAACTGAGGCGCTCAATAGTGGGCGCCCCTTTTTAAACTAAACTTTTAAAGGAGATTTATGGGTATGCAAACTGAAACAAATACCAACTCGCTAGTAGGCGATGGTGCTTCAAGTGGCGGGATTGTTTACGGACAATCTGCCACTGATTTAATTGGATTCTATGGAACCGCACCTGTTGCGCAAATCACTACTTATACAGCATTGACTGATTCAAGTGGTGGAACTGCCGCAGCTGGTACCGGAATTCAAGCGTTAACAAGCACATATAACAGTGCCCTTGTTGTTAATGGGATTTCTACCTGCGCAGCAGCTATCAATGGAATTTTGGCTAACCTTCGCACGTTAGGAATTTTTAAATAGTATGAAAATATTTGTCGCCATCCCTGGGCGGGATAACAAACTCGATTTCAACGTTGTTAAATGTCTAATGGAAGAGCATGCGATCTCGCTCAAGGTTGGCGTCAATATTCAATTTGATCTTTATCCTTCGTCTGGTGGAATTGCAGACGGGAGAAACTTTCTTGTTGCAGACTTTCTAAAATCAGACTGTGACAAGATTGTTTTCCTTGATTCAGACGTTACCTTTAACCCTGGTGCAATCATTCAACTGGCGTTAAAGCCTGTTGACGTTGTAGGCGGGTGTTATAGGCATAAACAGGAAACAGAATCTTACCCTATTGATTTTAAAAAAGGTGACATGTGGGCTGATTCAAATGGGCTTTTGAAAGTTGAAAAGCTTCCATTTGGGTTTATTTGCCTATCGAGAGAAGTGTTCAAAAAGTTTGATGAGAAATATCCAGAAAGAATAATGAAAAACTTCGGTCTTAAATCGACCGTCTATTTCCAATTTCCAATAATTGACGGTGTACTTTGGGGCGAAGACTTCATGTTTTGTAAGGAATGGAACGCCATGGGAGGCACCGTTTACCTAGACCCAGAGATAGAGCTCACTCATTGGGGCTCTTTACCAACTCCGTACAAGGGTCACATTGGAAACTGGCTTAAATCACAACCGCAGAATATTGCAAAAAAACTAATGTTACAAAAAGAGAGAGGAATTGAAAATCATGAAATCCCACACGTACCCAGTATCGGTTTACCATAAGGACTTTGAAGCTGATAAGGCAACCGAGGCTTCACTAAAATTGCATTCAAAGATTGTTCATAGCGATGAAGAGTTTGAAGCTTTAGGAGATGATTGGGGTTTTCATCCCTCTCATAAACTTGAAAAAGTAGAACCAAAGATTGAGGAAGTTGTCGTTGATGGCCATAAGGAAGTAAAAAAACAACTTAAGAAAGTTAAATAATGACTGGCCTTGATCTAATTAATAGTTCGCTTCGTCTCATTGGGGTTTTAGCCTCTGGTGAAACCGTAAGTAATGACGAAGCAAATGATGCTTTAGCATCACTCAATCAAATGCTAGATACTTGGAGCACTCAAAACCTTTTAATACCAGCAAAGATATCTGAATCTCTGGCCTTGGTAGTAAATCAACAGACCTATCAAATGGGTACTGGGGCTCCTGACTTTAATACGGCAAGGCCACAAAAGATTGAGAATATTAATTGGCAACAAGTCTCAGGTAGCACGACTCTTGAGATTCCAATTGAAATATTGAATCAAGATCAATGGGCTGCGATTTCAATAAAAACCATAACCTCTAACTTACCGACAAGAATGTGGCCGCAATATCTATACCCTTATGTGAAATTGAATTTCTGGCCAATTCCAAGCGTAGCTGGAAATGTTATCGTTTGGTCGTGGAAACCTCTCTCAAGCATAGCCACTTTAACAACTTCACTTTCGGTACCACCAGGATATCTAAGGGCTTTGAGGTACAACCTTGGCATTGAATTAGCTCCAGAATATGGACGCCAACTTGATCCAGTTGTTATTGAAAACGCTGTTGAGAGTAAGGCCTCAATCAAGAGAATGAATAGCCCTATAACTTTACTAGGAATTGACCCGGGCGTGTTGCCTAAGAAGTCTACTTGGAACTGGTTTACGGGGGAATAGTTGATTGACACGCTGGAGATGTCTAAAGTTTATTGGCGTGCTCTTCGTGGTAGATCAATTGAAGATGTCGAGAACCTTTTAAAAAAAATCAGCAGTCACCACGGTAAAATATATTGGGGTGAAGTCCTAAATCATTTAGTTGTTAGAAAAAATGGAAAGAAGAAATGAGATTCCCAGGCTTCATAGGACCAAGTTATACTCTTTCGTCTGTCAATTATGAATGCCAAAGGTCCATAAATCTATATCCAGAAATGAATGAACTAGGACAAACTGGGAAAGAACACGAAGTTGCTACACTTATTGGAACTCCCGGGCTATCACTTCTTTGCACGCTTAGTACTGGCCCTGTAAGAGCTTTATGGTATACATCAACGGGCCTTTTATACGCAGTCGCCGGCAATCAACTTTTTAGCATTAGTTCTAGTTATGTGGCCACAAGTGTTGGGACCTTACAAACTGTTAGTGGTCCAGTTTCAATTGCCGACAATGGCATTCAACTAGTAGTCGTTGACGGTGCAAATGGTTATTACATTACAATTCCCACGACTACTGTTCCAGTTGGGGCATATGTTTTTACAATAACCTCTGGAAATACCGCTTCAGTAGGCACGACTTTTACAAATAATGGTCAGACTTTTACCGTAGTCAATCAACTTACATCGTCGGCCACAAGCTTAGTTGCAAGTGGTACGGGCGCACCACAAACTAGTGGTTCTTTAGCCTTGGGCGCAGGGCCTGGAACTGGGCCAATTTTCTATTCTAGTTTTTCATCGCCGCCAAACACAATATCACTAATAACCGACGCAAATTGGCTTGGATCAAATCAGGTGTCTTTTCAAGATGGTTATTTTATATTTGCAAAGCCAAATTCCACTGCTTTTTATTTATCAGACTTAAACGCTGTGACCTTCGGAGCTCCAGCACTCACTCAAAAAAACGGATTCACTGACAATATTGTTTCTCAACTTTGTTCAAATAGAAACTTATGGTTACTCGGTGATCAAACAAGTGAAGTCTGGTTTGATAGTGGTAATAACTTAAATCCATTTCAATACGTTCAAGGATCTCTTAGCCATATTGGATGTGCTGCATCTCTTAGCTCTGTAAAAATGGCAAACACTATATTTTGGCTAGGCAAAGATCAAACCGGATCTGGTGTTGTATACATGGCGAATGGTTATACTCCACAAAGAATTAGCACTCAAGCTGTGGAGCTTGCTATTCAAAGCTATTCCACAATGAGCGACGCTATTGCATATGCGTACCAAGAAAATGGACATCAATTTTATGTGCTAACTTTTCCTACAGGAAATGCAACCTGGGTTTATGACCTAGCCTCTAGTTTATGGCATGAAAGAGCTTATTCAAATCAAGGTATTTTTGGCAGGCATTTATCAAATTGTTATGCCTTTGCTTTTAATACTCATGTGGTTGGTGATTATTCAAACGGCAATATTTATAACATGAGTTCTAGTTTTTACTCTGACAACGGAAACCCACTTATCAGGCAAAGAATTACGCCACATCTTTCAAAAGACATGAATAGAGTTTTTGTAAGTTCCATTCAACTTGATTTTGAAACAAATATCGGTCTTTCTTCAGGCCAAGGCTCACAACCTCTTGCAATGTTATCATGGAGTAATGATGGCGGTCATTCTTGGTCAAATGAGCATACTGCACATCTTTGCGCTATAGGCAATAACTCTGATAGAGCAATTTGGCGTAGGCTTGGACAGTCTAGAAACAGAGTATTTAAGTTTTCAATTTCAGATCCGGTAAAAGTAGTTCTAATAGGCGCTGAAATAGATCTAATGGCAGGCGCTAGTTGAGTAATGTCATTCTTCCACCAATGTCATACCAAACACCAATGGTTGATAAGAACAATCTAATCACTCCGACTTGGGCTAAATGGTTTTTACAACTTTACTTGAGAGCGGGCGGTGCAGACGCTGCGACGGGTGGAGGCGGTGGCCTTACAAATCCAATGACTACCGGCGGGGATATGATCTACGGGGGAGCCGCTGGCCTACCTACAAGGCTTGGAAATGGTACCGCTGGCCAGGTACTTACTTCTAGTGGGACAACCGTTGCGCCAACGTGGGCCTCTAACTCTTCTGGTGCATATTTAGGGTCAGGCGTTATTAGTGAGACAACCTTCACAATCGCAAATAATCAATCATCTCCAGCGGACGTTACTGGCCTTTTGTTTAACCCGGTCACGATACGGTCTGCTGAAATTGACCTCCAATATTACAGAAACACCACTGGTGCAGGCGCTACTGAAATGTCGGCTAGAGCTAAGTTTATAGCAACTTACAAAACCGTTGCAGCGTCTTGGGACTTATCTCCGCTTGGAGTTGGTGGGGACTTTGATACTGGAACTGGTGAACCTGCTGGCATAACACTTTCAATTACTTCGGCCGGCCAAGTTCAATACACCTCAACTAACTTTTCTGGAACTGCTGCATCGTCAATTATGCACTTCAGAGCAAGTACGATGGGAGTGTGATGAAAAAGATCTTTGGACTTTTACTTCTAACTTCTGTTCTAGCTTTCGGCGCTAATCAATATAAGCAACCAAACGCCTCGATATTTTATCAGACCTTAACTTTACCAAAACTTACGCCTGCTGGAATTGTGGTTAACACAACTGGTGGAACTTTAGGAACTGAAACACTTTTACCCGTTGCCAATGGTGGGACAAATTCTAGCATCGCACTTAATAACAAAAGACTTATCGTTTCAAATGGTGGCACCATAGGCGAGCTTGGTACTGTTGGCCAGAGTGGATATCTTTTAACTTCAAATGGAACAGGAACTCTTCCAACTTGGCAAGCGGCAGCTGGTGGATTTGCAAACCCAATGACCACCACTGGGGATATGATCTATTCTTCAAGTGGATCAACTGCAACCAGATTAGGAATTGGGTCTGGAAACTCTGTTCTCACTGTTTCTGGAGGCATTCCAATTTGGTCTCCGACTGTCACAAATAGCAAAGCTCCAACAATTCAAGTTTTAACTTCTGGTTCTGGAACATACACGCTTCCAACAAATCCAAGTCCCCAATACATCGTTGTCACAATGATTGGTGGTGGTGGTGGTGGTGCTGGTTCTGGGGCTTCAGCAGGAACTGCTGCAAACGCTGGAGGCAATACTAATTTTGGTGGTGCTGGCTTTATACAGGCCGGCGGTGGACCTGGGGGACAATTCAATACAAATGCTCCAATTGGTGGAACCAATGTTACTGCTGGCGGAAACACAATAGTCAATGTACAAGGCGGCTATGGTGGAAATGGTGGTCAGGCCGCAGTAGATAGTGGTGGCCATGGATGCGTTTCTCCATTTGGTGGGGCTGGCGCAGGTGGTTATGGCGATACAAATACAGCAGGCTTTGGTGCTATAGTAAATTCTGGAAGTGGCGGTGGTGGTGGATCTTCAACTGCAGTGGCTGGGGATGCTTCTGGAGGTGCTTGCGGTGGATATGTAATCTCAATGATATCAAGTCCATCATCTACTTATTCTTATAATGTAGGTGGATCAGGAACAGCAGGTGGCGCTGGACCTAGTGGAAATGCAGGCGGTGCCGGTGGGTCTGGAGTAATAATCGTCCAAGAATTTTATCCAAGTCTTTCTGTAAATAACGGCGCTACCACAGCCATTGTTTCAAACACAACAAAAGCATCGTTTAATAGTGTTTATTTGGTTAACACTTCTGGAAATACCGTCGCAATGACAATGCCTAACCCATCTTCTTTTCCTGCTTATGGGTCTGCCATTGAGTTTAAAGATAGAGGCGGTACTTTCCAAACGAACAACTTAACTATTGGACCTTTTGGATCTGAAAGCTTTGACGGTGTTGCTGGAAATTTTGTAGTTAAGGGAAAATACCAAGACACTAAATGGGTTACCGATGGAACCAATTGGTTTAGTTCTAGTGTACCTGAAAATTTATCAGCAAGATATACGGGTGCAACTGTAACGGCCACACTTTCGGCTGGGGGTACACTGGCCGGTACTGGATTATTTCAACTTCAATACACCACAAAAGATTTTGATGATAATTCGTCTTATAATGCGACTGGTGGAATTTATACTTGTCCTGTTACTGGAAAATATGAAGTAACCGCTTCCGTTGGAATAACTGCAGCAACGGCAAGTGCCGCTGCATTTGCATCTCTATACACTCAACTTGCTGGAGCAATCCATGCAGGGCAAACCGTTTGGTTTGCTACAGCTGCCACAAAGCCAGTAGTCCCAGTTGTCTCTGACATGGTTAATTGTACTTCGGGGCAAACAATTTCAACTGCAGTGAACATAAGTGCGGGGACAACGCCTTCCATCGCATCATCTCTTATCTCTAATTTTATTTGGATCAGAAAGTTGGGGAATTAATGACTTTTGAACTTGTAGAGTCAGAACAAATGATTAATGGGTCATTGATAAAACTTGTTAAAAAATCTTTATCTATAAAACCCTTAATAGATAGACTTGAACAGGAACCATCTCTTTGGAAAGAAAACACCTGGCGACAAGACTATGTAGTTAAGCTTGATAGACCCATATCTCCACAACAAGACACTGAGGCTATTATGTTTAGATGGGCACCAGAGAACACGATAGAATCCGTTCGAGACAGTCTAAATATAACAATTCATTCAAACCTAAGTAACATCAAAGAGGTTCAACCGCTTATCGTCGAATGTCTTATTGCTTGTGGCGCTGTTGAATGCGGCAGAGTATTTATCGCAAAACTTAAGCCCGGTGGAACCGTTATCCCACATTCTGATTATGGAATGTATGCCGATCATTTCGAGAGATTCCATTTAGTGTTAACATCAGAGGATGGGAATAGATTCTTTGTTCAAGATACCAATGGATGGTGTGAATCTTATTATATGAAGCCAGGAGAGTTTTTTTGGTTTAATCATAAAGAAAATCACTGGGCCATAAATCAGTCACAAAAGCCAAGAATGCATATGATTATAGATTGTGTTGCACCAACTTACAGGAGAGAACGTGTTATTTAATTTAGAAGCCTTAAATGATTGCAAAGATGAAATTCAACCCATTCTTAGGAATGAACATTGGGAAGAGGTTGGGCACTACAAAGACATTCCAATCGATATGGAATGGAGCAAATACGAAATGTTACAAGGGTTAGGAAAATTAAGATGTTTCACAATTCGTTCTTTTGAAAATGAAGAATTAAAGGAAACGTTTTTAATGGGCTATGCTTTTTTTATAGTCGACAGACATCTCCATTACAAAAACACAATAGTGGCCAATCAAGATATTTTATACGTGAGAAAACCGTATCGTGGTATCGGAAAAGAATTTCTAAAATGGTGCGACGAACAACTTAAAGCTGAGGACGTTGTAACTGTAACACATCATGCAAAACCATGGTTTGAATATGGAAATTTATTTGAAGATATGGGTTATGAAAAAGCTGAAACAATTTGGTCGAGGAGATTAAAATAATGGGCTTCGCAATAGCAGGGGCAGCTGTATTAGGTGGGGCTTTATCTAGTTCTTCAGCACAAAATGCGGCAAATGCTCAGAGCCAAGCGGCCGATAGAGCTAGTCAGGAACAAGCAAAAGCTTTAGCCTCCGCAAAGGTAAATAGTCAGGCCTATGTAGATCAAGGTACGACGGCAATCAATGCGCTTGGCGCCGGTACTAGTGGGCCAAATGCAGACTTAACCCGTCAGTTCACAATGAATGATTTCCACCAAGATCCCGGCTATCAATTTCAACTTGCCCAAGGCACGCAAGCCATGGATCGAAGTGCTGCTGCGAGAGGAATGTTAAATTCGGCAGGAACCATGGAAGGAATCAATGCCTATGGTCAAGGGATGGCAAACTCTGACTATCAACAAGCATTGACCAATTTCACAAATAACCAACAGCAAAGATACAATATGTATGCTGGAATTGCGGGCATGGGTAACACCGCAAATGGAAATATGGCACAAATTGGAATGAATGCCGCAAATCAAACTGGAAACAATATGATGGGCGCAGCAAATGCTTCTGGGGCTGCTGGAATTGCTTCTTCAAATGCGATGATGGGCGGAGCAAATAGCTTAGCAAACGGCTATATGAATTATAACATGATGAATAAGTTTGCTCCACAACAACAACAGGCACCTGGATATGGAAATACTGGAAGTTATACTGGTGCTGACATAAATGGATCATCGCAACTTAGCGGGTCTGAAATGGGATCTTCTTTTGCTCCAGCACAGCCATCAATGGTTGGCTCATTAACTGATTAAGGGGAGATTAAAATGGGCATAGACACGAGCATGTACTCAAATTTAGGCCAAGGGGTTACACCTCTTGAAAATCCAATGGACGCAATGTCTAAGGCTATGGCTTTTAGTAGCCTTGCAAATAGAAATCAATTGGAAGGCATTCAAGCCAAACAAGCCCAGCAGTCTTTTAACGATAGCCAGGCTATGAAAAATGCCATGAATAATAATACAAAAGTGGATCCAGATACGGGAAATGTTACAAGAGATAATGCTGGGATGTTTAAAGATTTAGCCGCAGGTGGAAATAGCCATTTAGTTCCACAAGTTCAAAGTCAAATAGCTTCAATGACCGATGCTATGCTTAAAGCGAATATGGAAAAAACAACTGCAGCGGCTCAAATGCTTCAGGGTGTTGAGGCTATTAAAGACCCAGTCAAACAACAGGCGGCCTATACAGCCATGAGAAATTCTCCCTTAGCCCAAATGGCAGGCTCTGCAAATTGGCCAGAGCAGCACGACCCAGAATTCGTTTCAGGGCTAGGTCAGCAAACCATGACTCATGCTCAACTATTAGAAAGCGAAGCAAAAGATCGTGACCTTAATATCAAGGCTAAAGAAGAAACAAATAAAGAAAAACAATTGGCCATGGATAGTTTTAAACTTTATGGTGCCGCGGGAGCTCCAGGTGAACAAAAAATTGACCCTTCAAGCGATCCAGCTCAGGCAGTATTGAAGAAAGCGCCTGTTGATTTAAGAGCTAAAGCTTTAGAGGAAATTAAAGACAATCAAAATATTGCCAAAATTGCCGGCCCTTCATTGGAAGCTTTTGATAAGGCAGCACAAGACACAAGGCCAATGACTGGTGGAATTGATGGAACTTCTGGCTCAGCATTCGTACCTCATATTCCTTTTGTTGGTGATTTTGAAACTCCTGGTCAAAAAGCATTTAGTGGTATGGCCAATACAACGGTAAAAGAAGTTGAAGGAACGGCAAGACAAGCGGCTTTTGATAGCATTAAAGATAACTTTAGGCCCCAATTTGGTGATTCAGATGCCAATATAGCAAGGAAAAGAGCCGGTTGGATTAACTACCTACAGAGCCATACAGCGTCACCTGTAAATGATTCTTTTGGCAATCATTTATCTCAATATTCCAGCACAACAATTGACCCAAAATATTTAACAGCTTCAAACCCAGACAACAAGGTGCCTGATATTCATCCACAACTTCAAGGAATGTCTCTAGATGAATTAAAACAACTTAAATCAAAAATGAGTCAATCAAATGCCAAATAATGCACCAACTCTAGACGATGTTAATCAGGCGATTGCAGCAAAGTCAGCTCCAACAATGGACGATATCAATGCAGCAATTGAGGCAAAGTCATCGCCATCATTAATGGATAGAGTTAAGAGCTTTGGAAATACGACAGTTGAGAGCTTGCCAACGATAGGCGGAGCAATTGGTGGATTAGCTGGCTTGCCAGAAGGTGGAGTCGGAGCGATACCAGGCGCTGCAATGGGTGGAGCTGCCGGAGCTGGCTTAAGAAATATAATCAGAGGTTTTCAAGATCAAGGCGCTGACTATGCAACGCAAAAGCCAACCGTTGCAGGTACTCTTGATGCTGTCAATGTTGCCGGTAAAGGTGCCGCTCAAGGTGTTGCTCAGGAGATGGGCGGACGGCTAATGGGAGCTGCCACAAAAAGTTTCGTTGGCTCTGGCATTCAAGACGTTTCAAGACAAGGTGTACTTGAGGCGGCAGAAAGGCTTGGAATAACCCCAACTGTTGGAATGATGTCAAAAGACTTCACAACGAGGGGTATGGAATCAAGCCTTGAACAAAGCCCGTCTATCGGCGGTGCAATGACAAGGGCTGAAACTGTCCCAGTTAGACAGGCCGTCTCTGATGCTACCGAGAACCTTTTAAGAGATGCATCGAACTCTTCAAACTACGAGACTGGCGTCAGTGCTGTTAAAGGAATTTCTGCCAAGCTTGGTGAGAAATTAAATAATGCGCAAATGGCTTATGAAAATTTCAATACAGAGCTTCCTAAAATGGTACCAGATTTTGAATCTCAAGCAAAACTTGCTGATGATATGGGCAATGCAACAAAAGGTAATTTAAGCGAAACATTGCATGATAACTATGGAGAAGGTGTTGCCAATAAAATTGTAAATTCCACAAATTTAAAGGACATCGAAGAAATTAGAAAACAGGTTGGAAATAGGCTTAGTTCTGCAATTAGAGCAGGAGATCAAAACGCAATAGACGTTCTTTCAGACATGCAAGATAAGTTGGAAAAATTCAGAGATGACCAGTTTGTAAGTCAAGCCCAGCAAGCTTATCCAGGACCAGGCGGTGCAGCAGCTGGAAAGCAAATGGTTCAAGAATACCAACAAGCCAAAAATGGATGGGCAAATCTTTATCAAGACACAAAAGAACTTGGTCCTATTTTTGGTATAAAAAATAAAGCACCAAGAGCATTTGTGGAGGCTGTGACAAACATAACACCAGAACAAATGAACGAGAAGCTTTTTACTCCAGACAATATCGATAAATTAAATATCGTGAAAGAGAACTTTCCGGAACAATTCGCTAAAATAAGAGCTCTTAAATTAAATGAAATAAAACAGGCGAGCCAGACCGTATTTAATGGCGACGATGTTATGGATCCTACAAAATTTCTAAGACAAGTTGATCAATACCCGCCAGAAGTGCAAAAAGCTTTGTTTGGCGATGGAGCACAAACAATAAATGATATAAGAACTATCACAAAGAGTTTTCCGGCAAAAATGGGTCCGTCTGGAACGCCTCAAGGTGTTTCGTTTATGAAGTCATTAGATCCAGGAGAAATTATCAGACAGCCAGTTTCATTAGCTCAACGTGCATTTCTAAATATGCGTGGAAGCCCTACGGTAAACGCAATTGCAAATAGTTCTATTCCTTCTACTATCGGTAAATTAGGAGCTTTGATGCTTAAAGGCTATAGCGATGGTGGAACGGTAACGCCGAATCCAACAACCATTAATCCACAGAAAGCACAAAGCGCCCAGGACAGTATGAGAAAAGCGTTTGGCTATGCTCAAGGTGGCATGATTCCAGGGGCTCCGCAAGTGCCTTTTAATTCACCTCAAAACGATGATACTTTAATAAAGGCGACGCCTGGTGAAGTTGTTCTACCTCTCTCGGTAACTCAAGGCCCAAACGCTCCTCAAAAAGCAAAGGAATTTATGGCACAACAACAACCTGGCCAAATTCCACCAGCACCAAAAACGGGGCCTGATAAATGGGCGGCCGATGGGTTTCAAAATCTTAAGAGCCACGTTAACGACAAAGATAAAGAATGGATTGACGCAAATAAGGGAAAACTTATGCTAGATCCTAAAGCTCAAAACTTACTAATCACCGCATCAAGGTTTGAACCGGGTTCAAAACCTCTAGACGATATTTTAAAGCATCTTAAAAATAGATTGGAGAAATAATGGCAACCGCTGAATTAGGGCCAGTATTAAAACAAAGATTTTTTGACGCAAATGGCGTTCCATTAGCCGGTGGACTTCTAAACACCTACGCAGCTGGCACCACGACACCACTTGCAACCTATACGGATCAAGGCGCTGGTACTCCAAATGCAAACCCAATTGTTTTAGATTCTGGCGGTTATTGCAACTTATGGTTAGGCGCAAGCAGCTATAAGTTCGTCTTAACCGACTCTCTTAGTAATGCTATTTTCACAGTGGATAATGTCCAGAGTATTGCCGGCAAAATAACAGCTGCCTTAAGCGCATTTCAAGCGAACGTATTGGGCGGATTATATACAAGAATTGTTGGATCGGCAGCACAAGTCACGGCCGGGACTGCGACCGATTCAACTATTGCAGGGGCCATTTCAAATTGCGTTTCTGGAAACAATATCTTAATTTTACCAGGGACTTATACAGAAAATCCAAATATCGCAATCAAACTTACTATTGAAGGATCGGGCGGGGGTTGTATTATTTCTGGGTCAATTACTTTTGCTTCTGGCTCTGATTATTCATATTTGCGTGGAATTAGAACAACACAAAGCATAACTTTAAATTCGGGCGTTAATGGCGTCATAGTAGAAGAAGTATTTTTAGCGAGTGGAAAGACTTTCATCGACAACAGCACCGGCAGTATGGTGTCTGGAATACAGGAGACATAAAATGGCAAAACCAATTGGTACACTAGGCGTTATAACAACCTTAACTGTTGGCGGGGTTGTTTTCACAGATCTCTCGTCTAATTTAATTGTCTTAGTGGGCGCTAACAATAACGCAACGCTTGGAAGCACACTAAGAAAGGCGAATGGTTCTGCCGGATATCCAATAACTGCCGCAAAAACATACACAGTACAAGCGTGTAAAGCGATATGTTCAGCAATTACTGCTGGGACCATAAACTTTGGTTATGCGGATAATGATATAGGTTTAGATGCCGCTTATTCAGGTCTTACTAATCCAAAATATTGCGGTGGAGACGCCAATTGGTCTGGCATAGCAATACCCTCCAATGCGGTTCTAGGAACAATTATGGAATATGCACCATTCTTTCCGATACCAGCTGGAAAATATCTTTTTATGAATTCAACTGCAGCATCAACTAATGGATTTATAACTTATGGTTATGAGGCATAATGAGTTCTATTGGACGAGTGCCAAAACTTGAAAGATGGGCACGCTTAAGAGACGTGCTCATCGGTCAAGCTTATGATCATCCTGAATTTGAAAATGGTCAAAGGGTGCAAACCAATCATGTAGCACTTCTTGATACAAAATTAGGATTTGCCAAATGCTCAGGCGATGAAATGTGGCAGCTTGGACAACCTGGGCATTTAGGCATGTATGAAGATCCAATAACGAAGAGATTCTATTGAAATATCTAGTCGTTATTTTACTTTTCATTGCGGCCTTTTTTAAAGTCCCGGATATAAATGGTTGGGCCTATAGGCAGGTCGCAGGCCTTTTTGTTCTTTCACTTGTGATATCGTGGCTTCTTTCTAAGAAATATCACATCTCGGTAGGGCTTTGTTTTTTAGTTACGGCAATCTTTGGGCTTATCCAAAGTGGATTGCCTCAATTTGGATCAGAAGTTGTTTCAAGCGTTATGACTCTTTTATTCTTTTCGTGCATTGCACTTTGTTTAGAGGGTAAGTATTTAGCTTTCATTTTCCCTATTTTAATGATTATAGCCATATTGGATTCCGTTATCATGATCTTTAGAGCCTTGCCTCACATTGGTGATCTTTGGGGGTTTTTGCAGGCCTGGTGGGTTATGACGAATGCTTCGCTTGATGCTTGTTTTATAGCCTTAATGTCTCCGGTGGTTGGGGTTGTAATAAAATATAAAACATTAGACTTATTAATCATGGCCTTTATTTTGATTGCTGTTTTGCTCACGAAATCAAACACTGCAATCTGTGTATTTGTTCTTATGCAATTAATTATTTTCTTAAAACAAAAAGATTACAAATCGTTTTTAATTATTTTTATAGGACTAGCTTCTTTGGCAGTTCCTTTTCATCATTTTTTTGGAATGAAATTTGCCGCGAACTTTGGTCGTTTTGGAAACTGGAAAACAATGATGGGATTTTGGAAAGACCATATCAATCACATTATTGGTGCTGGCCCAGGAACTTATTGGGTTTACTCACAAGCTATTCAAGCTCACAAGGTCGGTGATGGTGTGTTCACGTGGATGCATAATGATTATCTTCAAGTCCTTTTTGAACAGGGTTACATAGGTCTAGTTTCTATACTTTTCCTATACGGAGTGATGCTCTATAAATCATTTAAAGGGCCCGTTTTGTTTTCAATGGTCATTGGTTACGGATTAATTGCTTGTACAATGTACCCACTTCATTTGTTTTATTTCCAACTAATCGGTGTTGCTTTGATTTATCATTGTTTTGTGAAGACTGAGATCGCCTGTGTTAATTAATCTAACGACGCAACAAATGCAGTTTATTTCTCAAGTCATGATCGCCATTACAGCTTCGCTTGTAGTCGCATTTCTGGGATTAGTTTGGCAATTCGTTAAAGCTGTGAATGAAGTTCCAAGATTAAAAAAAGGTATGCGCATTTTATTTGAGAGAGTTGAAGAATTGGAAAAACAAATTAAACAAAAGGATAATCTATGAAAAGTGGTGGAGCTATTTGGGTTTGGATTTCTGCTCATGGTGGACCTGTTGCAGCTATTTTGCTTGTACTAGGTTCTTTCAATGCCGGTATGGTTGCGCTTCGTGCTCAACTTGCTTTATGGGATGGCGTGGATCTTACGCAACCTATACCTCCTCAATGGGTGGCTTTAACATGGTCCAATAAGCTTGCCTATTACAGCGGTAAATTAATCGATATCGTAACTGCTAACTGGCAGCATTCTTAATGTCTATCGACGGGATTGTGAAGGCCCTTGTTGCCGCGTGTCTCGTGGCGTGGGGGCTTTTCGTTGAGTTTCGTATGCATCAAGTACAGTCTGCAAATGAACTTTTGAAAAGAGAGTTAGATGACAAAAATATCGAAGCTTCTGTTAAGTCTCTTAGTGATTCTGACTTGCACAATGAGCTCAACAAAGACATTAGCTGATTTGTCAGAGGAACTAAAACCGTTAGCTGCGACTAGCGGAGCTCCTTTCTTTTCCACTGATAGGGCCGGCGCCGAAAAGATTGCTATTGCATTCAGAGAGAATAAATCTTGCCACGACCAAATCGGAAAAGAAGACGACAAGCTTGACTGGGTGCTGGTGGGGATTTCAATTCTTGTCGGCGGCGTGCTTGGATATACTCTTGGTAATTCCAGGTGAACTTTGTTCTTACTAGAAAAGATTATTTATCCACAGGCATCTTTGGCGAGATGGTTTCAGAAGATGGCTTAACTATGTTTTATAGCCTAGAACATGGGTATTCTTTTGTGCCAGTTGACTCTACTGAAATCTCTTGGCAACCAAAAGTAGCAGTCGGGACATACTCCTGTATTAGACATTCTCCTGTTAGGCTTAACTACACTACTTTCATGCTTCAAAACGTACCTGATTTCCAGGGTCAATCGGTCTCTGGGATATTGATCCATGTTTTGAATTTTGACGCTCAGTCAGAAGGTTGCATTGGCATAGGACTTAACCGAATTGGAAACGTAGAAATAACTCATTCGAAAGATGCCTTTGACAAGTTCATGGCCCTTCAAGTTGGAGTGGAAGAGTTTACGTTGGTGATTTGTTAATCCAAGGATGGGCCTAGGGCCCAGGGACGGGCCATTTTCAAGGTCTAAACGACTCAATGATGGCAATCATAACAATTGCCATTAAAGACCAAAATCCCCACTGACAAAACTCTGCCCAAGTTATCATGTTTCCCCTATGAATTTCTTGATTGCTTCTATCAGATTTTTAGCTTCACGTCCATAACCTACGGCCGACCTTTCATATTGGTACTGGACATAGTTAATACATTGTTTAAGAAGGCTTTCGGCTATTACCAATTTCTCTTCAGGTGATTTTTCTTCCATGATCTTTCGCTTTGTCTGAAATACTTATCTTATATGACTCTTCACTTTTAACAGGAATGCATTTCAATTCCTTGGCGAGTTCTTCGATGTCGCTCGTCCATTTTTCTAGTATTCTGGTTATCCTCTTAAGGATCTCCGCATCGCTCATGCCAAAATGAAAGCATGTTTACAGGAAACTTTCTAGTTTCTTGCCAAATTCTAGGGCCTTCTCTGCTGCATTCATGTTATTTGCCTCAGGATATTTCCTGGCGAATGTCTTAAGGGCTACCCTGTAGAGGGTAAGTATTTCGCGGTACTTCTGTATTTTGCGATGCAAATTCTCATTTTGTGCCAAAAGTTTATTAAGGTTCAACTCTTCCATATATCCCCACTGTTAAAAGATAGCTCGCCAAACACCCTAGGGCCGAGCTCAAAACGTATAGGCCCACTTGCTGAAAGAAACGTATATCTGCTTGCCTTCGGTCGTAAATCTCTGTGAGATACCGCTGGTTAAGCATGTTGATTTTATTCAAAAATACTCCTAAAAATATGTGTATACATTTATGTGTATACGTGTTATTCTTATAATATGAAGACGAATGATAAAACAATCAATATTAGAGTTCCGGCCGAATTGCATAAATCCCTTAAGGGCATCGGCAACGTGAGCGATCTTGTTAGAAAATTTCTTGCTTCGTTAGTGGCTAAAAAACTTAAGAAGTGACCTTGGAGGTACTTGTATGGGCCTTAAACAATATGACCCTTGGGAAGATTCAGACTGTATTGAAGCCTTCATTGAAAAGAATGAAGAGGACTTTGACCTATTTATCGCTAACAAGGGTGTAGATCCGCGTTTCGTAAAACGTTCAAATTACCATTTGAGTTACTGCGAAGAGAACGTTTCCGAATTTACCGACTTTGCCTACGAATTTCATCAGGACGATATCGCCGCTCAAGAAGAGTTTAAGAATGATTTAAGAGAGGACAGGTAGGTCATGGCCGTCGAGAACTTAGACCAATTGGTAGATTTGATTATAACCAGGACGCCAACGTCAGGTGAGGACATTCGAACGTTCGTTAAGGGCGAGATTAGAGACATGTTGGCCCATATGCCAGCTAAGTATTGTTCTGCTATAAGCCAAAAAGTGACCCTAGGTTATTCGATTAAGAATCCAGACTTATACGATCACTGTGTAGATTTTATCAATTTCATTATACGTGATTCCAGAACGGAATCACACAAAGGAGAGAAGAAATGAAGATGTTATTCGTTATCTCGACTATGGCGCTATTAATGGGATGTGCTTCAGACCCTTACAAGGTTTGCCATGACCCTGATGATAAATATGAAACTGAAACGTCTCGAAATGCTTGTGTTCAATCGGTTTGGAGAAATGAACAGCAAAAAGCCGCTTATTGGCGCCAAATGTACATGGCTAATCCACAGGCGTTCCAGGTGCAAACTCAACCTGTTCAAACCCCTATTTACCAAACCCCTCAACACACTCAAACGACATGCCTTGGTGGGTCCGGGTATATGAATTGCACAAGTAGATGAAATAGTTACTTGAAAGGAAGTTATGAAATCGATCTCAATTATACCCAAAGACGAGGCCCATTGGCTTGAGCTCAGAAAACAAGACTTAACCTCAACTGAGATTTCGGCTCTTTTCGGGATATCACCTTATTCAACAGAGTTCGAGGTTTGGCACCGCCATAAAGACGGCCTATCGGTAGGCTTTGAGGCCAACGAACGATCTACGTGGGGCCTCAGACTTCAGGATTCAATTGCCAAGGGTATTGCTGAAGATGAAAAATGGAAAGTCCGTAGGATGCCTGAATATATGCGAGATGAGAAACTACGGGTTGGCTCTAGTTTCGATTTTGCCATTGAAGAAAAAGGCCTCCTTGAAATCAAGAATGTCGACGCTCTGGTTTTCAAAGATGGCTGGCTTGTCGAGGACGGCGAATTAGAAGCCCCTCCCCACATAGAAATGCAACTACAACATCAGCTCATGGTTTCCGATCGGTCTTTTGCCTACATAGGGGCTCTAATCGGTGGGAATACCATTAAACTTTTGAAACGTGAACCAGACGATAAGGTTTTCAAAGCTATTCAAAAGAAAGCTGAACAATTTTGGAATACAATCGCTGACGGCAAAGCCCCTGATCCTGATTTCTCGCGAGACATAGACACAATCAAAGCCCTCTATTCGCAAGCCAAAGAAGGTACGGTTTTGGACGTTAGAAATGACCGTGAAATAACTTCACTCATGCATGAATACCAGGCCCTAAATGCAAATAAAAAAGTGATTGAAACAAGTCTTGAGGAAATCAAGGGCCAACTTATTTTGAAAGCAGGGGACGCTGAAAAACTTATAGGGGAAAACTTTTCAATCTCGATGGGTGTCGTAAAAGGCGGACACGTAGAGTATGATCGCAAAGATTATCGTGCGTTTAAACCATTTTTTAAGAAGGTAAAGTGATGTCAAAAGAAAAATCGAAAGCATTGGCTCCAATCGATGATTTAAGAAATTCTCTCACAAAGATGGGACCTGAATTTAAGAAGGCGTTGCCGTCTCATATTTCGGTAGATAAATTTACTCGTGTTTTAATGACCTCACTTCAAACAAATGCGGACTTAGTTTCAACAAATAGGAATTCGTTTTTCGCGGCTTGTGTGAAGTGTGCACAAGACGGTCTTTTGCCAGACGGTCGTGAAGCTGCGTTTGTAGTGTTTCGCTCGAAGGCCGGGCCTATGGCTGTTTACATGCCCATGGTCTCAGGCATTCTTAAAAAGGTTAGAAACTCTGGTGAATTGCTTTCACTCAATCCAGGTGTTGTTTATTCAAATGATGAGTTTAAGTTTTGGATTGATGAAGTGGGCCCACACATGAAACATGGCCCTGCAATGAGTGGTGAGCGCGGGGAATTAACTCACGTCTATTGTAGCGCTCAAATAAAGGGCGGTGGAATTTATCTTGAAGTTATGTCGAAGGCTGAAATTGAAAAAGTCCGCGCTGTCAGCAAGTCAAAAGATTCTGGCCCTTGGGTCCAATGGTTTGAAGAGATGGCAAAGAAAACCGTCATTCGTAGACTATCAAAACGCCTCCCAGTTTCAACAGACGTGCAGGCAACAATCGAGGCCGACGATCAATTTTCTAACATCAAAGAAGCTGAAGAAATTAAGGTTCCAAAACTTAAATCATCACGTCTTGCAAAACTTATCGAAGATGAAGGCGATGAACCAGAAGTAAAAACGGTTCATAAAAAAGGTGCTAAAGGGTTTGAAAGCAAAACTGTGGAGCCTGCTATACCCAAATCTGAAGATGATCAAGAAGAATTTCCAGAATTTAACGAAGATTTTGATAAAAACACAGACTTTTAAACTGAAAAATAAAAACCCTCAGTTTGGTATTGACTCCGCTGCTGAGGGCTTATATTTCTATTCCTGCGAGAGAATATTGATCAAGAAATAACCTTTCTACATCAATTTGTCAAGCACTGAGGTTTCCTAAGGCTTTCTCAGTTAAATAAAAACTAGGAACGGATTCGCTCTAAGCCGGGCTTTTAAATATGAGCAGAGAAATGAAATTAATAACCTATGGGCCGTAAACCCAGAGCATCGTTTCTTTGAAGTCGGTAAGTCCCGACAACGTAGAGACTAGAGAACACAATGGTGAGGGGTTAATTTTTATTTTTCGGTAGGACATTCTCTATTTAGATAGAGGCTATGATGTAAAGGGCATGTGAGTTCCTGGCCTGACCAACCATAAAGCCAGGTGTAACTCTGGATTGTACGATGCTCTAAATAGGTTCATACCAACGATGTACCGCGATGTTGTAGCTACCATGTAAGCGGGCCGGTTTGAGGTGAATATTTAGAGTGTCATAGAGGCCAGAGGCTCCCCGTGAGTTCATAGGAAGGCGACACTCGTACTACATGTGAGTAGTAGAGAATGGGTTTAGTTTGTCATTGAGGTTTTATGGCTAAGTTTGACCGTTGGAATTATTCAAAACAAGAACAAATATTCAACGATGATGAGAGAAAAGAAATCTGGCTTGTTTTGAGAAAAGCAGTCGACGGGAAACTTTCAGACAAAGAGTTGAAAGATTATATTGACGCACTTAATAAGGTAATTGAAGGTCATGGTAATGCTCAAAGAAGAAATTGACCTTTTGATTTTAGACTACGAAAGACGTTTTAAGTCAGAGGACATCTCTAAAAATACTTTGCGTGCTGCAAAGAACGCTCTTGGTAAGTTAAATCGATATTGGGGGCATCTTGAGTGCGAGAAACTCAACAAAGATATGTGGGCCAAGTTTCAAGAGAAGTACGACAACAGATTTGGCGAGAATCAATTCAACCTTTGTAAATTTGCAACGGTATTAGCGAAACAACTTTACGGCAAAGGACTTGTTAAAACTAAGCCTGAAATAAAAAATATGTTTGCAAGGAGAGAACGTGACTCTAGAAGAAAGAAAAAGAATTGGCTCTACACCGATGCAGAAATTAAAGCCCTTGATAGCGCCTGCGAAACTGAAAAGGAACGTGTCGCCCTTCGTCTCGGATACCTCCTTGCTTTCCGAATTTCGGACGCCGTACAACTCACATGGGAAAGAATTATTATTAATGGTTCGGTCGCCTACATCGAGTTCACAGGGCGAGACGACAAAGCGGGCACTCTGGCTCGTTGTCCACTCCCTCAGTCTCTTGTCGAAATGCTTCTCCGAATACCTAAACTAAGCAAATGGGTTTTTCCACAAACTAGGGACATTGAGAAACATTTGATAACTCAACAGTTTCCATTTAACAAAATAAAAGAGCGTGCAGGTGTTAAAAAAGGTGGATTCCATGACCTAAGAAGGTATAGGTTAAGCCTAGATTTTAAAAACCCCAAACTCACACCAGCATTGGTTTGCAAGACGAGAAGGATCTCTATGGCAGTGGCCATGGAAAATTATGTAAGAACAAATGACGATGATTTAGCAACCGTATTAAAGGAATCGAAATAACAAAAGGAGTTTTATGGATTTAGTATCATTGATAGTTTTGGTGTTGGTTTTCGCATTATTAATTCACTTGGTTAAAGTTTTCCCAGCTTCTCCAGAAGCTAAATGGGTTCCAACTTTTAAAATTGTAGCCGAGATAGCCCTGGTTATAATTTTGATAGTTTGTTTAGTTCAAGGCGTTAGCATTGGTCACGTAAGGTTTTTGCACTCATGATTGAGAAGCATTGCCCGACTTGTGGGCACAAAGTAAAACTTACTCCGGAAGAGATAAAACAAAACCATAGAGAAGGGATTGAAGCAGCGAAGGCTCGCGGAGTTTTTTACGGTAGACATAAAAAATATAACCATAAAGCAATAGCCGATGCTCACATGATTAATAAAAGCAAAAGCACTCGTAAAACGGCTAAACTGTTTGGTTGTTCTAGGAGCGTAGTAGAAGATGCGATGAAGAAATATTACCCGCATTATTTCCGAAGAAGAAACTTGGGAAAAGAAAATGAATGTATTAAGCCAGACCCTGAGGCTCTTAAGGCCTCTTTCCTTGAAACCAAAAGCTTTACTGGTACGGCGAAGCTTTTCTCCTGCTCACCATGGCTTGTAAAAAAAGCTGTTGGGAACATATGGATAATAGAAAAATGAAAAAGAAAATAAGACCAAGGCACAGTGAAAAATCAAATACCAATATTAGAATTTTAGCTAGGGAAACGGCCGAAAAGATAAAGGGAATTGATAATGTAATTCCGCCGATTCCTCTTATTGATCCAAGGACCAACACTTATAAACCGGAATATCAGCATGGACCTTTATCTGACGATGAGCCTTCAATTCTTAGAACACCTTTATTCTCAAATGGACTCTGGGACTGCGCTTGCGCTTTATCTTTTTGTTTCGGGTTTGTGTCTCTTGGTATTTTTATTGGAGTAAATTTAAAATGATCTTTTCGAACGATTGGTTCAACCAAAATGCAAAAATAATATGGGACAAACTGATCCCAACTTTAAAAATTAATAAGATTCTTGAGATAGGATCTTACGAAGGCAGGTCTCTTTGTTACTTGATTGAACTTCTTGGCAAAGATTCAGACCTCGAAGTTCACGCAATAGACACATGGGGCGGTGGCGAAGATCAGGTAAGCAAGAGACTGGCCAGCGAAGTGACAATGAGCGAAGTTGAGAAAAGGTTTATTTTAAACACTCAAATAGTTATAGAAAACTCGAAGCATAAAATTGATTTACACGTCCACAAGGGCTCCTCTGATTTGGAACTATCAAAACTTCTCTCTTCTGGCTATCGGGACTATTTTGATTTTATTTACGTTGATGGGTCACATGAAACAACTGACACGCTTTTAGACGCCACACTAGCTTTCAGGCTCCTTAAAAAAGGTGGCACCATGATAATAGATGACTATTTATGGCACGTAGACACCAGAGACAATTACAGGCCTAAGCTTGCCATTGATGCGTTTGTTAATTTGCATTTTCATCAACTTGATATTTATCAAACAAACAATGCACAAATGTATATTTTAAAGAGAACACAACCCATTGTGGCAATGAAGTGATTCCATATGGGACACAACTATGTAAAATTTCTATTACGGTATTTTTGCAGAATGGGCTTTAGAACGAAACTAACATGGGACTTCGAGTCCAAATAGGAAGTGAATGAATAATAGGGTTATTTCATGGTTTAGTTGTGGAGCTGCTTCGGCAGTAGCGACTAAACTTGCCTTTGAGAAATATCCCAACCTACTTCCCGTCTATTGTGACACTGGAAGTGAGCATTTAGATAATAAGCGTTTTATCAAGGATTGTGAGAAATGGTTTGATAAATCAATTCTCGTATTGAAGTCAGAAAAATACACGAATATATGGGAAGTCTTTGATAGCGGTTATCTTGTTGGCCCACGCGGAGCTAAATGCACTACCGAATTAAAAAAGAAAGTAAGAAATGATTTTGAAAGACCTGATGATTTGCAATTATTTGGATTTGATATTGATGAAACGCATCGGGCTTTGAGGTTTAAAGATAACAATCCAGAAGTAGATGTTGAGTTCCCTCTGATTGATTCTAAACTTACAAAAATGCAATGCTTTGAATGGCTTTCGGATGCTAAAATAGCAATCCCAGAAATGTATAAAATGGGATATAAAAACAATAATTGCATAGGTTGTGTAAAGGGCGGCGCTGGTTACTGGAACAAGATTAGGCGGGACTTTCCCGAGGTCTTTGAACGAATGGCTAAAATGGAGCGCAAGCTTGGTATAACTATTCTTAGAGACCGGACAGACGGGAAACAAAAGACAAGACTTTACCTAGATGAATTAAAATCGGGCGTTGGGCGCTATGAAGAAACAGAGATTTCTTGTGGCCTGTTTTGTGGAACAATTTAACCAAATAGGATTTATATGAAGAAGCTTGTTAAGAAAAAGACGACAAGAAAAGAACGAAGGCAGTTTTTATGGAAAATATTAGAGCGCAATTTATTGGAACAACAAAGGTCGGTAGCTCAATTAATTAGAGTTGTCGCTGAATTGAATTTAACCAAATTCGAAAATAAATAGGAGCTTATGACACAAAAACAACAATGGGCTGAAGATTGGGTTATCAAAAACAAAGAATTAAACAATTCAGGTGATGGGGTTTTCAGCATGACAGAAGTTTTTCTCGCTGGTTTTGAGTTTGCTAAAATGATGTGTACTCACACTGAGTGCGTTGAAACACTTAGCGATCAGCAAGATATCTTAAATGTTGGAAACGAGTCTTTAACCAAATAGGAAGTTATGAAATATCCCTGGTGGGCATGCCAATATTGTCACTTGCCATTTGGCCAATGCAGAGGACACGTAATAGGATGATTCCAGGGTGGAGTCGAGCAATATGACTGAAAGTGACAAATGGTTTGCAGCAAAGGTTATGCAGAGAAGAAAAGGCCGTGGCATGAGTTGTGAAGATTTAGCAGACCTTCTCGGCATGAGCAGAGTGAATATTTTCCACATTGAAAATGGAAAGCAAAAAATATTCTTATGGCAGGCAGTTCGTTTAGCCAAAATATTGAATATTAATTTAAACAAAATACCAATAGGCGAAGCTGAGGCAGAGGTTGAAGAATGATTCCGTGGCGGAAGGGAATATGAAGAAAATTCATAAATGGGGTCGATTGAAATTTGGAGATCGTATCGAGGTGCTTCCGATTTGTAAGGTTTATAACAAAACGCTGGCATATAAGGCCACAACCGACATTAAAAAAGTAACTTGTGAAAGATGTTTAACAAAATACAAGGAGAGTCACAATGAGCAAAGAATTTGAAGTCCACATGTTGAATGATCAAGGTAAATCATATGCAAGAGAAATGGCTGGTAAATTCGATGAGCTATTAGACTGGTGCAAAAAGATTGGTGAACCTGGCCGAGAACTTTCGTTAACGGCCACCAAGTTAGAAGAAGCCTGTTTCTTTGCTAAAAAGGCCATGGCAATTAAAAAAGAAAATCAAGAATGATTCCAGTTACAAATCGAGGGTTATGAGTCAAGTCTATTGCGCTACATGTGAAGGAGTCCAATGGTTTTTTGATAAAGACAGGGGATTTTTCTGTGCGAACTGTGAAAGAAAAAAAGCACTTTCGGCAGCCAAAGACATTTTTGGATCGATTTTAAATATATTTGGCGGAACACTCCCAATCAAATGGGAAAACGAATGTAAAGAATGGATAGATCATTATGGACAAAACATTTTAGAACGGGAAAGAAATGAATAGTTCCAGATGATTACTATGGGGACACTACGAGGCAAAGCGTTATGGAAGTGTTGATAATGGTTATTGGTGGAGTATTGATTGGCTTCTCGAACTTAAAAGGTGTTACCGGGTTTTTAATTATGGCGGCCAGCATTACCATAGGCGTAGTGATTAGAGAGATTACTGACTAAGATGAAGCCAAGAGAGTTTTGGATTTTAACATTAGATGGGTTCACACTTCCAGGTGTTGTTGATTCAAAAGAATTGGCCGACAATTTAGTTGAGATGACGAGAAGATCAAATAATCCTAATTACATTCACGTCCGCGAAGTCGTGCCGATTGATTGGGAAGGAATAGGCGAGAAATTATTTAGCGAGATAAAACATGGCGATGAGAAGCATCAGGCATGGCTAAATGATGCAATACAAGCTTTCTTCAGGAAACAGTTGGCAGGTGAAGAGTGACTCGCATCCGGAAGCTAAGGAATAATGCGTTATGAGAAGCTATGAAATAAGGAAAGTTAAAAATGGACCATAAAGAAGAACTTGAATCGATTATCGGTGAAAACATGCTCGGCGGTCTTAGGCGATACATTGATAGTTATATTCCGCCAGGAGGAATAAATGATTAACTGGAGACAAATATTCAAGAGACTAGATCGGTGGGAAGCGCAACAGGGCAAACACGATCATGATGAATATTTATACGAGCTACAACAAATAGTAGAAGAGGAACTAAAGGTTAAACTTGAGCCTGGGATTAAAGCTTTGGGGCTTTATGCCTCTGGATTTGTTGGCGAAGATGGTGATGAAGCTAGAGAAGCCCTGATCGTAATGGGATATAGAAAAAGAGATGATGTATAAAAAAGACCTTGCTTTATTATACAGATAACGAAATGGAAAGACTAAAAAGTGATTCCCAGTTGGAGGCCCGCATAATGCACATTTTCACCGAGAAATTACAAAAGGCCACCTCATACAAATGTGACGCTGGGTTTAGAGTCAGGTTTAAGCCAAGAAAACTTTTGTGGTGCTATGAATGTGGAAAACGGAAATGGGCAAAGAATTTGTTGGTTCAATCTTATTATGATGGAGATAGGTTTTTTTGTGCGCCTCCATCTCGGACTGGAAGGTTCAAATGAACTTCAAAGAAGCATGGACTTTATGCCGTGACGCTTGGAGCTCGCGGAATGAAAAGGATTGGCCAAAAAATAAAGTCTTAAAACTACCCTATATGGTCCCAGAGGATGAATGTAAAAGATTGCTGGCATGGATTGATAACTTAACAATAGAAGAAGTACAAATCTTAGAGAAAATGTGGTTAGAAAAGTAATTCGTCTCGCGAATCGAATATTGGAACGTAGCTCAGTTGGTAGAGCACAAAACTGTTAATTTTGTGGTCGTAGGTTCGACTCCTACCGTTCCAGCCAAAATAACCCCTTGCGTTTAATAGCCACTGTGTTTGACTTAATACATGGAAGCCATCGAGTTGGATCTTGATAAAGAAACGACAGTCCTGGCAAACGCCATCAAAGAGTTGCTCGGTGCCCATATGCTTAAATTCAGCGCACAATTGTACAAAGAAGTTCTAGTAAGTTGCCTCACAGCTCTTGCAACCAATACTGGAGACCTTCGGGCATTAGTTGTAGATACCCAAGAAACAGATTCGGAAAAGTTTGATGAGATCTTTTTGACCGCCGTGGTAAAACGTTTTGATGAACAAAGACGAAAATATGGTGGCGCCCACTAAAACACTTGACCTTCCTATTTGAGTCGACCAATACTTGATTTGTGAAGAAATTTCTCGCATTCCTAAGCCTGTTATTTATTGGATCTTTTGCTTCGGCAGGCATCACACTTGGCGAGAAGTTCCTTTTGCCAAACGTTGCCTATATTAACGCCGGTGCTACCGTCGCAACTCTAGCCCCTCTAAATCAAGGAAAGACAGTTGTTTCTCGCACAGAAAACGGCGTAACCAATTTTTACCTAAACTCACTTACTCTTGAAGGGTTTTTCCCGGTTATTTCTTCCACAGCAACTAGACTAGGGTATTGTTCTTTGCAAATACCCGTGGGTACCACCGTAGCCACTTATAATTTCAATAACCCAACCACCTCAAAAGTTGATAGAATCGTTATCGCACCTGCCACGCCTATTGTTATCTCAAATTCTTTTGCAGTTCAATGCGTGAACAATACGGCAACCACGACCTATTGGGGCGCGACCTATAACGGTTGGGAATACTAATGAAATCATTGATTTTAGCTATCCTGCTTGTTAGCTCTTTCGCTAATGCGGGAATCAGCTTAGGTGAAAAGTTTCTTCTACCAAATGCCACCTATATCAACGCGGGTGGAACGGTTGGAACGGCAGTGGTTGCTGCGCAAAACATTGTTTCCCGTACTGAAACTGGAGGAAAGAACTTTTACCTAAACTCCTTCAGCATGGAAGGTTTTTTTAATATAATATCAGCTTCGGCAACTAAAATTGGATCATGCTCTTTGCAGATTCCAACAGGCACAACAGTTGCGACCTTTAACCTAACAAATACAACCACCTCAGAAATTGACCGAGTGGTAGTAACTCCTGAAACGCCAATAGTGGTCTCTAGCTCATTTGCAATTTCATGCTCGAACCTTACCACGACCGGCACCAGCTATTTTATTGATTACAATGGTTGGGAATATTGAACTTTCATATGATTCCACGTCGGAATCAACCTTATGAAAAAACTGCCAATTAAGCATGGAACCATCTATGCGTATTCTACACGAAAATGTAGGTGCGACGAGTGTTGCCTTGTCAAAGCAAAAGCCGCCGCCATCTTCCATAAAAACAAGTTCCAAAGATTTAGGAAAAAACTAAACGCTCTTCCAGAACATCCTTTGAGAAAAACCAGACTTGTTCCAAAACCAAAAAAATCGCTAAAATAATATCACCAAGTCGATTCCTCAGCCCCCTGGTAATGATGCCGGGGGTTTTTATTTCTAGACTTCAGTCAAAAACTCTAATAAGTAATGAGTTCACTCAAAGCCTCAGTCTGAGTTGAAACTCTTGGGCCCTTTCGGGGGCTCAGGGGCCCTGCACTTGACCTTTCCACACAAATCACCGATATAATATAAGTAAAAGGGGGTACGGCTTGAAATCATTGATACTTTCTAATTCCATTCCTGAACCAAATACAGGTTGTTGGTTATGGACCGGACAAACTTTTCCTGGAAAAGAGTATGGCATTCTTAAAGTGGAAGGAATGAATGGTGAGAAGGCCGACATGGTTTTTACTGACCCGCACTACTGCGATGTTATCGTCGCACGTTGGGAGAAATACACGGGTAAAAAGGCTGAGCTGATCGATGGCTAAAATGGGCAGGCCAAAGATTGCGATTGACCTAGACCAACTTGAATCCATGATGAAACTTTCCCCTTCAATTCAAGAGACGGCAGACTTTTTTCGTTGCTCTCATGACGTTATTGAACGATTCGTTAAAGAAAAGTTCCAAGAAACATTTGCGTCATTCCGTGACAAAAGGGCCGTCCATACGCGAATGTCTATAAAACGTAAAATGATTGAGAAAGCACTATCCGGCGACAATACAATGCTGATATGGCTTTCGAAGAATATGCTTGGTATGTCGGATAAGGTTGAAAATCTAAACCTAAACCACAATACTTACGCAGACAAAAGCACAGACGAACTAAGGGCTAGGCTCAAAGAGCTAGAGAAAGGGGATAAGTGATCAAATTTGGAACATATGATTTTAGAGGTAATGAAACATGTGGAGTCATGGTTTATGACATTACTCGAGATTGTTTAGTGGCTAAAATTGAAACACCCGTTATGGGCTTTAGATCATCGGATGCTTGTAAAGAGGCCGTTAGAAGGGCAATCGATGCATTCGATATGGAAATCATGAAAATCAAACAAGCTTATTTTGAATCTCAAGAGATCGTAAAGTGAAGGTTTGTTTTGCAACGCCGATATTTGATGGTTCCTTCCCCGCCGCTTATCATCAAAGCATGATGCGTACACTTCCCTTTCTGCTAAGGGAAAAGATAGGCTTCGGCGAAATCCATGAGACGAAAAACTTCATCTCCCAGGCCCGAAATAGATGCGCGCACTACGCCATCAATAACGGATTTGATAAGCTCTTTTTCATAGATGCAGACATCTCTTGGGATGGTCCAGAAGTCATGGAGATCATACACTCTAAACATAAGATTGTAGGTGGAAGTTATCCCTACAAAGTATTCCCAATAAAACTTAACTTTCAACCATTAATGACAGACGTTCAAGAGTATGAACAGGACCCTTCAAAGTACCTCGAAACCCATATGGATGAAAACGGTGAGGTTGAGGTGCATAGAATCCCAACAGGTTTCCTTTGCATTGACGTTTCGGTGTTCAAGGACATCGAACCATTATGCAAGAAATATAACCCCGGGCGCGATCCACTCTTAGGTGACATGCAGGACGAAACGATGTTTTTCCCGATGGGCATAAATGAGCACGGTGGCCTTGATACTGAAGATTGGGGCTTTTGTGACTTGGTTCAAAAGGCAGGACATAAGATCTATTTTCAGACTAAAGCAATCGTAGATCATGTTGGAAGGCATCTTTATAGTGCAACCAAGCCAATTGATAAAGGTTACAGCAGAGTAAATATCCATGAGAAAAATGACACAAAAGAAATGGTCGCAAATCCGTTCGTTAAATGGCCAAGGAATCTTTCATGCTTTTGTGGGTCTGGACGAAAGTTTAAGAACTGCCATGATGACAAGCTTGGGGCTATGATAAGTCACGCGGAATATGAAGTCATAAAGCCTGACTTTGATAAACTATTGCCCGTCGTACAAGAAATGGCAGACAAAGGGGAAAGGTATCAAATTGAACAACCAGTTATCTAAACCACTTCATAAGGTCTTAGTTCAAACCAATCAAAATAAACTCCTTGAACTCATGGAACAATTGGCAAGGTATACGAACGCCTTGAGAGAGATTGAGGGTCCATGCGTTTACGGTACTCATTTTGGTGAATGTAAATGTGGGCCATGTATTGCCCATAAAGCATTGAATGAATAGTGATGAAGAACTTGCCGAGCGGATTAAGATTAGGGAAGAACTTGCTAGGCGCGAGAAGGGCGAGAAGCTTCACAGTTATTACACCGACGAAGGTCCTTTAAGGCGCGAACTCTATTCAAAACATACGCAGTTTTTCGCGGCCGGCGCCATTCATCAAGAGCGCGCCGCAATCGCGGGCAATCGCTGTGGGAAAACGACCATGAGTTGTTTTGAAACGTCACTTCACTTGATTGGTCATTACCCGCATTGGTGGGAAGGTAAACGGTTTGATCATCCAGTTGATTGGTGGGCTGCGAGTAATACCGGAGAGACAACTAGGAATATCCTGCAATTCGCTTTAATGGGGCCAATGGGCGACCTTGGAACGGGAATGGTACCAAAGGAAAACATTATTGATTGTTCATCTCGTAGGGGCCTAGCAGACGCAATAGACACGGTTAATATTAAGCATTCAAGTGGAGGCGTTAGCACTCTTGCCTTCAAATCTTATGATCAAGGACGTGAGAAGTTTCAAGGGACTGCGAAGCATGGCATTTCACTCGATGAAGAACCAAATAAGGACATCTATTTTGAGTGTCTAACAAGGCTTATGACAACTAACGGGCTTATGATTGCAACGTTCACACCTATGTCTGGTATGTCAGACGTTGTTCTATTATTTATGCCAGAATTGGCGATGAGCGAATGAGTAAATTCTGTCTTCAAATTGGTTGGGATGATATCCCGCATCTTTCTGAAGAACAGAAGAAATCAATGCTCGCGTCTCTTCCACCATTTCAAAGAGATGCTAGGTCTAAAGGTATTCCTCAATTGGGCTCAGGGGCCATCTATCCAGTAGTCGAAGCAGACGTTGTGGTACCTGACATGGAAATACCAGTCCATTGGCCAAGATGTTTTGGTCTTGATATTGGTTGGTCTAGAACGGCCGCAGTATGGGCAGCATGGAATAGAGAAAACGATATTGTATATTTATACGGCGAGCACTATAGAGGGCAGGCCGAACCAAGTATTCATGCGCAGGCAATAAAAGCCCGTGGGCCGTGGATTCCTGGTGTCATAGATCCAGCTTCCAGGGGGCGAGCGCAACACGATGGGCTTCAGATGCTAGAAACCTATAAGGGGTTAGGCCTAGATCTTGAGACCGCAGACAATGCTCGGGAAGCTGGTATCTATGCTGTTTGGGAAAGGCTTTCAAGTGGAAGGCTTAAAGTTTTTCAAAGCTTAAACAATTGGCGCACAGAATTTAGGCTTTATCGGCGTGATGAAAAGGGGCAAGTTGTAAAAGAGAACGATCACTTAATGGACGCGACACGTTATTTAATAATGTCAGGACTTGATCGTGCTAAGACAAAACCAACAGAGAAGAAAAATGTCATTCAATTAGTAAGTCCAGGGGGTAACGGAAGCTGGATGGGGTGAGTGTTCAAATCTTATTTAAAACACGAATAAGCATTTTAGTACATTCCTTAGCTAACCCCTCGTAAGTAATTTTTGGTGTCACATTTTGCGGTGGTTCTAAATAGGTAACTCTAGCACGTAAATCAGACTGAACGATGGCTACAAGCCTTTCTAGTCCAATTATTCTTGCTGTCATTCCTGACAAAAGACTATCATGCGATAGAAGTCGTGTTGAAATTTCATAGAATTTTTCATCAATTTCCATTTTTCTACTTACTCTTACAACTCTTCTGGTTTTCTTTTTCATTAGTGGCTTATACATCGCGTCTAGTAATAAGTCTACTCGACCTTTTTTAGTTGTAATTTTTACATACATTAACCGACACTCTGAAGTATGGCAGACGATTTAGAGACCGACGATAATAAACTATCAACAAAACTTACCCGAAATGAAGAACTAACCGACGAAGAATTTCTAAGCGTTGCGAGACATCGGTTTAACCTGGCAGCGGAGTATGAAGAACAAACGAGGCAAGACGAAGTAGAAGACGCCAAGTTTATGATAGGCGATCAATGGCCCGTTGATATCAAATCTCAAAGATTACTTGAACAAAGGCCATGTTTAACCATCAATCGCATACCACAGTTCGTTAGACAAATCACAAATGACCAGCGCCAAAACAGACCCTCAATCAAGGTCAATCCTGTAGATGAAGAAGCCGACTCAGACACTTCTAAAATCTTACAAGGAATAATCAGACACATTGAATATGCGTCTCACGCAGACGTTGCTTACGACACAGCCTTCGAAGCTGCGACAAGTAAGGGCATAGGATATTTCAGAATCATAACTGATTACGTTAACGCCATGTCCTTTCAACAAGAAATCAGAGTCAAACTCATTAAAGACAGGTTTTCAGTTTATACAGACCCTTTTTATCAAGAGCCTGATGGTTCAGACATGGAATGGGGTTTCGTATTTGAGGACATCTCAAAAGATGAGTTTAAGGCAAAATATCCTGATGCAAAACTATCCCAAATGTCTGACTGGGGAAGCATGGGCAGTCTTTCCTCAAGTTGGGTAAGAACTGACTCAGTTCGCATTGCCGAGTACTATTACAAAACCTATGAAGAATGCGACATATGCCTTTTGAGTGATGGCTCAGTGGAAGAAAAAGAAGACATCATGGGCCTACCAGACTTTAAAGACTGGAAAGACGGCATGATGGGTTTACCTGAAGGTGTAAGGGTAACGTCTGAGCGAACCACAATGGTCTCAAAAGTTAAATGGGCCAAGATCAATGGAATAGACATCTTAGAAGAGACTGAAATCTTAGGCGAATGGATTCCTATAATCCCTGTTATCGGTGAAGAGGAAATAGTCGACGGTAAAAGGGTTTTATCAGGCATTATCCGTCACGCAAAAGATCCTCAAAGAATGTACAATTACTGGGCCTCCGCTGAGACCGAAACAATTGCCCTTGCTCCTAAGTCACCTTACATCGGTGCCGAGGGGCAATTTGAAGGATACGAGCAACAATGGAAAACTGCCAACACTAAGAATCATGCATTCCTAGAATACAAGGTTAAGTCCCTTGGCGGTCAACCGTCACCTCCACCTCAAAGAAATGTCGTTGAACCTCCAATCATGGCCATCACTCAAGCAAGGTCTCAGTGCATTGATGATATGAAGGGTACGACTGGCATTTACGACGATACTTTAGGGAAGAGAAGTAACTCAGAATCAGGCGTTGCAATTCAACGCAGGAACTCACAAGCTCAGACTGGGAATTTCCATTACATAGACAATCTCTCAAGGTCTTTACGTCACGCTGGCCGCGTCATGCTTAATTGGATTCCCCAAGTTTATGATAGTGCTCAAGCCGTTAGAGTTATAGGCGATGACGGGACAGTTAAAATTGAAAAGATTAATCAGATATTCCAAGAAAAAGGCGTTTCAAAGTCTCACTTTCTAGATTCTGGGACTTATGATTGCACTGTTAGCACTGGACCTGGATATCAAACCAAGCGTCAAGAAGCTGTCGCCTCAATGCTTGATTTATCTCGTTCAATGCCTCAGTCAATGCAATTCGCTATGGATTTACTCGTTCGCAATATGGACTGGGAAGGTTCAACAGAGATTGCCGATCGTTTGAAGAAAATGTTACCGCCTCAACTAGCAGACGATGGAAAAGAACAAGCCCCAATACCTCCACAAATTCAAGCCCAAATGAAACATATGGGCGATATGATTGCTCAACTCACTCAACAAGCCAAAATTGACCAACAAACCATTAGCACCAAGATATTAGACATTCAATCCAAAGAGCGAATCGTCGCAATGGAACAAAAGACTGCACTTGCAATAGAGCTTATGAAGCATGACCAAAAAGATGCGGCGTTGATATTCCAGGCTGAGCAAGACCATATTGATAGGCAGCTCGCGCTCGATGCCCAAACAAATCAAATACAAAATGGTGGAGCTGGCCAACAGGCTGGACAACCACAACCCGATCAACCCAATGCTGGCGGAAACGCTGCGCAAGGAGCACCACAATGAGTATCGTAATCGTATCACCAACTGATTCACCTGAGGCTGTGGCCGCCGCAATGGGCGACCTGGCAACTAACAAACCAGTTGATGATAAAAAACCTTCAGAAGAGGTTCCAATTGAAAACGAAATCGAAGAAGAAGAAATCGAAGAGATTGAGAAAACTGAAGACGAAATTAAAGAAGATGAAGACGAAATTAAAGAAGACTTAGAAGCAAAAAACGAAGCTAAACCTAAGAAAAAAGGTGGATTCCAAAAGAAGATCGAAAGACTTAGGTCTGAAGTAACAGCTAAGGATATGGAGCTAAACTATTTGCGCCAAGAGGTGCAAAAGAAGTCTGTAGCCGCTGAAGCAAAGACCGAGGTTAAACAAGATTTGACGGGAATGCCAAAAGAAAACGATTTTGCCACTGTTCGTGAATACGATAAGGCCCTAATCCGCTGGGAGGTTCAACAAGAACTTCTGGCAGAGAAACAAAAGGCTTTGCAAGAATCAGCGAACAAAGAGATGCAAACTAAATTCTCTAAGCATGGTGAGCGCGTTGATGAGTACAAAAAGACCAATGAAGACTTTGAAGAAAATTGGAACGATGCCCTTAAAGAAGTTGGAGCACA
>QGNH01000587.1_pt2 | contig 35881 bp, 50 predicted proteins | sample 1735481 | NCBI WGS metagenome assembly QGNH01 (sample SAMN09239004, study PRJNA386568) | Viral metagenome, whole genome shotgun sequencing project. | reverse complement strand
GCTCGCGAATGACAAGACAGTCACGCGAGCCCAGATCAACGAAGCTCTCCCCGGCTTCGCGCGCAAGACCACGGACAGCGTCACAGAAGACGTGCAGCCCGAAGACGAAGCCCTCGGTGACGAAACCGGCGGCATCGGCACTGAGCCCGGCCCGCTCGACATCGCCGCTCAAGCCGGAGATGATGAAGAGCTTTCGTCGGAGCAAGAGCACGAACGCCTTCGTCAGATCGCGTTCCAGCGAGTGCAGGACGCGGAGCGGGCGATCTCCGCCGCCAAGGATGCGGTTTCCGATGCCCAGCGCGCCGTCGTGCACGCCGAGCAGCGACACTTCCGGGCGCTCCAGCTTTTCAGCGCCAAGTATCCTCCGCTGTCGTCTGCGGAGAACATCAAGCAGCATCTCGCGCGTCAGCAAGAGACGCTCCGGGAGCGGGTAACCGGATCGCGGTTCGAACCCAATATCGCGTTGAACCCGGTTGACGCGAAGATGATGGACCGCAAGCGCGATAACGGACGAAACAATCGGGCTCAGGCCGCGACGAAGTTTCTCCCCCGATCTCTAGCGGTCGGCGGCTAAACGGTCGCTGATCAAAAGGCGGCCAATGTCTCAGTTCATCTCCAAAGCAACTCCGAAGCGCCGTCGTGCAGCAATGCAGGCGGCGCTTCATACTGCGCGCCATAACCGTGTCGCCCGCATCAATGCAGCGACGCCCAGCGGGCCGACGTGGGGCGCGACCTCCTACAGCGCGCTCGGCGGCAACGGTCGGCGCGACTACCTGATGGACATCACGACCAACGGCGCGATCACCAACGGCCCGCTCAGCAACTTAGTTAATGGCGTGCTCGCGAGCACCAATGCGGGCGGCCTGTTTTTCAATACGGGCGGCACCAACGTCTTCTTCAAGTTCGCGCTCCCCTTCAAGGCCCGCATTGACGAGTTCACGTGGATACAGGGCGCGGTGGGCACGCAAGGCACGTGGAAGTTCTCAGGCTCCAACGACGACATCACGTACACCGACCTCGCCACCGGGTTTGACCTCGGCGGCGCGGCGGCGTCCGACGTGCACGCCTTCACGAATACCAATGCGTACACCTATTACAAGCTGACCCAGACTGGCGGCACCACGAGCACCGCGCGATGGATGCAGGAAATCCAGTTCAAGATTTCACTGCCATCCAACGATAGCGCGCAAGCGGCGGCAGGCGTCACTGCTTACGCCAATCAGGACGGTCAAGGCAATCGCGTCTCGCGCGTGCTCATGCTGCTCAATCAGGTCACGGCTTGCGGCGGCGCGGACCCCAACAATATGTCGGGCATGCTAGACGGCACCGTGGGCACGGCGTCCTGCGTGGCGGCGTGCGCGTGGGGCAACCTTACCGGCCTCGTGATCGATCTCAGTTTCCGTCAGCCGCTCGTCATCGACGAGTTCACGTGGCTACAGCAATCCGCCGTCACTCACGGCACGTGGAAGCTGTCGGCCTCGGTCGATAAGACGACCTATGTCGATCTCTTGACCGGGCTCACTCTCGGCGCAGGCGGCACGACCGATATCCACGCTTTCACCAATACCAAGGGATACCGCAACTACCGCCTGACCCAGACAGCGGGCACAAGTTCGTCCGCGCCATGGCTCTACGAAATCCAGTTCAAGACCTCAGTGTTGAAGGCATAAAACATGACCGCGATTTTCTCAGTGCAAGACGAGACGGGCACCGTCACGCAAATCACGTTGATCCCGTCACCGTCGCCGTCGCTCCATATCAGCGTTGGCGATAGCGGCATTTACGTGGGTATCCCGGATGACGGCACGGCGGGCTTCGCGACGCCGGTCTTCAACTCGCTCCCGTTCATCGTTTCAGCGGTGCTCGACAACGAGCATTTTTCGATCCAGACGAACAATGCGAACGCGGCTGACTGGCCAGCGGGCGGTGATATCACGTGGACGACCGGCGCGAACCTCGGTATGCAATCGCATGTCTTCGAGATCGATAGTGCGAACGCCTACCTCACTCTCAGCGAGTTCACGAAGTATCATCAGGCACGCGGCAACGCGGTGCCAGTGAGCGCGACCAATCAGACAATTCAGCAAGCTATCGTGCAGGCCACGGACTACGTCGATCAGAAGTACCGCTTCAACGGCGTGAAGCTTTTGCAGACCTACGGCTCTTCCGTGATGGGGTTGAACGCGACGCTTCTCGAAGCGTGGCTCACGCCCTACGCGGTTAGCGGCGTTTCATATCTCACGCCGACCGTCACGACCCAGAGCACAGAATGGCCGCGTCAGGGCGTTGTGGACCTTAATGGCGACACGGTCAACGGCATCCCGAAGGCGGTCAAGGCCGCGTGCGCGGAGCTTGCGATCAGGGTCCTCAACGGCATCTCGTTGCAGCCCGACTATGATCCCGGCCTCGTCGGCGCGGGCGGCGTCGTCTCATCGATCACCAAAAAGGTCGGCCCGCTTGAGACCGTCACGTCCTATGACACGAAGCTTGGACTTGGTTTCTTTGCCTCGTTTCCCATTGTGGACCGGATGCTTTCCAAGGCCGGGCTGCTCGCTTCCGGCGGCGGGCGGACCGTCATCCGCTGAGCCCGAAATGGCCAGTTGTTAGGGGCATGGGGATAACATAGAATGATCGCGAAATTTGACTATGATCAGGCAATCACGGATGCCGACAACCTTATCGTTTTCTTCGGTATGGATGCCGTCCTTCGTCGCGCAGGAAGTATCCCGGTAGACCGGCCTTGTAGGGTCGCAATCGTCGAATACAACCCACGCGAAAAGCCCGCCGATCTCGCCAACCCGACTGACCGCAAGGTCATCATGTCGGCGAAGAACTCGGAAGTGCAATTGATGCCGCCTGATAACGAGCTTGATCAATTGGTGACGTTCGTGCAGCCCCCAGCGAACCCGCCGGTTGTGAAGGAAGTTCTACCGCTGACGTGCAAGCCTAAGCCGACAGCGCCCGCCGGGGTAACAGTGCTCTGGGAATTTACGGTGCGCCGATGAAGGTTAAAGCAGACAGGCGGGCAATGATTTTGGAGAGGCTCATGACGATCTTGTCAGGGCTCTCTCTGACGCTTACGGACGGGACCACCGTCATCGCGGCAGGCAACATCGTGCACAATCGCGATCAGCTTCCTGCGGAGAAGGTCCCGGGCATCATCCTCTTGGATGCCGATGAGACTAAGGACCCACGCTTCCCGTCCAATCAAGGACGCGGTGGTCCTCCCGGTCCCGGCATGATGAAGATGACGCCAGAGATTTACGTGGTGCTCGACGTGCGACAGCCGCAGAACACTAACGTAGGCGAAGACCTAATTCTGGCGCGTGCGGCGATCATGGATTTGATCACACATGACGCCACCCTCCAAGCCATCACCGGCTCGGGCGGTTCAATTTGTTACGACGGTTGTTACACGGACCTCGCGCGCAACCGGCAGATGAAGGGACAGATGGGCCTGAGCTTCACGTTCGGATACCCATACGTCCCTGATGAGTTCTCGGCAGCCTAACGGAGAGTGACCCATGTCTCTTGGAAACGAACATATCGAGGGCTCACTCGTTAGCCCGAACATCGGCAACTATTACATCGGCAAGGGCATCGTCAGCATCAAGCTGCTCGGCGAGACCCAGTTCGTCGATTGCGGCAACGTCCCTCAGTTCGAATTTCTGGCGAAGGTCACTCAGCTTGACCACTTCTCCAGCCGGACCGGCGTTCGCGTGAAGGACTTCACCGCCGTCATCGAAATCGCGGGTTCGCTCTCGATGCAGTTGGAAGAGTTGACTGCGCGCAACATGGGCTTCGCCCTGCTCGGTCTTCCGACCGGCGGCCCGTCGCCCGTGCCCGACACGATCAACATCTTCTCCAACCCGGTCATTTACGGGTCAGTGAAGTTCGTCGGCACCAACGACATCGGTCCCCTCTGGACCGTCAATTTCCCGCTCGTGAAACTCTCGCCCTCGAAGGCCCTCGGCCTGATCGCGAACACGTGGGGCACCATCGATCTCGACGGCGACGTGCTGTTCGATCAGGCTCAGCAGACCTTCGGCACCGCGACTGTCTCGCTGCCGAACTCGCCGACCAACGTCCTCTAAGCCGTTTTCAGTCTACAGCCTGTTTTCAGCACTCGCTGAAACAGGCTGCGGCCTGATGGTTTGATTTCCGTATGCGGAAAGTGACGATTTTCGTCCCTTTCCGCATATGAAATATCGTCCCGTCCCGTGAAAAACCGTCACGGACGCGCCCGTCCCCCGAAAAAGGATATCCCCCATGACCGACGAAGCCCAGATCACCGCCGAAGACACCGCCGAAGACACCGCCGAGCCCGCTGCCGTCGCTCAGGATGCGCCCGCCGCTGATCCGGCCCCGGAAGTAGCCCCCGAGCCGGAAGCGGCCCCAGAGGCCCCCGCTGAGCCCGAGGCCCAGCCTGTCCCGGAGGAAGTCCCGGCTCCCGCGCCCGTCCCGGACGCGCCCGTGGTCGAAAACCAGTCCGACCCGGTCGAAGACCCGCCCGAAGAGACCGATGAGGTCGAAATCGACATCACCGAGACCATCACCATCCACAACCCCAACGCCCTCCGGGGCATCCCCGCCGGTCCGGCTCCGCACCCCCGGACCGTCTAAGACTTCGCTGTCCCCCTCGAAGTAAGGAACGAAAAATGAGCAAGAAGCCCGGCCTGAATTTGGCCGACCTCGCGCCGATGTCAGAAGACGTGACAATCGGCGACAGCTACATCACCGTCACTGGCATCAGCGCCAAGATCGGTCTCGCAATCTTCAAACGCTATCCTAAGATTTTGGGGATGGTCAGCGGAGAAGGATTTAACCTCGGCACGTTTCTCACGGTCGCGCCGGACGCTGTTGCGGCGATCATCGCGGCCTCGACTGGCGAGCTAGGCGATGTGAAAGCAGAAGAGGCGGCGGGTAATCTCCCCGTTGAAACTCAGTTTGATATCTTGGAAGCAGTCGGGAGGCTTACCTTCACAAGAGGGTTCGCCCCTTTCGCGGAGAGGATCATGGCCCTCGCAGGCGCAGCCAACTCCGGCCTCTCTTCAAAGGTGCCGGTTATGAAATCGCCGCCAGCATCGAAGCCCTCATCGCTGCCGGACACTCCCCCTCTGTAGTTTGGGACTACACCCCCAGACAGATGTCCGCCTACACGTTCCTCGCGGTGAAGCGACAGAACCGCGAGAACCACACTGCACTTGGCCTGCTCATGCTGGCGCAGAGCGGTGACGAGAAGGCGGTGACGAAGCAGTTTGCGGATTGGGAGAAGGACAGCTAGGTCATGGATTTCCAGATCACGATCAACGCGGAGGCATTCAAGGCAAGCCTCGACGCAACTCGTGATCGCTACGGTCAGGCGATGGCCGTCGCGAAGAACATGATCGCGTCCATGATGGAGACGGAAGTCAAGGCGGATGTGACCGGGGCCGGTCACTTCTCCGCTGACAGCGTCTCCGTTTCGGTAGACGGCGACACCATCACCACTTCGGTTGACGTGCCCGGAGCAGCGATCTTCGAGACCGGCGGCACGATTTACGGCAAGCCGCTGCTATGGCTTCCATTCAGTGGCACCGATGCCGAGGGAGTTCAAGCCAGCAGCTACGGCGACAGGCTGTTCTCGGTCAACCCCAAGACGGGCGGCGTCCCGATGCTGTTCGCGATGAAGGACCACGCACCAAAATACTTCGGCGTCCCCAATGTCAACGTCCCCAAGAAATTCCACATCGCTGAGATCGAAAAGCGTGTGATGGCACAATACGCCGACATCTTTGAGAGTGCGCTGACCCATGGCTGAGATTGACCCGCTAGTAGCAGAAATCCTTCTCAAGGGAGACGATCAATTTCTGTCGTCGCTCCAGAAGGTCGGCGAGAAGGCCGAAGAGGCTTTTCACAAGCTCTCCACTTCGGTTAAGAACGGTGCTACTAGCGCCGAGGCTCTTACCGGCTCTCTCGGGCTGCTCGAAGGCGCGCTCGCGGGCGTCGTTGCCGCGACCGTTTTGTTCGTCGAGCAACAGACCGAGCTTTCGCAGAAAACCATCCTGCTCGCCGATGCGTTCGGAGTGCAGGCCGGTCAGCTTCAAGACCTCGAAGCAGTTTTCGCGTCGAGCGGCGTCAAGGTCGAGCAGTTCGAACGATTTGCTAACCGCCTGACGATCACCATCGCGCGTGAGTGGCCGCAGATCACGGAGAGCATCAGGACCTACGCCAATGAGAACGACGCCGCTCAGTTGCGCGTGCAGAACGCGATGCTCCGCGTACAGGACGCGCAGAAGGCTCTTGGCGACAACTCCGCCGAACGTGCTGCTCAGATGGCGAAGGACAACGACGCGGTTGAGGCTTCGTACATCAAGCTCCAGTTCGCCGCGCAACACGCCGCCTCCGAACAGCTTGGCGCGTGGCAGTCCTTGGACGCCGCGCAGAACGGGCTCATTGCCGCGCAGCAACACCTCGCCACACTCGAAGGCCGCCCGCCGTCTTCCGCTGAAAAAGCTAACCTTGCCCTCGCGCAGGCTCAGAACGCCGTCGATCAGGCTCGCCGTGCGGAGAGCGATGCGCGTATCGCTCAGCAAGAGAAGGCAGCGGGAGCCGCGCTCAAGCAGCGGCAGATGGAACAGGAATACGACGATCTCGCGCGCAAGGCAGCTAAGAATGCGCGGGACGATGCCGAGAAACGGCAGAAGGATGAGAACGCGGTCAAGGAAGCGATCATCGCCCGGGGCGAAGCCGAAGAAAAAGTCAACAAGCTCGCACTGACGAGTGTGGCCAGCATCAGGGGCGCGCTCGACGGCATCGTTTCCGGCAACAAGGATGCGGCCAAGGCTGTCGATCTGACCGAGGTCTCGGTTCAAAACCTGATCAAGGGCGTCATCGCGCTGGCGGCGGAGAACTCGAAGTCGAAAGAGCCGTCTGGATACGAGACGATGATCGCGTTGAGCAAGGTGCTATCGAAAGCTACTGCCGATCAAATCTCGGAAGAGCAGAAGCTCGCCATCGTCAATCGCGTCGCCGCGACAGGGATGCAAGCTCTCGGCGGGGTCGGAGCCGAGCTTCTGCATGTGCTGGAGCATGATACCGAAGAGCTTCAAAAATTCTCCGAGCAGGCAAAGGCGCTCGACACTAAAGAAGCGAAGGATGCGATTGAAAAATTCCGAGGTGCGCTCGCGGGGTTGAACCTGACGATCAGCATCCTTTCGCAGCGGTTTGCTATCGCGGTCTCCCCGGCGTTCACCGCGTTTCTGCGCGCTATCCAGAAAAGCATCGAGAGCAATGACGGCGTCCTCCATGCCTTCATCGAAGGTCTCAAGGAACTCGGGAGAATTGCCGGGCGCGTTGTCGAGGGGGCCGAAAATCTCGTCACCGTCTTCGCCAAGTGGATCGGGCTAAAAGACAGCAGCGCGGTTTGGACCGGCATCTTCGTTGCCATCGGAGTTGCTGTCGCTCTCACGGCTACCGCACTTCTTGCGTGGCCGCTGATCATCGCGGCCATCGTCACGGTTATCGGCTACGTCGCTGAAAACTGGGACAAGGTCAAGAAGGGCGCGGAGGCCGCTTGGGCGGTCGTCAAGGACAGCACGATCTATAAATTCTTGGACGGCGTCGTCGAGCGCATCAAGTCAGCGGTCGAGTGGTGGAACAAGTTTCGGGGCAAGGGCGCTGCCGAGGCTAATCTGGCCTCCCGCGCGCCCGAAGCAGGGGCCGAGGGACCAACGGCACCTATCCCTCAGTTCGCAGGCGGCGGTGAAGTTCACGGGCCGGGCTCGACCACGAGCGACAGCATCATGGCTCGGCTCTCGCGAGGCGAGTTCGTGAATAACGCAAAGTCGGTTGCGCACTACGGCGCGGACTTTTTCCACGCCTTGAATAACATGACGCTCCCCGGCTTCGCATCGGGCGGCCTCGTGGCGGCTCCGGTCCGCATGGGCGGCGGCGGTGCGATCCAAGCGACGAGCGTGTTGAACCTGTCAATCGACGGGCGGAATTTCAATGGCTTGAAGGGTCCGAAGTCCACGATTGATGATCTCTCCAGCTTCGCTATCGCGCGCCAAGCCTCGGCGGCAGGCTCCAACCCGTCATGGATGAAGTAAGATGGCATACCCCTTTGAGAACGTCCTCCCGTCGAATGCCGACACGATCCTGTCGATCTCGTCGTTCGGCAATATGCTGTTTCAGGCGCGCGGGCTGACCCAGACGTTGTCCGTGATCGGAGAGGCCACTCAGCAAGATCGAACGATCAACGGGACGCTCGTCGATATCTCAGCGGCGCAGTTTCGCAAGTACACCTCGAAGATCAACGTGCCAAGCGAGGTCTACGCGCCGCCTCTCGACGGCATCTTCCCCGGGCAGACCGTGACTGTGCATTGCGCGGTGACGCTCGCATTCGTCACCGGAACGCCGGGCATGCCGAACCGCCCCTCCGTCTCGGGCTCGTCGTGGACCGAGAACGGCTACACGTTTTACCGGCCCCTGCTCACGATGATGGTCAAGACAGTCGAGACACAACTCGACGAATGGAAAAACGTAGTCGGATGGTCCGTGGAGCTTGAAGAGATATGAGAAAACTTTTTGCCATCTTCGCTGCCGTGGCGATGTGTCTGGCTGGGCCTTCGGCGACGAGCAAGCAGCCGACTGTCCACGTCATCCATCGTGACGGCGGCGGCGTCCTCTTTCATTACATCGAAAAATACTACGTGTGGAATACCAACGGTGACCGAGTTCGGGTTGCCGGAGAATGCTATAGCGCCTGCACGCTCGTCTTGGGTGCTCTCGACAACCGCCGGATATGTGCGGCACGCGGCGCGCAGTTCGGGTTTCACTCGGCATCTAACAGCGGCGAGTTCACTCAGGGAGGGACCGAGTTCATGTGGTCCTTCTACAGCGGTCAAGTTCGCGAAGTTCTGGCACGACACGGCTGGGCGGCCCCATCGTATCACCCGGAATTTCTAATGATCAACGCGCAAGAGATCGTGCGCCCGTGCGAGTAAAGCAATGACCCTCCCCTTCACCTTCTACTGGGCCAATGAGACTGAGACGACGTTCAACCCGAGCACGATGAACGTGTTCGCCGAGGACATCTTCTCGTTTCAAATCCAGCACGACGAGGGCCAGCATCCGACGCTGGACGTGATCGTGAAGAACCCGCGCATCGGCCTGCTCGCGCCGGGCCGCAAAGTGTGGGCATGGCTTGGTTGGCAGAGTGACGCCAGCGATCCGAACTATCACGGCGCGCTCGTGCCGATCTTCTTCGGCGTGCTCGTCGGCGTGCCGACCAGCCTGTTCCAAGAGAAGGTCACCCTCCAGTTTATCGCGCGCTCGCCGCAGTTTATCCAGAACAAGCAGGCGCTCGCCGAAACCATGAAGACCGCGCCTTACTATGATCCGATCTTCATCGAGACGAACAAGCGCGACGACCCGGACACCATTCTCGAAGGTTGGTCGGCGCTCTGGCATATCGACCGCACGAGCCTCGCGATCACCGCGAGCGACATCCTTGTCGGCGAAGACGGCACCGTTTCGTTCACCGAGGACAAAGCGTTCTACAACAGCGTCTCTCTGCAACTCGGGCAGCCACCGCTCGACAACATCCGCGTTGAGGCAACGGTCAACTGGATCCAGCGAAGCTCAGGCATCTTCACCGTCCCGACTGTCCACCTCTCCAGCTACACGGGCGAGACGTTGCTGAGCGATTGGCCGAAGCCGGGCGCGGGCATCGGCGGCGGCTATAAGTGTGAGAGCAGCTTCACGACCGACGTGTATTTCATCGGCGAGACGCCTAACACGACCTACAGTTCGCAGTGGACGAACACCGACCCCAATCCGGGCCAGTGCTCGAATGCGTCCTCGTCGTTCTCGTCGAGCGGCCCCGCGCTGCTCGCGCCGGACCCGTTGCAGAACGTGTTGACGGAATACTTCCGGTCGGGAGTTTGCTTCCCGGACAGCGACCCGCCGGTCAACACTCCGCTGGAAATGTCGGCGAGTGGCGTCATTATCCCGCTCTGGAACGTCTCGCTCGACATGACGATGCGGTACGACGCGAGCCGCGCGTTTTCGGAGATACTCACGTTTGACATGCTGGCGAATGTGCAGGGTATCCTTGCGTCGCCACTTGTCGATCAGCACACCGAGTTGCTGACGATCTCGTCGGTCGATATCGGGCAGCCGCTCGTTGAGGTGGATGCGTGGACAGATTTCTCCGCGCGTAGCGTCGGGATCGGTCAGGTTGTTTTCCCGAACAACCCGACGACGCCCGGCGGCTTGTCGTGGCAGATCGCGGTTGTCGCTGGCACGGCTGGCGCGACCGAGCCGGTATTCAGCGACATCCCCGGCACCATCACAGTTGACAACACCGTGCATTGGGCGAGCATTGGCACGCAAGGTCTATCGCAGGCATCCGCTTGGTCGCCCGGCGCATTCGTGCCGGTCGGGCAGATCATGCTTTTGCAGAACCAAGTGTTCAACCTCTTCACTGGCAACTTCGAGGACGTACCCGGCCAGTCGAGCTATTATCTCTGCACGACCGCCGGGCAGACCAATGGCGTTTACGCGCAGAAGGTTTACACTCCGCCGGTCACGTCGAACGTCGAGCCGACCCCGGCGGTCAGGACAATCGACTACATCGCGCAGCCGACGTTCACTGGGGCCGCTGGCGCGCAGATCGGCGACGGCTCGGTCGTGTGGACTGTGCTCGGTACATCGCCCGCTCTGCTCGGCATCCCTGTCGGCGGCACGCCGGACGACGTTACGGCGCGAAGCTACTTCCCGACCACGCGCGGGCTCAAGAGCGTCGAGTATCTGATCAGCCGCGCTCGCGCTCGACTGCGCTTCCGCTCGCGGGCGGTGAAGGTCGGCTGGGAGGCGCGCTTCGCCGATGTCGTGCCGCTGTCGTGCCGTCACAACGCGACGCTGTTCGACCCCCGGCTCCCCGGCGGCGCGGCGACGGGCAAGGTCACGAGCTACTCGCTGTCGTGCAGCGGCGACGGGAAGATCATCGGCAAGGTCGAGATCGGATGCGCCATTGGTTTCGGAAACAGCATCAACGAAATCACGGGCACACCGGAGTACGCGTCAGCGGGCTACGTCCAAGTCGGCTATCAGCTTTACGACGGCGTGACAGTCGCGCACGGCAGCGGGGATACGACCTACACCCCGCCACGTTTTCAGGGGTTCGACGACGGGCTGAGCTTCCCGCTGCGGTGGCAAGACATCAGCGACGGCGGCATTAAGAGCGGCACACTGGCGGCCCAGAAGGCGGCGATCATCGCGTCGTTCATCCCGGCTCGCCAGTTGCAGTTCTTGAACTTGGTCGGCGGTTCGATCTCGACCTCGACAAACCCCAGCCTCGTCGTGACCGGCGTCGGCCCGGATACAGCGTGGCAGATCACGCGCGAGCAACTCGCGCTGCTCAGTCAGAATACGCCCTATGTGATGGCGGCGAACTCGATTTCTTGGTCGTGCCTGCTCAAGCCATGTGCTGGCAACGGACCGTTCGGCGGCGCGTATGCTATCACCGTTTCGCCTCTCGTCGTTCCGCAAGGCATCAACCTCGAAGCGCCGTCTGCGCCATGAAGCAGCCAATCATAATGGACCGGGGGAGACCGCTCGATTGGAAAACTCGGGGACCGAAGGTCTTCCCGAAACTGAATACCGTGTGGTCGCGCGAACACGCTGAGCAAGCAGTCGCGTTCCGCAAGGCCCGTGAGGAAGCTAGGAGAAAATACAATGGCCGGTCTTGAAGGCATCATTCGCCCGTTCGTCGGGAACAGTGTTGCGCCTACGCCTTTCCACCCGGGCAACAGCGCGAGTGCGCCGCCGGTTCGATTTGCTATCGGCATTGTCGGCGGCACGAAGACGTTCGGGTTTAGCAGTAGCTCGTCTCTTTCGTCGTACATGGCCGCCGTGCACACCGAGAAGTCCTCGGATGCTTTTGACATGACGACCGGGCAGTTGGCGGGCTGACCATGGCAGCAACACGAAGGACCCACATTGTCCGCATCACTGACCCGGATACGCCGCCAGACCCGGCTAATCCTAGCGGTCAGGGAAACTATATCGATGTCGAAGTTCTCGATGCCATCGCATTTAGGACGACGGGCAACAAGGAAGTCATCCTCAGTTTGGATGCGAAGAAGTCTACCCCGTACATCGTGGATAAGACCGGGGGCGGTCACGACAAGTCGCCGAGTAAAGCAACCCAGCGCACGCATATGAAGCGAGTTCAATCGTCCGATGGTACGAGCGCGATTGACGTTGAGATCGTTGATTGCTGGGCCGCGACGGATCAGAACGGCGGTTCATGGATACTCGATATGCAGCCGGGCAGTGGTGGCGGCACGGCTTACAACATCTCTGACGGCAGCGGCGATGCGAAGTCTACGCGGCGGCAGCACAATGAGATCGTCTCGTCGCCGTTCGGGAAAGCAAAAGCCGACGCGGCGAAGTCCTACGTGACCTCAGTGCGAACCGATAACATCGCGTTCCGCAAAGTGAATGGTCATGAGGTCATTCTTAGCTGTCCGTCTTGCGATGATACCAACGCGCAGGGCGTGGACTTCAAGCGCGCTGATACGCACACGACGCCGCAGGGGTATGATCCGAGTGATACGAGCGACGCTGCGGTAAAGCCGCCGTCGCTTGACGACAGCGGCGATCAGCACAACTACGTTTGCTTTGTCAAAGGTGACGACGGCAAGAGCAAGAGCATCATGACCGTCGATGAGAAAATCGACATGGGTCCGTTTTGGTGGATCAGAAAAGTCGAGAGCGGGGGCAACTACCTCGTGATCCTCTTCCAAGGGGCCGAGACCGATACCCACGTGCAGCCGTGGGGCGATCAGGCGATGTTCAATAATAATCCGAACGGCGGAGACGGTTCGGATTTGCGGGCGGGCTACTCATGCACCAGCGATGGCGTCTTTGTCTCATTCGACGTTAACACCGGCGGTTCGCACACAAGCGGGATATACGACATCACCGCTGAGCAAAACAATTACAAGATTAAAGCGCGGGATATTGCCTCCACGCTGACGATCTCGGGCGGAAAGAAAATCTCCGGCTTCTGCTTGAAGACCGTGAACAATAACTCTAATCAAAGTGCCCTATTTTTTCTGGACGTTGGCAAACTCGGCGCTGGGGACATCCCCATTGAGATCGATACCGGGTCGGAGCAAGTCTATGGCGTTCAAATGTTCTCATTCAAGAAGGGCGTCATCAAACCCGGCGTGGTTTTCTCCGATGTTCAATTCGCCAAGTCCGAGGACAACATCAACCTTCCGGGCGGCTCAAACTGGAATATCACTCTCAACGCAAAGACCCTGTTGTTCAATCACCCCCCGGACACGACGAAGAACTAAAGACCCTTGACGCTGCTCGCTAAATATGGTTAATGCCACTCTCTCCCGAAAGGATCACCCCAATGGTTGCAAGTCTCACGTACCGCACGGCGGATGGCACACGCTGGGGCGGCGGCCTCGGGTCGGACCTTTCGGCCACGCAAATCGATCTCAATTTCTGGGCGCTGTTCTCCGCTGTTGAGGCTCTCCAAAATGCCGCGAGCACGGGCGCGGGCATCGATTATATCAATCAACCGGCGGCGGGCAACCTTTTCTACATCCACTTGACCAACCATGCAGTGCTCGGGCCGTTCACGATCCCGACCGCGCAGTGGACCCCTCGGGGCCAGTGGCAGCCGACCACGGTCTACGCCGCGTATGATGTCGTTTATGAAAATGGCTCGCTCTACCTCATCACCATTCCGCATACGAGCGGCGTGACATTCTCGGCGTTCTCGACGGACGGCTCGGGTCATCTGCTTTACAATCTGTTGCTGCAACAGCCCGCCGACGAACTTCCGGTAGGCGGTACGCCGGGGCAGCGGCTCGTCAAGTCCACCGGCAGCCCCTACACGTCCGAATGGCTGTCGGACAATATCCGGCTCGGGCTTTTCGTTGAGGGCTTTCCGCAGCCGTCCGAACTTCTGATGCAGTACCTTGTCACTGATCACATGACACTGCCGAGCGGCTTGACCGGCTCCGTCATCTATCAGGGCATCCCAACTTCCACGGTTGTTGACTACGCGCTGCTCAAGAACGGCGCACAGATCGGCACCATCCAATTCAACATCTCGCCCGTGGGCATCACTGTTTCGCTCGGGGCCGCCGTCAGCTTTGTGCCCGGGGACGTGCTGTCGCTGACCGCTCCGGCCATCCCGGACGCCGCGCAGCAAAACATTTCGTTCACTTTCGTCGCGCAGCTTACGCTCTAAGGGGGACACATGCCTTTACCCCCCGGAAGTGCGCTCTACGGCGAGTGGAGCCCAAGTGACCTGTCTACAAACGCCGTAGCCACGGGCACAACTATAACTTCCAACAATTCGTCCACGGCGGGGGCGCGCGGCTACCTATCGCGGTCGGGGTCCGCAAAAGTTTGTCTGTCGTTCACCAACGTCACGTTGAGCGGTGCCAACGATTGCGTCGGTATCGCCAGCGCCGCCGAGCCTCTTACTGCGGCGACGAGTAGCGGTGACGAAGCTATTCTGACTATGAGCGGCAACCAGTTCGGAAACGGCGGCAGCGTCGGCACTCATTCTATCCCTATCCCCGCCGCCGCGACGGTCGATTTTGCATTCAACTTCGAGTTGGCCCTTTGGTGGGTCCGCGTAAACGGCGGCAATTGGAATGGCGACGCCGCTGGAGACCCGGCAACCGGGGCCGTTGGTAACGCGATGACCGCGCGGGATGGCGGCGATGCCAAATTCCCGTATGTTATTCTGACAGGAACTAGCACGCACGCGACGTTGGTAACATCCCCGACGTGGACACTCCCGGCGGGCTACTCGACGTGGGTTTTCGATGACAGCACGACCAGCTATTCAAACTGGGGCGGTGCGGGCAATCGTACCGCACTAATCGCCACATCGTATAGCGGCATCACGGGCGGCTGTTTCCCGGCGACCGACTTGTCGGCCCTTCTTGATGGCAGCCTGACCACGGGCAGTTGCACGACCTCGATGTCGTGGGGCAGCACGAACACCGCCGCGCTATTGAAGTTCGATTTCCGGTCCGGGAATAAGATGGTCATTGACGCCTTCACATGGCGTCAGGATGCGGCCTCGACCCACGGCACATGGAGCTTCGCCGGATCGAACGACGATATCACCTACACCAACCTGACCACGGGCATCACGCTCGGCGGCGCGACCGATACCGAGTACACATTCTCCAACTCGACCGGCTATCGCTACTACAAACTTTTCCAGACCGGCGGCACGACGAGCGCCACACCATGGCTTAAAGAGATCGACTTCCGTATCAAGCCGGATACGTCTCAGAACACATCCTATGATAACTCGCTCTCGCGTGGCGGGCGAAGTCTGTTCATCACGACCTCGTTTAGTGGGCTCGCGGGCGGTTGCGGATCGAACTACGCCGCTCCGCTGATCGATGGCGAGATGGCAACGGGCTGCACGGCCTCCACCGCGTGGGACGCATCGGGCACCGCCGCAGTCCTCGAATTTGACTTTGGCTCGGGAAATACTCCGGTCATTGACGAGTTTCTTTGGTATCAGAGCGCGAACGCCTCGCACGGCACATGGAGCTTCGCAGGCTCACTCAACGGCAGTACGTGGACAAACCTGACCACGGGCATCACGCTCGGCGTGTCGAACGGCTACGGGCAGAAGGCATTCCCGTTCACGAACACGACCGGCTATCGCTACTATAAACTTTTTCAGACTGGCGGCACGACGAGCAACGTCCCGTGGAATAGCGAGATCGAGTTCAAGGTCGGCGTGTCGGGCGGCGGAACGTGGGCCTCGACCGAGGCTCCCGACACGATGTCGGCCATCGGCTACCCCGGATTTCCCGGAGTAGGCGGTCAGTTCGCTTCGACCGAAGCCATCGATCACATGGTCGCAATCGGACTGACCTCCGACTTGGGCCTATGGCGGAGCACGGAGGCACCGGACATTTTTGGTGCGACCGGGCGGCTCCCAATTCAGGGGCCGTGGGCCTCGACCGAGGCCACCGACCACATGGTCGCCACTGGCGTCGGCTTCGGGCAGAACGGCATCTGGGCGTCTACCGAAAACCCGGACATCTTTGCGGCAAGCGGCAGTACCCCGATCACTGGCGTCCTTGCCTCTACTGAAATCACAGATCGGTTCGTCGCACTCGGCGCGGGCGTTACGCGAGCCCGTCGCCGCCGTCAACTCATCGTCGCTTAAAACAGGAGAACTACCATGGCCGTTACCTACGATACCACTCTCAAAAACACGCGCATGACCGATGTGGTCACCGCGATTGGTGCCACCGGCTTCCTCAACATCTATGATGCCAGCAACGTGTTGCTCGCCACGATCCCCTTGGCCAACCCGGCGGGCACCGTGACGAGCGGCGTGCTGGCCTTCTCCGGTACGCCGCTGACCGAAAGCTCCGCGAACGTATCCGGCACCGCAACGCATGCGGATGTCAGCACCGCGACCGGCGGCACTGGCACCAAGGTCATCACGGGCCTGACCGTTTCGTCCACCTCGGGCGATATCGTGCTGTCCTCGACCAGCATCGTCGCTGGCCAGCCGGTTACGATCACTTCGGCTGCGATCACACACGGCTAACCCGGGATATGAAGCCCCCTCTTCATATTCAGGGCATGCACGGGATGGGGGACTGCTTGCATCAGCGAGCGGTCCTTCGCCAGTTGATGCAAAGGCATGACGTGACGCTGGAGACATCGTGGCCTGCGATGTATCACGACTTGATGGCAGATGGCCTTCACGTCGCGCGCCGTCCCGTGGGCCTCCGAACCCAGACCAAAAACGCGGCCCGCGAGAGCGAGGCCGCTAAATTCTCGCCGCGTCACCCCTTCTTGCGCGCGGGGATGCGGATCAGCTATAACGGCCAGCAAGTGCTCGCGTCCCCGAGCAAGACGATCTTGGAGGTCATGTGCAATGTTACCGGAACGTCGTTTGCCGAAGCCGATTATCGACTACCTATTCCGAACGATTGGCACGCTCTTCTCTTCGAGATACTCAACCGAGCGGGGCTTCCCGGCTCTGCGGAAAAACCTTGGATGTTCTACCGCCCTCTCGTCGCACGGCCCGAATGGCGTGGAAGCATGGCGCGCAATGCTGACCCCGGAGCCTACCACGAACTCTATCGATCCATCCGAGACCAGTTCTTCGTTGTGTCCGTCGCCGATCTCGGCGGCGGAGTTGAACAGATTGTTGGACCCGATGCTAAAGCGGACTTGAGTTTTCACGAGGGCGAGCTTGTAGTCGAAGCTATAGCTGCCTTGGCGAAGCAATCGGCGCTCGTTTTCACCTCCAGCGGCTTCTCCGCCATCCTCGGTCCGGCGGTCGGAACGCCCACGATCTCGGTCGTCGGCTGCTATGAAGACCCGCGATGTCACGACAGCGGGGCCAAGTTCTCGCCCTACCTGTCCATCGGACCGGAGAGCCCCAAAGCGTGTTGGACCTCGGCGTGCCGAGGACCATGCCACAAAACCCTGAATATGGAGGTCGCAAAGGCGTCCATAGTTGGGTTTATCACGGAGAACACGCGATGCCCGGCTACGTGATGCGCCCTCCAGTGCTGCCGATGCGCGTGATAGCACCGACCACTCAGGACATTGCCGTCGTGATGTGCGGCGGCGGCGACCCGTTTGCGGAGTGGGAACTCGCGAAAGCGATGTGCGAGCGCGCAGGAAAAAAGTACAGTATCTTCGCCGGGAATGACATGATAGAACATTTCCCAGAAGACATCGATCACGCGATCTCACTGCATCCCGACAAGCTCCATCTTTGGCTGCCCCGTCGCAAGGCCGCAGGCTTTAACGACCCGCCGAAGGTTTGGGCTCATCGCAACTATGAGGGGGCCGTCACGCATTGGACACGGGATTGGTCGGGCTCGACTGGCCTCTTCTGCATCAAGATCGCGCGGGAGAATGGCTTCACGCACATCGTCAGTTGCGGCGTGCACATGGATGTGGACAGCGATCACTTCGTCAGGAAACAGCCGTGGAATGCGGCGCTCGGCTTTCGTCGAGGATGGCTTGGCCGCACGCCGGAGCTAAAACATTACTACCGGAGCATGGGCGGATGGACCCGGCAAGAGTTCGGAGCGCCGACCGAAGAGTGGCTCCGCACTGACATTCCAGAAGGGCATGGCGCTCACATCAATGGGGGAATTAGGGCATGAGAGCTAGAGACGTTGACCCGAAGATTAGGCGGTTCTTTCCGTGGGCGCTCTTCCTCGCGCTCGCGACGCTGCTCGCGCTCGGCGCGATGATCGTGCACGCGAATGCGGACGGCATCACGTGCGATGAAGTCGTGCGCCGCGTTGGCGTGAAACCATTATGGGTCGCGGAACGGATCGCGCGCAAAGAACATCCCGAGCTTACAGACGAGCAGATCGCGTGGGGCAAGCAATGCGTCTCCGATCACCGCCGCGCCATGCTCAGCCATATCAAAACGAAAATTGAGGGGTATTTCGAATGAAGAAAGCACTCATCACCGGGGTCACCGGGCAGGATGGCAGCTATCTCGCGGAACTTCTGCTCAGCAAGGGCTATGAAGTGCACGGAATTAAGAGGCGGGCCAGTAGTTTCAACACTTCGCGCGTGGATCACCTCAAACTGTTGAAACTGCACCATGGCGACATGACGGACGGGTCTAACCTCACGCGCACCCTGTTCGATATCAAACCGGATGAAGTCTACAACCTCGCCGCCCAGTCCCACGTGAAGGTCAGCTTCGAAACGCCGGAGTACACCGCGAACGCGGACGCGCTCGGCACGATGCGCTTGCTTGAGGGCGTGCGGCTGCTCGACCGCGAGAAGAAGCTCGGACGCGAGCGGACCCGGGTTTATCAGGCGAGCACCTCCGAACTCTATGGCAACTCGGGCGGCCATTTCCGCAACGAGGGGACGCCTTTCGAACCGCGCTCGCCCTACGCGGCAGCGAAGCTCTATGCCTATTGGCTGACCCGCAATTATCGGGACGCCTATGGCATGCACGCGAGCAACGGCATCCTGTTCAATCACGAGAGCCCGCGCCGTGGGCCGACCTTCGTCACGCGCAAGATCACTCAAGCGGTCGCCGCGATCTCGAAGGGCGAGCAGGACTGTCTCTACCTCGGCAATATTGACGCGCTGCGCGACTGGGGCCACGCCCGGGACTACGTCGATGCGATGTATCTGGCGCTCCAGCAGGACAAGCCGGACGACTACGTCATCGCGACCGGCGAAGCCCACTCCGTCCGGGAGTTCGTCGAGCTTGCTTTCGCCGAGGTCGGCATCGTGATTGGATGGCTGGGCCAAGGCGTCAACGAGAAGGGCATCGATACCAAGACGATGAAAACTGTCGTCCGTATCGATCCAAAATACTTCCGCCCGACCGAAGTTAACCTCTTGCGCGGGGACGCCACAAAGGCTATGACGCGCCTCGGCTGGCGGCCCCATGTCAAATTTCGGGACCTAGTCAAGGAAATGGTTTCGGCAGATTTGGAAGGCGCAGAGCGATGAGTTTCGATTATGTCGTTTCGCTAGGGGGCGCGTGTCAGGTAGCGTACCAGCTTAGGCGAACCTTCAATTTCGGGACCGCGTTTCCTTTCGATTGGTGCGTTACGAATTTTCTCGGCGTGATGGATGCGCTCGATCCGGCGAAGGACCCCTACGCGGACTTGGAAGAGGTCTTGACCCCCGAGGGCCAGATCGCACACATCCGCAAAACTGATCACAACGTCGAGTTACCTCATGACTTCCCCCGGGGAGATGATCGGTATGTCGTCCCCAATTGGCGCGAGCACGTCGGGACCGCAAGAAGTCGTTTCGGGTATCTCCGCACCCGGCTGCTCGGGCTGAAATCGTCGCGCATTCTCTTCGTCCGACACAAGGGCAACAGCATCATAACCGCCCCAACGACGAACGCGGCGAGCCTCGGTGACCTCGTTGGGTTCGTGGGCGGCATCTTTCCCCGCTCCCGGTTTATGATGATCAACGTCCCAGAGCCGCATAGCTCGCTCGACGTGATGACGCTGCCGTCCCATGACGACAGCATCACAAGCCGCTGGCGCGATAATCATGAGGCGTGGAAGCATGCCCTGTCCGGTTTCAAACTGGAAAACCCAACTCTCGCCCCGTTCGTCGAAAAAGCCCATTGGGGCATTTGGTAAAGGAAGATCACCATGAACGAGAACACCCGCGTCGTTATATGTTGCTACAAGGGCGACATGCACCAACTCAACCTCGATGTCTATCGGCAGCATGGTTGCCCAATCACCGTCCTATCTCCCGCCGACGCCCAAGCATCGTTCGACGAGCCGGACATCGATTGCGCCTTCGCGGGCAAGCGCGCCTACATCGGGCAGGACAGTCTCGACCGTCAACACGAGCACTTGAAGCTCATGCTGACTTACCCGGAGAACTTCTTCCTGATCCACGACAGCGACAGCTATATGCTCGACGCGCAAATCCCGGACTACCTTTATGCGGAGCCCGATGTCGTGTGGTCGAACCAAGTTGACGACGCGATCCCGGAACATCAGACGACCTTCCTCGAAGGTTGGCCGCACGTCGCGTTTCAGCCGCCGTACTTCCTGAGCCGCAAGACCATCGAAGCCATGGTGGCCGTCAAGGATGATCCGCGCGTGCAGGCGTCGTCGGTCATGCCGTTCATCGATTATTACATGGTGCAGTTGACCATGGTCGCGGACCTCAAGTGGAAGAGGTTCAAGGACTGCCTGTCGTGCCCGATCACGCCCGACCCGCACAAAGTGGCGGCGGGTCTCGTCAGCGCGGCGGATATGCAGACATACGAGATGGGCCACAAGATCGGGCAGGAGGGCGTCTCCATTCGCGGGGCGAACATCGTGCACTCGGTCAAGGACCCGGCTGTCGCCGCTGAGTTCGTGGAGCGGCGCAAGCAGTTCCTCGCGGGCAACCCCGAGTACAAGCCGCGCGCAGGAATACCTCCGAGGGTCGGCGGCGGCGGAGCCCGACGCGGACCGATGGGCGGCCCGGGCGTCCGGGCTTAAAAGGGAGGCGAGCATGTCCCTGCTCAATCTAAAGAACACCACGCTTCTCTTCGTCGAGACCCGCGCCCACGAGATCACGACGCGGGTCATCAAGGACTGCATCGAGAAGGCCGACTTCGGAGAGGTCCTGATCTACACCGACAAGATGGACGCCTTCATCACGCCGGAGCTTTCCGGCGCGCGGCTCATTCCCGTGCCTGACTTCCCGGACAAGAGGCGGGCCGGGCAGTTCTACTATGCCAAGGCAATGGAGAAGGTCGAGACCGACTTCGCCCTGATGCTTGAGTGGGACGCGGGCATCTTCGATCAGACGAAGTTCAAGCCCGAGTTTTTCAACTATGACTACATCGGCGCTCCGTGGGTCGTGCGCGCGGGCGATACCCAAGATGTCGGCAATGGCGGCTTCACACTGATGAGCAAAGGGCTCGGGCACTACATCGTCGAGAATTTCACGAAGTTTCCGGTCTACACGGACATGGATGTCTGCCGCAATCAGCGCCGCAACTATGAGGCTGCCGGGTTCAAGTGGCCGACCGCCGATCTCGCGTCGCTGTTCGCGTGGGAGCTTGGCCCGCGCAACCCCAATCACTTCGGCTACCACGGCGCGTTCACGTGGCCTTTCGTTCTCCCCAAGGAAGAGGTCGTGGAGCGCGCCCGCATCATGCTCAAGAGCGAGTACCTGACTGGCAAGGCGCGACAGCTTTTCCAGAAGGCACCATGGCTTGAGCAGGAATTGACCGTCGAAGAGCTTGCGAGCTTCCACCGCAACACACCGCCGGGCCATGTCTTGAGGCCGCGCATCCCCGGGATGATGTCCCCGCAACAGCGCGCAGCGATGCAGTTGATGCAGGCCCAGCGTCGCGGCCTTATCACGTATAAGCAGACCGGAGAAAAAGCATGAAGCGCAACGAAACCATTGTCGTCACCGGGGCCAACGGCCTCGCCGGGTCCGCCGTCGTCGAGCATCTGCGCGCGAACGGCTTCACATGCGTCGTACCGCTGACCCGGGCGGATGTTGATCTCCGGGATATCAACGATACGGTTGCGACCATCGCGCGCATCGCTCCGCGCCACATCTTTCATGCTGCGGCGACAGTGTACGGCCTCGGCGGCAACATGGCCAATCAAGGGAAGGCGCTCTTCGATAATACGCTGATCAACACGAGCGTCGTGCACGCTGCCCATCAGTGCAAGGCGCGCAAGATCACCGTCATGGGAACGAACGCCGCGTACCCGTGGCCAACTGAGGTCCCGTTCAAGGAAGAGAACATCTATAACGGTCGCCCTGACGCTGGCGAGTTCGGCTATGGCCACGCGAAGCGCCACATGCTCGCGATGCTCGAAGCATATCAACAGAGCTACGGGCTGGAGTATTGCTACATCGTCTCCGGCAATCTCTACGGCCCCGGCGACAAGTTCAACGTCGAGACCGGCCACGTGCTGCCCTCGCTCATCAAGAAGTTCGCGTTCGCGAAGGATTGCGGCGGCCTCGTCGATATCTGGGGCGACGGCTCGGCGAAGCGGGACTTCCTCTACAGCAAAGACCTCGCCCGCATCGTGCAGACGCTCATGTCGGAAGACCTCAAGCCCGGCCCGATCAACATCGGCAGCGGCGAGACGGTCAGCATCCGGGGCCTCGTCGAGAACCTTTGCATGATCTCCGGCGTTTCGGCGGACCGCGTGCGATGGGACACCTCGAAGCCGACCGGCAGATTGGAGTGCTATTCCGACCTTAGTCGCCTCAACGCGCTCGGCTTTACGCCTCAATACGATATCTGGACCGGCCTCCGGGAAACGTGGGATTGGTTTCGTTCCGCCTAAATTTCGTCACGGGTAGACTTGACAGCGAACATGGTTAACTGCTAGGACTGGGGGGAACTCTCCCCATGAAAGGCTGCCCCATGACCTTCACCTCATTCCTGACGGATTTCAACCTTGTGCTCGTCGGCCTCGCGGCTTCTTTCGTCGCGGGCGTGCTGCTCTCGACAAAGATCAAGGACTACGTCAAGGGCGTTCCGGCTGCGGCCCGCGTCGCGCTCAACAACGTTCAAGCTGACGCGCTCGCGAAGATCAAGGCCGCTCAGGCCGACGTTCTCGCGAAGCTTCCCGGAGCGCCTCCGGCCCCGAAGGTCGCGCTTGCCCCGGCTCCCGCGCCTGCACCGCTTCCGGTCGCCACCGCCGCCGCTGTCGCCGCTGCATCCGCCGCCGCGCCGACCGCCTAATCTCGTCATATCTTGCGGAGATTAGCCCGGCTAATCTCTTCATCACTCCCGGAGCGTCCCCATGGCCCTCAACACCTACAAGCCATTCGTTGATCGTATGATCGGTCGGTACGAAGGCGGCTACGGCTGGAGTAAGGCCGACACCGGAGGTCCGACCAAATACGGAGTGACGTGCTTCGATCTCGCTGAGCATCGTGGGCAGAAGATGAACTCTATGGCCTCGTGGGCTCCCATCGTGCAAGCGATGACGCTGCCCGAGGCCGAAGAGATTTACGCGACCAAGTACGCTGCGGCCATCCGCTACAACGACCTCCCGGCTGGCCCAGACGTGGTCATGATGGACTACGGCGTCAACTCCGGCATCAGTCGGCCCATCCGTGTTGCTCGCGCCATTCTCGGCGTCCCGGGCGGCGCGGTCATGGATCAAAAGCTTCTCGACGCCATCCGCAAGACAGACCCCGCAAAATTCGTCACTGACATGCTCGCCGAGCGGCTGCACTTCATGCACGCCATTCGCGGCGGTTCCGCATGGGCCGAGTTTGGCGGCGGCTGGGGCGCTCGCGTGGCGGACCTCAAAGCCTACGCGCTGCATCTCGCCACCGCAGCGCCCGGCACCGTCATCGTCGCGGATGCTCCCGACCTCACGAAGGTCTCGATGCCGAAGGCGAAGCACGGCGATCCGCGCGTCCTCCACAAGACGATCAAGGCCACGGTCGGCACCGCGACCGCATCCGGCTCGACGCACTTCGCCGGGCTGCCGACCGAGCTTGTCTTCATCCTCATTGGCTTCTGTGTCGTGGGCGGCGTCGCTTTTGTCCTGCACTCGAAGCAGAAAGCAGCGAACGACAACGTGACCGTCATCCTTCCGCCGGTCGCGACCCCCATCGTCGCCAAAGCCGCATAAGAGGTCCCCATGTCCATCTTCTCCAACCTCGACCATCTTGCCGACCTTCTCTTGCCGGTCCTCATCGGCTCGACGCTGACGGTCGCCTACGTCTTCGGCGTGCGGCCCATCCTCAAGCAAACCCCGGAGTTCAAGACGCTGTACGCGACGGAGGACACCGGCCTCAACGCGCTTGCTGCGAAGTTCTCCGGCGTCAAGCAGAAGCTCGCGACCATCGCGGTATCGGTCGGCACGTTCATCGTCCTCGCGCATGACGAACTCGCCCCGCTTGTCGCTCAGGCAGGCGTGGACCCTGCGCAGATTTTGCCGAAGGTCCCGACGTGGGCGTGGCCTGTTCTGACCATGGCCGTCCTTTGGCTTGTGCAGTATTTCCGCAGTCTGTCGGATAAGCAGGCTCGCGCGAACGCCGAGGCGCTGCTCAATGCCGGTCAGCCGCTCGCGGCCCCAGCCCCGGGCCTTCCTATCACCACGCTGCCATCCCCCTCGCCGCTCGCGGCGCTCCCTGACAAGAAGGACGCCTGATCATGGCCGATTTGCTCTCCCTGCTTTTATCGGTCCCCTCGCTGATGTCCGGCATGTTTGGCACCATCAACGGCATCACGAAGGCGCTCGGTGACGCGAAGATCGCGGCCATCAACGCCGCGACCGCAGAAGCGAAAATCCAAGCCGAGGAACGGGTCAGTATGTTGCAGGCCCGACGCGACGTGCTCATCGGCGAAGCCAATGCCGGGTCGCGCTTGAACCTGATCATCCGGTCCCTGTTTGCCTTGGGGCCGCTGAGTGTCGTCCTCAAGCTCTACGTCTGGGACAAAGTGATCGGCTCGCTCGCGGGCTGTTCGCAGGCTCCCGCTGGAACATGCGGCATCTTCACGACCGACCCGCTCGACGAGAATGGCTGGAAAGTCATCAGCGTCGTGCTGGGCTTCTACTTCGTTTCGGAGATCACGCTCGGCGTAACCCGGATAGTGAAGTCGCGATGAAGGTGCTGATCGTACTCGTTGCGCTTCTTGTGCTGATGCTCCCCTATCGTCACGGGGATAGCTGCGCGAAGTTCAACAGGTTCGATAGCTGGGGCAACGAAGAAGATTTCATCTGGAGCTTTCCAGAGAGCAGGCAGCCGCATGTGCGGCGCTGTCTCGACAAGCTCGCGAAGCGGCGGGGGCTAACGTAAATGAGCATCGATGCAGAGACGCACCAACTGATCGGCGAGATGAACGCGAACATCAAGACGATGATGGTCAAGCAGACAGACATGGAAGTGAAGCTCGACGCGGTCGTCGCGATGACGAACCGCTGGAAAGGTGCCACAACCATCCTGATCTTCCTTGGCGGACTGATCGGCTGGGGGATAAACCTACTCGTCAAAGGACATGCCTGATGGACATCGAAAAGGACATCCACATCCCGGCGCAATTGTTGCTCGTCGGCATCCAACATTTTCCGTTCAAACACCGCAACGTGCTCAACTTCTTTATTCAGGGCATCGTGGTGTTTCTCGTGGCCGCGTGGGTCGGATACGAGGCAGGACATCATCTCGTTGTGATCTGCCAGTAGGGGCACCGCATGCAATTTGATAACCTCTTCAAAAACAAATACGCGGTCCGCGCGCTCAACGTCGTCGCTGGCGCGGCGCTGCTTGTCGCGACCACGTGGTTCTCATATAACCTGTTCTCGTCGCGGGATGCGACCGCTCCGGTTGCGATCACCACGACCACCACGACCACCACCGAGACGCCGGTCAGCAGCATCCCGGCTGCCCCGGTCGTTGTCATTGCCCCGGCCCCGGCCCCGGCCCCGGCCCCGGTCGCCCCGCCCCCGCCTCCAGTCCCGGCCCCGGCTCCCGCGAAAAAGCACGGGCACCACGGATCGTTCGGTCTTCTTCGTTGGTGATCCGCCCCAAATTGGGGCCAAGCGTACCCAAAAGCAGACGGCCCCGGAGATCACTCTCCGGGGCCGCTTTGTGTGTGTGCACGGGAATTGATGGGGTTACTTCATTGGGCATGCCCTCTTCCGGTTGCTGTCTCTGGAACCTAGCGGGCGTCCGGGAGGATGTCAAGCGGCCCTCCCGGACAGAGTTAACGTGTTGCAATTATGTTACGCTGTTTTCTGACAGCGCCTTGGCCTCCCGGCGGGGCCTGAGAAGCCCGCTGGCGGGCGATCTTCCGCAGGGCTGTCGTTGCCCGGCGGAGCTTCGTTGTCCACCTCCGCTCGCTCGCCTCCAGCCGGGCGACGGCATCCGGCTTTGGCCGGGCCTTGCTCGGTTTCGGCTTGAGCTTTCTCTCCAGCCAACCGTGGGCCAGCACGTATGCGACCATCTCTTTCTCGATGTGATGATGGTTTGGTCCGTGAGGCTTGTGACGCGGCCAGAGCCGGGAGTGGCAATAGTGGCTCATGAAGTGCACGAGATCGTGCCATCCATTGATCGCGCCGCGTCCGGTATAGTTCGGGTTCACACAGAAGACGCCTTGGTGCGTCCACGTGTATCGGTTGCCCGAGACCAGCTTCCATTTCCCACGCCACGACTTCTTCATCGTGAAACGGTAGAGCCGCTTCGCAGCGGCGATGGCCTCGGGGCCTGTCAGCGGCGGGATGGTCTCCGGCCACTGATCATTTACGGCGTGATACTTCGCACGTCGCTCAGTCATGTTGTCTCTCCACATTTTCAAACAGCCCGCACCTCTTGAGCGCGTGTGAAGAGTGTAGCATATCGACTGTTGTCAAATCGTCAACTTGATAGAAATCCTCGGACACGACCCGCGTCCTGCAAGGGTTTCTATCACGAAAAGATTTTCGTTGACACGGAAAACGTAGGGGCAAACACGCGCGGATCAGCGAGCCCGACGAGAGAAGTGCCTATGCTATCGGAGTAACATTTCGTGATGCGACCGCTCCGCGCTCGACCGCGACGACGTGGTGACCGGCAGGGATATACGGGGCCACGAGCGCCTCCATGCCCTTCCACCGACCCGAGAGGTCGAGAGGCACCTCGACCCATTCGCCCTCGGCGTTCGGCTCGGTATCCGGTACGATCTTGATGCGCGATGTCATTGTCTCTCCTAGTAGTTCACAGAGTACATTGAAACGTCGCGGCGGTCGATCATGAAGAACATCGTCCCCTCGGCGTTGACGCGGATGCCCATGCGATGTTTGTCTATCCCACTCGCCATGTGCTTCCGGTACTCGCTCCGAAGCCACGTGTCCTGACGATAGAGGAAGCCGGGCATCTGTTTGTTCGACCACCGCTGGGCGTTGGTCATCATCTGACAGACCCAGCACGTGTTGGCGTCATGCGGCTTCACAGACCGAACTCTCCTAGCTGCTTCAAGAGCAGATGCCAGTCTTTGCCCATGCAGTTGACCGCGTCGAAGCCGAAACGTCGGTAGAAGTCTTTCTTCTGTGTGATCACCTCGACGAGCATGCCGCCGTTAGCTTCGATCCCCTTGAGGCACTCGGCGACGAGAGCACTCCCAATGCCTTGCCCTTCGTATGACTTTCCGACGCCGAGCCAAATGATGTTCCACGTGCACTGCATAGTTCGGTGATAGGCAGCGAAGCCGATGGGCTTATCCTGTTCGTCAACGGCCACCATGAAGACCGGCGCATAGAGGCCGCCCTTGAAGTACTCGACGAATTGACCATGGCACCGCTCGGCGGCCTCGCGGCCCCAGTTCTCGGTGACAAAGTCGCAGCACGCAGCCTTCTCGGGGTAGCTCGGCGCGCGGATATTCACGAGCGGTGACGCGATCTCCATGGGCTTTACCTCGCAAGTGCATTTGCGACAATGCCGCCACCGAATGGCGCACATCGTCTCATGTTTGATAGCTTCACTTGTCACCGTGACGATAACGGCGCACTGGAATGCCCGCTGCTTCTTTGATGCTATCCGCGAACTTATCCTCCGGCCCTCGCGGGTCACGATCGAAGCCGCCAAATTGATCAGCCTTCATCGGCGCGCGATATCGGACGGGCTCGAAACGATTGCGGATTTCCTGATCGATGCGCTCGGCCAGTTCTTCGACGCCCATCTTCGGCGCGTAGATGACGTGATTGGCGCTCTCGGTCATCATAAGGTTGACCTTGTCCGCGCCCTCGAAGAGCCGGAAGTCGGTGCGGTAGACCATGATGCACTTGTTGACACCATAGCCGTAGCCCAGTTCCCAACACGTGCCACTGTCCGGGTCGGAGCCGTCGAGGTTCGCGAGCACCATCTGTGCCCAGTCGATGCCCTCACGGTCGGACTTGAAGATCAGATCGGGCCGGTCGGTCCGCTGCTCGTGCTCTTGCGGGAGAAAAATTTCGTGTCCGTGACGGCGAAGCGCCTCGGCGAGCAAACGATTGAACTCGCACTCCGCTGTCGAGAAGAGCGGCGCAGCAAAATAAATTCTCATGATCGCCTCCTGACATAGAACCTATACATCTGCCCGATCTCTTTGCGAGTGAGATCGCCCTTGCGATTGTTTGCGCGCCAACTGACGACTGCGATGTTGCTGCGAAGATAACCTTTAGAATTGTCGATCCGATCAACAGACGGCGTGTTGTCCGTGCGCCGCCCCGGTGTAAAGAAAAGCGGAATACCAAGGACCGGGCACCGTTTCGGTATGATGATGTCGCCCTTAACAAGGTTGCAGACAAGACCCTTGTTGCCAGCGGTGCAGCGAACGTAGTTGAGAAGCTTTGCCTCGGGATGGCTGCTATACCAATGTTTGAGGTTCGGCCAGCCCAGTTTCTTTTGCGCCACGTAGTTGCGCTTTGCGCGAGCCGCGCCGACTTCGGGATGTCGAGCAGCGTACCTTGCGGTCGCTGCTCGACTAGCTGCGCGCTGCTTGACGCTTGACACTCGTGGATCAGGTTTTGTCGCCGACGTACTCTTCGACGATCTTGAAATTGCCTTGGGTCGGATGGGAGCCGAGAAGGGTGAAGTAGCGTTCGCCTGACGGATTGGGCGAGCCTTCATAGTTTCCTTCGACGACTACCGGGGGCAGTTCGTCCTGAGTGACGGTCGCTCGATAGCGGCCATTGACGTGAACGCGGACAGATGTGGTCATGGTGGGGACACTCCAGTTTTATACGAAACGACCCGAGCTTGGTAGCTCGGGTCGCTAACCGCGTCAAGCGATTATTTTGGGAGCGTTCGTATCCCACGAGCACCACGCCTTCGAGCCCTTCTGAGCTTTCTCATCGTACCCGAGGTTGATGCCCCGCTGCACTGTGATGCCCCATTTCGGATGGATGAAAGCCAATGCCTGCTTGGGGGACGCCGGGCCTGCGCGCAAACAGAGCCGGGCGTATTCGTTGTAGCCGATCAGCGAGCCATTCGCGATCACCGGAACCGCATCACCGCGCGGGATGTACGTGTGATAGTGGCCGATGATCAGGGTATCGAAGTCGCGTCCGCACTGCGCTTCCGAGCGACCGACCTTGATCGCACCGCGAGCGATGGGGCCGAGCGCGCCGATGATGCCGTCGCCGCCATTCACGCCGAGGGTATCGCCATGCGTGAGCATGAAGCGATGGCCGTAGATCGCGAAGTGGGCATCGACTTCGTTGGGTACGTGGATCGTCACGCGCGGGTCGCCCTTGAAATGAAATTCAAGGTTCTGATAGATGACCCACTCCCAACTGTCGAAGACGCGGTTCTTGGCGCGCGGCTTGATCGTGGTGCGCCCGTGATTGCCCGGCACGCACGGCACGAACACCTTGCCGAACTCGTCGGCGAGCATCGTGATGAGGCCGATCAGGTTCTCTTGGACCTCCATGACGGACAGCGTCACCGGCCCGTCATTGGTTTCGCGGAGATCGTCGTGGATCGCGCCCGTGATCATGTCGCCAGCGAGGCAAAGCACGATGCCCGGATAGTTCGGGTTGGCCGCATTCTTGAAGCAGAGATTGAGAATGGTCGAGCCGAGAAGCTTGACGCGCTTCTTGGCAATCGAGCGGTTGAAGGCATTCATGCCGCCGACCTGATCCGGGTCAACAGTCTCGCCCCAGTGCCAGTCAGAGGCGACGACGAGCGGCACCTCCATCAGGCGGTCAGATTTCTTCGTCGCAAAGTCGAGCCACTTCGGCGGCTCCGGCGTGTACGCGCTGAGCCCGAAGATGCTCTCGCGCATGCTCTCCGCAGTGTCGTTCGCCTGCGTGCGAGCACGGAGTTCTTTCTCCAGCGCCTTAATCTGATTTTGTTTCCCCCGGATTATGTCGTTTGCATCGGCTAGACGTTCGGCGTCGGACTTTAACTTTTTCGACATTTCTGTAATCCCTGTCTGTTGCGCGCCCCTTCGGCGACTGTTGATAAATACGCTTGCGGTCGAGATATCTCGGCGAGGCCCTATGGCGGCGATTGCGCTCTAGGCCCTTCGGCGATTTGTTGTAGCGTTGGTATCGTGTTTCCTCCGTCATGGGCGGGGGGGCACTGGAAATTTCAGATTGCGAAGCCGGACCTCAAGACTGCGAAGTCGCGAAGCGGGGACGTGCTGATCAGGGAATTTTAACTTCACATCTCGCGTGACATTCATGTAGACCGAGCGCCTACCGCTCCGGCGAAGAAGCAACACCATTGCGTATCCCTCGGCCAGTATGCGGCGGGACCTGATGCGGGCAGGCATCCGAGTGGTGCCGTTGAGTTCATAAGCCATCATGCGGAGCCACCGTTTGGATGTCTTCGCATTGGGGAATTGCTTCTTGATCTCGGCGAGGATGAAATCGTACTCAAACCCTACGTCGCGCCCATAGATGTCAACGTAGTTGACCCGCGTGAAATACCCGCACGCGAACTCTTTGATGGTTTGTGCTCTTGAGGGCATCTTACCAGCCCTCACATGCTCGCAAGAGCACTTCTGCAACCGAGGCGTCGGGCCGGATAAGCGACATCGCGCCGAGGTCGATCTCGGTCGCGATGATGTCGTCGTATCGGCTGCCCGGGATGAGGTAGAGCCTTGCTGCATGCGCCTCGCCAACCTGTATCAGGACCCAATGGATGCGGCTGCCCGCATCCGTTCGCGCGTTGTGCCAGATCGATTGGCTCTCCCGCGTCTTCGAGCGGATGACCGTCGTGGCTCGCGCCGGGCGCTCATTCGATTTCAGTTCAATCCAGCACTGATCCCCGTTGAGGACACCTTCCACATCGGGGTTACCTTCGCCTGCGGAGTTCTCTAGCCGACAAAAATGCGCGGAGTGTCCGCGCTTTTTCAACAGCTTGATGGCCCGGTTGCACCGGCCCCAGAGAGAACTCTCGCGCGCCATTTACGCGCTCTTCTGTTTCTTCGGCATTTCCGCCGGAGCCTGCTCGCCGTTCGGCCCGACGAGCGAATTGGTTTCCTTGAAGGCGCGCGGATCGATGACGCCCTCGGGCAGCGTCAGGCCGAACTTGCGCTCAAGCACTTCCTGACAGAGCGCACCGGCCCGCCAAAACAGCGCGACAGCTTCGAGCGCGTCGCCGTCGAGCCCGTTGTAGTTGGCGAGGTGACGCATGATGCAGTCCGTGTGATCCATGCTCTTGCCGCGTGCGTGGTGCAACGGTTCGCCCGGGTTGTGCTTCTCATTGCCCTTGTACGAGTGCTCGGCGAGCGCGGCGATGGCGTCGGGGAAGTAGGCCATCACGCCGGAGAACATCGGGACCTTCTTGCGGCCTGCGCTGTCGAAGCGGTCGAGATAGCGGTCATAACGAATGATGGGGCTGTCGGACATGCGTGATCATCCTCAAATGGTTGGGGGACAGTGTAAGATTTTTGCTGGGGATTTCTTACGCCTTACCGCCGCGATGGCGATTGGCGATGAGGCGGATGTCGTCGATCAGACCGTCCGCGAACCCGGCGATGATGCTGGGGAAAGCATCGTGCCCGCCGTTGTCATCAACTTCTTTGTGCTTCTCTGCGAACCACTCGGGGCCGTGGCCGCCGTCCACTCGCGCACCTTCGATCCGGTCGTGCGCTTCGCGGGTCTCGCGTTCGATCTCGTCGCCGACATCGATCACGTGAGCGATACCGTGGCCAGCGCGGTACGCTGAGAGGCCCTGATTGTAGCGCGAGCGGATGAGATGCGGCATATTGTGGCTCTCCCGAAAAAGTGAGCCTGATGCCTACACGATATGGTTAATAAATGCAAGAGGGTTAACAAAAAGAAACGCCGCCTAGCCCGAGGGCTTGAGGCGGCGCTTTTTCCGATGTCGGCGACGAGCCTATCGTATAACCGACCCCGGCCCGAGGATTTGTCGCGGAGCGTAGGGTCCTTAAACAACACCACTCCGCGCGACATCTGAGTATCATCACATATTTTTCGGAGTATGTCAAGGTGGCTGGGAGATCAGGGATCGAACCTGAAATGGTCGGATTAACAATCCGCCGCGTCACCACATCGCCCTCTCCCAAAAACCATTTGGTGCCAGTGGGCGGGATCGAACCGCCGACCTAGCGGTTATCGACCGCTTGCTCTACCGCTGAGCTACACTGGGCATTTTTATTTGGAACAGGCTCTCGGATTTGAACCGAGGCTAACGGGTTCAGAGCCCGTTGTGCTACCGTTACACCAAACCCGCATGGCACAGGATCATGGGTTCGAACCATGGCCAACGGTTTTGGAGACCGCCGTGCTACCGCTACACCAATCCTGTAAGGATCACTGCCAGCGTTGCAGGCGGTCGGTAATATTCGATGTGGGATTGGTCAGGGCGGTGGGATTTGAACCCACGATCTCCGCATTCCGAGTGCAGCGGGGACGGCCAAACTCCCCCACGCCCAGTCTGGGGCTTGGGTTGGTCGGGCTGTTGCTGGCAGTCGAGCGGTTCATCGATCTTCCTCGGTTCGTTGACGACGTTGTAGGCGTGCGTATGACGCCTCGTTCGTTTCCCAGTGCATCCCCGTGACGCTACCCCGAGCGAACTCAGGGACCGCCGAAGCGGCGCGCCTACGGGGTCATGTGGACGGGCCACTGGGCTCTCGTCGCTAACTCAGGGGCGGCTTATAGACGAAGCCGCAATATATGTCAACCCCCTAGTCCTTGAAGGGATCAAATTCTCCCTCTCCTGCCATCGCGACGGCGAACGGGCGAAGCGTGTGCACGACGCGCACGGACGCCGCGTGATGCGCGAGAACTTCCGGGAGCCGCCGGTATGCCATCGGGCTCTCGTCGAGGTCAGCGCCCACGAGCGTCACGCCTCGGGCCTGTAGCCACTGATCCATCTCCGCCTTGGTGAAGCGCCGCTTCGCCTCTTTGCGACCGAACACGCGGCCAGCGCCGTGCACGGTCGAGTACAGCGCGGCCTTCGCCTCTGGGCTATCGATGCCTTCGAGGATCACCGCGTCGTCGCCCATGGAGCCGCCGACGAAGCCGAGTTGACCCGGGAACGCTGGCGTCGCGCCCTTGCGGACCACGAGCAGATCGCGCCCGTTGTGCGTCTCTTCCCACGCATAGTTGTGATGGTTGTGCACGGACATGGTGACGTTGCCGCCGATGATCTGTCGCACGCGCTCAGTGACCCAGTCGCGCCCGGCGTATGCGTAGTCGCCCGCGAGCTTCATCGCTTCATAGTATCGCTTGCCGACTTCCGAGTTGAGGTCCACGACCGCCGGGGCGACATTGATGCCGTCCTTCCCGCCGACCGCCTTGATGTACTTCGTCGCGGACGTATGACCGAGACCGCGAGAGCCGAAGTGAACGCCAATCCAGACGAAGCCTTCCTCGTCGCGAAGGATGTCCACATAATGGTTTCCTGAGCCGACCGTGCCCAGTTGAGCCTCGGCCTTCGCCCGATAGTCCATCATGTCGGCAGCGCGCCACGCATCGCCACGGTCGAAGAGTTCGTGCTCGACACGCTCATCGTTCTTGCGACCGACGCCGAACGCGATCACGCTCTGCACGTCGCGGATGATGGTCGGGACGTGCTCGGCGATATCAGCGAACTTCGTGTCGAGCCGGATGGCCTTGTTGCCGCATCCGATGTCGAAGCCAACGCCTGAGATGGACACGTGGCCCTTATCGTATGCGACCACGCCGCCGACCGGCTGCGCGTAGCCGAGATGGCCATCGGCGCAGATCACGCCAGCGACAACGTTGCCAACCTTCATGCAGTTCTTCATCTGCTCGACCGTCTGCTCGTCGTGCTCGCCGAAGATCGTCAGCGGTGCGTTCGCGTAGTCGGCAGTCTGCACTGGCACCGACATCGCGGCAAGCTCATCAGCGAGCCGCGCCTGCTCGGCAGTGGTCGCTTCCTTGCGCGCTGCATCACGATACTCGGTCCATGCGGGGTGACCGCGCTTAGCACCCTGCTCGGTGCCGAGGCGGATGTCAGGATCGAGCCCGGCCTCAAGACAAAGTTGTCGGGCGCGGTGTTCGTGCGGGTCGGTACGTTGAGCCATGATGTCCTCGTTGTGCTGATGTGAAGGGGACGACGCGGCGGCGCGTCAGCAACGACACGCCGCCGGTCCCAAGGCGACCCGGAACCCGGGAGGCCGCCTAACTGAATTACCAACCCGACGCTCGGCTGGGGGGACGACCAAACGTCGGGCCAGTCGCTAAGCGCGCTGGGGCAATAACGCGCTCAGTGACCATTATGCCATGTCCCTCCGCCGTCGTGCGAGTGCACACCTTGCGCAACTGCTTTGTTATCCACCGTGCGCCCAGCGAGTTGCTCAGCGCGTTGGATAGCCATCTTCGTGAGGGTTGAGCCGGTCGTCTGGAGTTGCCGGTAGACGCACGCGTCGGTGACGCCGTCCCGGATGTTCTCGTCGAGACCTTGGAACGCAATGGCTCCGGTCCGCCTATCGACCACCGGCTTGACCTTGCCAGTCGCGATCAGGGAGTTGATGTCGTATACCGCCTGCTTGACCTCGGACTTGCGTTCGGAGATCGTTTGCTGGCGGCCTGAGTTCCTGTAGTTGCGTTTCAGTCGGGTATCGCAGGGCATGTGATGTTCCTAGTTGCTTAGGCGCTCACTTGAGGAAGGTCCGGTCACGATCTTCTCTGGATGAAGAGCACCAAACTTCTTGAGCCGATGATCCAGATGGCTCAAGCTCGACCCCGAAGGGCCTCTTCCTCAAGTGAACGTCTTGGGTCTAGCAAGGTCCGAGGCGGCCCGCAAGAGCCGCCTCGGGTCTTAGTTAATCAAGCTCTACCTTCGGAGCCGACCGAGCCGGAGCGGCGACCGGGGCCGCACAGTCCGCGATGAGGTCGAACGAGCGGCCCGAGGCGTTCGCCGGAGCCTCTACCGCGACGGCGTCGTCGAGGTCGAGGAAGGCGGTACGCGCGGTCGCCAGCCGGTTGATGACAGCCGCGTCGATAGCAATCGCGGCCTGCTCGCCAGCGTCAACGATCTTCTTGGCCTGCGCGCGGACCTCGGTGACCAAGCCGTCGATCCGAGACTGCAACTCGGGCGAGAGCATGTTGCCGATCTTCTTGGCGCGGCTCGCAGCGTCCTTGACGCGCTCGGCGTCGAGGTTCTCGATCCCGCGTGTCATCTCGGCGAGCAAGTCACGGACCTCGCCATTGATGGCCTTGACGGCGGACACGTCGTCCTGCGCGATGCGACCGGCCAGCGCGTTGAACTTCAAGCGCGTGGTGTTCGATGTCGCGTTGAACTCAGCGCAAAGCCGCGTGGCCTTCTGGAACGCCTCTTCGAGAGCCGGGCGCTTCTCTTCCGGGCAGAGCAGACCGTGCTCGGTCGCGTAGCAAACGCTGACGATAAACTGGCGAGCTTTCGACCGCCCCTCGGTCGCGCGCTTCTGTTCCTTCGGGGT
>QGNH01000643.1_pt2 | contig 36028 bp, 44 predicted proteins | sample 1735481 | NCBI WGS metagenome assembly QGNH01 (sample SAMN09239004, study PRJNA386568) | Viral metagenome, whole genome shotgun sequencing project. | reverse complement strand
TAATGTCAAGTAGAAAATGACTCCACCCTACAGCAAAATAGACCCCGGCATCCGCAAGGCAGTAAAGGTATTATCAGGGAGCGGAATAGAAACTTTTGAGTCTTGTGAAGGGGGGCGAGGACACGCTTTCTTTGAGCCGACGATACGATTTCATGGTTCGCACGCCACAGGACTTCGCGCAGTAAGCATAGCTCTGGATTATGGCCTGAAAGTCAGCGAATTACGACGCTACTACACCGTGCTTGACGGCGAGTTGGTAGGCCCGGCGTGGGAAATAACGTTTGTGTCGGTGTAACTTTACCGACCTTGTTCGTTTGCCTTCTGACAGTCCTTGCAGAGCGCCTTGCCCCCATTGCCGGGCACGCGGTCANNNNACGGTTGGCGGGGGTACCGAGCCTTCGAATAATGTCGTCTTCACCATTAACCTTCATGGCGGCGGCCTTATCTTCCCCCAGGGTGGGCCGAATTACGACAAGCTCTGCGTTATGACGCTTCCGCTTTCCGATGCCGTGGCCGGAGACGTTTACGACGTGGAACTCCACTGTGGGATGAAGCAATATTACGTCACAATTTACGGCGACAAGGCCTACACATGGGGTTCGATACGGGTCACGAACGAGCGCACCGGTGAGGTGACTTCTCATTCCTCAACGCAACCTATTTCACAGGACGGCTTGTTTGAGGTTGCGGGAATTTGGATGTGCGATCTGCAGGTTTATCAGGATGTTCCTAACACGGTCAACATCTACTCTCTTGATGTCTTCAGGGCACAGTAAAGAATTCACCAGCCTGTAAAATTTCCAGCCGCTATTTCCCAGCCGATGAGACTACTGATGATCCTAATGGCAGCGGCGGCGTTGCTGTTCCCGCAATCCGGCACGGAAATGAAAGTGGCGGATCTGCCGTCAATGACGCGGGTGCAGCCGGCTTACTATTCATCGCTGCCACCGGAGAACGGCGATTATGTCGCGTTCGATGGCGGATTCTGGTATTGCGACGCAGGTGAAACGCTGACAGCGGATCGCTCGAACGATCCGGATATCGCGATCTACTGCGAATTTCAGGACGGTGACCGGGAAAACGTCGGGGAGTGAACTCCCTGATTCGGAAATATTGAGCGATGCCTTATGCGGCGAAGAAGGTTTGCCAGCAACCTGGCTGCGGCGCGTTGTGCGAAGAACGTTATTGCGTCGCGCATGCGAGGAATGGAGTAGCACGAGGGCAGAGCAGGAAAAGCTTCGATGATCAGCGCGGCTCGGCGCACGCGCGCGGATACGGCCGTCAGTGGCGGAAGCTGAGGCTCGTTGTGTTGGCGCGCGATCCACTGTGCCGCATTCAGATCATGTGCGGCCGCGGCGTAGGGCACGAGCTGCCGGCAGCGAGTACGGATGCAGATCACATTGTGCCTAAGCCCGCTGGCGACGACTCACTCGATAACCTGCAAGGTGCTTGCCATGAATGTCATAGCTGGAAGACAGCCACGAAGGATTCTAACTTTGCGCGACGAAAGCGCGCGCGCTGAGGGTGTAGGGGTAGGGGGGTCTTTTTCTTCGAGGACCCGCCGCGCGGAGACCGTGTCACGGTCTCAAGCACACACCCGCGAATTAAAAATTTCTGTTTTGAGGGCCAACTTTGGGCGGTAAGGGCTGTGGCCGTCGTCCGAAACCGACTGCGGTCCGCAAGCTGCAGGGCAATCCCGGCAAACGTCCCCTCAACCAGGACAAGCCCACGCCCCAGCCTGGCGAACCACCCATGCCCGCGGGACTTTCGCTTGCCGCGCAAAAGGAATGGCGCACCATCGTTGCCGAGCTGCTCACTCTCAACGTTCTCAGCATCGTTGACGGCAAAGCGCTCGCCGCCTACTGCCACAATTTCTCGCGCTGGATGGAAGCGGAAGCGGAAATCGCGCTCCACGGCCTGATCGTCGAAGAACCCGTCACCAAGGGCCAGGGCGAAGCCGCCGTCATCGTCGGCTATAAATACAAACGCAATCCCGCCGTCACCATTTCCAACGACGCGCAGAAGCTGATGAAGTCCTTCCTCATCGAATTCGGTCTCACGCCAGCGTCCCGATCGCGCCTTCGCATTGAGAAAAAGGCCGATGAGGATCCGTTCGCCAAGTTCCTCGCTGGAAAGTCGCCTCAGCCGAACAATGAAACGCAAACCGCGCGCCCCGCGCCGAGTAAACAAGTCAACTAATGTCGCGCCTCGCAAAAAGCCTGCTCAGTCTCGCGAAGCGGCCGTTGCCTCTCTCCACCCGGCCGAGCAATATGTCGCCGACGTCCTCGCCGGCCGCGTACCGGCGTGCAAAGGGATACGTCTCTCCTGCGAGCGCCATCTTCGCGATCTCGCTGATGGCGCTCGCCGCGGACTTCATTTCGACAGGGCCGCCGCGCAGCATGCCCTCGATTTCTTTCCGCTCCTCCGCCACAGCAAGGGCCGCAAGTGGGCCAACAAAGTTTTCATCCTGGAGCCCTGGCAACAATTCCTCACCTGGGTCCTTTTCGGATGGATGCGCGCCGACGGCACCCGCCGTTTCCGTGTTGCCTACATCGAAATTCCGCGCAAGAACGGCAAGTCCACTCTGCTGGCCGGCGACGGACTTTACCTTACCTTCGCCGATGGCGAGCCCGGCGCCGAGGTTTACTGCGTGGCCACCAAGAAAGATCAGGCCCGCATCGTTTTCAGTGAAGCCGTCCGGATGCGCGACAAATCCCCCGCGCTCTCCAAGCACATCGTTAAGTTTCGCGACAATCTCAATCACCCGGGCAGCTCTTCCAAAATGGAGCCGCTCGGCGCCGATGAAGACACTCTCGACGGCCTCAACATTTCCGGCGCCCTGGTTGACGAGCTCCACGCTCACAAGTCCCGCAAGCTCTGGGACGTCATCGATACCGCCACCGGCGCGCGCACTCAGCCTCTTATCATCGCCATCACCACTGCCGGTTACGATCGCGAATCCATCTGCTGGCGCGAGCATGAGTACGGCATCCGCATCCTCGAGGAGATTATCGAGGACGATACCTATTTCGTTTTCATCGCCGCGCTGGACGATCCCAACAAGTGGGAAGAGGAAAACGAGTGGGCCAAATGCAATCCGAATTTCGGCATTTCCGTCGATATTGACGATCTCCGCCGCAAAGCCCACAAAGCCAAGCAACAGCCGGCCGCGCTCAACGCTTTCCTTCGCCTACACCTCAATGTGTGGACCCAGCAGGAAACCCGCATCATCCCCATGGAGCAGTGGGCCCAGTGCACCGGCTTCGACGTTTACCCGAATCCGAAAACCGCGCCTCATCCCCGCGCGCTTCGTTCTGAACTGGAAGAACGGCTCCTCGGCCGCACCTGCTTTGCCGGGCTCGATCTCGCCAGCAAGTGGGACATCGCTTCCTTCGTCAAGCTCTTTCCGCCAACCGACGATCTGCCACTCTGGATCGTCCTTCCTGAATTCTGGATCCCCTACGATCGCGTGGAAGAGCGCGTCAAACGCGACCGCGTTCCCTACGACGTCTGGATCCGCGAAGGGTGGCTGCGCGCCACGGAAGGCAACGTCATCGACTATGGCGCCATCCGCGAAAAGATTCTCCGCGATCGCGTTCTATATGAAATTCGCGAACTGGCTTTCGATTCCTGGGGCGCCACCCAGATTGTTTCCGAGCTGATCGCTGAAGGCGTCGAGTGCGTGGAGTTCGTGCAGGGCATGAAATCCTTCGCCGAACCCATGCGCGAGATTATCGCCCTGGTCTATAGCAAGAAGCTGGCTCACCTTGGCAATCCGATTCTCCGCTGGATGGCTTCCAACCTGGTCGCCACTCAGGATCCCGCTGGCAATATGAAACCTGACAAATCCAAGTCCTCCGAAAAGATTGACGGCATCGTCGCCACGCTGATGGCCCTGGGCCGCGCTATCGCCAATCCCGATCTCGATTCCGGCGCGCCCGTGGTGTTCACCATATGAGCGCGCGCATGCCCCTATTTCAGCGGATTGCCTATGGCGCAGCGGTAATTCGCGCCTCGTTCATGGGCCAGTCGCTGCCGCCCATTGACGATTACTGGTGGCAGCCCCGCGGTTCCGATTCCTCCGCCGGCATGGCGGTCAGTCCCGAGACGGCCATGCGCCTCAGCGTCGTTTACTCCTGCGTGCGCGTCCGATCGGAGACACTGGCCGCCTGCCCTCTCGAAATCTTCCAGCGCTTTTCCGACGGCCGCGAAGAGCGCGCCACGGACCATCCGCTCTACCAGGTGCTGCATAACTCCCCCAACCAGTGGCAGACGTCGTTCGAATTCATCGAACTGATGCAGACCCACCTGGACCTTCGCGGAAACGCCTTCGCCCGCATCCTTCCCGGGCCCCGCGGAGCGATTGACCAGCTCATCCCCATTCACCCCGATCTGGTGAATGTTTATCGCCTCCCCAACGGCCGCCTGAAGTACCAGGTGCGCTCTCGCTTCACCGCGGAAATTGATTGGTTCACCCAGGATGAAATGTTCCACCTGCGCGGGCAATCGCAGGACGGACTGGTCGGGCTCAGCCCTATCGCGCTCCAGCGCGAAACCATTGGCAACGCCCTGGGCATGCAGGATTACTTTGGCCGCTTCCTGCGCAACGACGCCCAACCTCGGGGCTACCTCACCGGTCCCGGCACTCTTTTCCGTGATGATGCTGCGCGTGCGGAGTACAAAAATAGCTGGCAGAAGTCTCAGACCGGCGAAAACCGTCACACAACCGCCGTGCTCGATAGGGGGATGGAATACAAAACCATCGCCATGTCCAACAAGGACGCTCAGTTCCTCGAAGCCATTAAAGCCTCGCGCGAGGAAATCTGCGGAATGTATCTCGTTCCGCCGCACAAGGTCGCCATCCTCGAGCGCTCGACCAATAACAACATCGAGCATCAAGGAATCGAGTTCGTCACCGGCTGCATGCAGCTCATCGCCAACCGCTGGGAACGCCGCATCGCCGTAGACATGATTGACCCCCTCACGGAAGTGGTGGGGGACGGCCAGGGCGAATACTTCGCCAAATTCCTTCTGGACGGGCTGCTCCGCGGCGCCTTCAAGGACCGCATGGACGGCTATGCCATCGCCAAGATCAATGGCTTTCTCAATACCAACGGCGTCTGCCGCTTCGAAAACTGGAATCCTGTCTCGCACGAAGACGGCGGCGACGATTACTGGCGGCCGCTCAATATGCTGGTTAACGGCCAGGAACCTCCGGAACCCGCTCCAGGCCAGATTGGCACGGAAGATACGCCGGCAACGCCCGGCAAACCGGATACTGAAAACGATCTCGATAATCCTCCGGACGATAATCCCGATGACGAAGGCGCGGACGATCCCAAAGCTCGAGCCTTACATGCCCGCCTGAAGGTCTTCGCGCTCGATGCCGCGGGCCGCATGGTGCGCCGCGAAACCGCCGCACTCCGCAAGCTGAATACCCGCTTTGCCGAGGATCCCGCGGCGTTCCTTTCCTCCGCCGAGTATTTCTACCAGGAGCACGCACACACAGTGTCGCGTGCTCTCAACATTTCGCCCACCGCCGCCATGCAGTACGCCGCGGTCAATCTCCGATCGCTGGCCTTACAAAGTTCTGGTGAACGCGCCGCGGTTCTAGATTGGATTGAAGACACTGCGCCCGAGCAGCTCGCCACCATGGCCCTCGGCAAAAAACGCCGCCAGCGCAGGGAACTTTCCCAATGAGCGAGCGCATGTTCAAAAGTGTGGCCATGAAGGTTTTTCTCGCAGGACGGGAGAAGCCCGTAACGAGGACGTATCGCGCGGGGCCCCGCAGCCGCTTCACATCCGCCGGCGTCGACACACTGCTCGAGGAAGTAGCCGATCACCTCGAAGCGACTTTCCCCGACCAGGAATTCCGCCTGGTGCAGATCGGCCCCGCCGCCTTCAATTTTGTGGCCGCCCCACAGGAGCTTACCGATGAAATACCAGCACGTGTTTAACGAAGTCTTTCAAAAGCCCTGGGCCATCCTCCCCGACAAATTCAGGACCATCACCGCGCTCATCGCCCTGCGCGCCTCCGGGGAAAAACTCACCCAGCAAGAAATCCAATTGCGCCTGGCGCCGCAAACGTTCCACGCTTCGCGCGTATCCGGACCCGCCGGCAAGCAATTCGGCGCGGTGGCGGTGATTCCGATCTATGGAGTCATCTCCCAGAAAATTTCCCTGATGTCCCAGATATCCGGCGGCACAACTGTCGCTGGCCTTACGCGAGCGTTCCGAGCGGCCATCGCCGATCCGGCCGTGAAAGCGATTGTGTTTGACGTGGATTCGCCCGGGGGCGCCGTCGAAGGCATTCCCGAGCTGGCAGCCGAAATGCTCGCTGCGCGCGGCCAAGGCAAGAAAATTACCGCGGTGGTGAATCCCATGTGCGCGAGCGCCGCCTACTGGCTGGCCAGCGCGGCCGACGAAATCGTCATCACCCCCAGCGGCCAGTGCGGATCCATCGGCGTCTTCTGCCAGCATGAAGACGCTTCCCAGGCGCTCGAAAAAGAGGGCTTGAAAATCTCCCTGATTAGCGCGGGCAAGTTTAAGACCGAAGGCAATCCCTACGAGCCCCTTTCCGACGAAGCGCGCGCCGCAATGCAGGCCAAAGTGGACGGATTCTACGGCATGTTTGTGAAAGCCGTCGCTACCGGCCGCCGCGTCAGCCAGTCCAGCGTGAAATCCGGATTCGGCCAGGGGCGCATGCTGCTGGCCGATGATGCGGTGACCGAAGGAATGGCCGATCGCGTCGCCTCGCTCGATCAGGTGATTGGCAAACTCTCCGGAGGCGCTGCGCCCCGCCGCATGAGTGCGGCTCTTAGCGCCGCCCTGGTCGCCGGCGATTACAACGGTGGCTGCCAGTGCCTTGGTGATGGACAAGCCTGCGATGCCTGCTCGGCCGGCAACTGTGGGGCTTGCACCACGCGAGACTGCTCCGATGAGGCCTGCGCGGAAAACGGCTGCCCATTCCAGCAAGACGACGATCAGGATCCCGATAATCCCGATGCCAATTCCGCCGTTGCCGCGGAAACGATTGTGCCTGCTCCGGCCGCTGAAGTTCCGGAGCTGATTCCCGCGGCGAAATCTCTCGCCATGCGGGAACACGAGCTCGATCTCATCGAGAACGCCTAAAATCCCAAACAAATTTCGCCGGGAACTCCTCACCCAATGGTGAGCATGCCGGCATAAGGACCGATCGCCTGCCCGACGGCTAGCGCGATCGCGCCCACGCACCCGCGAAGTAACACCCCGTACCCCGAACGAAAAACCTACGACAGGAGAAACCCCCGATGTCTAACATCAAAGGATTGCGGCAGCGCAAGAGCGATCAGGAAAAAGCTCTCCGCGCATTGCTGAATAAGGCCAAGGCTGAGGACCGCGTCTTCACCGAAGCCGAGGAAACCGAATATCAGGCTGGCTTGGACGGCCTGAAGGCCACCGTGCTGCAGCTCGCGCACGAAGACGAACTGCAGGCCATCGAGCGCGGCACACCCGTCGCCGATGCCGAAAATGCCACTGGAATGTCCGCCAAGACGGGAGGCTTTGCTTCTCTCGGTCAGCAACTTCAGGCGGTCGCGAAGCACGCTCTCTCCCACGGCAGCATCATGGATCCGCGCCTTATGGCGGCCAATGGCCTCTCCGAAGCAATTCCATCCGATGGCGGATTCCTCGTCCAGAAGGATTTCTCGGCCGAGCTGATCCAGCGCATCTATGACCTGGGCGAAGTGGCCAAGCGCGTCCGGAAGATCCCCATCTCCGGCACCTCCAACGGCATCAAGATTAACGCCATCGACGAAGACAGCCGCGTTGACGGATCCCGGTGGGGCGGAGTTCTAGCCTACTGGGTGAACGAAGCTGCGAACTTCACGAAGTCCAAGCCGAAGTTCCGCCAGATCGAACTGCAGACCAACAAGCTCATCGCCCTGTGCTATGCCACCGATGAGCTCATGGAAGACGCCGTGGCCCTCCAGGCCGTCATCCAGGAAGCCTTCTCGGAAGAAATGACCTTCAAGACCGAGAACGCCATCATCAACGGCACTGGCTCCGGCCAGCCGCTCGGCATTTTGAATGCCGGCGCGACGCTGCAGATCGCCAAGGATTCCGGCGATTCCGGCGCCACCGTGGATGCCCAGGATCTGATCAACATGTATTCGCGCATGTGGCCGCGCAGCCGCGCGAGCGCCGCATGGCTCATCAACATCGACGTCGAGCCGAAGCTCTACAACCTGACACTCGGTTCCGGCTCCGGCGTGATCCTGAGCGATCTTTCCCGGATCTATGTTCCTCCCGGGAACAACAACAATGCGTACGGGATGATTCTCGGCAAGCCGGTGATCCCCGTGGAGTATTGCGCCACGCTGGGAACCCCCGGCGACATCATCCTCGCCGATCTGAGCCAGTACCTGCTCATCGACAAGGGCGCGCCGAAGCAGGACTACTCCATCCACGTCCAGTTCCTCACCGATGAAGGCGTGTACCGCTTCGTCTATCGCGTGGACGGCCAGCCGAGCTGGAAGAAGCCCCTCACCCCGTTTCAGGGCAGCAACACGCTGTCCCCGTTCATCACCCTGGCCACCCGCTCCTAATTAGGAGCGATCCACCCTCCGGGCCCCGATTCGTCGGGGCCCGCTGCTTTCCAAATTTAGATTCGAGGAGAAAATCCATGAAGGGATTCGTAGTCGCACAACAGGGCCATGTGGTCAATGCCCTGCCGCCCGTCAGCGCCAGCGGCGGAAAGACCGCGCAGGCTTTTTCGATGGCCGATTATCAGCACGCCACCATCATCATCAGCCTCGGCGCGCAGGCCGCGCAGATGACTTCGATCGTAGTGAATGAGTGCACCAGCGCCGCCGGCGCCGGCGCGACCGCCATTCCGTTCAACGTCTTCAAGCAGGAGGTTTCCGGCGCATCGGATGATGTGCTCGGAGCGCTCACTGCCGAAACCAGCGCGGGCTTTCAGCCTTCGGCGAACGCCAATATTTTCTACGTCATCGAACTCGATGCGCAGGCGCTCGACGCGGGCTATGACTATGTCCAGGTGGTGCTCGCCAATGGCGCCAATGTGGATCTAGCTGCGGTAATCGTTGTCCTCAGCGGCGCGCGCTTCGCCGAAGACCAGTCCCCCACCGTCTGCGTGTAACGCCAGGCGGACACCAAGGTTGTTCCTCCCGAACTGGCAAGCACGCCAGCTCACAAAACGGAAGCGGCTCCGGCTCCCCCCGGAGCTGCTTCCGGCCCCTCTTTTTCGAGGTAGCCGATGTACTTAAAAATCCTCACCGGCCGTTATGCCGGCGAGATTCAGGAATTTCCGTTCCCCGTCGCGCAGGATCTGATCGCCAACGGCCGCGCGGTGCGTGTTAATTATGAAACCAAGGCCGTCGATATCATCCAGCCGCCAGCCGCTGTCCCTGCAGCTCCTGCAGCTCACGGCAAAAAGCAGAAAACACGAAGTCGAAAATCTCTGACCAACTAAATGTCCACTCTCGCCATCATCACGCCGCCCATCGCCGAGCCTGTCTCACTGGCCACCGTCAAGCTGCACGCCCGTATTTCTTCAGGCGATATCAGCCAGGACGCTCTGATCAGCGGAACCTATATACCGGCGGCGCGCGAGGGCGTGGAAAGCGATTCCGGCCGGAGCCTGGTCAACAAGCTATATCGCCAGTCGCACGATAGCTTCCCTCACCTCCACGAAGGCAGCGGCTGGGCCGGATCCGGAATTTACTATTCCGCCGCGCCGCGCTACTCGCGCGACCACCATCTTGAGCATCACCAAATCAAGCTGCTGCGCTCGCCCGTCGTCAACGTCGCCTATATCAGCTACATCGGGACGGACGGAAACACTTACACCCTGAATCCCACGCCTTTCCCCTGGCAGGCCAACAAAGCCTATGTCATCGGCAACCAGGTGGTGGATTCCAACGGCAATCTCCAGCAGGTTACAGCCGTCTCCGAAGCCGGAAACATCGGAGTCTCTGTCAGCGGATCCACCGCACCGGCGTGGAATCTCAGCGGAACGACGGTCGATAATCAGCTCACCTGGACGTATCAGAGTGCCGCGCCGGCGTCCAACGTGCTTCCCTCGCCTCAGCTCGGCGATTTCATTGTCAGCATGGATGCCGAGCCGCCGCGGCTTACTCCGCTCTATGGCCAGGTCTGGCCGGCTACGTTGCGCGTTCCCGACGCAGTGCAGATCTATTTCACCGCGGGCTACGGCAGCGACGCGGCAACCGCTCCTGCGCAATTAAAGGTCGCGCTGATGGCCATCGTCGCCGACATGTACGAAAACCGAGAGACGCTCACCGATGTGAATCTTTACGTGATCCCCAATCACATCGAGCGCCTCATTGCTCTTAATCGCGTTCGCGATTACAACCCCACCCGGTAAATTTAAGGAGAAACAATGACCAAGAAATTCCGTAAGCTGCTGCACGTCGCTGGATATTTCGCACTCGCTCTCGCGCTGTTGCTGGCGCCGGCCATGCCGGCATTCGCCACATCGCCCACCAACATCAACGCGCAAACTCCCGTCGGCCCGTATCCCACTGCAGTGGGCTCTGGCGCGCTGACCATCAGCTCAACCGCCGCGGACACCACCAATGGCAATTCCACCGTGCTATCGGGCCACGAAGTGCTCTGCGCGACGAATTCCAGCGGATCCACCGCCTATACCATCACAATCAATTCGGTCGCCGACCAATACGGCCGCACGTCGGACATTACCGCCTATTCCATAGCCCTCAATACCACCGCGTGCTTTAGCTTCCTCGGCGGAGTGACGGGTTGGAAGCAGTCGGACGGCACAGTCCATTTTCAGGGTTCCAACGCCCTGATCCTTTTCACCGTTTACTACGTCCTCCGCTAAAAACAATTAGCGGTCTTTTCCCCCCATGCCATCGCCACGAATAGCTGCTGGAAAATTGCGCCACCCGGTGGAGCTTGCCCATCCGAATACCACTCAGGACAGCTCCGGCGGGTGGTCCAAGAACGACGCCAGCAAATATGCCAGCGTTTACGCCGAGATCGTCACGCTCACCGGCAAGGACCTCTATAACGCGCAGCAGCAGGTATCTGAGGCCACTCACCTAGTTACCATTCGCTGGATGCCAGGAGTGCTCGCCAAGGATCTGGTCTGGTTCAACGACGCCGAAGGCAACACGCGAACTTTTCAGATCGAAGTAAAATTAAACCCCGATGAAGTCGCCCACGTCCTCCGCCTGATCTGCGTCGAGCGAAACGATTCCGCAAATACCTGGTAATGCCTGGCGCCTTCGATATCAAGGTGAAGCTGACCGGCTTTGCCGAGTTCGAGCACAAGCTCGAAGAATTGCCTCTCAAAGCGGCGCGTCACATCGTTCGGGACGTCCTTCACCAAGTGGGGGAAGTCTGGCGCAATGCCATCGCCGCGCTCGTGCGCCGCGGCGCTCACCACGGCGGCAAGAACGGAAAATCCGTAGCCAACGACGATCCGGAACCCGCCGGCTTCATTGCCGAGAACATCGCGATTGTGATCCGCACGAAGAGCGATGTCTCCGCGACGATGAGCGTGGGGCCGTCCAAAAAAGCATTTTGGGCCAAATGGCTCGAATTCGGCACCGGCCCGCGCGTGCGGGGAAATGAAACCCACGGCCGAAACCTTCACGGCCTGGCCCGCAAGATTTATCAGCGTTACCAGAGTGGCGACCGGATGCCCGCTTTTCCTTTTGTCCGGCCGGCATTCGACGAAACGGAGGGCGAGGTTCTGGAGAAGCTCCGCCTTGGCATCCGCCAATCGCTCATAGATTCCGGCATTCCTCTCGAATAAACCGATGCTGACTGACGGCCTTTACAATCTGCTCTCGACCTCCGCGGCGATCACCACGCTTATCGGCACGCCGGCAACGCGCAAAACCACGAGCAACGGCACGGTCAACGACAGCGGCATCTTCTTTGTTTCAGCGCCGGAAGGAACGCTCGCGCCCTACATCGTCTATTCGCAGATCTCCGGCACCGGCAATCCGGTGTTTGAGGGCGAAGACCCGCTGCAGCGTGGCCGCTTCGAATTTTCCTGCTATGCGGTTTCCGCCAAATCCGCCAAGACGCTGGCTCGCGCGGTGAAGTCCCTGCTGCTGGGCCTTTCACAGACCCTTAGTGACGGCACAATCGTTAACGAAATTACCCTGGCCAGCGAGCAGGACTTGTTCGAGGACGGCCCGTTTCAGTACCGCACGACGGTGGACGTGATGATTCTCTTCACCGATATCGGAAGTTAATTTTTCCAGGAGAAAAACATGGCTAATGAAAAAGCACAAAAAATGCCCGCGGGCACGTTCAAGGCTGGCGACAAGGTCCGGCTGACCGATCCCGACGTGCTTCCCAAGCTCGATTCGCGCGAGGGACAAGTGACCGGCATTTGCTCCGACGGCCGTTGCGTCCGCGTGGCTTTTCCGGGCGAAGTGGATCTGAAGGGCAAACAAAAATCTCTCGCTGTCTGGTACGGCGTGCTCGAAACCGTCAGCTCGCCCGCCGCGTCCGTCGCCCCCGCAAAACTGTAATCCCCTGACGCGCCAGGCAGCCGCGCGAATCTTCCATTCCCCATCTTCCAGGAGGCACCAATGACTTACACAGGCACACAAGCTTTCAGCGGCCGCGGAACACAGATTGAAATCGGCAACGTCTTTCCCAGTCCCACGGCTTACATTCCCATCGAGGAAGTGAACAAGTGCTCCCCCTCGGGAAATAAGCTGGATACCGACGACGCGAGCAATTTCGAATCCGGCATCAACAAGGAATTCATTTCGACGATGCTGGATAACGGCGAGATAAAACTCGACGGCAACTTCCTCCCCACGGCGACCGGGCAACTGGCTCTTCAGGCCGCGTTGCAAACCGGCCAGTTGAACAATTTCAAGCTCGTTTTCGCCAGCGGCCCGAACGGCGGATACGACTTCACGGGCTACGTCACTTCGTTCGAACCCGATATCCCGGTGGACAAGATCGTGAAGTTTACCGCCTCGATCAAGATCACCGGCCCGTTTGTCTGGACTTCCACGCCGTAAACCATGAAAAAACAGCATTCACCATCCGCCGCCAATATTGACGCGAAGGCCACGGAGTATCTCGCCGCGCAGAAAGAGGTCGCCCGGCTCCGCACGGAGCTGAGCGACCTGGTCCGCGCGGTGGGCAAAACTCCGCACAACGCCGAAAAGACCATGCTCCTCGAAGGTGCCGGGTACGATCTGCGCCTTTCGACACGCACGGAAACCCACGTGGATACAGCCGGAGCTCTGGCGCTCGCGAAAGCCTGTCCGCCAAAGATCTTCGAGCAACTGTTCAGCCGCGTGGATAAGTTCGTGGTGTGCCGAGGTGCGCATAAATTCGTCTCGCTATTGCCTGGCAAATCGGGCACTATCGCACGGGAACGGTTCTACGCCGCTCTCGATACGAAAGAGATGGGCTCTCAGCTCAAAGTCACGAAACGAAAGCAGAAATAACGTTTTTCAACCAGTGGGCGCGAATGGTACCATTCGGGCCTGACGTCGTTGTAGCCGCTCTCTTCCTCCCCCGTTAGGAGCGGCGCTGCCGAAGGGCTGGTGCGCATTCCGCGACGTGCCAGCCCTAGCTTCTCCCCAAGGAGATAACCAATGCCGAAAGATAAGCGCCCCGCGCTGCGCCGCTCGATTACTCCGTCTATTCCCCTGAAGCTCGATCTTCACGATGCCGAGGGCGAATTCACCGCTGAGTTCAAGCTCTGCCTCGAGAACGGCTCCATGGTGCGTTTCGAGGAAAAATCCGGCGTCAATACGCTCGCCCAGGGACCGCTTGAAATCTGGGCGGGAATGGACGCCAGGCGTCTTTCCGCGCTGCTTTGGGCCGCCGCGCTCGCGCACAACCCCGAATATGACAGTGACGAAGGGCTCGAAGTCATCCGCTCCTACGTTACCGACGAAAACGCCAAACAGGTTTACGAAGCCCTGTGGGATGCGCACCTCGCTTCGCTCTCTCCGGAGCGCCGCAAGCTCATGAGCGAAATCCGCGCCAAGGGAAAGGAAACGCTGGCCGATGAGGATCCCACGCGCGACCCTTTCGGCGGCCAGGCGGCGCCACCGGCGCCGGAGCTGGCCAGCAACCCACCTGGCGGGACCTCTGGGCCGTTGCCCGCTACGACCTAGGACTTAGCGACCGGGAGTTCTGGCGGCTAACCTCCGGCGAATTTGAGGCTCTGCTCGAGCGTGCCGAGGCTGGGCGCAAAACAGCGCGGTTCAATACCGCGGTTATCGCCTCCACCATCTACAACGCCAATCCGTTTCGTGGCGAGAAGTCATCTCCCGTTTCACCCGGTGACATTTTTCCTGAATTCGCGCTGCCCGTAAAAGTCCAAACCGAAGAAGAGGCTGTCGCCGCCTTCCGCGCCGTCTTCGGCTCAGGTCCGCCCATCGTCAATGAAAATTAATAATCTCGCCGTCATCTGTCCGCCTAACTTCAAACTCTCCGAATGGCTGCGCCTTCGCGCGTCCTGGGCCAAGTTGCCGCCTCCGCCCAAACCCGAGCCGCCCACTCACGAAGAGCTGCTGCTCGCCTCGTTCCATACCGGGCTTACCACCTACCAGAAATTCGCCGCCGGCACGTCCAAACCGCCCCGCGAATTGGATCTCTAAACCATGGCTGACGCTGTAGGTTCCCTAAGAGTTGATCTCCTGCTGAATCAGGCCGAGTTTCTGGCCGGGATGAAGCAGGCCGGAAGCGCTGCAACACGCGCTGGCCGGGAGATCAGCGATTCGTTTACCAAGCTCGGCGCTCTCGAGACAGTTGCGCTCGCGCCGCTAAACGCCCTTGGTGCGCAATTCGGCGTCTTCGCCACGCTGGCCGCGAAGAGCATGGGAACGGCGATCGGCGCGGTGGCTGCGCTGCCCAAGGCGCTCGAAAAAGCGCAGGGCAGCTTCGGAAAATTCGGAGCTGTGCTGGGCCTCGCGGGAAAGGGCGTTATTGGAATTGGAATCGCAGGAGTGGCCGCCGGCGCGGGAATTATCACCCTGGCGCTGCACACTGCTGAATCCGCGGCGAAAATGTATGCGCTTTCGCAATCGACCGGCGTTAGCGTGGAAACCCTCAGCGGGTTCGCATTTGTCGCCAAGCAATCCGGCGTGTCGGCCGAGGCGATGAATACTTCGCTCGAGCGGATGAACCGTTCCGCCTTTGCGGCCGCCACTGCGCCGCACGGCGCGACTAACGCCTACACGCGCCTGACCATTGCCGTGCGCGACGCCAATGGCGCGCTCCTGCCTACCCAGGAGATTTTCAAAAGCATTGCCGATAAATTCGCGGCCATGGCCGATGGTCCCGCCAAGGGGGCTCTTGCCATCCAGCTATTCGGGAAAAGCGGAGCTGACGTTATACCGATTCTTAACCAGGGGCGCGCGGGAATCGACCAGTACATGGCCACCGCGCAAAAGCTGGGCATCGTGCTCAGTACGCAGACCGCCGAAGCGGCCGACAAATTCGAGCAGTCACTCAATGAGATTACGGCTGCCGGCGAAGGCCTCTCGCTCAATCTTTTGCGAGCCTTGTTGCCGAGCCTCCAGGCCATCGCCAGCATGGTGACCCGGTTATCCCAAAGCACTGAATTCCAACAATGGGCAGAAACTGCCGTTACGTGGATGAGCAATATCGCAAAGGGCGCCCTGCTCATGGGCGATCTCACGGTGCTCACATTCCGCGAACTGATTGACGTATTTCAGGTCACAGTGCGCGAGCTGGCTGCTGTTGGCGATGCCATGACTGGTGTCGCCGAAATAACAGCCGGAGATCTCGTCGATGGAGTAGCCCGGCTGAAAAAATCCTGGGATCAAGCCAGCGGCGGAGCAACAAAATATTATGCCGATGCGAAGGGCGCGGCATCTGATAGCGCCAAATTCGCGGCGGATTTAATACGGCCTCCGTTTCAAGGAACTACCGGTCCCCAGCGGCCGCGCGGCGGTGGTGACGCGGATACGTCCGCGGCGAAATCGCGCATCAATGTGATTGCCGAAACCATCGCGCGATTGAAGGACGAAGCAGCCGCGGAAGCCGAGCTCGCTCGCGCCGTGGGTGGAACGACAGCCAGCATAATCCTGGCCACTGCCGCTGAAAAAGCCAACGAGGAAATCGCGCGCCTGCAGATCTCCGCGAAAAATGGCGGCCGCTCGGTCACCGAAGCGCAAAAGCAGCAGATCCGCGATCTCATTACTCTTACGGAAGCGTATAAGGCCGGCTTCGAAGACAACAAAGGCCTCGACGAATTCATCCGCAAAACCCAGCAGGAAACCGCCGCACTCGATGCGCTGGCCAAAGCCCATGGGCTGGGCCCCGCGGCGTATGCGACCGCGCAGGGTGGCGCGCCCCTCGAGAAATACCGGCAGGAAGCGGGCGATCTTACCGAGCTGATTGCCAAGCTGAAGCTTTACGGCGCTACTTCCTCCGCGCTCGCTCCGCTGGTCAATGAGCTGGACCAGCTCAATTTGAAAATGGGCGTGGCAGCCGCGGCCGAGAAGCAGCTCGAAGCAGGAAAGCTAACCAAGGACTTCAACGAGGAGATAGACAAAGTCTCCGCCGAGACCAAGGCGCTCAATGACAATACGTTAGCCCTTGTGCGTGGAGGAGACGCGCGCCGTCAGCTTGCCATCACTCAGAAAGTGAATGAGTGGGCTGCCGAGCCCGCGCACAAAGGTGCCACTCCGAATCAGCTCGCTGGAATCCGCGCAGGCGTCACGCAGGAAAGCGATGCTCAACAGCTCGCCGGCGCTGGGGAATCCGTCGCGTCCTTCAGCCGCGTCCCCGCCATCCAGGCGGAAATCGACGTGCTCTCGAAGCTCCGATCGGCCGAGCTGGCCGCCGGGCAATCCACGATATCCACCGATGCGCTGATCGCTTCGAAGGAAGCCGAGCTGGCCACCGCACGCGCGCAGCAATCGCAGCAATACATTCAAAACATCATCGCCATTCAGCAGGCCAATTTTGATATGGCCAATTCCGAGCTGCTCAACGAAGCACGGCTGCACGACTCCCAGCGCACGCTGATCGAAGACTGGGACCGCGCCGCGCTCGAGGTGGGCACCTTCGGCGACAAGGTTCGTGCGGTGCTGAATGAAATTCAGCTCGAAGGGCAGAACGCCGCCGCCAACATTGCTCAGGCCTTCAAGACTGCGCTCGATGGGGTGAATGACGAAATAGCCAAGATGCTCACTGGCCAGAAGTTTAACTTCGGTCAGATCGCCACCCAGCTCGGGCAATCACTCGTCAAGAGCGGTCTGCAATCCGCCGAGGGCTCGCTTACCACCGCGCTTTTTGGCTCGGCTGTAAAGACCGGCCAGCTCGGCTCTAGCGCCGGCAATCCTATGTTCGTGTCCATGGTGAACTCTACCGGGCTGTCCACTCCGGGCAGCACTTCGTCCACGGGAATTCTCGGCAGCCTTATTCCAGGGCTTGGGGGCAGTAGCGGTTCTTCGGGAATCAGCGGCTTGCTCGGCGGAGTGCTCGGCAAATTCGGAATTGGCGCGCCCGGCGGCGGCGGTACGTCGTCCAGTTCGGCTCTCGGCACCCAGGGCAATCCGATGTATGTGATCAGCGCTTCGGGGGCAGGTGGAGGCCTGGGCGGCATCCAGCTTCCAGGATTGTCTGGCGCTGGAGGCGATTCCGGCGGCTCATTCTCCGACGCGATCTCCGCCGCATTTGGCGGAGGCCTTGCCGATGGCGGCGATATGACTCCCGGCAAAGCTTACCTGGTGGGCGAGGATCATCCTGAGATCTTGTTCGCTGGACGGTCCGGCGGCAGCGTCTCCCCTTCGCTCAAAATGGGCGGCGGCACAACCGTCAACCAGACCAACCACTATCACGGCGTCAGCGATGCCGACAGCTTCCGCCGATCGGAAGCGCAAACGGCTGCCAGCCACGCCCGCGACACGTCCATCGCACTCAAAAGGAATGGCCGCTGATGGCGTTCTTCGAATGTGAATTTCCGCGCACCATTGCTTTCAAGCGGCTGGGCGGGGACGGATTTTTCACCACTGTCAACAAAGGCTTTGGCGGCCAGGAACAACGCAACAAAAACTGGTCGCAAACTCACGCGAAGTACACCGTGGACCTGACGACTCCGGGGCCCCTCACCGTCGGTCGGCTGCTCTTCATCGAGCAGTTGCGCGCGTTTTTCGATGTAGTCTCCGGCCAGGGAGACGCTTTCCGGTTCTATGATCACGTCAACGGCAAGGCGCGTGGCCAGATCATCGGCGTGGGCAATGGCGCGCTGACCGTCTTTCAACTTACCAAAACGTCCACTGTCGGGCCGCCGGGCGGTGGGCTGACTCGCAGCTACGTCCGCAACCTCACCAAGATTGTGGATCCGTCGGTGATGAACTATCTCGGCGTGCCGCTGCGGCGCACTCTGAATATCTATCTGAATGGCGTGGTGCAAGCCGTGAACGCCTATACCCTCGACGCCACCACTGGTTTGGTCACGTTCGACAGCGCCCCGGGCGGCGCCGTGGTTATCACCGCCGACTGCGAATTCGATATCCCCGTGCGGTTCAACAAAGACCAGTACGAGCCCCAAGTCGAAGAGTCCGATATCCCCGGCGGCCAGCCCATCATCAGCGTCCATTCCGTCGAGCTGGTCGAAGTCCTGCCGCCGAATTATTAAATTTCAGTGATTCTATGAAAACGTGCTCGTCAGGGCTACAGGCGCATCTCAGCGGCGGCCAGACCGCGCTCGCGTGGTGCTGGAAGATCAAGCGCGTTGACGGAACCATTCTCGGCTTCACCACGCTCGACCAGGAACTCCCTTTCGATCTGGGCGATGGCGACGGCTTGGTGGACTATGAAGCCTCCACCGGCTATGCCAACACCGCCAACCAGTTCAAGAGCGACCTGTCCGTAGACAATTCCGAATCCACCGGTTTTCTCGAATCCGGCAGCATTACTGAAGCCGACATCCGCGCCTGCAAATATGATGGGGCCACGCTCACCGTCTTCATCGTCAACTGGAGCAATCTCAGCCAGGGCGCGCTGATCATCCGTACCGGCTATTTCGGCATCGTCAAGATGAAGAATGGCCTGTTCACTGTGGAATGCCGCGGCCTGGCCTCGAAACTTTCCACCAACATCAGCCACCAGTTTGGAGCGATGTGCCGCGCGACCTTCGGCTCCGGCCTGAACGGCATCGATCTGACGTCGAAGTACCTGTGCATGATTGACGTCACCCTGTGGCGGCAAAACGGCACGGTAAGCGGTTCAGCCGACAATCTTCATGTCACCCCTGAAGCCGGACTGCTGATGGTGGGATCGTCCACGCCGCTCGTTGCCGCGCCGGCCGGCTGGTTCAATGACGGATTCATCCACTTCAACACCGGCGCACTTGCCGGCGACGCTTTCGAGATCAAGAGCTGGGACGGCACGGTGCTCACCATGTATCTGCCGCTGCCTGCCCAGCCGGTATTTGGCAACACGTTTTACATTGAGCCAGGCTGCGATCACACCATAGATTCGAACGGCTGCGCCCGCTACACCAACATCGTGAATTTTCAGGGCGAGCCGTTCATTCCCGGCGCCGATTCGCTCTACACCATTCCCGACGCGACTTACAACGTCGGCAACCCCGGCGGCGGCTAAGACTATGCCCTGCGATCTAAGCAAGCCCGGTTTTAAGAATCTGAGGCGAAGTGATTTCCCGCCATATCCGCTGGTCACCATAGAACAAATCGTATCGTCCGCGCGGACGTATATCGGCACGCCATTTCGCCATCAAGGACGCGAAAAGGGGAAAGCGTGCGACTGCGTGGGCTTGCCGCTGATGGTTGGCGAAGAGCTGGGCCTCGTGGACACGCTCGGCAATCCATTCACTCGTTACGACCACGTCAACTATGGAGCCCAGCCGGGCGACGACATGGTCCTGCGAATCTGCCGGCAGCGCCTGGTTGAAATGCCTGAAGGCCACCAGATCCAGCCAGGAGATCTGCTGGCCATCAAGAATCCGCGCATCGCCTGCCACGTGGGAATTGCCACTATGTTGCAAGGATCGCTGGGCGTGATTCACGCGCTGGATATTTCAGGAATTCGCCGCGTGGTGGAGCACGGGCTGCGTGGTTACCACGTGTCGCACATCAAGGCTATTTTCACTTTTCCGGGGATTGAGTAGTGGCTCAGCTCATCATCGTTCCGGCGCTCGAAATTGGAGTGGGATTTCTGGGCGGGCTGCTCAACAAGCCCGCGCCGCCCGCGCCGGTCACCAACAATCAAATCACCAGCTCCGCGCCAGGCGCGCCGATTCCCTTCGGCTACGGCTTCCAACGCATTCCCGGCCAGCTCATCTGGACCACCGGAATAACTTACACCACCGTCACCCCTTCGAAAAAAGGAGGCGGCTCGGTTATCGGATATCTGTATCAGGCCAGCATCGCCATGGCCTTCTGCGAAGGGTCGGCAGCGATCCTGCAGGTCTATGGCGACAGCAAACTAATCTACGACACCAACCCGGACCCGGCGCAGGATCTGCCCTCGCAGTTCTATCCGCCGTGGAATTCGGCCACGCTCTACAATCCCGGCAACCTGGTGAACTATGGCGGCGTTGGCTGGATCTGCATCCTCACCAACACCAACATCATTCCGGGAACCAACCAGACTTATTGGAACACTGCCAGCGGCTACGGCCCGTGGAACAACCAGACGGTCTATAACCCTGGCGACGAAGCCACCGACGCCGGACAAATCTGGGTTTGCATGGTTTCGAACGGTCCGGGTACCTCGCTGGGCGTCGTCGAGCCCTACTATGTCAGCGATCCGGACCCCTCAGATCCTCCGCCATGGGAAACGCTGAGGCAGTACTACGGCACGCCCACGTTTTATTCCGGCGCGGGCCCCGGAACGCAGCTCCCCGATCCGCTCATCCAGGCGGCTGAAGGCGCAGCCATCACTCCGGCATTCACCGCGCTCAACTATTTCACCTGGGCCAATTTGCCGCTGGCCAATTTCGGCAACCGTATTCCCAACACTCGCGCCCTGATCCAGTTCCCGATTCTGTGCCAGTGCTAAGACTCCATGTCCGAACGTCTGACACAGGTAGCTCTCGAGGTCCTGAACCCCATCCCGCCGGGGATGCGCCTTACACAGGTTGCGCTGGAAGTCATCATCCCAGCGTCGTGCGGGATTGCCTGCATCATCCTGGACCTGTGCATTCGCGCGGGCCTCGAGTGCAGCCAGGTTAACGTCGCGCTGCTCACTTCGGCGAACCTGCAGCCGAATAACACCTGCATCGGCTACGTGATTGACCGGGCCACTTCGGCCGCGGACGCCATCCGCGTGATCATGGAGGCGTATTTCATCGACGCCTGCGAGTCTGGCGGACAGCTCAAATTCGTCCCTCGCGGACTCCCCGCGCAAACACTTACCATTCCTGAAAGCGATCTCGGCCTGGTGAGTGACGACGCCGAAGTAATTCCCGAACAATTCGGCGACGAGCAGGATCTGCCGCTCGAATGCATAGTCACCTATACCGACATCGAGCTCGATTACCAGTCCAATTCGCAGCGCTGGAAACGCAACTCGCGCATCGTCACCACCAAGCAGCAAAAGCAGTTGAGCTATCCGCTGGTGATGACTCCCGACCAGGCCATCAACATTGCCGCCGCGGCGCTCTATTGGGAATGGGTGGGCCGACAGGCATTCGATTTCAACGACTGGCGCGCGGTCGCGATGCTCTACGATCCCACCGACGTCATCCAGTTTATTTACGAGACCATCACCTGGGGAGTGCGCATTACCGATCACGAAATCGGCCAGGGCTTTGTCTCCAAGTTCAAAACGCTCAATGAAGAGGGCGCCATCTATAAGCCTCTGCCTTTCGGAGTCGGCGGCAGCCGCGTCGGCAACGGCGCAGGGATCATCAATTTCAAACGTTCCGCGCTGCGCTATGTTGGACCGCCGCAGACGTTCCTATTCGATATTCCCCTGTTGCGCGACGGCGATTCCAATCCCTCGGGCACGGGCTACTACTTCGGATTAAGCTCCACGCTGCCGCAGTGGGCAGGCGCGGCGCTCATGCGCTCGGCCGACAATTCCACTTACACCCAGGACTCGGCCGCGCCGAACGCGATTTATTACGGCTATGCCACCAACGCTCTCGGCTCTCCCGCGTCACCGTGGGTCTGGGACAATGCCAACTCGCTCACCATCGCTTTGAAAACTCCCGGAGCGGCGCTGGCCGGCGTCACCCAGCTCCAGATACTGAATGGCGCGAACGCGCTGATTGTCGGCTCGGCCGCCAACGGCTGGGAAATCATGCAGTTCGAGAACGCCGTGCAAAACATGGACGGGACGTGGACCGTCAGCGGCTTGCTGCGCGGCCGCCGCGGCACGGAGTGGGCTTGCGGCACTCACGCGATCGGAGACCTGGTGGTTGTGCCGATCTCGGGAATCCAGCGCGTCCAGAATCCTTCTTCGCTGCTCAATCAGCCTTACGACTATCGCGGCGTTTCCGTCGGCCAGGACGTCACCAGCGGCTCCATCCAGCAATTCACCCTGGTTGGCAATGACCTGAAGCCTTACGCGCCGTGCCAGGTCACCGGCAGCCGCGATATGTCCGGCGATCTCACCATCGCCTGGGTGCGCCGCACGCGCATCGGTGGAGACGCTGAAGCGACCTGGCTGGGCGGACTTTCCGAAGTTCCGCTCTATGAACAGGAAGAGCTCTACGAAGTGGATATTTATAACGGCTCGGTTATCGTCCGGCAAATCACCGGGCTTATTTCGCCGACCACCGTCTATTCCGCCGCGGACCAAACCGCCGACTTCGGCTCGGTGCAGAGTTCGATCCACATGAAGATTTATCAGGTGTCCGCCGTCGTGAATCTCGGCTTTCCCGCGACCGTCACTCTCTAAGGAAAACGAATGAGCACTCCCAGCCTGGCCCTCGCCTACATCGCCAACAATCAGAACCAGGGCGAAGTCCCCTGCAATGCCGCGTTCCTCGGTCTCGACCTGGCGACGAATGCCGAAGCCTCCTGGCCGACCGGCGGCTCGGATGTAACGCTGACCCAGGCGCAGCTCGCTTCAGCCATGGTCCACGTGCTGAGCGGCGCGCTCACTGGTGACAAGCATTTGATTTTGCCGGCCAGCGTGCCGCGCACCTTTATCGTGGTGAACGAAACCACCGGCGGCCACAACATCATCGTCGAAGTTACTGGCGCGCCTGGATCCACCGTCAGCCTGCTGGCGAGTGCGGGCTACGCGCTCGTCTATTCGGACGGCACGAATGTGGTTGAGATCTCCGGAGGCGGCGGAGGGGGCGGCGGCTCAGTCACATCCGTCGGGCTCAGCATGCCGCCAGGATGGAGCGTCGGCGGATCGCCGGTCACGAGCTCCGGAACTCTGGCGGCTACGCTCAACGCGCCGCTGGCCAAGTCCGTCAGCTATGCGCTGGCTGATGCCGATAACACCGTGCTTTTCACCACTGGTTCGAGCGCGCTCACAGCGACGCTGCCCACCGCGGTGGGGATTGCCGCTAAGCGCTCCACCATCAAGAAAGTGGATTCCGGATCCGGAGCGGTCACCATCGCGACGACGTCCTCGCAAACCATTGACGGGCAAAGCTCCTGGAGCCTGCCCAACCAGTTTCAGTACCTCACTGTCGAATCCGACGGCAGCAATTGGTGGGTCGTCGCCAACAATTAGGACAAAACATGCGCAAACTATTGTCATTGTGCTGCCTTCTGGCGGCCGTTTTTCTTGTCAGCCTATCGGCATTCGCCCAGGGCGGCGCCGCGACGGATACCCGCTACGGCGGTTCGCTGCCTGGCGCGTGCAACACGCACCAAATCTTTTCCTTGGTCAGCGGCGGCAATGCTACCTACGAAGGCTGCACGTCCACAAACACTTGGTCGGCTTTCGCCTTGGGAAGCGGCACCACCTTCCAGGTGGACGGCACGGGACTTTCGTCCTCGAGCACGGTGAATTTTCAGGATGCCCTCGCGTTCAACGGCCTGACGCTAACTTTCACCAATCCCTCGGCGGGCAATGTGAAGCTGGTGTGGAGCGGCACGCTGGGCAATGCCGGGCTAACCAATTCCAGCATGACGGTGGGATCGACGAGCTGCACGCTGGGATCCACCTGCGCTCCATCCACCACCGTGAATGGAACGAGCTGCGTCCTGGGTTCGACTTGCACCGTCACCGCCAGCGGCTCGGGCGTGAATCTCTCCATCCCCAACGACACGACCACCGGCACGACGGTAAACAAGCTCGCAAAAATGACTTCGGTGCAGAAAGCCATCATCACCGCGACCACGGATACAATCGCGCTACAGATTGGAATCGTGACCGCCAATGCGGGAACTTCCGGGACAGCCACGATTGCGATCTCCGGCGTAGGCGTCTCCTGCGTATTCGATGGCGGCACCACCGCGGGCGACTACGTGATTAACTCCGTGACGATCGCGGGCGATTGCCACGACACCGGAAGCAGCACTTACCCGACGGCCTACGGAAACACGGTGGGCATGGCGGTTGCCACCAACAGCGGCGCGGGAACTTACACCGTGAACATGAACAATGCGCCGACCGGCAACGGAATTGGCGGCGGCATCGTCGGCCGCTCGGCTGACAATGCTTTCAACATGCTGGCGCTTTGGACTGGCCCGACCTCACTAGGAATCACGCCCACCGACATGGGCGGAAACGGGTGGGGAGTCCAGCGGAGTACTGGACAACTTATTGAGGGAAGCTGCTGCGGCGGCTCAACGACAGGAATGATCGACTTGCAACCAACCTCCGGAAATGGCTACAGCTTTGAAATTAACAGCGGTGCTGTCGTCTACGGATACGGGATGAACAACGCGGCGGGACACTGCCTGTGGTGCGCCTACAGCCAAAATAATTCGTCATCCTTCGGCGCGCGTGAAGTTCTTGATGGCTCGCTGACCATCGCCACGTTTCAGGCTGTGGGCCCAACCCACACTGCACGCCTGCAGGTGCTCAATACGACTGCCGATTCCTTTCAGGATGCGCCGGCCACCACCACCCAGTTTGGCGCCATCGGCCTAGGCGAAAATACCTCGCTCTACAATCTCGGCTTCGATGCGGACGGCGTCAGTGGATGCCTGGCAGACAACACCATCACAATCGGGCACTACTTGAGTTTTGGCACAGGGACTGCCGCATATTGCCGCGACATCGGCACGGGCTGGTTTTATCCGGGAGACATTATCGGCCAGGCCATGAACTCGGTTTCCGGCGGCGCCACGGCCGACGTCGTGCTGAGTCATGAAGTCCGCGGCGGCGCGTATGCGGCGGCGTTGCCGGTGGATTCCGCCGCGCAAACCAGCAGCATTGGATCCACTTCCCTCCTCACTCCGAGCGCCAACGGAATGTTCCGCGCGTGCTATTACTTCTCCACCACCACGGCCGGATCCGCTGGCACAGTCAGCCTCAGCTTCACTTATACCGACAATGCTCAGGCTGAAACGTTTGCCACCAGCACCATCAATCTGGCCACGCTGGGAGCCAATCTGGGCGGCTGCCAGGAGTTCTACGCGCTCACCAGCGCGGCGCTGAAATACCTCACCACTGTCTCCGGAGCGAGCGGCAGCCCGCAATACGATCTTCACCTGCGTATCGAAGCCGAATAGTTTCCCCCCAGTTTTTCCCCAGGACAACCTCATGGCTCTAGTCTTCTGCGACAGCTTTGATCACTACACCAATCCAAGCCAGAAGTGGGACCTGGTGGGCGTCTCCGGCATCTATCCGCAGATTCAGTCCGCCAGTGTGCGCACCGGCGCGCAGGCACTCGAGATCGCGAACGCGCTGGGGCGTGCGCCAGTCTTCGTCCAGAAAAACATTCCCACCCAGGCAACCTACTTTCTGGGCTTCGCCCTGAACGTGATCAACAATTCGATCCAGATTCCCATTTGCGAATTCCTCGATAGCAGCCAGACGCAGGTCGGTCTATTCCTCGATTCCGGCGGACACTTCCAGTTCTATCGCGGCAGCATCAGCGCCGGGTACGTCCTGCTGGGTTCGCCTTCCTCGCAAGCATTGCCGTTTGGCTGCTTCCATTACATCGAAGTGAAGGTCGCCATCGACCACATCTCCGGCCAGTGTCAGCTTAATGTGGACGGCACGGTGTGGCTTACCCTCGCCGACCAGGATACCCAGTACACCGCCAACCCGCTGATCGGCGCCATCACCATCAGCTCATGGGATCTCGGCTTCGACGCCAATAACTTTCAGGCGTTCGTTGACGACGTATACATCTGCGACGATAGCGGAACAAGCTGCAACACCTTTCTCGGCAATATACAGATTCTGTGCGGCATGCCCGACGCCAACGGCACAGCCAACACCTGGACGCGCGGCGGCACCAACCTGGGAACCAACTACAAGCAGGTGTACGAAATCCCTCCGGACGACGACACCACCTATCTCGAAGATGTCGCCGCGACCTACATCCAGGCGGCCTGCTATTCAGGAACGACTGCGGCAGCCGAGCCGGTGATTCCCTTCGTGCCGCCCAGCTCCTATGCCGACGGCCAGGGATTCTTTCCGGTGGATCCAAATACCGGCTCGCCCTGGGGAACGTCAGCTCTCACCGCCGCGCAGTTTGGCGTGATAAGTTCCGACGGCTCGATCGATCGCTACCTCTTTCCCATCCTGCCGACCACGGTCATCATCGCCGCCGCCGTAAACATGCGCGCGAAGAACGCCTGAGCTCTTTTCGAATCCCATGCGAAAAATATTCCTGTTTTCATTCCTGCTGCTGATTACCCTTTTCGGATCCTCCGCGCGAGCCCAGTATCCGACGGGAGTGTACGCGGTCACGCCCAACAGCACGGCGAATGGCTACCTGCTCTCCCAGGCCAACGTGAAGGGCCAGGTAATCTTCGTGCCATGGTCCACCATTGACAACGGCAGCGGAACTCTGGATTGGAGCACGGTGGAAACGGCAATCGCGCCCTGGGCCGGAGCAGGCAAAAAAACTGCTCTGGTAATTTGGGGAGTGACCGCCGATAACCTCAGCGTCACCGCCGCCCCTTCATACGTTCTCAACCAGCTCCCCGCCATGGTGAGCTGCGCGGTGAACGCCGGCACCGGCTACGCGCCCAACTTCACCAACCCGATTTTTATATCCGCGTACAGTGGATTTCTGAATGCGACGATCGCCAGGTATGGAAGCGATTCGCGCATCGGCTTCATTCGCGTCGGGCTGGGCGCCGGAGGCGAGATTTTTCCGCCGTGCAAATCTCAGGAGGAAAGCACCTACGGATTGACCCAGGCCGGATATCAGTCCTACCTCGAAACCATGATCGGCAACGTTCCCCCGGGCAGCAACCCGGTGCAGGTCGGGGTGGATTGCTATGGCGGGAATTGCAATTCCACCACCATCGCTCTTTCCAATAACATCGCGGCGTACGCGGTCGGCGCGCGCTGGGGGATCGGCAAGGAGTCCCTGCAGGATTCCGACATCACCGCGTGGAATTCCGGCCAACCCTGCGACGCCAACTGGTGCGCCCAGTTCGCCGAATATCCTACGGCGTTTCACGATCTGCAGTTCGCCGTGCCCACTTGCCCCGATGGCAACTGCGCAGTGGGATCGCCCGTTACCCTGCTGCCCTTTGCGGCCACGCGCGACGCTCAGGTAGTCGAAATGGCCCAGCCGGATTACTGCATCGCCTACGGACCGTCCTGCTCGGGAACCTATACCGCGGCTTATGACGCAGCCATCGCGGCCTTCGACGCCGCAGCGGGATCCACGTGGACTCCGTCGGCTCCCACCAATTTCCAGGTTACTATCGTCCCCGGACCGGATGCCGGCAACGTGACGCCCGGATCGCTAAACCTCAGCTTCACCGCCGCCGATACGGTCAACGGCAATGCCGCGCCGCTGAGTGGCCACGAAATTCTGTTGGTGCGCAATACCGATACGTCCGCTCACAACTTCACAATCTATTCCACGCCCGATTTCTTCCTTCGCACCGGCGACGTCGGCCCCTATTCGCTCGCCGGCGGCGCCACGGCCGGCTTCAGCTTTCTCGGCGGAGATCCCGTCGGGCCCCTCGGCTGGCGCCAACCTGACGGCGGAATGCACATCCTCGCCGATGACACCCACGTCCAGTTCGTCATGCTCGGCGCACATCTCTAAATATTCAAATTTACTTATCTCCTGGAGGTTTCAACGATGAGATTCAAATATGTAGCTCTAATAGCTCTTTTCTGCCTGGCGGGATGCCTGGCGGCGTGCAACGATTCGAGCGCGAGTCAGCTCAACGCGAGCTGGGATTACACATTCGCGCCGGCGGGGCAGCAGGGCGCGGCATGTACGGCCACGCAGACCACCAACTGCATTCCCAGCTTCACCGTCGAAGACATCAGCAACGCGCAAGACCCCGTCCCGGAAGCCACTGTCGCCGCGCCGGCATTGTCGGTTACCGCGACAATTGCCACGCCCACTTATGGGCCCCACATTTACGGAGTGGTGGCCAATGTGGTGAACGCGAACGGCAGCACGAGCAGCTCGCCGGTTTCGAGTCCGATCACCGTGACGATTACCGCTCCCGCTCCCACCGGCTTCGCCATCACCGTCATATAACCATCCGCGAGGCGCTGCGCCAATTGCGCGCGGCGTCCTCGCCCTGCCACTTCGGGCACCAAAAGGCCTGACACATGATCCCCGCTCAAAACTACGAAACGCCGCTTGCCCTCGCTTTACTCGTCCAAGTTCTCTTCCTCTTGAAATACTTTTACCGCCGTATGCGCGATGGCGAGATCGAGCGGAAGTTTGTCCGCGACATGGCCACCAATCACCTGCCCCACATTTACGACGCGCTCACCAAGATCTGCCGGGCCAAGGGCATCGAGCTTGGCGAGCCTCCTCCGATCCGCTGGATGGATTTCGAGGAGCACGGGAAATGACGCCTCCAACAAAAGAAGATCTCATCGCCCTGGCCAAGGCCGCGGCGATCCGGCACATGCTGGCGGCTCCGCTGGTGTGCGCTGTGGTTGAACAGGAATCCGGCTGGAACGCGTGGGCGGTGCGGTACGAGCCGGCGTTCCGCGTGCGCTATGTTGCGCCATTACATCTGCCGCCCACGCTTGAAGTCTGCTGCTCGATCAGTTGGGGATTGATGCAGCTCATGGGCCAGTGCGCGATCGAGGATGGATATCCCGGGAAGATCCCCGCGCTATGCGATCCCGCAACAGGGCTCGAATGGGGCTGCGTCCACCTGGTGAAGAAAATCTCCGAAGCGCGCGGCGATCCTCATCGTGGCCTCGAGCTCTGGAACGGCGGCGGCAATAAAGATTATGCCGATCAGGTTTTCGCCCGCGTTCCGCGCTACCAATGAAGGCGCTCGCGGCCGTACTACTTTCGCTCTGCTCGGTGAGCTGCGCTTTCATTCCCCAGGCGGCGCCCCCGGGAAGCACTTACCAGGGAGTGACAGCCAAAGCTCCCATTGCGATTCCCGTTTGGCCGGGACATCCCAGCCTGCCACGGCTGCGCAGGAAACCGGCCGGCGGCGATTACTACGATGAATAACAACACGAAAATATGGCTGCATGGACTCGGCGCGGCGCTCATTGGTGGCGGGGCAACCAGCGTGGTTTCCGCCTTCGGCGCGTCCATGATCGACAGCGCGAAATTCAATCTGCAAACCGCGCACGGCGTGGCCAGCACGTTCGGGCTGATGGGGATTACTTTTCTCTGCGGCGGAATTTTGAACACGATGTTCTACCTGAAGCAGTCGCCGCTCCCGGTGGTACAGGTAAGCGTCACGAAGACAGAAACCACGCAAACCGATCTCACCCTGGTCCGGTAGTAGTTTTATGTATTGCGCAATTGGGTGCTTGTGGTACCATTCGCGCCATTATGACTCCACCTGATAATTCCAAGAGCACCATTTCCAAAGTCTTCTTCGGCATCACGCCCGAAAAACATGCGGAGATCGTCGTCGCCGCGGCCAAGAGCGGTTTCGATGTGGGCGCCGATACCGGACAGGCCACGTCTCACGGAGTGGTTTTCGGCTGGGTCTATGATCCCGCCAAGCAAACCCTCACCGTCACCGGGCTGGACAAGAGCCACAAGGGATGGCTGGTTCCGGACGACTGGGGAAAAATTCTTAATATCCTCGCCGAGAAAATCGGCGCGGCGACAGCGTAAAAATAAAACGGAGGAAGAATGGCAAATAAGTTTCTGAGTTTTCTGGAAAAAGTGGGCAAGGACCTGGTGAAGTACACGCCGGAGGGCGAAGCGGTGGCCAACGACGTGGCCGCATTCATTCCCGGCGCCCTGCCGATCCTTACCACCGTCGAGAACGTTCTCGCGCCGATTGTGAAAAACATCACTGCCGCGCAGGTGGCCCAGGCGGCGAACCCCAATATGACCAGCGCGCAGCAGGGATCCATGGCCGTCAGCCTTTCGGCTGATTCGGTGGTCGAGGAATTCTCCGCGCTCGGCTATCCGCTTTCTGCCGCGGAGCAGGCGCAAATCGCCAAGCTCGTCGCCGATGCCAACACCGCTCTGGTGGGAATCCTCAACTTCCCCACGAGCACCACGCTCGCGGCGAAACCAAGCTAGACATCCCCTGTTGGGATCGCGCTGGCGGGCCGCGTAAAAGTCCGCCTTCAAATTTCAACCGCGGAGAGGCACCATGAAAGCTGTAACGATTCACGCACTCGCAATTCTCGTTTTGGTTTTGGCCTCGATCGGCTTTGCGCACGCGCAGTCCACCAGTGGATGTCCGCAGAGCGCGTCCGTGAAATGCCCCACGGTGCTGAATCCCGGATCCGATGAATGCCCGGGCTCGGGCCCTGGCACGGCGAAAGGCCACGCTATGTCGGCCAGTTGCGCTATCGCGTGCGCCAAGGCGGACAAGGCGAAAAAGGTCGCCGCCAAAAAGTCCAACTCTCTTCCCTATTGGTGCAAGCCGTGCGATCTGCTCGGCTGTGGTCCCAATTTTTAAGATCTTGCGAGCGGAAGCAAAACCTTCCTTCGCATTAGACACAACCTAAAAAAGACGCAGTGCCGTAACTCCGAGAGCTGGTGCAGTCCGGAAACAGGGTTACGGAGTTGTACCGAGGGGAGCCGCCAGGCTCCCCTTTTTAATTCCCAAGGAGAAATTCCCATGTCCGCCAAAACCGCAAATCTCGGCCTAACCAACGCCTACGGCGTAGCGGTGGCCACGCACTCGCCGGCAAACGGCGATTACGACAAGGTTCACGCGCAAACGCATGACGCCAACATGGCCATCCTGGACACGATGCTCGGCACCGTCCAGCACCTTACCGCCAACGGCGCCATCGCCTTAAAGCCCGGCCTCGTTATTCTGGATAAGGCCACGGCTCTCCTTGCCACGCTCGCCCTTCCCGTCTCTGGACTTCCCTCCGCGACGCCTCCGGGCAACGACGGCCTGGTGATGACTATCGTCGGAAAGACCGCGCACGCCCACACCGTCACCACGCCGGCCGACGGGATCAATGGCGCGGACGATACGGCCACGTATGCGAACGCCGGCGATTCCGTCACTCTGGCGGCCTACGGCGGCGTCTGGTATTCCGTCGGCACGCCCACCGCTGCGCTCAGCGAAGTTTAATCCTCGCCGAAGGACCTAAACCGAAGTTGTAAATCCAACACCAGGGCTTTTTGCCCGGAGGGTATAGCTGTGAAATCACGCTTACGTTTGTTTCTGGCAGTTGCAGTGCTCGCGCTGGGCGCGAGCTTTGCCGTCCATCACGCCAATGCGGTTCCATTCACTCGCCATTGGCTTGCCACCCATGCCGCTGTCCGTCCGTCACACTCGTTAACCGATGGTGGCGACAACAAGTGCGGTCCGCATCCGCGCTGCTGGCCCGGAACGACTTCACCGGTTCCACCCGAACCTCCTGTGACTCCGGCAGGGACGACCTCGCCAGTTCCACCGGAAACCTGTCCTCCGATGCCGCCCGATCAGTGCAGGTAAACCCATTCCGGCAGCGGCCCCGCTAAAAGCGCGGGGCCACGATCCAGCCGGCAATCACGCGGGGCGTCGTTCGTTGTAGCTCATAAGCTACAGCGGGCGCGCCCCGCTTTTTTTATTTCAATCCTGGAAGTCAGCAGAGTTGAGATGCATATCTCCATCCACGAAGGCGGGAAATTCCGTACCTTTAGGAATGGTCAAGTCCTTGCCGTGGACTAGAAGAAAAAGAGGCGCCGCGGGCCAGAAGACCACGGCTGTCGCAACTATTCCAACTGTCATTCCCCCGATGTGACCACCACCGTTACCACCTTTCGTAGCACGGATGGCCGCTTTCTCTCCGTCGGGAAGACGGACGAAATCCAGAGCGATCTCCAATTTCCCGCCACGAGCCATCCGTCTCTTGGGCTCCGCTTCCGTCACCGTTCCAATCGCCGTTGAACCTTTGGGAATCACAATTACGCCGCCAGCTTTCACCTCCTCGAGCACCTCGAACTCGACGTTGTCATTCAGGTGGGCATCGGACGACGATACGGTCTCGGCAATGCGCAAGCGAACGGGCGTGCTCTCCTGGAGGATGATTGGTTTGCCGACGATGGGAGGTGTAACGAAGGAGCCTGAGACCGTGGGCGGCGGTACGATTATTACTTTCGGCCTTGGGGCGCGCGGCCGAGTAGTTTCGGCGGCAGGCTTTACGCTATCCGGGTTAACCAGATTCCAGTCGTTCAATCCCTGCGCACCGGCGGCGGACGCCATGCCGAGCAAGATTGTAGCCAGCAAGAAATTTTTCATGGTTCACCCCGAAGCGAAGGAAATGCACGGTGAATGCCAAAGCGACGGTGAGTGGAGCGAGTGGACTAAGTGGCGGGACCGGGGCGGCTATTCGTCCGCCCCGTTTGTTCGCGGCGGCCAGTCAAATAAAGGGGTAGTTGGGGGTGACTGGCCGCCAAACTCTATGGCGAGGGAATTCTAGCCCAGCCCCAAAACCATGTCTGTACGGTTTTGTACGTATGTGGGGGAATCCGATCGGAGACGCAGGCCAGCTCATCGATGTCACCTGCCGGTGACGGTTATCGCTTGACCGCGCCCACGAGTAAAGCGTTAGAGCTCGGGGCCAGGATGGCCAGCGCCGCGATTCCTCTGGCGTACGGCAAACGATTTCGGGGTTACTCGAGTAAACGGGCGAGGGGTTTTGAAGGGCGTCTTAAATCGCCTCTATTCGCTACACGCAGGATTCATAGTCCTGCGCGTACCGTTGGAGTGGCTGATCGTTTGGCGCTCGCCCCGGACAGGCCGGGACTCGACGCGACTCATTCTTTATTTTATATGGGATTTACGCCTAACCGTGACTCGCCAAGACTGCCCGAAACTCGACAGAACATCTCCTAAGTCCTGCGNNTCTGCCTATTCCGCCACTCCCGCACGGGCAGTTATCCAGCGAATTCGAGCACGTTCTGGCGTTCGTCCAGGGCGTCAGTGGCTGTTCTAGTGGCTGTTGCCAGCTTTTCTACCGCGGCCCGCTGATGGTCCGGAGCCAGATGGGCGTACCGTTCCGTCATTGTAATCGATTTATGCCCTAGAAGGGTTTGGACGGTGCGGAGCGGAACCCCCTCCATCACCAGGCGGCTGGCGAAGGTATGCCGCAAATCGTGCCACGTGAAATTATCCACCTTGGCCAGGACCAGCGCGTCCTCAAACCAACGACGCCAATCGCGCTGCCCGGCGCGCTTTGCCTCCGGAGTCACGTAGCCGGAGCCGTTGGTTCTCGAGTAAAGGATCTTTAGCGCTGTGCCGGCGGCCGAATTGATGGGCAGAAACCGGCGGCCGGTCTTTCCCCGCACAGTCAGAATTCCCCGCCCCAGATCCACCGCTTCCCACTTCAACTGAAACTGCTCGCCACGGCGCATTCCGGTATGCAGCGCCAGATCCAACTCCTGCTCGCGCTCGGGATATTCCCGGCGAACCACCCGACGGATCTCGCGCTCCTCACCCTCTTCCAGGAACCGGATGCGCGCCTCGTTTTCCTTGTAGCGCTTCACCTTGGCGACGGGATTCCCTGGAAGAATGCCGGCGCGATCGGCGAACGAAAAAATGCTCGATAGCAGCGAGCGATAACGGTTCACCGTGGATCCAGAGAGTCCCGCCTGCTTCATAGCTCGCATCTTTCGCTCAATCAACGGCGCGGCCACTTCCTCGGCCAGCATGTGCTTCCAATCGGCCAGCAGTTTTTTCATGCGGATGCTATCGGCCCTCATCGTAAGCGGCGCCAGGCGCGCGTGCTTTTCATCCATAGCCTGATTGACCAGCTCGCCGAAAGTGATTTTGGGTTTCTGGCGTTGAGGAGGAAAGAAATTGCTCAATCGGATCTGGGTCTTGCGCATCCGGTAGGCTTCGACGGCGGAGGATTTCGGACCCACCTTTTCACGATGGCGCTTGCCGGCCGCGTCGTAATAATTGATGTGCCAGATATTCGATCCGCGGGGATGCTCGTAGACGCCGCGCTGGTTGGCACTCACTGTAAATCGTTCCCCTTGACGCAATACCCGATTGCCCCATTGGCCAATCTGAACATGCAAAAAGTACTGCGATATTTATTCCCGTAGCTGTCCTCATAAAGAATCACGCCACCTACCGCCAGCGAATCGTTAAATGTGTTCATACTGTCGATCATTTCCTGGGTTAGCGGAACTTCGCTGAAACCCGTCTTATAGTTTTGCCCGACTACTCCCGGAGCGGCGATCGAGTCCCCCATAGCATCCATGGCGGAATGGGGGCATATTTGGTCCAGGTTGATACGTTCACTAGCCGAGAGTCCGTAGGTGAGCCCAGCGCACATGCGGAACCTCACCGCAGGGACCGGCCCACTGTTCGTAGCGAGGACAGACCACGCGGCTAGCTTCCCCGCCGTTAACTCGGGAGCATTGGCTTGAACCCACACCACCGGCCGCTGCGCCTTCTGGAAGTATCGACGGTATAAATCCAAGGTTCCCTGGCTAGTTGAAGCAAGGAGACGCTGCTGGCTAACGCCATTATGCAGCTCAGTCACTTGGTTGGCGGCATTTGTCGCCAGGACTTTCGTACTACTCGCAAGATCGTGCGTGTCGGTCCCGGAGACTTTCATTTGTTCTAGCTGGCCGCTCATCGCGGATAATTGCTTTTTCATCACACCGAGCTGTTTCCAGTAAACTCCTAGGGCCAACAGTGCTACAAAGGCTAAGATGGCGTTGGTGGCCACGACCCACTTTTCGCCTTGAGTCCAATGAGCAAGACCTACTTTTTTTTCGCCTTTTGTTGCGTCGTCGCTCTCGCGTGCGCTTATTTCGCTCAGTACGCGTTGATTCTTCGCTCCGACGACAGAGGTCGATGGCGAAAGTGGCCTCTGGGCCGACGCCTCGTCATTGGGCTTCCCCTCTGCATTCTCTTTGTGCTCGTCACCTTCCAAGCGGTCAATTTCCTCGTCGGCGATTAGCGGCCTTTACGGTAGACATCTGATCGCGAAGCATTTGAAGGCTACCGGCCCGCTCGTAGAGTGGGGCTGTGATTTTTAGCAGCTTTCGGGCGAGGTCCGCAAGGGGAATCTCTTCGCGCTCGGCCATTTTTTCAAAACGCGCGTACCACTCGGCGTCGAGGCGGACGTGAATCTGGCTGCGGAGCAACCCGCGTACCAGCTTATTTACTTTCGGCATATCGTCCCGCTCGCTTGGTGAGATATTCCGCAATGTCATCAATGACCGCGTTGGGCGCCCGCTCGAAGATGGCATCCAGGGCGATATGCAACCGGTCCTGCAGCTCCTCGGAAACCCGCCGGGAATAACGACGCCGCTTTCCTTCCCGATAGGCTTCGAGCGATCCGCTGGATTTATATTCCTTCCAGGCCGCATCCCAAACCGCCGCCATTAAATCAGCCCGCCGCTTGAGCGCTTCACGCGTGAGCGCCGCGTCGATTTCCCGTACCTCCGCCAGTGGCCGCCGGAAACTGACCGGATAGCTGATGTCCTCAGTAGATACCGTTTTGCTCATTGTGACAATTGTGCCTTTAGAGATTTCACTTGACAACGTATTTGTACTGGCCGTACTATGCCGTCTGT
>QGNH01001345.1_pt1 | contig 36073 bp, 53 predicted proteins | sample 1735481 | NCBI WGS metagenome assembly QGNH01 (sample SAMN09239004, study PRJNA386568) | Viral metagenome, whole genome shotgun sequencing project. | reverse complement strand
AACCGGAACCGGAACCGTAACCGTAATAATTTATTGTTGTGCTGTCCATACCGGTACAGCCTTTATGGAGAGCTCTGCTTTTTTAGTAGTATCAATTACCTCTATACGGGTTAGTTGGACGCGTGGAACTTCACACGGAAATTTACATTGTAAAGGCTTGCCGACTCCGTGAACCGCTAGCTCGCTAAGAGATGCCGCACCGGCCCATAGCCAAAGACGTCTGGCATTGACCAGCGTTACGATATCGCCTTTTTGGCTTTCCAATTCCCCTGCGAAGACACCAGCAGAAAACGTTCTTACTATTACATATTTCTTTTTTTTCATAATTCTATCAATTCCTTCATAAACTCCGACCTAGCCGTACGAGAGTCCGATCAAAGAGTTCGCAGCGGCTAGGTCAAGTTAGCTTCACGGAGGGTATCCATTTGAAGCACCATCTGTATTGTATGTAACGATCGGACTAATTATTTATAGCATGGTGTGTTAAGGATTTGCAATAGGGTCAAAAAATATTCTTTTTCTTCCATGCCGTTACTGCCATGTACGCGTCGTTATCCAATGCGCCGTAAAACGGTTGTTTAGGAGCGCTTCGGTTGTGAAGCGCCCTCACGGGGAATCCTCTTCGTTTACGGAGAGGAGGACATCAAATAGACGTGTAGGAATATATTTCTGATCCTCATATTATTCCATTGCGCAAGCAATCGAACTGGTTTATGCATTCGGTTAAGAATAGCAACCCGCAAGGTTGACGTTCGGGAAACAATCAAGTTATGAAACAAAGTTACGGTAGTGTGGCCGAAAACCATTCGATTCTAAAAGGGCTCTAACGCCCTGTTTCCCGATAAAGGCACGCTATCGGTCCCGGGGTATTTGCGGTACACCCGGGACATTTTTTCAAAGGGGAAGATAGTGGCTAGAATTAATATTGAAGAAACTTGGTGGACTGATCCACGTCGAGGAGCTTTGGCTAAACGCGTAGGAAGCGAAGAATTGGCCGATGGCTATGCCGTAAAATTGTGGCGAGTTGGTCAAGAATATTGGAAGAGAAACAAACAGGGAATACCCAAGCGGTGCTTTGATCTGCTTGGAGGCTGCTTGGATCTGCTTGGATGTGGGTTGGCTGTGCTTGGAGAAAATGAAGTTTATGTTTGCGGATCCGATGAACATTTCCAATGGTTGGGTCAAAAACAAGCCGCAGCATCTTCTGGAGGTAAAAAATCGGCTCAAAGACCTCGAGATTCGCGTGGAAGACTCCAAGCGGCGTCCAAGCAGAATCCAAGTGAAACCAAGCAGAGTCCAACAGAGTCCAGCGCTCTTACTCCCCCTCCCCCTCTTACTCCCCCTCTTACTCAAAATCATTCTCTTAAGAAAAAATTTGAAAATTTTCAAATTGTGGAGCAACAGCCTGAGCACGCCGACCCAAAAAGAATTGGGGCTATAATCGACGGCATGATAGGAAAACTCCAATGATCCTACTACACGACTCTCATACTTCTTGCTAACGCCCTTAAGCTTACCGTACCATCCCCTTAGGGGGTGGATATGGATATCCTAGCGTTAATCAGAGCAGTAATGGCCGCGTGTCAGTTGTGCACCTGCCCGTGCCATGTGAATGGCGATATGGGGGTAGACGTGCATGCTCATATGAGCTGGGAAGTATACCAGCAGAGTCCGCTGTGCGAACAGGCAGAGAATAAACTAAAAGAGTCGCTTGTAAAAACAGAAGAGGACAAGTAGGCTTCGTCGCAGAGATTGGGAGATCGTGAATGAAGATGAGAAGAGCCGTCCTGCTGATGATTTTATGTCTGACCATACAAACGGTCCAGGCAGGTCGTGAAAAGCGTGAGGAGAGGCATTTCCGTCGGGCTGAGCATGCCATTAGGTTGGTCTGCTACCAGAATCAGGAGATGTTTGAGATTGAGGTGATCATAGACGGGGAGAGAGTCTTTACTGCGCATCATATTTCAGAGAATCTACTCTCCTACTCTTTTTCGAAGATTGAGGGCCGTCTAGATGCAATCATCGCAGACTATGAAGATGACTTTGGATTCTTTGGGCCTATGGAGACGGAGGAGAAGGGATGAAATGCATTAACTGCAAAGGCTCCTGCAAAGATTACGCCCATCCCACTCTTGAAGTATGCTCGTTTGAATGCCTCAAACAATACCGGGACCGCAACAACATTGCCTTCAAACCTCTTGACTTTAAGCTAGTCTATTCCACTGGGAGGGGAAAGAATAAGCAGATTGTAAAGGGAGAGGATAAGGGATGAGTTATCCAATGCGCCGTAAAACTCACGGCCTTCAGGCCGGAGATATAAGGCGTTGACACTGAAAGTGTCAGGTTGTAACTTCGGAGTATTATAACGCAATAGGAATATTAACAATTTGAAACTATTTCAGTGTCGCATAATACACACCCTAATGCATATTAGTTTACTATATTAGTCTTGCATTTGTGTAGTAATAGGTGTATAAAAGAAGCATGGAAATAATTACAGTTACACCGGAAAGTCTTTCTGAAGCGTTTGATGCGGTCGCTGTGGAGCTAGGTCTGCTTAATGACAGACTGTGCAAAATAGAGATTCAACTAGCTAAAGATCATGCCGCTTTTAAGGCCATGATAGAGCTGTTTTACGAGATGAAAGAAGATATCGAGAGACTATGAGACGTGGCATCCGCATCTATCGAGTCAAATACCGAACCTGCCCGTTCTTCGTGGTTCGGGGCGAGACTCACCTCGGTGACTTCCCTTCTATCGAAGTCGGTGCTCATGATGTATCCAAAGGCTAGGATGATTTAGCAGATAGGAGGTCACACTGGACACAATTGATCTTCCAATATGCGCATAATATACTGGATATAGAAGGCGAGGCTTTATGACCGGTGCAATCGGATTAGATCTATCAGAAATACTTTGGTTCTTGATGCACGGGGTTATTCCCCTTGTTATTTGGGTCTTATGGACCAACTACCAGAATGATAAACCAGAACTCACGACCCACCAACGCCTAATGCAGGAAGCAAAGAACAGGAAGGTATTATGAAACAACCCTGCGATTGTAAGGTATGTCTAAAGGCTCAAAATGAGGCCCTAAGAGCGGAGAATGAATCCCTTAAGGCCAAAATCGATGAGCTATGTGATCAGCTGAATATCTATGTGAATGGCAGTGAAACGGAGGAGGAGTTATGAAACGGTTCATTCTCATAGCTCTAATACTGGCTACAATGCCTGCCTGCTCGCACGGCAGAGGTTTTGGCTACTATGCCGCTGCTTTCCTAGGCGGTGCTTCTAGGGGCTATCGGACCGCCTCCTATACCAGGACGCGCCAATGCACCTCCTATTCCATGGGAACAGACGGAGTCTCTCGGCTGCAATGCTATTAGTTTACTTGTAACGTCTTCGTGCTTTGCGTTCCATTATGGCTTGCTTGGCTTCTTCGGACAGTCCAGGACCACTTGGCATACGTTCCATCTTGTCTTCCACACCCTGCTCTTTGCCTGGCATGGTGGAATAGCTATCGGCTGTGGCACCGTGGATATCGTCCTCGTCTGGCATAGATTCTACTTCTCCGCCCATGGCAAAGTTTGCCCCTTCAGCACCCATCTCCATTTGAGCTTTTTTGCGAAGCGCCTCAGCAAATGCGCTGTCGCGCGCATGAGTTTCAGGGTTCGCCACCTCATTAGGGTAAGAGCGTGCTTCCATCTGTAGCTCGGTGATGGAGCGGTTATAATCTTCAGGATCCTTCTCCTTCATGCTGCCTGCGACCATTCCACCGTCGGCGTACATCGGGACTTCAGGCATGTCGTTATCATCTTCTTCATAACCTTCAACCATACCGCCGTCTGCCATCTTCTTATATTTGCGTGCACTTGATAGTGAGGCAGCGATAGCTTGGTTGCGTGGACGGCCGGACTTCATCATCTCTCGGATATTTGATCCTACCACTTCTTTTGAATGACCCTTCATTAACGGCATGATTAACTCCCTACTGCAAGCTTCTCATTGGTTAGGTCGACTCCCACCAATGCATAATGTGTAAGACCCAAAGCTGTCACTACTGCAAGCGCATTAGGCAGTGAGCTCGATTGAACCAATGTCGGAATAGTTGCCAACTCTGCAACTGAAGCCGGACTCGGTGTTGAATCTGATAATTTTACTCTTACTCTATAAATGCTCATCGTCTTCTCCTTTAAGGTATTGGGGTTAAATTTCCTACTACTGCTGCTATCCTATTTATCGCTGATGCAAGATCTACCGGTGGAAGTCCAGCCCATTTTGTTGGATCTGCTGCTGTATAAGCAACAATTGGAGCCTGCGGCGAACTAAAATCTATATTAGTAGATCCGTCATTCGCATAAAGCCAACGCTTATTCCAGTCCATTGCATTTGTACCGGAATTATCATACAAAAGCCTCTGGGTCCAATCCAGAGAATTATTCCCTTGATCAAAGAGAATAAAATTATTCCAGTCAACGGAGTCATCCCCGTTAGCGTCGTATAAAACATTCCGATTCCAGTCACATGTAATATTCCCAGAGGGATTTACAAGTTGACGATTATTCCAGTCCAGCGATAAATCGCCAAAATCGCTATCCTCTAAAAGACGATTGCCGTAATCGATAGAGTTCGTTCCGACCGAATCATATTGGATACGATTACCGTAATCGATAGATTCGAAGACTCCAGAACTGTCATATAAATACCGATTACCCCAATCAATCGATAGGCCTCCGCCACCGTCATTCAAGAATTCATTATTCCAATCTAATGCCACTGCCGTATTGGATCTAAGTAATTGGAGGTTCCCCCAGTCTACAGATATAGTAGATCCGTCGTCACCAAACATGAGCCGATCATTGATAGAAATTGCTAAGAGATTGGAAGTATCGGCTATGAATGGGACACATAATCTAGAACCGGTCCATTGAAGATCAGCCGACCCACCAAATGATCCTGAATTATTAAACTGAATATCCGTATTTGATCCGCCAGGAGTCCCTCCACCTCCAGATGACGCGATGGTGATATTACTTCCAGACGGGGTCAGTGTAATATTCGACCCGGCAACAAGGGTGATGGTTCCTGTCAGAGAATTAAGACTGGTTACTCCCCCCCCTCCGCTGACAAATCCACCTAAGTCTTTTGATCCAGACGACATCACAAACCTCCTAAGACGTACCCGAGATCAACGGCACCGGAAGGATTTAATTCTGTAAGAATAAATGGTCCTGCATTAGTAAACGTAGGACCGATATCCATCCCAGTACTTACAGTTGCAAAGATTAGGTCCATACTTCCGGACGTCATCTACACTCCCTTGTAGCTTGAAGAGACGTTTAAAGTTCCACTGCTTGATCCGAATACATACTGAAGCTGAACGTAATTAAATCCACATGAAATAAGATTCCATAAGAAATTACCAGCCGCTCCTGACAATGTAACTTGGCTCCCGGAATACACAGACCATATGACCCCATCATTTGATATGGCAAGCTGTAGAGTGCCAGTAGGAGTGCCTGTCCAGACTGCTTGAACAGCGCCTATGTAACCTTGAGTTACTGGCATTGTAGCTGAAGTTAAATTTCCTGTCATGCTTCCGTTCACTAGTAAAATTGGATATTCATTGACTCTCATTGCTGCTCCTATCTAATTTGTTGAACGGTCCATACAATAGAGGGAACCAACGTACCTATAGCTCCGCTTATTGTGTTTGAATCGGTTCCAGAACCGGTGGTTTGTTGTATTTTTACAGTGACAGCCGACGTGGTCCCTGGCACGTAAATTCCATGTAGCACCATCTGAAATAAGACATCCACAGGACTCCCTGATTGTTCGGCGTTGGCCCCCCATGCGAATGCAGTTGTACCATCGGTGAATCTATAACCAGATCCATTTCCTGCTACAGTTTCGCTCGCCTGAAATGTAGCCGTTATCACATAAGCTGATGTGACTGCCGGAGGAGTAAAGGAAATTCCAGCTATGTTGCTAGCTGCTGCTGTTACTGTGATTCCATTGCTATAAACAGCAGTAAGAGTATTCCCACCACTATTCGTGCCGTCCACAAACGATGTCCCGGTTGATGTCGCAGTCCACGACGCCGCATTAGCCATAGATCCTTGGTAATAAATTCCTGGCAAGGACCCCACAGGAAGAGTTCCAGTCACACCTGTGGAAAGAACCAAGGCACTTGGAGTGCCTAATGCCGGAGTGACTAAAGTCGGCGATGTATTCATCACAAACGTTGTACCGGTTCCAGTTTGTGAAGCGATTGAAGTAGCATTCCCTGAAGATGTAATAGGACCCGTTAGATTGGCATTCGTTGTCACCGTTCCAGCCGTAAGGCCTGCGGCTGTGCCAGTAATATTAGTTCCAACTAAGGCACTTGGAGTGCCTAACGCCGGAGTAACTAAAGTCGGGGAACTTGCAAGGACAACGGATCCAGAGCCGGTTGTTGCTGCTGCTGATGCGGCGGTAACAAGTCCTTTCCCGTTGACGGTGACCGTTGAGATAGCAAAAGAGCCGACGTTCGTATTGACCGTTGCTAATGTAGAAGCAGAAGAACCCGGACCGGAGGCGGTGATATCTCCTGTCAACGCTGTAATATAATTACCAGAAGCCTGCTTGCCTTGGAAAGAATTCCAGTCAGTCGAAGAGAGATATCCTGAAACAGAGGTACTTGCCTGATTAACTTGAAGCGATACGCCTGTACCCAATACTGCATTAGTTCCGCCCGTAATGGTTAATATTGAACTTGTAACTTCGGTTAAATTCCCTGTCGTTGCTGCGCTGATAAACGTGCCGTTACCTTGAAGTATGCCTGTAACGGTAGTAGAAAGCGTAATGGCCGGCGTTGTGGTCGACGTTGCGACGGTTCCTGCAAATCCATTTGCAGTTGCTACAGATACGCTAGTGACTGTACCTGAGCCCGATCCTGCTAATGGAGGCCATTCAAATGATGCCATTAATTCAGATCCTTTCCGTACATGTAAACGTTCAGCACTCCTGTACTAGATGAGTTCACATATTGGACTTGCATGAAAGGGAAGGGGAACTGATTCAAGTCAATCAGATACCCACTGGCATTTGAGGCTGGCTGATTCAATACGGGGTTAAAGGTAAGAGCGTAATAGGTAATAGCCGGGACTCCGATAATGCCCGCAGAGACTGAACCTAAGATAGAGATGACCCCTACCGGAGTTCCAGTCCAGGTGATTTCTAATCCCACATTATCGAAGTTCGTTAAATCTTGAGAAGGAGAGAGAAGGGTAGAGGTGCCAGTCATGACTCCATTTTGAATGAGCCAATATTGATTTTTCTTTTTAAAACCCACCGCGTCCTCCTTGAGAGTTAAGGGCTGGAATGGCCCAAAGTCTATCTACCATTAAGGGATATGGCCTAAGCTTCCTCTGTATCCCGGGTGCTAGCCCTCTCCCCGAACTTCAACTGCTTTAACCCCCCCAAGGTGGAGCGATTACGCATTCCAGTCGATGGAGCATTCTGCTTGGAAAGCTGTGGAGCTGAGAAAGAAGCTTGGTTGGACATAACCCCTTGAGGAGTCATGTTGCCGTCTAGAGGTTGACCTAAGAATTTAGATAGAGACAGACGTTGAGCATACGGGAGCTTTGAGACTTTATCGATATCCATATGCGATATCACTTGCTGCTTCATCTCATTTAGCAGAGGAGGATATACCGCCTGTAGTGTTTCCATCGTTTGATCTGACAGGGTGCCGTTGCGAATATCTTTCAAAGCGCTGATAGGTTCCTGAACAGCATTGTAATATTTTGAAAAGGCTGCCTTCTGGGAGGTGGATGGTTCAAACTTTGGAGATAGAGGCAATCTCATAGGCGACTGAGGGAGTTTGGATTGCAGAAATCCTACCCCTATGGACATTGTGGAATGCATAGAAGAGGTGATATTCGGAGCTGCATTATGAAGATCACTGCTATTATCAGCCATATTTTCAATTAACGACTGAGGATTGGAAGTGTATTTATTCAAAATCTCTTGGATTTTATCGAATTCCCGATCGGACAAGATCGTAGCTCCAGAGATGATTGCTCCTTTGACTCCGGCTCCAACCCTCGGGTTAGAGGTTAACGCGCTCTTTGCTCCAGAAATAATCTGATCAGATACTTTACCTATCAGAGATTGGATGGATGAGAGCTTCTTAGAGGCATCTGATTGCGCTGCGAGCTTCGCATTGATCTCGCGGGCTTTAAGAATATCTTTGCCTTTGCCAGTGGCCCATTCACCAGCATTCGCGATCTGCTTAAATGGATCAAACCCCGCTTGAACAAATCCTTGGATTAAAGTCTTAGCTGTTCCCGATGGATTGATAGATGGTGCATCGGGGAAGATCCGAGCTAACGTAACTGCATGTCTAATCCTTTGCAAGGGGGGAGCATTGTCCGAGAACGCAGTATCTAAGGCCGATTGGTTCCTGTTGATCGCGGACCAAAACTTGTTAGACGAAAACACCCCATTATCCGTGATTCCTGGACTATGCCGTAAAACAGACAGATGATCGGCAAGCATCCGATTAAAATCTTCTGGTGGAAGAATAGCTTTAGCCGCTGCGGTGGTGTTGGAATCTCCAAACACTTTACTCAATATTTTCTCATCCGGGCCTTTCGCTTTAGTTCTCCAGTTATTAGATCCTATTTCTGCCCCAAATTGCTCTTCAATCAATTGCCTGTTTTCTTGATTCATTGCATAACGTTTAAAAATATCCCTCACTGCTTGATCTGGATGAACTGCCTGGACTGAATCCTGGATATAATCCATCATTGCTGCTTTTGCCTGAGTCAATTGCTTAGAGGCAGCACTGTCTTCTAGAATATTTACGCCAGAAGTCAATTTGGATCTCAAGTTGAATAGCTCATTAAAGTTGGTGGGACTCTCTTTCAGGTCATTAAATAGAGTCTTTAGTTTGTTATAGGTAGTTTGCTCAATGGCCATTTTTCCGTTATACGGCTTGATTTGAATGCTATCTCCAGAAGTATCAAACATATCTGCGATGCCTGGATTTCCATACAACTTCGATTGAGCTCTGTTAGTAAGGTAATCCGTGACTCCATTAAAATGGTCCATGTTTGCCAGAGGTGTATTTTTGATCGCTGCGATTGCTGGCTTTAGTTCTGCGTCGTTCTTCTGAATGGCATCAGTGAAGGATTGAGCAGCTCGTTCTCCTCCCTCTATAGCATTGGTTGTGGGGTCATATCCGGGGGCTATTCTTTTATTAATCGTATTATCTAAAATATCAACGAGTTCTCGTTTTTGACCCGCTTGATAATTTCTTAATCTTTGTCCGTTCTCTCCAGGTAAATCCAACAACACTTTGAATTCGTTTCTCGCATCTTGAGTGGAGAGAGAATCTAATTGCATTTCATTTGGAGGCAATATCATTGACGGCCCTATTTCACGAGCCGCCTCCTCGGCCACCTCTTTTTGAGGTAGTTCTTCTAAATTGTGCATGCCACCATATTTTTTAGCTTCTTCGACTTGTCTTTCCATCTCTTGAAGAGACCTAGGAACTTTTCCAAGCGATTCTGGGACGTCAACAACAGATCCGACACCCGTTGGTAAGCCATCCACAAGAGCTGGAGTATCTATTCCTCCTGTAGCCTTCCTAAACATTGCAGGGATTGCTCCGACTGCTTTAGAGAGGGTTCCTAGAGCTCCAAATCCTCCACCGATTGCAGCTCCTAAGCCGACAGTCGATAATACCTTCTGAGCATTTACATCCGTATCGCCAAGAGCAATATCAGAGACTAGATTACCGCCTCCTAAGATAGACCCAACAGCCGCCTCTCCAGCTACCTTACCAGCAAGCCCTGCTCCTAACTTCCCTGCTACACCTTCTGCTAAGCCCCCTAATCCTCCGGTGACCGCTAACAACCCTCCGCTGCCGACTACATTACCCAAAAAAGAAGTAGATGGATTTGCCGCAATTCGACCTTGAATAGCTTCAGGGGTTGATAGTCCTGTTCTACTCTCCACAAAATCAGAGGTTCCCAGACTTGCTCCGCGTGCAACAGCTTCAATACCTGCCAAGACTTGTTGCGAGGTAGTCCCGTGAGCCTTCTGAAGATTTGAATATCCTTCAATGGCCTTATTATTTAAATAGGAATCAGGATTAAACTGATCGATCTGAGTTTGATCGATCGGAGTCTCAGAAGGAGACGGAGATGGGCTTGCTCCCTGCTTAGAGGCCAAATAGGCATCCGGATCAAATCCCTGAATCTCTTGAGACATAGGCTCAGCCATTACCATTATTGTATCCCTTGTCCTTGCATGATTGCCTTCGCACGTGGATCATTTGGATTCTGTTGAGCCCATGCCATCGCCGTCTTATCGGAGAATCCCTTCTGGAAGGGGGTAATCCCAAAATGCAGAGTGTCGTTTTGTTTCTGAGCTTGAACTTGACGCCTTAATTCATCAAACTTTGCATTGGTTCCTGCTGTGAAAAAGGATCCTGTATCGGGAGTGTTGGATTTATAGTTTGTATATTCATGGTCGTTAATGCGGTTTAGGCCATGAAGCTTATTCATTGCAAGTGTAATATTGTTATTCTTAGTCTGTGCTGTCTGGTAAGCCGCGGTTCCAATGCCAGCCGCTCCCGCTACCGTTCCTTGCTGATGGAAGGCTTGTGCATCATCTATGGCTCCTAAGAGCTCATCGTATCCACGCAATCCGTCCTGATCCTTCTGGGGGATTGCAACTTTTGAGATTCCAACTCCTGGAAGGTATTTAGCCTGTCGATCTTTATAGAGATCAGGTCTGATCTGCTGCATCGCTTGTTGCTCGCCTAAGAACTGCTGCTCAGTGCCCGGAGATCCATTTCCCATCCTGGAATTAAGCCAATTAGTGGTAGCAATCTGCTGATCGATTGCAGCTAGGCCTTGAGCTGCGGCTTGGCCCGCTAGAGGTCCTTGAGTCTTTGCAGCAGAAGCTTGAAGCTGGGCTTTCGCCGATGTGAGCATTTGGGCTTTAGTAGCAAGCTTTGCTCGCGTCGCATTCCCATATTCCTCTTCATTGAGTTTGTAGAGATTCATATTCTTTGATTGCTCAGTCCGTTGAGAATCAATATCATCGTCGATGGTTTTATTGAGGACTTGCAATGCAAGATTAGGCCCGTGCGTAAGCCCTGCGCCAATTCCTCCGAGGATTAGCCCCAATGCAGCTGAGATTTTTCCACCCGTGGAAGCGTTATGCCAAACTCTATTTGGATCTACCTTCCCATTCTGGATTGCATCTAACAGAACTTTGCTTTTGGCCTGATGGTCTGCATAATCCTCATCCGCAGTTTTTCCTGATTCCAATTGATCAGAATAATCCTGCAAAATATTTGCTTGTTCATTGCCGGCTTTATTCTGAGCCGAGATGCCTCCCTGAATCAGATGCTTAGCATTCTGCAATCCTGCTGCATTATTGGGTAATGCCGATTGCTGTGGCTGACCTGGATTCACTGGACCCGATTGGTTTTGAGCATTCTGATAATCAGACATGATGTCTTGCTCTGTCGGAGGCTCCTGATTCGGATTAGCTGCTTGCTCATCGGACGCAGACATTGGCGGATCAGATAAAGATTGACGGGCTTGCATCTGATCTACAGAGGATGGAGGAAGTTGTGTCTCTGGAAGAGTTAATGGCATACCATCTCCAGCTTCCCCACCCTCATCAAAGTTCTCATGCTTCTTAAGCTTTGAGATGAGCTGCTGAGCTTTGTCTGACAACCCCTGCTTTGGGATAGTCATAGACTTACCCTTGGGATGCCCAATGGTATATGAGTTCTCGTCTTGTCCAAGTAAGGTGAAGTCTTTTAGATTCATTTCTTTCTCCCTGCAATGGAGCGTTGTAAGGCGGCTTTAAAATCAGATTCCTCTGAGCCTGAGCCCTTCTTCTTTTGAATGGCGGCTACAAAGTCGGCGGCCGCTTTAACTGGATCTTTAGACTCCATAACGGACTTAGGCAATACTACTTCTCCCGGGGAAAGCTTTGCATCCACTATGTCGTTAGATGGATGATCTCCTGATTGCGGAGCTTTGCCTGGAACCTTTCCCCCTGATTTAAGCTTCGACCCAACATTCCCACCTTGAGACATCGTCATCGGAGGAGACTGGTTATTGTAAACAGGATCGAGTTTCTTTTCTTTATAGTCCTTATTGTATTCAGGAGGCTTCATACTGGCAAGCTGACTCATCGTTAAGCTTGTATCTTCCTTTTGCTTAATCTCTCCACCTTCAGCATATTTCATTCCGTGATAAATTTGACCTATCTGTTGCAGATGAGGAGGTAAATGAGGCACTTGAGGCTTATCCACCTTTCCTCCGAAAGCTAGAGCTTTGGCCGCAGGTGCTGCTGCGGCAGTGATTCCTGCCGATCCCAGAGCTCCCAATCCCCCTAGAGCGCCCCCGATGATTTGGCCCGGAAGATTAGCGTTCGCAGCGCTTACTTGATTCTGCCCGGATTGCAATGTGTTCTGCAATCCTGCTTGAACGTTCTGTTGGTTTCCAATCCCCTGAATCTGCTGACCCTGATTTGTTAAGGCATTAGCGGTTAAACCCTGCTGTTGAGCTTGAAGCTGTGCAATCTGTTGAGCTGATAGATTGCCTAATCCGCTAATAGCTCCCTGCTGACCTGCTAGAGCCGATTGCTGTTGTCCCACTTGTTGTCCTGCAATTCCTGCTTGCTGGCCTAAGGCTGCGAGAGATTGTTGAGCCTGAAGGGTTGCGCCCTGACCAATTGCATTTAACTGATTAGCTGCACCTTGTTGAGCAGTTTGCCTTTCAATTAATCCAACATTCGATCCTGCTCCCCGTTGACCTGCAGCTTGAGCTGCCTGTTGAGCATTTAATTGCCCTGTCTGTTGAGCTAACATTGCTTGTGCAGGGTTCGGCCCTTGTCCTGCTGCGATCTGCCCGTATTGATTATAAACGTTTGCCTGATTGGTTAATCCTTGGGCATTTTGATTCGCCAATTGGCCGTACTGACCCGCTAAGCCTTGTTGCTGAGCAACTGCGCTGCTCTGAGTGCCTAGACCATTCTGATTGGCAAGAGCTGTGGCTAGAGCACTTTGAGCTCCCAATCCTTGATTAGTGACCGCATTGGCGCCCTGATAGGCGGAGTTATTTGCGTAGTTCGAGCCGATTACATTCCCAAGAGTATCTTGAGGGGCTTGTGTTATTGGACCTGCACCCATTATAGCACCTTCCTGAAAAAGACTAGGTTACGATCGGCTCCAAAGAGCCTAAACCCTGCATCCAAGATTAACTGCATGCTCTCATGTGACCCATTAGTGATTGGACATACTGAGCACGTTAGAAACTTACATCCGGCCTTCTTGGCTATCATCGTGAGTTCACAATATAAGGTAGCGGCATGGCTCAAACCTCTGTGCGGCTTGGATACAAAGAAGTCTTTTACTTGGCATGTGTCTCCGAAGATTGCATAAGTCATAAAGGAATGCTCAGTCGATACAGACTGGACCCCTTCTCGTTCTAAAACATATTCTTCATATAATGTCATGTTGCACCCACTGAGTTGATTGCCTTGAAAGGTCTATGGTTGTTCTTAGCCCCAATAATAATATTCATACCAGAAATATTCAGCCCTTCACCAGCTACCGTGCCAAATCTCGCATCATATATCTCTTGAACTGAGATTTGAATCGATTGGCAGCGTTGTTGGGAGAAGAAGATCCTCCACTGTTCAAGCGATGAGGGTCCTCCATATACCAGTTGATTCCCAAAAGGAGTCGCCTGCCCATAGGTCCCAGAGAAGTTATTTGGAGCGATTGTTGCAACCGATTTAACGTTTGGCACGTAATCATAGGATACCCCGATATTAAGCATATGAGGACTGAAATAAGTCCCCAAGAAGGAGAACTGATAGGCACGTTGATATCCTTGGAGTGCGTTTAAGGTTATCCAACCTGTCTGGAAACTCATGAGCACGGGATTAGACCCGTCTAGATACGTTCCAGGGCTTTCTTGATAGACATTTCCATTCTTATCAAAGAATGTGTCGAGCTCTTCGAAGATTGTCCCGGTCACTGGAGCAAGGCCAGTAAAGGTTCCCCACTTCTGGTAATAGTAGTCGTACATGAGGCGGATGCCGGTATCGAGATCGATTCGAACTTGAGTGCTGTTTGGAATGACTTTCGCATCCACAACAGTATTCCCAAGGACCAAATTCTCCACCGGAGCTCCGATGTATTGAGTACTCAGATCTCTACCCAAGAGCCAAATCCCTTTGTTGGTTTGGAAGATGAGTCCCAGTGGGGTTAAGACGACGCTTTTCTGGTTCAAGCATCCGATGACTGAGTTAATGATCACAAAGTCGGAATACCCATCGTTAGCCCCAGTAGCATCCGGGCCCACACCATTTATATACCCCAGCCCGGATTCTTTCCAGATGACTAGCTTGTCATCCATTGGAGCGATGGCTGTAATCGGTCCAGTGCTGCTCTGGGCTCCAGTAGCCGGAGCGATGTATTGAGTCAAAAGGTCTGTCATTTGAACAGGAGTGTCTTCTATTACGAGCTGAGAGTACCAAAGAAGATTTGGATCCTCAGCATCCACTAACCAAAGACGATTATTAAACAATGCGAGATTGTTAGATGCAGGAGGACATATGTTTTCAAGCACTCCCCCGTTGGTGTAGATGATATTGTCTCCAAGAATGTCAGCATCAGAAGAGATGTCGACAAACGCCACCGAATCCATCGTTGGATCATTCTGAAGAGGAATAGTAATGGAGGTGATTTGATAATAGATCTGTTGCGAGGCGGACCATCGGTAGATCACAATGTTTACAGGGTTGGCAGTCTTGTAAGTAAGGCGGAGAGTGGGAATATTAAGTGTAACAGATGCAGATCCACTGCCACTTGATACGTCGGCCCCAACTGGAATTGAAGGAGCACTTCGAAATAAATTACCGGCGTTATCAGTCCATTCATAAGTCACCTGATAGTAATATTGAGCTACTGCGATAGATCCGCCCGAGGAATGGATCGTTGTTGTAATCCCTTCCGGCCACACAAAAAAACCATTCTCAGTTGGTGCTACTCCGTCAAAAGACGTAATAAACCCACCAGAAATATTAAGATTCCCACCAATCTCAGCAGCGGTGACATTTGTATCTCCGAATGTGATTGTAGCAAGATTTATTCCTGTTTGGCTATATATTCCAAATGGAGTAGGAAGGACGGTTGCTGTCACCTTGTTCAACGCTTGAATCTGATCTGCAAAGAAATAAGCCATCTGCAACTCGTTTGCGTTTACATTAATACTCGGCAATCCTACCGTGTAATACGTTCCACCATTCGAGTAAGCAAACTTAGCTAGAACCTTCCCTGCTGCATTGAATAGGAAATAACTCGGCTGATAGGGAGATGAAAAGATCCCAACGAAATAAGAAGAGCCATTCAGTAGAGCGGCCTTAGATGCTAGGCCTACTGACCGAACCACAGTGGTCGCACTGCCAACAGTTCCGGATACTGTGCACGCAATAGTATCAATATAATTAGTAGCCCCATTTGGACTAAAACTGTAAGTATTAGACACTTCATAAAATACATTTACACTCCCGTTCTGGGCGGTACATGTCATGTTGAGGATCGTGCCCGATGAGAATAATGTAGTCGGAGCGAGCACAGTGTTGAGATTAGCGCTTAAAGCCGTCACTTTTGCAGTGGTGGTCCCAAGGTTGTAGAAGGCAGCCCAAATAATAGGAACAGATGGATTCGTGGCATCTACACACATGGACATAATCGTGCAAATGTCCGTACTCCCTGTGAATGTCTTGGCGGCACTGACTGCAAGATTATTCGAGAGAGTTCTAAATGAAATATTCTGTCCACCAGTTGTGCTGTTGTATCCTATGTATAAATAGTTGCCGTATACAATGCCATCCCAAGATAGAGTGGTGGCCGATACATATGAAGTTGTGATCTCTGTTTCAATAGGAGGATTAGTCGGCATCGATGTACTAATTGCTAGTGACCAAAGAGCCGAGGTGCCGCTCACAACATTTGTAAATACAATTACAAAATAAGCCCCCAGCAAAAAGACTCTCGGAGATCCTGTTACTGCACCTGTTGACTGAGCTGGGATCACAGTTGGGATAATTATGTTTTGGCCTGTAGAAGAATCTGAAATGGCGTATTTATAAACAGGAACGTTACTTCCAGAGTCAGGGATATTATCGGTATATACAGTGCATAATAATCCATTAGCGGCAAGAGCTGTATCTGCTTGGCTTTGATTGGTCCCTGATCGGATCAACTCCAAAACCTCAAGCTGACACAGTTCCAGATTCCCCTTGTTGATCCAATCATTAGCCGATGAAGAATAGGATTGTAACGACGTTCCAATAGCTGTCAGACCCCCGTTAAAGGTCGTTGAAAGCGATGCAGGAGCAGGAAGACTTGCTAGAGTTTGATTCCCGTTTCTCTTCGTGAGGCGGCCGCCTGTAGTGAATACTGAGTTTTGCAGAGACAGAAAGTTTCCAACGGTAACTTGGTTGGGATCAGTCTTTAGATCTAGACCTCCGGCAAAGTTAATGTTTATGGATTGTTTCTGTAATGCCATTAGACTTGTCCTATCGCTGTGAACATAAATGCCTGATCACTGCCCGAGGATACTGTTCCTGTCACAACAGTTACTGTTGATGCACTGATTGTTGCTCCCGAGAAGATATTTGCGAAGACGTCTGATCCGATCCCTGTGACAGTAACCGCTGGGATGTCAGCAAACGGAGTGGTGAACGTGAGGGTATATTCTCCTGTTGTTACATGATTTACGGTAAATCCTTCCCCAGAAAGTTTAACCCCGGAAGAACTCACATAACCTCTGACGATGCATAGCCCTGCAGCGGCATTAGTATTCGAAACGACCACATTCAACCCATGGACCGTGGTAGGACCCGTCGAAGATAATCCAACAGATTCCAACACTCCTGTTGAAAGAACAACATTCCCGTCGGGGACGTCTATATTTCCAGTTGAAACCACCAAATCTCCGCTTAGAACTGAAGCTCCTCCAGATATCCCCCCGGTTAAAGTAATCGGATCCGCGAATATTACAATATCGTTAAATCCAACTCCTCCGTTGAATGTTGCATTTACGAAGGTAGCATTACCGGTAACATTTATAGTTCCACCTAGTGTAAAATTACCGGATATAGATGGATTAATCGGAGCAGTAATGTTTCCGCTGGTATCAATAGTGAGGAGCGTAGGCTGCGAAGGGATAGTAGGTAAGACCAATGGGTAACTCGATGCTAAAGAGCCCACTGCTGATAGCGTCACGAAGTTTGAGCTTGCAACGTTATTCCCAATTAGGAGGGATCCACCTTGGATATTACCCGGGGTGTTGGTCGCTGAATTGACTACCAATGCTCCACCTACGAAGGAAGCGGTCGCAGAGCCGCTAGAGATACCGCTCGATGTAGCATTGACGGATCCCCCCGAAGTCAGTTGTACGTTATTCCCATTCCCATCTACAAAGAACAAGTCAGGACTGTCCACGTAGAGGTTTAAGTTTGCAGGAGGCGAAGTCTGAGTCGCAAAAAGAACACTTCCGGCCGAAGACAGCGTGAATCCATTCATCTGCAATGGTGAATTGATATTAATGGCAGCAGGAGTAATCGGAACCCCTGTCCCATTCAAATGGGTATGGGCATCAATAATGGTAAGAGATGCATTGAGGTTGTTGGCCCAGTCAGGTCCGGGATCAGATCCTGGAACCGGGATCTTGAGATTCATATTGGGGGTAAGATATGTATTTGCCATTAGAAGACTTCCAAATCTACGGACACCGCCGCACTACTGACTAAGGTTAAGGTAAGACTAGGATGAGGATTGGAATCTTGGGTGTCATAGACGGTAGCAAGTGCCCTAATCCTGACAATCTTCCAGCCCTGAAGCTTTCGGCCAAGCATATGATTTACAACCGTCGTCCCATTGATCAAAGATACGTTCGATAAGATCACTGACTGAAGACTCGGGTTGGCCAGGAAGGGGTCTAGAATGCTCTTCCACTTGGTTTCCATCAGGTTGGTCGGCTGATCTGTTATCTGATAGTACGGCAACTGCATTACCATCCTCCACCATAAGTCCCACCGCCATCTGTCCAAGCGAAATTTCTAGTCCTTGAATCTGAAACAGTCTGAGCTTCTCCGACATTCCTGTTCTCAGCTGCTTCTTCTACTTCTTTGAGTAATTCTTGTTTCTGCAAAGCAAAGCCTGTCGCATCTTCTTCGGTCTTGATCATTGCTTTAATGCAAACGTCGGCAACCATAAGCTCTTCAAACGCGCTGATTCCGTCTACAACATCAGTCAGATTGATCAGCTGTGACGGGCGAGGAGAATACCAGATTCTAATAGTTTGGCCTGAAGTTGTGATCGGTACGATTGAAAGGAAGTTCCCCCATAATCGATATCTGAGGTTTGTAACCCCGTAGAGCGTATAGATATTAGGATAGTTATATAGATTAGCTTGGATTGCCTCATATTGCTTCAACGTAATCCAAGAGTTTGGGTCCCCTGGATTCAGAGCAACCTCACAACGCATAAGCTTATAGAAGTCAGGAGGCAATGGAAATAACTGAGCATTGTATACTGGATCTAGCTGGCCAGTTGTCAGATAGGACACAGGAGGAGCGATGAAGTAATCGTTTCCGAATTTCTGTATGATCAGATTATAGAGCCATTTATAGCTCTGACTAATCATGGAGGTCCATTCCTGAGTCGTAATATTATCTGCATTCACCCTGTCGGTGCGTTGCTGGCATTCAAGTATCAGATTCCCAACGGTTGTCTGACCCGGAGTTAACGACTGACCCGATACTGAGTAAGTGGGTAGAGAGGAAGCAGTCAGGCTTGCCGCTTGAATCTGATAGAAATAAAGAGTTCCAACTACCGCCGAGGCATCACTAAACTGCAGTGAGACCGTGTTTGCGATATTGGTGAACGTTATATTGTCTGTGGATCTATTAATATAATAGTTCACAACAAATGGAACGGGACTCCAACTGAGTAATACTAGGCCCTGACAAGAGGTAGCCAGGAACCCTGTTGGGGTAATCACGTTCCCTAATGGAGGAATCGACATCGGTTACTCCTTATCGAAGGCCAGTATCGGTCTTTGGTTCCGGCTTGTTTCCTTCGTGCATATGAAGATCGATGAAGTTTGCCATTGCTTGCATCAAGCGCTCCGGCGACTTCTCATGCATAGCGCCCATCATGTCTTGAGCTGCTGCATGCCTACCATCCATGGTTCCATCTTCATTCTTCACAACTTCTGGCTTCATTGGAGTGGGGGACATAGTCCGCTCCCCCATCCCGTTTCGCTTGGCCATAATTGTCGTCACTGCTTTTTTATGGTCAAAAAACATATTTATTATTGTCCTTGCTGTGTGATTACTGAATTACTCATCCAGAAGCTCATTCCAACAACGCTGCCTGTAGTAGGAGCAGTCGCAGCACCTGAAGTATTCAGGCACTGAGCAACAAGATAAGATCCTGCTCCTTGTCCTAATACCGAAGGTCCGTGACTTACGATGGTTTGATTCCCATCTCCGATTGCTTCGACTGACATAATTCCAGAATTAGTGGATGATTCCACTACTCCAGTCCCCGTACCAGAACCAGTTGCTGTCGCAATGAATGTAGCTCCAACATTAGGAATAATTCCTAATGGCAAGCCCATCGCATTCCAATTAGCTGTAGTGCTGGTTCCAACTGATACAATCACATATGCAGCGCCAATTGTCAGGCCAGAACCAGTCGAGATGCTGATCGGTGTTCCGCTTACTGGGGAGACAAATCCAACATTTCCACCTAGGTATGCATTGTAGTTATCCTGGAATACTACATAGATCAATCCAGCTGCTAAGCCGCCTGCTGATGGAAGCCCTGGAGCGCCAACAGCGGTATAGCTAACAGTCAGGCTGCCTACGCTAGAGGTCGTTGCAACACTGAGTGTGATTGCCGAAGATGATTGGATAGCAACAATGGTCGAACCTACGACAACTCCGCTTCCGCTAACTACCATTCCGACTTTTAGGCTGGATGTCCCACCTGAAATGCCGTCAATAATAGTCGTGGTATGGGACGCTCCTACAAAGCTTGCAGTGGAGTGCATATATACTCGATATACGCCGCCGCCCTTAAGTGACCGTACGCCAAAGCCTGAGCCATTAGCCGGGTCTATAATAAAGTTACAATTCATCTGTACCAGTTTCCGCTCAAACGAGTGGAGGAACTGGTTAGTCCATCTATTCATGATTACTCCCTAAGGTTGGGAAGGATACGAGTAAACCGCCCCCGGGTTACAAGGCAGGGAGAGGCCGAAACCCCTCCCCACAGTTTAGTCAGATTAGAATTCTAACAATTGAACTGTTACTACACCGTTGTGTCCCGGTCTTAAACAATACATGTTAACATAACTTCCAACCCGTAATTCCGCTTGATCTTGGCCTGGAATTCGCAATATTTCTATGTCATCTAAATATTTCAAAATATGAGGAGCAGAATTTTGGGACCGAAGTACCCATGAATCCGCTTCCAAAAGATAGATCAATCCATCTGGACAGTTACGATCTGGGAACAAACTAATCTCAGAGTTAGCGCCATTGATCATGATGCCTCGGAATCCGATCTCGCCAACGGTTTCATTGATGTACTGAATCTTCGAACCCAAAGAGATCGAGAATGCAGTCCAGGTTGCATAAGAGCATAGGCCCGTATCAACACGTCCACCGTTCTGAGCAATTCTTCCTGATCCTTGAAGGACAGCTTCTTCCAAGCTTAGAGCAGAACCGTCAAAAGAAACACCGGCTAAACGCTGAGTATCCAAGTTACGATTAACACCAAAGAAAGAATCTGAAACTGGAGGTCCACCAACTGGTAACCATGCAGCTAGACCAGCAAGCTTTAGCAAGCTGTTAGTGCCGCTAGATCCTGAAGGCTGGAAATTGTTGTTCACAGTTGTTGGCAAGTCACCAGCTGTTGCTAGCCAGTAAGTTGCAGGCCAATCAGAAGCAATGTTAGTAGAGCAAGTTACAGTCAATACGCCTGTATTCCTGTTTACAGCAGTTACTTGAGCAACGTCTGTTGGAGCAGTACCCGAACCATCTACAAATTGAACAGCTACGATGAATTGATTTGCATCAAACTGCACAGCATCATCTGGATTGGTTAAAAGGACAGTATAAGTAGTTCCAGTTACGTTTGCTACAGAGGTGATCTGAGCAACAGTACCAGCACCGTTGCGATACATTGCTGATGCAAGACGGTTGGTTGCAATCTGCCAAGCGGCATCAATCATCAACTCACTTCCGTCAATAAAAGCTCCAGGATCAGTCTGAGCGGTTGCAAGCAGCTGACCGTCAATCGTTGCGACAGCAAAGTCAGCAACGCGTGTGATCAAGAACTCTGCGACTAGCGGAGAAGCCTGATTGGCATATGCAGTTGAGAATGTGGCAGAACCAGTCGAAAGGGAATAGATTACCGGATTTGGAAAATACTTACCTTCGAAACGTTCTTCTTTTTTGATTTGGGCTAGCCATGGATTATCTTTATAAGTGAGCCATTGTGTTTTCTGGCCATCATAGAGCTCTTTATAAATACCGGGTACGGTACTTGCTGACATTGCATTAGACATTAGACACCTCGAATTATGAAATTAAGCAGCTACGTATGCAGCGACTTAGGTTCGTGTCTTATGCTCGAGGTCTCTAAATGAGCAAGGGGCTGTAAAGCAAGACGGTCCCTACCTATAAGGGATATGGCTTACATGCCGTTTCGAAGTTTATTGATCAGTCTTTCTCGTTTCTGACCTTTCGTCTCATTCCTGGCTTGTCTCATCGAGGCCATTGAGGAAGTTGAGGCAGAAGTAAGGGTCCGAGTGCTATTGATCGCAGGCTTTTGAACCTCTACCGGTCCAGCAGAATGGTTCGTGATAAACTCTCGGGTTCGGGTAGGGGTCTTTGTTGTAGATGGAGCAGGTGCTTTAGTCTCTACGGGTTGACGTTTTCTTATTCCACTCATAGCTTTATCCTTCTCTTCATAATAGTCCTCAGCCATTTGAAGAGCTTCTTCAGGCTTCAGGAGTTCCTTGCCTTTGGAGTCTTTAAACACTGAGGCAGTTAGTTCATAGGCTAAGTCTTGGGCTTCTTCACCGTAGTAAGCGCAGTATTCAAACTTTTCCTTGTTTGATTGAATGGTTTTCCCTAATTCCGATTGGAAAGTCTCAATAGATTGCTTGTCCACCATAGCCTGATGTTCCTGCTCTTTCTTGAGCTGGGCATCTTCAAAGGCTTTAATACGCGCTTCTGTAGCTCCTTCGGCAGCTTTGATTGCTTTCTCTTCGGGAGTTAAATCGGGAGGGGCTTGTGCTGCAAGTGCATTAAAGATCTCGGTATCCGTGAATCCGAAAAGCTTCATAGCCCCTAGGGGATCTTTGCCTCTGAGGTCCTGGAACTGTTTGTAGACCTTCATCGGTTCTTCTAGTTCCTTACGATCAGCAATCACCTGTTGCCTCAAACGGACAATCTCTGCTTCCTTCTTTGCAAACTCATTGAAACGCTGGGATTTGAGAGGTTCTGGCTGTGCTGTCGTCGGTATGTCACCGCTGGTTTCAGCTGGGGTTGGCTGGCTCTCTTGGACCGCTGGTGGGGCTTGTGTCGTCGGTTGTGTTGGAGCTCCATATAATGCCATTGCCGATTCTTTACTCATCTAATTTCTCCTTTGAGTGCTGCCCCTTATAATCTAAATTTTTGATGTCCAAGACTATATCTTTCTGGAGAATCATTGTCCCCTTATCCCTGTCGAGGTTAAAGATAGAAAGAACATCCCCTATTTCAAAATGAACTATGCTATCTGGTTTTTCTATAGTTACCGACACTCTTATTTCAAATGGCATTGTTATGAATTCTGGACCTGTCATGCAGCTGCTCCTTGTGGAGTATTCTGCAATAACGGACTTGTAGGGGTTGGTGTTGGATTAGCCTGAGGTGCAACTGGAGGCTGCATTGCCTGAGCTGCTTGAGCTTGGGTATTATTGATCTGCTCTAAGAAGTCTCGGACTAATTGAATCCGATCTTCTGGAGCTCCCATGTACTCAGCGTAGTTGATATATTGCAAAGCTAACTGCTGACCCATCTGCGCATCCATGAATCCAGGTTCATAGACCACGGACTTCTTATCGTCTAGCATCTGTTCAAAGACCTGATGCAATCGATCCTCTGCGGCGTTAGCCAAAGCATCATTTACTTCGATGTCAGGCATAGCCAGCAATCGTCTAGCGGTCCTAGGACTTACCATCCCAGCTTGTGCGAGCTCTTGCACCTCACTTAGTCTACCAGAAATATCATCAGACAGCTGAGAGGTCGGATAGGCTCTAAGGGTATATTCTTCCTCGCTTAAATTGATATCAGCCCAATCAATGGTCTCAATGAATCTCTTATCAGGGAAGATAACTTCATACTTCCCATGTGTCTTGTAGATGTCTTTGACTATATTTATTGCTTGTCGTGCTATCTCCAGGGCAAACGCCTCCTGATCTTGCATCATGAAAGAGAATCGATCATCGGATACTTGGACTAGAGTTCTTAAAGCTTTCCCCGATTCAACTCCTAGTGGTGCTTCACCAGTCGTTGCCATGCGGCTAATCCCTTCTTGGGACATCCCATAACCCATCAATGCATCAATCCATTGCTGTAATTCAGGGTTTGTAGCAGGAGGCGTCACATATTGAGGAGGAGTGCCAGTGTAATTAATTATGGTTGCAATATTATTATCCAAATGCTGAGTGACAATCTTACTTCCTGTCTCAATTAGAATTTTAAATGATCCCTGCATCCAGAGCGATCTCTGCTTCAAGATCATACAACGATTAATTTCAGATTGAATATTCTGAAGCCGCTCTGCAATCCCTTGGCCCCAATACCCGACTTGTCGTCTGGCATAACGCAGATGAGCAAACGGGAAGTAATCCTTGTCGTATTCAAAGCACAGAGCGCCTTCTCCGATACAAATAGCGCGGACGCCATCAGTTGCATTTGGTCCTGATCTCAGATGCCAGCTCTCGGTCACGCATATGATATCAGCAGCTGTTCCAGTTCCTCCTATCTCATCGTAGGAAGCAGGAGCCACCTTGGCTATGGACTCTTCGAGTTCTGGAAACTGCTCAAACGCTACATCCCGATCAATGAACTTAACCCGATGCATCTGTCTTGGGTTATTGCTTATAGCTTCAATAAGATCAACAAATAGCTCATGAGGATAGACACGCTCTATACATGCCTTCTTATTCTCTGAGTCTTCATAAATATGGACTAACCCATCGCCCCATACAGCTGCGTCAGTAAATGAGACGACTGATTTCTTGTGAACTTTCTGATTATAGAACAAGCCGTAAGCAAACTTAGTAAGCTGCTTTGCCTTCTTCTGAGCACTCCAGTCCCCACCATTAGTAACAAAGGTTGGGACGATCTCGTTTTTGCTCATCTTAGCTTGAAGAGTATCCACGCATGACTCAATCAAGTTGTATGAGACGCGTGAAGAGTTAGGATTAGATCCGTTCATAGACGCAGAGCGTGTGAAAGCAGATCCAAGAGGACTTGTAATGCTCGAATTCCCGTAAAGTCTTGTGGAGGTGACAAGCTGTTGAGACCGTGGTCCCTGATGGTCTGCAATGAACTTGATCGTGGCATCAACCGACGCTGCCATGTCCTTTTCGTCTAAGAGATACCATTTGAAATTAATTAATCCGTTATTGTCTTCTAGCTTCGGAGCTCGAATGACTCTTCCCCTTGAATCCGTTTGTGTCATGCTTGAACGTTCTACTCGTGTTGCCATTTATTCCCCCTGCGTAGCTTTCATTTGTGCCGCCACTCTTTTTTTAGAAGCGCTTATAGCTTCTTCGAATGGAATCAATTCTTTAAGTTGCTCATACCTGGTTTCAATCATTTTATCTATGCAATATCTCATATGATCTAACATGGCGTCGGCTACTGGCATCGAAATTCGCATGATATCAGGAAGTAGTTTTTTGATTGCTTTGCTTATGCTTTTCTCAATCCCCTCTAATATTTTTTTTCTATCCAATTCCGTCAATTGGATCTCTTTGTTTATTCGTAATTTCACTTTTGTTCTTCCCTAATCTGCTTCTTATGCTCTTCCTCTTTCGCTAAGATCTCATCATAGTAAGGTGTCGCATAGTACAAGAGCTTCTCCGCACTCATCTCATCAGCAGCCGGATCCCGGAAGAGGTTCTTCATCTCTGCATCAGACAATGGAACTTTAACTGGAGCTGGAGCAACAGGCGCTACGGGTACACCATTGCTTTGCGGTATGGGGATTGTCAAAGGCACTCCATAGTACAAGAGCTTCTCCGCACTCATCTCATCAGCTACGGGTAGAGACGCTACCGACGCATGCGACGCAAACTTCACCTTCAACGATGACTCAGCATCCGTGCATTCAAACTCAGATGCCCCGAGTGACTTTGCGTGGGTTAAGATCTTTTCGAGTTCTTGTAGATTCATTTTAAATTCTCCTGTTTTTCATCATATAAGCCCGGATCATTGCTGCATGTTCTATCTTTTTTAAATGCATTGCCCGATCCATCGCTGATGTCTGCCTTTGGGTTGCCCTCTGATATTTAAATAGAGATATTGCTTGCTTGATCTTGAAGACTACAAATTTGTACAACAGAACTAAGAATGTCATAAATCCATCCCCGATAAATTCCAGATAGCATCCTCGTTATCTTGATCCTGCTGGAATTTAATTTGCTTCTCCAGATTCTCTTCCATAAGCTTCTGGGTATATGCTACATACTGGTTCCTGTCACGCAGATCTGGTTTCACTCCAGCTGCCTTCGAGAGAAACTGATAACAGAATCTCCAGCTATAGAGAAAACTGTCACATAAATGGTTTGCACAATTCGGATGCTCCTCTCGCTTTAGACTCTTATCATTCCAAATGAGATTTAGCATCTCATCCTTGAGTTCCTGACATTCATCCGATAATTTAATGCGCCCCTGAATCATTTCAGCGTTCATAATCTGGATAAAATCTACCTTCCCGGTCTTATCAGCAGTCGTGAGGCCTACATCATGGCGCTTTTGCATCTCCATAACAGCCTGCTTGTTAGCTCCGTCTATGACAACCCGGTCTATTCCATATTCTTTCTTGTACCATTTGATCTTGTTGGCAACGTCGGTGACATCCATCTCTGTCTGCTTGAAGCAGGTGATCACATAAAGACAAGGATCATGGTCGTGGAAAGCAACAACAACAAAGGCGCTAGGATCAGGATCGTATCCAAGATCCACTCCAAGAACGTATTGCCATTTGGCCTTGTGTTCCATAGGGCGATGATTGCACTCATTACGACCATAAGCGAAACGATAAACCAGCTTTTCAGTATCAATAACCCATTCATTTAAATACCATTGTTTAAATAGCGGCGTCTCCATGAAGAGGGGACGATCACGCTTGATTTCATCTAGCTCTTGTTGCCATTGCTTTGCGATATGGGGATTGTCAAAGGCACTCCACTTGAAGAGCTTCCAACCTTGCTCTCTGCCTGTTGTGATATCGAAAAAGAGACCAGTTGTAAGATTTCCAGAAGTGCCGAGTAGACATATCGTCCCTCCTTGATCCACTGTTGCTGGCTTGAGAATCCCGTACACAAGTCTTCTAAGATCCACATTAAAAGATGCTGCCTCGTCGATAATGACAAGCTTGTACTTTTTTCCCAGAAGCTTTTCCATCTCCTCTTCATCAGCATCAGCTCCCGTGACGTAGATAATTGAACCGTTTGCCGTGGTCGCCGTGAGCTCTGTGCCATTGAATGTCATCTCCAAGTTATATCGTTTGTTAATGTCCTTTAAGACGTCCTTCCAGACTATCCCCTTCGAGGACAAACGAGTAAGCCCTATGAAGAGGCAATTCACTCCAGGGTTCCTAAGCGCCTCTTCTACTAGGTATAGGCCTCCGGTGTAAGACTTAGCAGCCCGTCGGGTGCAGAATAGTGCCTTGAGCTTTGTTGGATTCTGAATGAATTCTAGCTGCTTTGGGAATGCAATGTCCTGGACCCTGAATTGGTTCGTTTGATCTTGGGCATAGAGCTTTGAGGCCTCTAATGCACATGCATCATACAACTCCTGATCCATTCTTAAACTCCTCAGCCCCTTTAGCCCCTCTTGCTTTCGCAGTTTTCAGATCCTGTTCCCCCTTAATGACTGCCTGCTTCATCATCTCAAGCTTCATCTCCGGGCTCATGTCTGAGAGAGGATTCACGCGTTCAAACTCAATGGACTTAAGCCTTGGGTAAGAGAAGTGAGCCATGTCTCGTGCTGTGTCCGAAGCCACCTTGAGATAGGTTGCAGCTGTTCCGATAATGGAAAGAGCTTCTCGCCTCTCATCACAACCCTTAGCTTCTTCCTTGAGGGCTGAATACGTAGTCATAGCTTCATTGCAGCAGAAGATAAGAGTTGCAGCCACGTCAAAGCCGTGTGCTTCTAGTTTCTCTTTGAAGTCGAGCGTCGACTTATTGAGGGAGCCTTTAGGACGTCCAGGTGGTTTTGATGGAGCTTTTTGAGCCTTCATGCCGAGTCTATCCTCTCTTTGGCAATCTTAAAATAATCCGCTTCTTTTTCAATTCCAATGAAATGAAATCCCAATCGTTTCGCAGCGACCCCTGTACTTCCACTTCCCATAAACGGGTCTAGCACCGTGCCTCCTGATGGAGTAATCAGGGTTATGAGGTACTGCATTAGCTTGGTGGATTTGGGTGTGGGATGGGTGTTGGTAGCTGCGCCCTTGTCTGAGCGTGAGGCTTTTGCACAGTAGAAGAACCGGGATGCGCCTCCGGAATCACTCTGGGCATCCAACTCAGCTACAGCACAGCCTGGCATACATCCGGACAGTTTTACTGTGCCATCTGGACTCACCCACCCGTCATCTAGACAGTCTGGGTTGTGTGAAAGGATCAGGTTGGAAGGGAAACGACCTTGTGGTTGATTATATTCGCCCAAATCTGAAACGTTAACCTGATTAATGCCGCCTGGATTCATTGACCTAGGTGCTCGTCCTTTAGTGTACGCCCCACCATTTAAATTATCTGTGGTCCCAATCCTACTCGCATCTATATTCAGCCCCCCCGTGCCATGCTTCAATACGTTCTTGGCTACGGTATCCTCGCTTGTGGGCTTTCGGATTAGCCACCAAATTTCATGTGCGGGTTTTAAATTTGTCCCGAACCCTTTCGAGAATTCTTTTTTGAGTTTGCCACATTCGCTGCAATACAATCTTCTTTGTGATGTTCGATCGCCTTCGATAGTGCTATTCGGCTCTTGGGGGTGAATTCTATTTTGCATATCTGACAAATTGGTCTTGGCTTTTTTGGTCTCGACATATTCATTGCACATACACACTAATGCATCTTTACGCAACTGCTTATCCAAATCCATGCTTTTCGGAAATCCACTACCGAACAGGTGACAGATTTGGTCCCGTATCTCAAACCCTGCAAGCTCTAACGCGGTGGCAGTCCAGTGTGAGGTGCGTGGAATGGCCCACACTAATCCGTGAGCACCGGGTTTCATTATTCTCAGACACTCCCTGTAGATCCCCGTCATCTTTCCAATGAAGTCTTTACTAGAATCCCACTTCTTACCCATGAAGGAGATTCCAGCAGGAGGATCAGTAATTAATGAGTCCACGGAGCAATCCTCAATCTGACTCAATACATCCATGCAATCGGCCTGATATAATCTCATCTACTCTTCGTCAGCAATCCAATGCAGCTCACAAACCTTAATATTGGGCCATGGAACCAGAAGAATCCGCTTGGACTTCCTTCCCTTAATCTTCACTCCTAGCGGAGTTACTTCCATAAGTCCGTCCCGAGTCGCTGTGAACGTAGGCTTTCCTCCTGCAAGCTCTGAGGACTGATGAAGATGAATAGTCTTTGCATATGTTTTGGTTGGCTTTGGGGTCATTGGGGTCTCCTGTGGGGCGATTGCATTAATAGTCAACGCTGGAGACAATAAACCCTCCAAGGTCGCTTTGTTCCTGGATCCTTTAGTTCTGGGCATGTACTTCTCCTCTGTTGAATAATAAGAATGGGTTGTAGGTTACGTCTTTGAAAGCTTCTCGATTTAAGATCTTCTTTGCTATAGAGGTTCGATGAGTGATGGTGAATGTAGGCGTGACCTTTAGCTTAAAAAGGCTCTTGGCAATCCCTTGCTTACGAAAGACTTCTTTCACATAGCAATAATGTATAATTGGGGCTACAAAATCGGCGACAAGATAACCAAAGACCACGTCATGTTCATCCTTTTTGCAAGCGACTAGCACATGACTGTTCCCCAAGAATTCATCGATGACATATCGATACTCCTTCATGAACGTGGACTTCTTAACGTCCCATGTAGAGGCATAAGATTCCAGCCAGCTAGAGTAAATGAAGGGAATGTCTTCTCCTCGAACGTTTCTAATGTCCCAGTCGTACTGCAAGTGCCCAAAGGGTTGGAAGTAAGTATCAGTCATACTTCAAGAGCCTCTTGTACTTTGTAATCACCGTCTTGACTCTCCATTTCTTAATCTGCAAAGCCTTATAAATCCGGGTCAGAAACATTCCTTGCACATACAGAGTTAAGATCTCCCTCTCTAATGCCGGGATCTCTTCTTGGGTTAAGAAATGCTCGACTTTGGTGTAAAAGATCTCAACTGCCGACCGGTTCTCAAAAGCGTTACTACGACGATCAATGTCTCTAAGTGCTCCGCTTGGAAGCTCAATATCCTGGAAGCCTTCTTCCTTAAGTTTCTTGTACCATTCCTGCTTAAGTCTTTTGAGGTCTTCATTCTTTGGGTTCATTCATGGATACCACGTTATCCACAACTACTATTGGCTCAGCTTTGGCTGCATTCTTCTTGTCTTCCTGCTCCTTGATCGCATTCAGCATAACCGGCTGAGGTTCGGGCTTAAGCTTTGCAAGCACTGCAAACCAATGACCAATCAACTTGAGGACCTGAGCCCATTTCATCGTCGATCTCGCTACTGCTAACAAGACATGACATGCGGCCATCTCTGCTTGCATACCGGGGCGTTGTTCATGGAAGCTTACCTTACTGTCTTCCATCCGTAGCTCCTGATAACGGTTCTCGATGAACTTAACTAACGGCATGCAACTCACTTGGCTTTTCTTTTGATGCAAGCTCTGCAACTTCAATCGTCTTCATCTCATGGATCAAGCCATTGAGCTTCTTTTCAAGAGCTGCAAGATGGACTGGCATCTCATTCTTCATCCGGTGAACTAGGTCACCCAGTTCCATCGCTGCCTGGGAATAATCCCTAGATACATCAGCTCGAGTTCTTTTAATTCCTGTTGGTGTTTCTGTTACGGCGGTATTGACTTCCATTAATTCTCCTTGTCAAGTATTATCGTATAGTGGATATCATACTAAGACGCAACTACAAAAGAAAAGATGGAATATTCGGCACGTTATTAGGCCCAATGGATTTATTCCTTTGTTACACTCTAGAGCATTCCGATGAGAATTGTGAACCGATTGTTCCACGTGGAGCATTCCAATGCGTTAGGGGGATTCATTCTCTTAAGCATAGCCTCCATCCGTTTGAAACGTTTGAGGTAAAGGGAGTGCCTGGGCATTCAGGGATTCTGTTTCACGTAGGGAATTACAATCAGGATACAGCCGGGTGTATTTTAGTAGGCCAAGAGATCTTAAAGACTGGTGCCGTATGGTCGATAAGTCATTCCCGTTTGGCCTTTGAGCAACAATTAATGACTATACAAAAGGCTCTGAATAAGTTTGAATTGGTTGTGGAGGAAGCTTATGAACTGGATACTACAAAACTGGAATAGCATTCTAACCGTTGCCTCAGCAGTACTTGCTCTAGGAGTGACCGTCTCTCATACCGCACATAAAGAGGACGTTGCTACTAGACTTACTGAGATTGAAGATGTAATTAGTGATCTTCAGAAGAAATAGCGCCGTTCGATAACGCTACCGGAATAATGCTAGTCAGAGCTAACTTCGATAGCTTCCTGGCCCTCTCCCTTATACCATCACACACCTTACAGATATTCCGAAATCCATCCTTTGCCTCATCACGTCGGACAAACCGAATCTTTGGCAAACTCTTCTTACACTTACTACACACTTTAGTCTGAATCATAAACCCCACACAGTTATTCGAGCATCGCACTCATCAGGGATGCCCTGCCGTTGAATTTGTTTATTTAGTATTACCTTCCAAAACCTGCAATCATCAATCCCAATCTTCTTACTTAGATTGTCCAGAATAGCTTTCGCTCTGTTGTCTAGGTCTAAGCGCTTTGAACTACCGTCTTTGCAGAGGATCCGACCCTTCTCAAAGAGAAAGTTCAAGGTGATTTCGAGATTAGTCTTTTTGGATGTAAGCTTCAGGGCTTCCTGGGCTACTTTGAGACTCGTTTTATGCTTCACGCTCTTGGCCCATATATCCATCTCACGTTCCCAGTCTCGCATCTCTTTGGATTTGAAACGCCGACCATACTTTCCCGTTGCATAAGCTGCATTCACAGACGGTCCGATAGGCATTGCTAAGAAAGTCAAGATTAAATCAGGTCCCATGTCAGGTATACGACAATACCTATAACGCCTAGGATTACAATCCCAAATGGAATAAAGAATGAGGGATGGTCACCCTCTTGCAACGGCCAGTGATAATCGTCTGAAGACTTCCCTTTTTCGTCCAACATGAAAAATTCCCCTTGCTAAGTTATTTGCTTTTTACTATCTTAACTTCTCACAACACGTTTTCATTTCATATCTCTCAGTCAATCATCTTACCCCGGTCTAAACCACCGGGGTTTTTTGTCTCACTGACCATAGAACGGCCGATTCTGTAAACTGCAATACTCATGACACCCCAGATGCAGAATACAACGTAATAGACAAGAATGCGCTTCACTTCAATCTTCCAAAGGCCTTCAGCTTCTCAGCGTTCTCTAAGACCTTCGGGTTCTTTAGAACTTTCAGCCGCTCATCCTCGCGAGTCACGATCTTCTGGGCGTGCTTAGCCCTTTCCTCTTCACCAGCAGCTTCCAGTGCCTCCCTGCGTGCTCGGATATGCTCGTAGGTGCCTAGAGATAGGCCATCACGAATATTACAGTAATCATCCCATCGCTCGTTACGATCCTTCATGCCAAGGGCTTGCACCCATGCTTCATGCGCTTCCTGTACCGTCTTACTCATCTAGTAGATGTCTCCAATAATTATCCGAAGAAGTCGTTTTCTTCTCTTGTGATTGGTTTATTTGTTGCCGGTTTAACTGGGCTTGCATTCCCGGACGGCTTTAAAGGCGCTGCCTTGTAATTATCGTATGCTCCCGGGGCTGGAACCGGCAGAGGTGACTGCGCATCATTCCCATCCTGATCGTCCTCTGTTGCTACTCCCATCAATGCGGACACACTCACCCTCTTCATATAGGTAATCACTCCGGAGATGGCCTGAGCATCCTGCTTAGCTGAGATGATTGGAACCGTGCTGCCAATCCATTCTCCACTAGAATGCAGTAGCTTAGTCTCAAGATAGATTCCTCCGTGCTCAGTTATTCCTAACGGCTGGCTGATTGATAATCCATTCTTAGCTAACGGCCCACGGATACAGTCAAAGATAGCGGCCAAATCCGCATATTTACTGTTAAAAAAAGGATTAACCTTATTCTTTACAGCGTGCTCCATCTCCCCTTGAGCCTTTGCTAACGCTGCTGCTAATGCACCAATCGTTGCTGACTGATTCATAGCCGTTCCTTCTTTTTCATTGCGATACTTTCTTCTATCCTCTGTTGTATAGCTATCGAGCTCATAACATGCGTCCTTAGGCTTCCCTCTCCAAGAAAACTTGCGGACCCGTCCGGCAATGCAACAAATATTATGAACTCATGCTCATTAGTCATTTCCGACACCAACGTTTTCAACTTGTCAAGGCTAGTCTCAATCGTCTTTTTATTTTTCATTTTCTTCCTTTCATTAACTTATCTCTTATAGTGGACAATGACACACTGCCCACACATTCTCCATTCAAAAACACAGTTTTTAATGCCCCTGTTTTCTCTAATTCAGGAGTCACATTTTCAATTAATTTCAGGTCTTCGGTTATACGTAACAATCCTTTAGCGGACTTCTTCATGCCATTGTCAGTTTTCGGATCTTTGAAGATTATACGCGGCTCACCATTCACCTCGGCATATGTAGCTTTCATCGCAAATCCCAATGTATCTCGGGTGACGTATTGATAAGTGTAACTTCCAATTCCAAAGACCACATTAGTAGACGCAAATCCCATTTGTTCCATTCGATTACATATAGACCTGCAACGATCCAGCGTAATGCTGTCCCCATAGATAACTCCAATGTGAGGATCCAATTGTCTATAGCCCTTTGAGTTGATAGTTCCTCCGAAAATATCCCATAGAACTTCCAAGGTTCCCTTATTTCCCAAAGGACAACGAGATAAAAATACGTCTCCACATAAGATCTCTTCTGGATCTCCGCTATCGGGTCTAATTACAACCTTGCCGTCCCTGGCCATGATTACATTCTTCAGGGATCGAATCGTCTTATCCAATACATTCCAGTAATCCCAAGTGTCAGACACTATAGAGATAATACCGTTGGGGTACGTTTCTGTGATTAATCGCTTGTAAGTATCGTATTCAGATTCTTGACCCCCCAAGCACATAACAGAGTGCTCAGTCGCAGGAACAGACCCTCCGATGAGTCCTGTAGCCTCATAATGTTGCTTCAAGAATGAGATAGCTGGGATCGTATCGGTTCCGGTGAAGCTCAGGAGATGAGCTGCTCCGCTAAAAGAGGCCGAATCGATGCATGTATGTCCTCGCATCGAAAAGTCATGGCCTTGCCAGTCTACGAATTCCGGGATATCAGATGTCTTAGCAGCGTAAAAATCCAATATTTCTCGATATTCATGAGCAATCGTTGCCGATGTCATCGGATGCCATAGGCTATTAGAAATGAAGGTTTCCAAAAAATTAGGAAGCCATGCAAAGTTCGGATGCGTATTCGTGATCGTTAGAACTGGAACACCGATAGGACATAGAGTTCCTTCCGGTAAGGCTTTAATTTCTAACGGCAGATATTGAAGGTCATGTAGAGCCATCAGATGATTCGAATCTATAGCTCCTTTCCCTAGACATTCATCCATGAAATTATCGTAACCATTGATAACCGATGCCCCATCCATTCTGAAGAAGTCTTCTTCGAAGCAAACTTGAAGCCTTTGTAAAAAGGCCTGAATTCCAAAGACCACAACCTTATCGACACCTTCTATTCGGCTAGACCGAGGGGTAAAGTTCGAATAGACTTTCGTTATGCCTTCTGGATATTGTCGTCTGTGGTCGGTCTTGTAAAAGTCTGTGTAGAAAATAGGGGATATCATTCTTGTTCTCCGTCCTTTGTAAATATTCGTTTGATCCCAGCATCTCTCAATACCTGCTTACCCTTTGTAAATAGACCGTGAGAGACATATAAGTTCACCTCGATAGCATTATCCGTATATAGCATCTCAGCTGTCTTAATAAATGTTGCTCCGCCGTCGCAAATATCGTCAACGATTAGGATACTCTTGCCCTTGGGGCTATTAGCTCCCAAAAGGATTGTCGATCCTTCGATAATTCCTGTGCTCGACGCTCTAACTTTGTCGAATGCGATCCACGGGTATTCAGAAAACATCGGTTGATATTTTCCACGTGCTCCGGAATCCGGGAAGCACAGTAAATCTGGATTGCACGCATCTATGGCTTTTTGGATTTCTTCCATCGGTTCAATTAAAACCACGTTAGTCCTCATCATGTCTCCGAGCCGATCTGAATGTGCATCGAATACTTCTACAGCATCAAATGCCATGCCATCCAATAGGCGTGCGAATGGTGCCAACGCAAAGCATTCTTCATTACTCACATCTTTATCCTGCCTTCCATAAGGAAGATATGGCAGAGTCAGCACACATCCAACATAACCATGCAAATCCAGCAGGTATTTCAATTGAGCCAAATGCATCAGCTCTGATTCTGAATAGAAGCACCAAACAATGGTAAAGAGCTGTGTTCGAAATATCTTGGGATCTAACTTCCAGACCTGACTGGTTCCATCCGGGAAGATGGTCGGAATAACCTCTACTCCATTGAGTGTGATCATTCTAAATCCTTCACGATTTTGTTCTTTAGAGCTAGTTGGAGTTTATGTATTTCATTTTCCATCTGGATGCATAATTTTATGTAATCGTCAATCACATCACGCATTTTACAGTTTCGTCGGTAGAGTCTAAGCCCATTCAAAAATAAGCCTAGGCTACATGCAAACTGGAGACAATAACAAAACAATTCAAACGTATTCATTTCTGGCCTCTTCTCTCCAAGATCGGAAGGCCTGCTTCTGTCGGAATGTAAATCACCTGATTCTGAGTGGAGCTCAAGCTATCGATCCAAAGATATCTCAAATAGGCTTCATTCCCTGAAAGCGACTTCCCTATAATGAGGTTAGCTTCAGCTACTCCGCGAGCTCTCTCTACCTCGGCCTGGGACAGAGCCTTTGCAGACTCTAGCTTTGCTTGAGCTTCCTTAATCGTGATCTGTCGATTCCATTCAGCTTTCTTGAGTTCTGCTTCGCCTTCCAGTCCTTGCTGCCATACATGATACTGAGGGCACCCATACATGCATGCTGGGGTCACTATACATAATCCGAATGCCATTAAAATTGCCGCCAAGGTCATTTCTTTCTTCATTTCTCTTCCTCTCCATATTTGTCATTGCAGTATCGGTAGAGGGATTCACGTTCCCACTCAGCGTTCTCTATTCGCTCTACCCACTCTCGCCCATCTAAGTATTTCCACGGCTTCTCTTTAAGAACGGGACGTCCCTGTCCAGCACACATATCCCTTACGAATTGCACAAGTTCATCGCGGTTCATATCCAACCGTAACCGTAACCGTCACTGGAACCGTAACCGTCACCGTAACCGT
>QGNH01001344.1_pt1 | contig 36235 bp, 42 predicted proteins | sample 1735481 | NCBI WGS metagenome assembly QGNH01 (sample SAMN09239004, study PRJNA386568) | Viral metagenome, whole genome shotgun sequencing project. | reverse complement strand
ATGGCGAAGCCTAAGTACTTTAGGGAAGTCCGGGAATACCTAATCAAAGAATGGGGAGCAGAGGTAATTGATGGAATCGAGCCCGATGATAAAATCGGAATTGAATCTCAACGGCTTGGTGAAGGAAGCATTAGATGCACCATCGACAAAGATATGGACCAACTACCGGGGTGGACTTACGATTGGGTTGGAGATTCAGTACGTAGAGTCACCAGACGGGAAGCCGATTTCAACCTCTATGCGCAAGTCCTTAGTGGCGACCCTGTTGACGATGTGCCGGGGCTTCCGGGAATCGGTAAAAAGACTGCCCAAAAGCTGCTTAGCGGTGCAACAAGCTCAAAAGATCTATTTTCAAGAGCTTGGGGTGTCTATCGGGATCGACTTGAGTATCCATCCATCGAAGATACATGGGGTTATTTTCGAGAGCAAGCCCGGCTTGTCTACATCCTCCGACACGAGGGAGACGGATTCGAGCAGCTTCCCGGCTACCGGAATCTCGAAGAGTTGGGAGGCTCGAAAACGTGAAGAAAATAACATACAGATCGAAAGCCGAATCCGTTCTAGCGGAGTGGTTTAAAAGGAATGGAATCAAAGCAGAGTACGAGTCTAAAAAGTACAAGTACCGAACAAAGGTATATTCAGGAATTTGCGGGGCCTGCGAAGGGAAAGAGGTATATCAGCGACGAGTATATCTACTTGATTTCTGGCTTCCCGCCTTGGAATTCGGAATCGAGCTTAAAGGACTTTTTAATGGGAGCGCGAGGACGAAAATGAAAGCAGTAAAAGAGTGTAACCCAGAGGCTGATATTCGTCTAGTCTTCTTGGCTAATAACAAGATCAACCCAAGGAGCGAGACTAGGTATCTTGATTGGGCTGAGGAACACGGATACAAGGCGGCAATTAAAGTACCGGACGGACGATGGTTCCAGAATTAAAGAGGTTAAAGAAGAAGAGAAAAATGGCGACTAAGTGGTACCTAGCCGGGCCTATGTCTGGGATTCCTCAGTTCAACTTCCCGGCATTCTTTGCTGCGGCGAAGCATCTGAGGGAAGTAGGATACGAAATCATATCTCCAGCCGAGATTGATGATCCAGAAGACAAGGCGTTTGCTCTAGATAGTACAGACGGTGACCCGACCAAACTATCCGGAAAAACATGGGGAGATTTCCTTGCAAGAGATGTCAAGATCATCGCCGATCAAGTCGGAGGAATTATCTTTCTACCTAAATGGCAGCGTTCTAGAGGGGCTAGGCTGGAAGCGTTCGTTGGGCTACTTTGCAAACATAAATTCGCATGGTACGACACTTACAGTGCCATTGACCCCATACACTCCAATACAGTCAGGGACATGCTATACCATGCAACCGACGAAACCCACTAATCCCAAGGATGCTATTGGGTCAACCAAGCTTTCGATGGGACTTGTACCGGATACAATTGATGCGGAAGTAGCTTTGGCGTACCTAGAAGGAGCCCTGAAATATGGTAGATATAACTGGAGGAAAGCAGGGGTCCGATCTTCTGTTTATCGTGATGCTATGCATCGTCATATGGCTAAGTGGTGGAATGGCGAAGACGAAGACCCTACGACTCGTGTCAAACATCTCGCTAGTATTATTGCTTCCGCTGGCATTCTACTTGACGCTGAATTGGTTGGTAAGCTAACAGATGACCGGCCCCCTAGGGCCCCAGTAGCTGAATTGATACAGAAGGCTGATGAGAAGGTGGCTCACCTTAAGGAACTCTTTAAGGACCACTCTCCGCATCAGTATACGATTGACGATTAAAAATACAACACCGTATCTTTTGATAGAGGGGAAAGAAGTGATAAGACTCGGACTAACCGAGCTGGCTATCCTGCGCGGATTCGTGCGGGACGTTCTAAATACCTGCCGGTATGATGATACCGGAGTTACCGACGACCTGTACGATCCGGCCATGCAGGCTGCGGATATCCTACAGATCGTAGATGTTCCTATGCTGGATGAAGATGATCCAGATCTAGAAGAATTCTATCGTAAAGATAAGGAAGAGGATGAGTAATGAGCGGCCCTCAAATCTTGACGATAGATATCGAGACCACGCCCATTTCTGCTTACGTCTGGGCGCTGTTCGATCAGAACATTGGCTTGGACCAAATTAAAGAAGAGTGGTCTATTCTTGCCTACGCTGCTAAATGGTTAGGTGATAAAGAAATCATCTACGAAGATACTTCTGGGAGAGGTCCGGAAAAGGTACGGGATGATCTACACTTACTGGCTAGCATATGGAATCTCCTAGATGAAGCAGACATTGTGGTGGCGCAAAACGGACGACGTTTCGATATTAGAAAGATTAATGCTCGCTTGCTTATGGCTGGTTTTGGTCCCTATTCTCCTATTAGGGTTATTGATACTCTTAGTGTCGCTAAGCGTTATTTTGGTTTCTCTAGTAATAAGCTTGCTTGGCTTAGTAAGTACCTAACCAACACGCCCAAGAGCGACCATCGTAAATTCCCTTCTTTCGAGTTGTGGGTGGAGTGCCTTAAAGACAACTCCGAGGCTTGGAAGGAGATGGAAAAGTATAACAAGAGGGATGTAATTGCTACAGAGAAGCTCTATCTTCGTCAACGGCCTTGGATTACAAATCACCCGAACATCGGTACTTATACCGACTCGATGAGACCAGAGTGTCCCAAGTGCGGATCAAAGAAAGTCCAGAAGCGGGGTCATGCCCTCACGCAGAATGGGCGCTATGCCCGGTTCCATTGCCAGTCGTGCGGGGGTTGGTCTAGGGCTAAACAAACAGAACTAAGCAAAGAAGAACGGGAGACTTTACTTGTCTAAGACAGCGGACGAAATGCTGGCCGACTATTACGAAAGGCGTTTGGCTATGCAAACACAGAACGCCGAGATGGCTTGGCGGACCTTGCATAATTACGAGAAAGCCGTAAAGGCTCAGCAGGTTGGTATGCAGCGTCAAGCCCGAAAGATCTATCGACTACGAAAACTATTACAACAACACGGGATAAACCCGGAGAACGGGCCCCCGCGACACGCGGAAGAGAAGAATAAAAATCATGAGAGTCTTGGTAGCTTGCGAGTTCAGCGGAGTAGTGAGAGAGGCGTTCAGAGCGAGAGGGCATGATGCTTGGTCCTGTGACTTGTTGCCAGCAGAAGATGACTCTAGGTACCATGTACAATGCAACGTACTAAACAGGTACGATGATGGAGCTTGGGATCTAATGATAGCCCACCCTCCTTGTACCTACTTGGCCGGGTCTGGGTTACACTGGAACAAACGTCGCCCTGAACGGGCTGCTAAAACCGAAGAAGCTTTGGAATTTGTAAGGAAACTACTTGATGCTCCGGTACCTAAAATCTGTTTGGAAAATCCTGTCGGGTGCATCTCAACCAGAATCAGAAAGCCAGACCAGATCATTCAGCCTTGGCAGTTTGGAGAGGATGCGTCCAAACGAACCTGTCTATGGCTCAAAGGTCTACCTTTACTTCAGCCGACAAACATACTTCCCGGTGGACACCGAGCAAGGCGAGGAAACCAGACGAAGTCTGGGCAGAACAGACTGGCCCCATCCCCGGACAGATGGAAATTACGTAGCGTTACATACAGCGGAGTGGCAAAAGCCCTAGCCGAACAATGGGGATGAAATGTAAAGTCTGCGGCGCAAGGCCAGCCGCCATTCGGGACCGGGATACACCTTGGAGCAACAGAAAGCGTATCTGCCGTGAGTGCCATACAGAACGGCTTAGGGGAGACCTTAGACACATCTTAAAGATACACAAAAATGAAGCTAAAAATACCCAAGACCTTTGAACTTATGGGTCGAAAGATCAAGGTGGAAGTAGTCCCAGATCTCAAAGCCGAGGATGGGGAAGCTGTATACGGCCTAGCCCACTGGGGAGAGGGATGGATTAAACTTAGGGCTGGTATGGAGGAGACCGCCCTAATGCACTCGTTCTATCACGAGATTCAACATTTGGTATTTGAAGCCATAGGGAGAACTAGGTTGAGCAGGAATGAAGAACTAGTGGACTCTCTTGGCGGACTTTGGATGCAAGCGATACAAACACAGAAAGGGAACTTGTTCCCGAGGAAGAAGAAAATTGAAGATAATTAAGTACGTCCTATTTGGCTTTGCTATGGCGATGCTAGGGTCTTTTATTACCGTAGCAAATTTGGCCCACCGACCGCCTGTAGTTACGGTAGTGGCTGTGGATGAAAGTAAAACGCCACTTGTGTCTTTTTTCATATACGGTATTGGTAAACCTGTAATTATGGAGGGTAAGCAAGCTAACTCAGACGAGGCGGCTAAACTAGGGGATTCCAGTACTTACGGTATTTACCAGATAAATACAAACTGCGAGGAAACGGATAGGGAAAAGGATTCTGCAGTTTATTTCAGGCAATAATAAAAAAGCCGGCTTTCGCCGGCTTTCTTGTCTTAGTCACCTAACCGGAGCCCTCTTTAGGGCTCCTTCTTCTTCCGTGCCAGTCTCCACTGCCAAACTATGAAGGCTATGGATACTAGACCTGCTACGACTGATATCACATTAGCTAGGAGAGCCCAGAATTGCTCATCTTTTAACTTCTCGTGTAGTACCCTTACCACCAAAGAGAAGGTAGCTAGTACTATCCCCGGATGGCCTGTCGCTGGGCTTGTGTTTTCCGAAATTACCGGGGGAGCTGACATTAGTTACCTATTCGGTTGACCCAGTCTTCTAATGACTGGAGTTGGGTTGAGTCTGAGGTACAGGCTGTAATTGCTTCATCAATCGCGCCATCGATCCCGGACCCTTGGGGGGCTGCATTAGCTCCGCCGGGGCTTGAGGGTACGCTGGGCACTTGACCGCTACGTAGTTTGGCTTCATAGCCGTGCACGAGGCTACTAAGAGCAGCAGCGGCACTATTAGATTCTTGTAATTTAGCTTCATATTGTGAACTCACCTGAGCTGTTATAGAGGCCTGTAGGGCTACCTGCGCGGCGTTAGCTTCTTGGGCTGCCTCTACTACCCGAGCCTGCGCCAATGCCGCCTCAGCCTCTCTGCCTGCGTCTAGCGAGCCCTTTACCTTCCAGCCGCCTAGGAAGGTTAACCCAGCCAAGATAGCGTAAATAGCGGCTCTTATTTCGATCTCAGGCATCTGGAAGTACTCCGGTCCTAACGATTTGCTCATATATCTGGGCGCGTTTACCTACTTGGTTTGCCCAAGCGGAATTCGCCATCTCGTTAGCCGCATTCTGGAAGTCGTGATTAGAAAAATCCCGAATCATGTTCTGAAACCCGGCAAAGCGGGTTGGCCCTAGATTGAATATCATACAGATAATAACCAACTGTCGGGCCGGGTCTAGTCCTTGGAACCACTGATAGACCTCGGCGTAGTCCAAGGCTTCGTGAATATCTGTATCCAGCATGAAGTTGTTTTCCTCCATACTAATACCTTTATCGGTTAGATTCCTACCCGTACCAATAGTTACCTTACCTGCCGTATCTACGTAGGGTTTTAGTTTTACTGCCTCGTCTATCCGCAGACGGGAAGCAACTAGGCTTAGATCAATCATAGCGTAAGCGTGTAGCAGTTAACGAAGTTAAAGCGGAGCGGCTGCGACGCTAGACTAATTTAACGAGATAGATATTACTACCAACTGAAAGGCTTAAGGCTGTGGTGGTGTTAATATTCGGTGCCCAATACACGGCTATGGTATCACTAACCGGGTAGACTAAAAGCCCGGTTACATTGATAGTGCCGGAAATTGCCGCCCCCGTTCCCGCATCCCAAATCCCAGTACTACTAGGTCTTCCATTACCTGTAAGTATCTGCCCAGTACTCAGAGAGGTACTGCCTGTCCAGACTTGGTTCTGGTTAGCTTTATTCGCACTCTGTACTGCAGTAATAGACATTTGCATACCGCAGGCAGTAGCTCCTGTATAGTACAGATTAGCTTGCAGCATGTAGCTACCAGAAGGTACAGCTATAAACAGCTCAGGATCGGAAGTTAGAGAAGTCGTACTAACACGGCTAGTAGTAAGTAGCTTGGTGGCCGAGAAAGTAACCCCAGAATAGGCCGTATTCAGAGGATCAATATCACTCAGGAGTTGACCGTACTGATCGTACAACTGCCTACGGTAGGCAATACTGGCATCTAGGTATACCGGAGGGAATCTACCCATGGCATCTGATTCGATGTCTGTCGGCGGGAACTGATTCTGGAGCATCTCATCGGAGTATACCGGAGCCGGGGTAGTGGTACCGGTATAGTAAAACTCCAAGGTCCCGCCGGGAATTAGATTTCCGTTGGCATCCAGAGGCTGAGATTGCGGCTCGTAGTAGAGAAAAGATGAAGTTAAAGGCATGTGTTACTTCTTATTATTGGCCGCCCCAGTTCGGTCGGTTGATAGGTGGGTAAACGTCTACTGTTCCATCATTCGGGCCTTTCCATGCAAACAGGTCTCCTTGGCCTTGCCGGTTGCCTTCGTAAGCCCCGCCGGCTGCAGGAAGAGCCTTTCCTAAAATTCGAAGCGGCGTAGCAACCGCTTTAGTTTGTGGTATCCATCTTGTTAACTTACCGGCTGCGCTGCTTGCTAATCCTCTAGCCAACAGAGGCGCACCGAACCCGTACATACCGTACCTAAGAGCATCTCTACCGGCATCTCCCCAACCTTCCCCATTGTAGAAAGCATTGGCACCTACGACACCTAGATTAAGCGCACCCGCAGCAGCGGAATAGCCCAACAAACGGGGGACTGTGCCTGACTGACCCATTTTATCTGGGATTATATCTGCCATAGCATCGGCTAGTTGCTTAAATGGATCATTAGGGTCCATTTTTTGGGTAGCATTTGACAGCTTAGTTGGAGAGATGTAGGGATCTTTTCCGTTTCTCGTAGCCTTAGCTATCTTATTGAGGTAGCTTAGCTGCTGGTTAATTTGCTGGAGCCTTACAGCATCCCCAAGAACAGATTGTTGAAGTCCTAGATGGCTGTCCAAAGTCTCAGCTAATCTTCCTCCCCACATAGGAATATCTCCGCCTTGTGAATAGAGATTAGAGGTAGCCCTTCTCATACTATTAAGTACGGCAGGAGGCACTATTCCTGTGTTAGGATCGGCGCTTTTCATTATATGATTTACAATAGCTACAGGATCTGTAGGTTCAGAACCAGCCCTTATCCCCGAAATAGTCTCAGCCCCTCGTGCTATTCCATTTAAATCGTCACCAAAAGTAGGTCCTGCTTTAGGGCCGAATACACTTGCTGGATTCCTATTATAAATCAGTTCTCTCTCTTGTCCTAAGGCAGTTTTTGCAGTTTTAAGGGCTCCGGGAGTCAGTTCACTACCCTGCATTCCGGCCATACCAAGGACCGCCTTAGTAGAAGTTTGGGCGGTTTTAACCGGAGCCAATGATTCCCCAAGCAAAGGCGCATCTTGGCCTGCTCGTGCCATAGTACCTAAAAATTTAGAACCAGTCTGTTGAGCGGAATTAAGAAATACCCCGTTGTTCTCAAGTATCTGTCTAGAGTTCAAAAGCCGCTGAGAAAGAGCAGGTGTTGGTGTTATAGCCCTACCTATAAGGCCCCCAACCATACCACCAGCGGCTCCTCCAATACCTTCTTCTAGCGCATTAGCTGCATTGTCTGTACCCCAGTTATCCTGAGCTTGTGCACCACCTACAGCCGCATTGGCTAGCCCTTGTTTGGCTGCCATTGCCCAGAGACCTTCACCCCCAACGGGCCAAGTTAAAGACGCTTGCCCTATACCTCTCCCAAAACTAGCTGCATCATTATCCGCTAATCCGTATTTCTTGTCTAGGTAATGACGTTCTTGGATTTGTTTATCCAAGTCATCCGAGTCTTTCTTGTCTACTAGACCGAGCTTACTTCCAATATGATTGAATCCCTGCTCAACACCCTGCCCCGTATCTTCGTAAAAATCCCCAAGACCAGAAAGAATATTCTCCCCAGTTTGCCCTATAGGGATTCCAGTGTCGAAATTCTGGGCTTTGTTATTCCACAGAGTCGCGGGATTGTAGATCTGCAGGGTATTACCAGTACTGTACCCCTGAGTAGCGTCGGGTTTCTTTTGGCCGGGTTCTGGGGGAAGCTCATCCTCAGATATTTCTCTTCCAAGACCGTCCGGGCTTGCGGATTGCCCAGTAGGCTCTGCAGGCAGTTCACTAGGATCGATTTCGCGGCCTAGTTGTGCGGTATTAAATGCCACTAGGAATTGCTCTCAACTTGCCTGCATGGAATACCCAAGGTTCTCCTTTATCAGTTGTACCCTGGTCTCCTTCTCGTCTAGTTGGCTCCCCCGGAAGATGGATATTACCCCATTGATCCATAGCACGGAAGGTAGCAGGAACCGCCACATTCGCTTGATGGATGTTGGAGTACTCTTGTGGGTAGTTGACCATATTTCTTCCAGCTTTATCCGCTGCTATACGATCTGGTCCGTACATTTGGGCTGTGTAGTTAGCTTTAGCTAGATCCCATTTAACCATATAACCAATAGAACGAGACAAGAGTTCAGCATTGGCTGAGGTATTCTTCATACCCAATTGCGCCATAATAGCAGAGAAGCGGGCAGTGTCTCCTTCTTCCCCGATAGCCGAGGCCATGTCCTTAATAGACACCACATTGAGCAGCTTGTTAAGAACCTCACGCGAAGCCGGATCAAACATATTTACGTGGTTAATGAACTGACTGGCATCGTCTGGATTCTGCTTAAAAGTCTGCACAAAGTTCTGGATACGAGCACCCATAGCCGTTCCTATACCAGTCTTAGCTGTAGGCTTAAGCATAAGCATCTGCTTATCCGTGTTTATAGTATTCTGGGCACTTTGTAACTGCTGATCTGCCTTTTGCTGCGCCGCTATAGCAGCAGGGGCGTATGTCCGTACTGCCTCGGTTTGGTCGTTGTTAAGATTCTCCCCATAAGCACCGTTAGCCATAGGTCTTTGGCTAAGTTTATTTACATCAAAAGATGGCGTTACATTGTTAGCATCGTATCTTAAAGCACCTGCGGTAAGCGGATTTACATCGCTACTCGTTGGCGCACTGGTTATTCCGTTCGGATTTGGAGCTGACCCTCTTGCAGTACGCGGCGGAATTATATTGGTCTGCCCTTGGTTAGGAGTTCCAATTGGGGCTTTTTGCCAAGGTACTGTAGCTACATCTGCCTGAAGTTGGTGAGAAGGACCTCCAACCGACGGGTTAGCTAAAGTAACGGCTCCGGGTTTAGGGTTACCCTTGCTCGGATTTACCGGCTGAGGGGGAACTTGGCCTTCTGCTTTCCAACTTGAAGGATCGGAGTTAGCAGCTCTAACATGCTGCATAAACGCATCATCCGCGTTAATGTAAGGAGGGGGTTGGTGATTTTTTTCTGCCTCCATGTTAGCTATCTCATGGGGAAGAATGTTATTCTTGTGCCCCGTCTTGTCCGTATATTCCACGGGAGTATGCCAATACTTGTAAGTCTGGTTAGCGTCCTCGGGAGACATCTTTACCCGATCTTGTTCCATACCAGGAATTGGTTGGTCCGTTGTAGCATCGCGGAAATAACCACCCTTGTCTACATATATACCTCTATTAGTATACTTGAACAAAGACCCCGTTATGTGTGATGCGTACTTTTCTATATCTTCATCAGACATGCTCTGAGGAAGATACTGGGCATCTTGATGATCTAGTTGCTCAAAAGTTTGCCTAGCACTTGCACCATTCTGAGACGCAGTGGCTACTTGGTATGCAACGCCGTAAAGTTTGTTTGCTTGGTTTACTTTAACTTGATTCTTATAAGCCTGCTGAGCATTGAACTTATTGAGTTCTGCTTCGTAGACTGACTTAAACTCTGGAGCAAACCCTGCCATAGTCTCCAGGTTTTTTAACCTTGTGGCTGTAGCAGGATCTGGTGCCGTAGTTTCTGGGGTATAATCTTGGGCAAACTTAGCATCTAAATGAGATCCAATTCTAGCAACAATAGACTGCTCATCCTGAAGAGGAGTAGGGGCTGCTTGAGGAGCAGACTGCTGGGTCGTCCCCTGAGGTTGGGCGTCTTGCTGAGTTCCAAACCCACCCGGTTGAGTAGAAGGGCCGTTCTGGACTTGCTTCTCATTCTGATCGTCTTGAACCTGCTGAAGATACTGCATAAAAAGCGGCATCTCAGCTTGGGTTTTGTAGTTCTGTAAACCGGCTGTTTGAGCTTGCTGATTTTGAAGGTTAGCCTGAGCAAGGAGCGCCTGAGCATTCGGGACAGTCTGATAGGCTGTCGAAAGCTGCTGGGCAATATTTGGATTATTAAGTAATGGCATATCTTATCTTAGGTCTCTAGGTTTCCTGTTACGCCTTCTTTGGCATCCCATATACTCTGGAGCCACTGACCGTAGTTCTCTCCCCACATAGACTGACCTCCGTTGTCGTTGTAGACACCTTCTAGTCCAGTCCCCGAATTAGGGTTAGCTTGATAGGCTTGAAGGTAGCTATTAAAATTTGGGGTACTGCCGTTCATGGGCACGGAATCGGCAAATTGGGTCAGTTCTTGTGATCCTTCTTTACCTACCCAGAATGGGGAACCCTTGGTAGCTGTAGGATCTCCGTTGGTAGCTGAGTAGTTCTGGCTGCCGTTTGCAGAATTAAAATCTATGGTGCCCGTCATTGCTGGATCTAGGAACCACTGAGCACTACCCTGACCCCGACTAGAACCCGCTCCGTAGGCTACACCACCCTGTCCCGTCTGGGTGTTCAGGAGAGCCGAGTTACCGGACTGAAGCTTAATGGTACTGTCTCCGGGATTGTTCTCAGAGGTAATTTCATCCTCCGTATGTGCTGGTTTGAGGGCATTCCAAAGAAGGTCCCCTACCATCGCCAAAGGAGCGGCATAAGGCGCAATGGCGCTCGCTGCTCCTAGTATACCCGAGAGGGCTCCGCCTCCCAGAGCGGCTGTGGATGCGCTAGCAGCACTGCTTAGGGCTGCATCCGAGATTCCCGATGCTACGGTATCACTTATGCCCAGATCTGCTGCCGTAAGTCCCGCATCAGCTAACCCAGATCCAGCAGCATCTGCTAAACCAACTCCAGCGGTACTGGCTGCTGAACTACCTAGACTGCTGGCTAGGTTGTATAGTTTATAGGCATCAGAAGCTGCTCCTACATCTCCTACAGGGTTATCTGGGTTCTGGACTGCCCCAGCAATACCATTGATATCCCCTAAACCCCCAAGAGCTTGACTAGCAGAACCTAATAGAGATCCCGTCCCTTGGCCGCCGCTAGAGAAGGCATTCCCTGCGGAATCGTACCCACCTGAACCGGATATTTCGGTAGATACGTTACCTACTCCGCCCGTATCCGCCCCCAGGTTAGCGGCTTGCCCGCTAGCCCCCGAAAAATTTGACCAGTCAGTTCCCCCGTCTCCTAGAATACCTCCTAGAGACTGATCTCCAGAGAAGTCAGAGGAGAGCATACCCCCAGCTCCCTGATCTATGGTCTGGTTAACTAAATCACTACCAGATCCCGGATACATCCCAGTAAGTCCATTGCTAGCTAGGCTACTATTGATATCTCCGTTAATGAGGTTGTCGTTAGCCCCATACCCACCATTAGCAGCTAACTGATTGCCTAGTGTAGTGTTTGCACTATTAGCAGTATTGCCAATCCCATTAAGCCCAAGACCGCCTGTGCCATTTAAGGCCCCTAGGATTCCTGTACCGTTCTGGGCATTTCCAAGCAAGGAGTTGATCCCTTGGGTGATACCCCCCGTGGGAGAAAGAGACTGTCCAAGGGAACCAAAGTTGGCAGCCGTACCCGAAGCGTTGTACTGTCCGATGTTCTGGTAAATATCCCCGACACTCTGACCTGTACCGTAGGTATTGGCGGACTGGTTGAGATAGGCTTGATTCTGGAGTCCGGCAGCTTGGATAGCATTCTGGGATGCTGTATTGTAAGCTGTACCTTGATTAGCCCCCGTAGTGATAGCAGAGCCCGCCGCAGAGGTTGCGGCTTGGTTACCAANNCCAGCCATAGACATTAGCTGCCCGACGTAGTTATTATAATTCTGAGAGGCCATGCCAGTGTTGTACTGGCTAAGGTTGGCTAGGGTATTAGTACTGTAAAGGTTCCCCGAAGCCGCCGCCTGTCGGTTGATAGCATTCTGTCCCTGCTGTGTGGCAAATTGGTACCCCGGATTATTGTTGAATGCGGAGTAGTTAGGTGCCTGTCCCTGAGCAGGATTGAAGATGCTATTAAGAGCATTACCCGCAGTACTAGCTTCCGTAGTACCCGGCTTAAGGTAACCCACGGCTTGGTTCAGAAGGTTGTTCTGAGCCCCAACAGCGGCGTTGTTGTACCCAGCCGAGGTAGCTTGCTGATTTTGGGTATTGGCAATCGAGCTATTACCGTATCCGGTAGCTGTACCCAGATACGCATTCTGGGCATTAATTGCATTCTGACCCTGAGCTTGGAAATTCTGGGCAGCCTGAGTACCCGCAGTAGCTCCTACAATACCAGAACCTATACCACCAAGAGTAGAGATTAGTTGTCCAAGTCCACTACCGCCATTGGAGATACTACTAAAATCTATCGGGGTATTCGATGTCTGAGCGGTAGGATAAGTTCCGGTAGAAGGAAGACCCATATTACCGTTTACTGTATTCCCAACTGCTGGATTATTAATCAAAGCCATTAGGTAGCCTGTGTCTGGGCCGTTAGTAGCCCGTTAGTAAAAGTCATGGAACCCTGTGTGCCGGTATTAGTTAATTTTGCCGTAGTGATTGTTGCCGTAAGTCCGCCAGTAAGGGATATATTAGCTCCCGTTACTGTAATTGGCGGAGTCCCGGTGAAACTAGTCGATATAGTAGCTGGAGTAGTACCGTTACCGGTTATAACAATTCCCGTTCCTTGGGTAGCGTTTCTTACATCCGCTGCCCGAAGCCAAGTCCTAAGAAGAGTAATGAACCATTTCTTAGTCCACTGATCCGGGATCTGGGTAGTAGGTAAGGAATCTATACCTTTAGGGATTGACGGCATGTCGCCCAACTCCTGTACGTCGTTGTGCTCATGGCTAATGCTTGGAAGGGTAGACTTCTAGGGTAGCATCTGTAAGCCAGAGGGCTACAGGATCGGATAGGTTGAACTGGTAGACCCTTTCTCTAGCCATACCAAGATTCCACCACTGGACTCGGGTAAGTCTCTTACCCTCAGATCCAAGAGATTTGGTAGGAAGAGTTCTCCAAGTATGACCACCATCATCACTCTTCTTTAGGGTGATTAGCGGGTCAGATCCCTGCCCGGTAAGTGGCGCGGATTCTCCAGTCCCTAGCATTAGCTCAAGTCGCCTATGCCGGATACGATTGTGCATACCGTAGATAGGTTGGTGAATCCAAGTAGCCACCATAGGAGTACCATACTCAGAATAAACGGATTGGCTAAGTTGCCCTATAAATCCGGTATTTTGGCTATCCCCAAGAAGCTGCAAGCCGTAGGCATTGACCTGACAGTACGGTCTCCAGTACCCGTAACCGTAGCTTTCCATCTCGTGCCATTCAGTCGTGGTAGCATCGTAGACCAAAGTACGGGCAGAGGTAGGGAAAGTAAAGGCAATCATCTGGTGTCCGCCTAGACTATAGGCAAGACCGTAGGCGTCCGTCATAACCATCGTCTGGAGGATAGCCTCTATGGCGTGGTTACTTACCCTCACCGGGGTAGTACCATTCAAAGCCCGAACTGTAAGATCGTTAGCAATAAAATAGAGAGTCTGGTTACACTTAGTTATAGTTTCCCCTGCTGCACACCCGATCTCTATGAAGTTGTTTGGAGCGGAAGCAAAGGGAGAGCCAGCAGTGTTGCCTGCGTCGATGTAGGCTTCAGTAGTGAGTTGCCCGAACATCCAGATAACGCGATCAAGGATGCCCATGCCGACGAACGGGTCCGTGCCGTATTCCCGTGGAAACTGACCGAAGTTATTAAATGTGATGGGGCCGGTTCCTGACGTGATTTGTCCATCGTCGTTATAGAAGCCTCGTCCGTCTTGTTGAAGGAAGACGATATATGAGTCGATAAATCCGACATTTAGGGCACCATAGGTGGTAAAGGTAGAAGAGCTAATCGGCAGCAAACTGCCGCCAACAGTCCATGTGTAACCTAATTTGTAGGCAGGTAGAATGATTACTAAACAGTAACCGTTGCCCGTCATGTGAACTCTACCAGAACCAAAGATACCACTACCAAGTTGGGTGGCATTTCCCTGAGAGTCTACAGAGTATAGATCCGAGGCACTGACTACGTAAAGAACTCCCGCCATCATACACATACCACGTACAGGACCGGGAACGCTTTTAGGCGGAATCGCAAATACAAAATTCAAATCAGGTAGAGTGCACCAAGTCTCTATACCAGGAGCCCGGCGAAGGATTACGGGAGGGTCCTTGGCTTTGGAGTCAATGGAGCTATCCTGCGGAGCCTGTTCAATAAAACAGTTAACCAGACGCCTTACGGAAGCTCGGGGCTCCGGTAGTTGGTAGGTTCCTGTTGGGAGAGGTAGACTAGTAGTGGCCACTTCGCTTAAGCTCCGTTTGCCAACTTAAACTCTGCCGGGGCCAAACAGACCGCCTTGGGCAAAAGGAAGGCCAGTCAAGTCAGAATCGAAGTACTCGATCGAACGCTTGGACTGAGTCCGCATCGCCGAGTCAATCTCTTCTGCAAGATCTGGCCTTTCAGTAGACAGGTCAATCCCGAACCTTCGGGCTAACTCTGCCACAAACAATAGCTTAAGATTTCGAATATCTGCGTCTCTAACCGGGGCGGTTGCCTGTAGACTGGTCTGTGGGAACCAGCCAAAGCGAACTCCATCCTCTTCCATGTTAGCTACAAATTCATTAAGGACCGTGAGACCCAGTTGGGCTTGTTCTGCAGTCGGGACTTCATTCTCATCTATGATAGTGAGAACCAGATAACCGTTGGTTATAATGTCCAAATTTGAACACGACATTCTTACTTAAGCCCCCGGCAAGGTGAGGTGCTACATGGTTTATCCATGTAGACCGAAAAGGTGCCCTTTACTCTGAAAGGACGAAAGTCACGCAGTTATAAGTACCGGAGCGTTACCGGTACAGCAGACTAGGGAGGACTAGGCCGCTGGTTATAATTAGCTATAAGCTTTGCTTGTAGTAATTAGAGCGTCCGGAACCAAGTCCGCGCATTCGTACCCGCAGTGCCGATAGCACCGTTGAGAGAGTAGCGGTAGGTAACCGGAGTATTGGCTACGAGAGCCGTAACAGCGTTGTTGATCGTATCACCCGTACCCGCAGTCAGCGTAATCGCCGTCTGGGTCTGGGTAGAAGTGATCGTCAAACGCTGGCCATCAATCGGGTTAGTCGGGAACGTAACCGTACCAGTAGCTAGAGTACCGGCAGGGTTAAGAACCAGATCCGAACTGACCGGCGAGATTGAAAATCCCGTCAACGGGACGTACAACTCAAACGGAGCCGCATCAGGAGTCGGGCCACCAAGCCCCACCTGATAGGCGTTATTGCCGAGGTTAGTTGCAACGAGAAGTGTCATATAAAGTTACTCCTTGTATTACGACACAACCGAAATCGTGCGGCAGCTGATCTCGATCAGTGCGGGAATGTACCCGTAGAGAACGTCGATCCTGCAGGGCAAGAAGTCGTTGTTAATGTCAAAGCGCCGAACAATACGCAAGGAGATACCTTCGAACTCTTCACGCTCCGCGAACTCTTCCTTGTTGATCGAACCCGGAAGGATCAGATCTGCCGAAGCGAAGATGTACGCATCACGATGGAAGGCGATGTTCTGAGCAACCACCGAAGCGCTAGGTGCCGCAATGGTAATAGCCGCAGAGGTCGCCGGAAGAGCCGACACGTTCTGGTAAGCACCACCGGAGATTATTGCCGGAGAAACCACCAGATTCGCGATAGCACCCGAGGAATCGGATACCGTCGTAGTGACTACGAACTGCTTGAGGTAGCCAAGGTTAGCCTTGGTTTCGTCATGCACCGCATAGACACCAGCAATGGTCAGTACGTCACCAGCATTCAGCGTGGTAGCGCCGGATGCCCAACCAACAGTCGAGAGAGTGCTGGTAGCGATGTACTGGTTACCCGAACCGTTGTTACCCTGCGGGCTACCGGTCGTCAGCATGGTCGGCGTAGAGCCGGCATACGTGCCGAAGGTATACGGAACCACGAGTGAATTCGAATATACATCGAACCCGAGTACGTTGTCCAGTTCGCCCTCAAGGAACTGCTCTTCCAGAGCCTTACCGGCATGGAAGAGACCCTTGGTGTCGGTCATAAAGTCACGGACACCCTGAGTACCCAAAGTCAAGGTACGCAGATCGTCACGCGGAGTCAGCTGGTCATCCAGGATGCGGTTAGCCGCAGCCAAGGTGTTAAAGCCGACAGTGGTGCTCGAAGTACCCACAAGGTTGTAGGTGCTCTTGACCATATTCAAGGCGTCAGCCTCGATGTTGGCCCCGAGACGGGCGATAGCCGGCTTGAGGATTCTCTCAGAGAAGTCATCAACCTGCATCGTCAGTTCGAGCGAGGAGAAGTTAGAGTCCACACCCTTCTGGGTCGCAACCGGCAGCTGAACGAAACGCTCAACTGTATTCTGCGCCGAGATGGGAGCCCCAGTACGGATGACGTACTTGTTCGGCAGACGGACATCCAGAGTGGTACCCACTTTGGCTCCGGCTACGACAAACCGATCGTCGTCACTTATGTTACACCGGGTTCGTTATTCCCAGTTCTTATAGTTTCCTATAAGGTCAGACTATATCATCATCCAAGAAGAAAGATCTTGGGGTATTGCGCTTCCGGGCACTTGCCCGTACTCCCCGAAGGGATAGTCGTTAGACGTTTTTTAGTTTATGCTCACAAGTTCCACCGTTCATCAATTTACTGTGTTGACAATTCATGCACAATACTTGTACTACAGGAGGAAAGTTGTTTCTAAGCAGCCAATTATAGGTATGATAACCTGCGGCTGTTCTGGTTCCTAATACCTCTTTTCTAAATTTCCCGCCATCATTGTTAATATGATCTAGGGTTAAAAAAGAGTTTCCAGTCTCTCCGCAACAGTTACATACATAACCGCCGTATGCAGTGAATACTTCATCTCGTATTCTTCGGCGTCTAGCCTTAAGAGCAACTCGATCTAGTATAAGAACTCGTTCTCTATCTGGTCCAAACTTTCTTGCCTTACTCTTGGCACGAGTACAAACCTTGCAGTAGCAACTGATCCATCCGTTACTTCGGAAGTAGAAATCAGCTCTAGGTTTTGTTTCGTTACAAGAACTACAATACTTATCTAAAACTTCGTTCGGGGTTGTCATGAATTTCCTTGGTTAAAAGTTTTGTTGTTTACTTTAGACCAATAAAACTTGTAGAAGTTCCCCGAGTTCACAATATTTTCTAAAAAACTGTTACCAGTCTTTGTCAGCTAGACTTTAGGTTAACTGACGGTTTACGCGGCCAATGAAGTTACTCTTCTGGTGGAGAATACGAAGACTCTCCCGAGTAATCCACTGCTGGATTATGTTGAGCACAGGTCGTTGTCCTGTACCTCGCCTCTTTGGCGACTCATGCTTTCACATGAGATCAGACTATATCATACTCTTTGTTAAGAGTTAGTGCGCTTCCGGGCACTTGCCCGTACTCCCCGAAGGGATAGTCGTTAGACCTTATCGTTTGTGAGGACAAGTACCCTTGTTTCTATGTTTGCCTGTATTGCAGTTCATACAAAGAATCTGATACTTTTCTGGGTTTTCTTTCATATTAGATATGATCTTTTTAAGCCTATCTAATGTCCCCGTACTATAATTGCCCTTTGAGTTCCTTTGCCTTTCTTTCCAGCCATCTTCATTTACATGATCTATGGTTAGGAATAAAGGTTCAGTTTCTCCACAACATGCACATTTGGAACCGTAGTAATCAAAGATTTGTTGTCTTAGTATTGGGTTCCAGTGATCGCGGTATTGTCTCTGGGCTATTGCCCCGAGAGTTGGATTATTTTTTCTCCATTCTTTCTGGTAACAATGTTGCTTGTTTCCAGGTCTTCCGCAATCTCTGCACTTTTCTCGATCTTGGTTCGGGATTGTCATGTCTTTCCTCTGAAAGAGTTAGAAGTTCCCCGAATTCACACTATTTTATACGCCCCAGTGATTAAGGCGTGATAATTTGATTCACAGCCATTCAAAAGTTCCTTTTGTTCGCGATTCTAAATGAATCGCTTTTATTAGTTTCCTAGCGCCTCAATTGACGCTTAGATCTAGTTTCCTTAGCCCTAATCCTCATCCAAGTGTTGACGTCCACAGATGCCATGTCGATATCTGCAACGCCGCCAGCCGGAACTGGAGCAAGGGGGTCAGGTGCCTGCGAGACCGGATTAACGACCTCGGCTTGAGTGACGGGCTGTGCCGGGGCGACTTCGACCTTTTTAGGTTGAGTCTGCGCAGCAACAGTTTGGACTGCAGGCTTGCTTAACTGGTTCTCCAGTCTACCAATCGCCAACGCCTGTTGGCTCGGAGGAAGACGGGCGATCCTTACTGCTTCATCAGGGTTCTTAGCTAGGTGATACCACATAGCCGGACCTTCTTCTGAGGCGATGACCATAGCAGCAGCTACCTTATCCAAGTTTGGAAGCTTGGGATTTGACATGACCAGATCAAAGTCGGACTTGTCCTTTTTAAAGGTCTCTACCCGGCTATTGAAATCTTCAATCAAATTGGTCTGTTGCTGTCTCTGGCGATCATCCTGAAGAGCCCGCTGTGTCTGGACCTGTACCTGAGCATTGGTCCACTGACCCATAGCCTGAGCCCACTTTGCCTGATCGTATCCGAACTGTTCTAAGGTCGGAGGTACTTCAGGTACCTTGGGTGCAGCTGGAGCCGGCGGAGCACTGGGAACCATTTCCATAGCCTTCTGTTTCCAGAAGTCTGCGTACTCTTTAGCAGCATTTCGCTGAGCAATTAAATCCTGTATCCGTTCCTCTGCTCGGTTCCTTCTCTCCGTCTGTTCCGGGGAGGTCTCCGATTCGCCTGAAGGCGGCGTCTGGGTTACGGCGGTCGATTCCGTAACGGGGGTTTCTACGACCGGGGCGTCACTCGGCTGGGAAACTACAACCGGAGCTTGTGGGGCTTCGGCGGGGGTAACATTCGCTGTTACTGGCGGGGCTAGCTGCGGAGCAGCGGATGAATCACTCATCATTGGGCTTCTGTGGATAACGTACCACGGGACGTGTTATTAATCTGAAATCTGGCCCGTGCAGCAACTAGCGAAGCTAGAGCAGGGCGATTGCGGCGGGCTACCTGCGGATGGGAATAGATCGGGACATACCGGGCATAGGCATACCCTGCGGTGCCCCGTGAGCCTGTACCAAGCCCTTCATGATAGCCTCTAGGGCATCGGCTCGGACGGCTTCTTTACCGGTCTTTATACCACCAGCAGCCCTGATGGCATCCCGGTTAGCCTTGTCTTTCCAAGCTCTTTCCCACTTCTTCTTCATCTCTGGATGGCTGTCATAGGGATTAACTCCCTTATTAGCGTAAGCATTGTGCATAGCCCGAATAATCATGGCGTGCTTAGGATCAGTATTAGTAGGAACTGAGCCCGCTTCATCATCCATAGTCGGAGGACTAGTACCTAGAACGCTATTGTAAGGATCTGCCCCGTTATAACCCGGACCAGCCGGTTGTCCTGCTTCTATTTGATCTGATCTTGGATTTGGCCCTACAGTACTCTGCATAGCTTGTGGGGTTGCTCTGGGCATACCCATCATCGAGTTATACGGATCGTATCCCTGCGGAGGCGGCTTAACCATAGTTATTTCTTCTCTGTTTTAGGTTTAGCGGCACCAGCTGCGGATGCAGCGGAGGTTTCTTTCATCTGCCGCAGTTTACTTTGGTGCATTTCCTCGGCATGTCTCTGCTTCAGAAGATGCTGCTGGTGAGCATGAATAAGACTCAATTCTTGGTCTTGCTGAGTATGGGCCGCTGACTGCTGCTGACCCAGTTGCTGACTAGCGAGATCCAAGGCTGAAGATTGGGCGACCTGCTGAATCTGCTGCTGATGCTGCTGGGCTCCCTGCGCAAGGTCTTGCTGGTGAGCCTGAGCCTGCTGCTGGAGATCCTGCTGAGACTGAGCCTGAGAGTTCTGCAGGTCAGCATTAGCTTGGTTGTAATCCACTCCAGCCTTACGAGCATCCAGCATTGAGGAGATGCGGGTATGGACTAGGTTATCCAGCAGCTTCTGGTGCTCCAGAGGGGCTGCTTGAGCCTGACTCTGGGCGATTACACCTTTAGCTGACTCATGCTGTACCTTGGACTGGAGCAACTGCAACTGAGCCTGCGCCATAGGATCTGGCTGAGGCGGAGGCGGTAGATTCTTCTGCTCCTCTGGGGTAGGTTTGATGATACCCTGTTGGATTAGAGGAATCCGTAGACGACGTACCAGCTCATCACTATCCGGGGAGTCCACATTCTTGACGATCAAGTCAGGGGCAACCTGAGCAATCTGAGGCATGATATTGGCGGCTTCCAGAAGGGTAGCAAGCATCTCCTGCTTGGCTGTCTGGTAGCTCGGTCCGATAGTCACAGTACAGTCGTAGGAACCATCCTTGAGGGAGTTGACGATACTCTTACCCGGCTCTTGGTGGTTAACCTTCTCGTATTTCTCTACACCATCCGACCCGATGATCCGAACTATGCGTTGGGTGTCATAGATGGTCGGTATCATGTCTATGATACACTCAGCCGAGACCTTTAGGGCCTTACCGAAATTATCAATGAATTCGTAACTACCTAAATCCGACCGTCTCTGGCGAGCCACAAGGGCCTTGCCGGAGGTTCGGTCCGACTCCTCATCGTTACCTAGAGAAGCATCAAAGTACCCTGTAGCGGCCTGTATGTCGGCTAGATCGGCTTGTGCAAGGGCGATCATGGCTTCCGGTACATCCGGCGGAGGCTCACGAGTGGGCCGTTCCCCTGGTACGTCTGGGTCCGGGTCATAGAGCAAGTACGGTCGGGCATTCGTGTTAGCCGTACTCCACATATCCTCATACCCTTTAACCATCTTAGGGGTAGCGATATAAGGAGCCCGAGGGGTAAGAGCCGCAAGTTCAACCATCGTAGAACGGTGATAGTTATACGTCCGCTGAGGGTCCTTGGTGTGCCGAATCAAGGACTGGACCTTCTGTTTCCCCTCAATATTTACGCATCGGCCGGGGATACGGATTACCGGAATCTTTTTCCAGTTATACCGGATTGGTCCGGCTAGGACATTCATACCATCCACTAGGTACCACTCAACAGCCCAGGTCTTAACCTGACGTGTCCTGTGTACTTTAGGGTAATCTACCCCCGGAGTAGCCGTCTTCTCTAGGTGTTCCTGTACAGCCCTAGCTTCCTCATCGTAGCGGATGGTACGACCATTGGTAAGTTCCGCAATGGTTTTGTAGACAGGAACCTTCTTGAAATACTCGGCAATCCTGATTTCATTCTCCGTAGCCCATCCCCTGCTATCCCGAGAGAAAGCTATTGACTGCGGATCGAATCCTGGGTACAGGGCTCGGTATTTCTCAGTCGAGATCCTCTCAGCAACGATACACCACATCGAATCGGAACGGATGGGGCAAGTCGCTTCCGGGTCCCAAAGCACGGTGAGCGGGTTTGGGATATCTTTGATCCTGAGGACCTGAGAAAAGGACATGTCATCTTCGTATTCAGGTACTATTCTCCAAGCCCCGTAGCCACCCGCAACGGCGTTCTTAAATTGAGCGTCGTAAATCGACTCAGCACCCGAGCATTGCTCGATGTCTCGAATGAGCCCGTTATATATGGAGGCTGTTTCAACAGACGCATCCTTATTAGCCGCTCTAACTCTGATCTGAGGCCGCGTTTGACGCTGGTCTCCGAGAACCAAGTTAACAGCTCCGATGACTCGATTAAATGTGTAGCTAGGCCGCCCGCGTCTTTGGAGTAGAATAGACGAATCCCACTGTCCGTCGGCTTCGATTGTATCCTGATAAACAAACCTCAAATCCTCACTGAATAACCGGCGATTCTCTGCTTCGGCACCGGCACCGCGTTCGTACTGTTTCTTAACCTCAGCCACAAGAGACTGCTGCTCCTGAGGAGTGAGGGGCTTGATGGTAGACTTCTTATCCCCATCCTGAATAGGCGGATTAGAGACTTCAGAAGCCCCCAAGCCCGTCTTGTTCCGATTGTCCCCAACAAGGTTCTTGCGAGGACGTTTGTTTAGCGTATTAGCCACGGATTAGCCTACCCAGAACGGTGGTGCCGTATAATCGTACCAGTTTTTTCCATTCGGGTTCTTTGTCGGTTCTATTTCTGCTCGGTCTAGGCCACTCATGACCATGTATCGCAGGCAGTCCATTAAATGATCGTTAGCTTTCACAACATCACCTTTCTTGTCCCTCCGGTAAAGGCGGTATTCGGCTAGGAAATTCTGACAGGTATTGAATACTTTGATCTGACCTTGGCTCAGCATCTCCCATACCTTGAGGAGGCCGGCTTCTACCGTGTTAACGGCGGGTCTAACGTCTAGTCCGAGGTCTCGGTAGACTCCGAGTAAAGCGATGCCATCTTTTTGAGACCTGCCCCTAGAAGCTGGGTCAATAACGCCATTAATCCAAGAACCCCTAGCCCTAATAGCAGCAGCAACAACAGCGGGCTCAGACTTAGCCTTATAAACTTCATCGTAAATGTAGACCGTACCTGTGTCACGGTCTATGGCTCCAAATAAAGCGGCGTTAATTTTCCATCCCACATCCAATGCGAAGCATCGAGGCCAGTGTCGTTCAAGAGGAATCCCATTGATAACAAAATCATTCTCGGGGACTGTGTAAATAGAACCCGTACCTAGAGTCGGGATACCCTTCGTACGGCTCTCTCGAAGCCAAGGAGGAATACCCGCCAGAAGAGAGGCTTGCTGATCTTTGTCAAGGTGAGCAGCATCAGCCCAAGAGATAAAAGTGACATACTTCATTACTGTAGGGTAATTTCAGGAGCCGGCTGAAGGTCTGGAAGATAGGACAACATCAGATCAGTCAGACCCAAGAGCGGTGTGCAAGTAATTAGGAGAATGCCGTGGGTAGTCATGGTACGCAGGAGGCATTCCGTAACTATCTCTTGATCTGGCTCCTCGTCCAACCAGATGACGTGGCAACTCACTCCTTGAAAAGCCTCTCGACCCTGGTCGAAAGACTTGAGCTGAATAGTGGAAACCCCCCCGGTAACGTGCTGAACAAAGATCGTCTCAATTGCATCTGCGAGTCCTAACTTCGTGGTCGTCTTTAGGATCGTGTTCTCTGGGAGCATCCCAGTTCCCAGTGCAGCTGAGTCGCCCGGTGGACCCAACAGCTCGGTTTGGATGATGTCCCTAGTGGTCTTGGAAGTGTCACCGGCAACCCAGATTTTGGTTGGTTGATGGAAGACTTTACCTTCCCACCATTTGGGGTATCGTCCGGTTGCGTGGGCCGTGACTTCATAGCTGGATGTAACTGTTTTTCCTACTCGGTTACCCCCAAGGAGCATCCTTTCGTTGAACTCCTTACCGGCATTCATGAAAGCTACGTGCTTTGCGTACTTATCCCGACTGTAAGGGCCGGTATCCGGGAACATATAGTCAAACTTGCTTCGCGTTCGCCGTCTCTCCAACTCTTCCAAGGAGGCCAGCAGGGTTTCCTTGTCCTTGCGGCTCATGTTCGATAAGTTCGGTAAATTCTCCATCGAGTACCTTATAGCGGTTAACTAGATCTAAGATGCGTGCGGTCAAAGTATCGTCGGATAGCTTGACAAGGTGATTTACATTCTGGTCTATCTGAATCTTGTCCTTGTATTCAGGTAGCTTAGCCTTGAGAGTAGTGTTCAGAAGCTGGTAGTTACCTGCAAGAGCTAGTTGGATGGCTTTTTCCTCCAAGGCTTGAGCCGCTTTAGGCTCGGCTACCTTGACCATCTCTGCGAACTCGGCAGATTTCTCTAGCTCCTCAAAATAGTTAGAAGCAGAAGCACCGACAGCATCCCGAGCAGTAGCAATGTTCCCTGTATCGATGTAAGCGCGGATAAAATCACGGTAGTCGTCTTTAGTCCACTGTTTTTGTACAGGGCGGTAAACATTTTCATCGTTTTCCTTGGCTACCCGCAGCCTTTTCTCCAGAGTATTCATCTGAGAGGCAAAAGTGGCGCTTTTGGCTAGCTGTACGTTAAGTTCTGGAACGGTTAAATCGACTTTTTTGGCTGCTTTCTCCAAATCTCCCGATAAAGCGTATTCTTCTAGAATTATCTGCCGACTTCTTTCGGAAATCAGGTGCTTTGTACGTTGTTTCAGGGCCTCATTCTTGATCTGGGCGTGGTAAGCTTTAGCTTCCGGGGCTCTTTTGAGGTTTATGAGGTAAGTACAGGCAGCACAGGCCCGGTAGGAAGTCAATCTCTTGGAGTTATGCCCTTTTAGACAGGGTTTTCCACTCCAATAATACTTCATCCCCCTAGCTTTAGCCTCTTTAGCCTCCATAATAGGCATTCCAAGGCCGCTATTAATCAGTTGGTCTAGGCTTTCTTCACCCTGGATCATTCTTAACTTCTATTACTTCGTCTTTTCTAATCAAAACAAGAATCTTGTTGGTCAGATTGATCTCGTGGCGGATCAAAGCAAGCCTATTTTCCAAGGTAGAGAGCTGTTTCTCGTAAAACTTAAGCTCCTCTTCCTTCCTTTTACGGGAATTCAGGATATCCCTGATAAGAATTATGTTACCCAAGCGATTTCCTATCGCGAGAGCGTCTAGGAGACGCGGTCTATGTCGGGACTAGCGTGTCCTTGGAGACCTTCAGGGTCGGTAGAATCTGAGAATCCAATCACGGAATCTTGTCTGGTAAAGATATACTTCTCTCCGTCAATGACTCGCTCTTCCCAGCCAGCGTCGCTATACTCGACGATATCTCCCGGAGTGATATCCACGGGCTTTCGGTATCCGGTTTCATTTCCGGCTCGGGTTCTGAACTTCTTTCCGTTAATAGGATCTTCAACTTCAATGAACTTCTTGAGCCTTCGGCCCGGTCCGACAGCAATGACGGTTCCCCGGTGGGTTTTCTGTCCGTGGACATAGAGCGTCTTATGGGCGTAGTCGTGTCGCTTTAGTACAATCCAATCATGTAATGGCTTAATCACTATGCTAACGTCGGTGACGTTCCTCCTCCAATAGTCTGAATAGCAATCAATTCGTAAACATGGACCGACTGAGTAGTCGAACCATCAGCAAAAACTGCAGTAACCGTAACCTGATTAATCTGGCTAGACTGACCTGTATCAGAGGTTATGTAGTTAATACTAGCCGGAATATTGATAGAAATCTGGGAAGCCAGAACTCCTGTATACGGAGTACTGTCTAGAACTAGATCATCCGTAGTCAAATCATCAATCCTGTAGTTAACCGATACAGGCACCGCAAGGTTTTTATTCCTGTCCAAGAACGTCAGATTCAACCATACATCACTGCCGATGTAGACTGAGAACTCTACGTAGGGTTTTACTGGGGACCCTGCGATACCCCTGTATCCTCTTTGCACGGCTAGTTAAAGTATCCTGCTGTAGTGTTGCTGGTAAAATAACCTTGAGTCGGGCCGGCTCCCGTAAACGGAGTAACTGGAGGTCTTGTAATTGACAGTCCGGGTGAAAGGGGAATAAACCAAGAAGGCTTCCATTTCGTCTCTGTAAACTCTGGGAGGTAAATCCCTGTAGACATTCTAGCCCTGAATGTCATATCCCCTGTTGGAAGAGGAATACTAGTATAAGCTACAAGAAGATTTGAGGTATAGCCTTGTTTCTGTATGAAAGGATCAACATCTGCAAAATAAGGCTTACGTCTAAAACCTGACCCGATAACATCTTTAGCCGGGCTATAGGGAATATAGCTAGTATCTATCGAATTAAGGTTAATTAGGAAGGGTTTTGCAAACGGAAGTTCTGGTTCAGGCCACCCTAGGAAATTATCCATGCCCATAACGATATCAGCTCTAACAGCCGATATTACATTGAGCAAAACACCGGTAGGAGATCTGGTTAAGAACCTCGTACCATTGTCGATAAGATCCGGTCTACCTTTACTCTTAATATCCGCAGTAGGTGCAGAAGCAGCGATACCTGCCAGTACGACAAGTATCGCCGATTCCGCTTTTCCTCTCTGTGTGACACACCGCACATTCTCCAGTTGATCTGGTCTAAGGCTTCTAGGTACGGTTGTATCACTCATCTACTAGAACTCAGAATTCTATTAGAATTCCTCGATAGTGATTGTGCCCGAAATGGTCGGAGTACCTGGGGCGGTAAGGAAATTCAAAGCCCATATCTGGGTTGCCGGAATTTCCCATACCATGATATCTTTACCCAGAACGATATCAAACGGAGTAGCGCCGTTCCACTGCCAAGTATGAAGAACCTGACTAATGGCACCCGGAGTCGTATAACCCGAGATAGCGGCTGTCGCAGCCGAGACAGTGTTTTTACGAATTACTGCCTTGGGTGTAATTGCAGTAGTAGAGCCAGCCGAACCTGTAGCCGAGGCAATAACTGCCTGAACCTGCAGAATAGCCTGAGTAGAACCAGTCTGGTTTGACTGAAGCTCGATACGATGAATTGCGAACGGATTTACCGAACCAGCAGTGAGCTGGAAAATGGTAGAGGCCGTGTTAGTGAAAGCAGTCGGTGCGAGATCGACTGTATATGCTAAGCCTTGTGCCATGATTGACCCTTAGTTAAGTTGGAGGAGAGGAAATTAGTATTGAACGATGGTTTCAGTTACAAAAGTCTGTTTAGCGCCCGGAGGAACTGGAGAAATGATATTACCTATAAAAGCTACTACCCCAACTCCTAGATGTGTATAGTTAGGTGTAGATGTTCCGGTAGTAGCATAAGAGCCAGTACTGGACACTGCTTGTCTAAACATAACCCCTGAATCGGCATCTGTAATATTCTGGCTTTGGTAAGCTATGGACCAGCCGCCGGTAGCAGCGAAGGTAATTTGAGTATCTGCCATTGCAAACCCATACAGAATATCCGTAGGATTTGTAGTAGTAGTTGTTCCGCTATTGAAAGAACCGGAAGCGGATAGAATTGCGGAATTAGGTGTCCCGTCTACTACTGGGATAGGACCATAAGGACCCGAAGTTTGGGCTAGTCCGGATTCTTCGGCTATAGTCATGTTTATGACACACGCCAAAGACATAGTTACCGTTACACTGGTGACTCCAGAACCCCTACCTATGGAAGCAAAGATACCACCATCGTAATGATTGCCATCCCCTGTATCCACAATAACCCCGTAAGCTTGGCCTAGGTTATCTTGTATGCTTGATATAAGCGCCCCACCTACAGTTTTCCACTGTAGGCCAAGGATAACATTGTTAGCGCCAGTTGGGTTAACAAAGGGCGTGGTAAGGGAATTAGTTATCCCTGCTCCGTTATTGTTGCCGGTTACTTGTACTAAAGCCATATTTTAATACTGCAGATTTTTAGCAGCCGAGGCTTGCCAACATCTAGCCGAATACACAGTCATGTGTTGGGTGTTTCCTCCGCCCACAATAGGCATCATATGCCGGAAGTCCATAATGGACATACACACATCCCCGTAGGTAGGAGGAACCCCCGGATTTCCGGGCATACCCTGATTGGGTATAGTAGGAGCCCCCGCTTGGGTTGGTGTCGGGTAATGTACAATATCAGTCGGGTCGTGGTAATTCCAGTAGGAAGGTCTTCCCTTGTTATCTGTTGGATTAGCTGGAGCCGTTGCGATACCGCCGGCTACTTGTACGTTATCAAAGAAGATAGCCGTGTAGCCCTGAGTTGTGGTAGTTTGACCTGTACCCGTAGCCGGAACCCAGAGGAATCCCCAAGTGTGTTTTTGGGTAAAATCAGTAGTCGGAGGAACAGGTACTGATCCCGAAGAACCATTAAACTGCTGAGGCCAGAAGTTACTCTGCCCCCAATTAAGGGCGTTTTGCCCTTTATGATCTACCCAGTTACTTCCATTAGCATTAAAGCCAACTTTAGTACCCGGTTGTGCGGCGTTGTCATACTCCATCAAATCCCATTCGATGTAGTCATCATACCCGCCGCTTCCATCCTGATTTTGGATTTGAGGATTAGAGGGCCAAAAACTACCATTATAGGCTGATCCTTGGCTGGTGTGTTCAATATCTAGGAACCACAAAGCTGCAGGTCCCGTAGATCCTTGAGTTGGATTAGTCAAAGAAGCAACAAACTCAAAGTACATACCGCCGCCGGGAGCCCAACCAGTCCATCCTTGAGCGCTATTAGTCTTAGTACAAGTTACAAGCGTAGCGCCCGAATTGGCGTTGTTCTGGAGTGTGATAGAGCCATCAGCATTCTGGGTATAATTGCCTCCCGGAGTAGTTCCACCGTAGAACGTCCATGGATACCAGTTACCGGGAGTAGAGGAGATTTGAGTACTGTTAAAGGTAAGAAGATCGTAACCCGCAGCAAGTGCCTGAACTGGAGGTTCGAGTAGATAGTCTGCTTTAGTGGTTATCCACGTATCATTTAGGTAGGCTGTAGCTCCGCTATTGTTGGCTAGTGTCCAACTCTGGCAAAATTGCACAATGCCCACAACATTAGGAGTATTGGTTTTAATGTCTTGCAGAGTGTTGTAGTAACTATAACCATCTGAATTTTGGAAATTACCGTTCCCAGTCTCAGAGATCATTACTGGGCAACCAGTCGCCACTAGAGCCGCGTAGCATCCACTATTCTTAGCGTTAGTACCTACATTATCCGTATAGCTATCAAAGCTGACAACATCGACTTGGCCTGCAACAAAAGCTCCGGTGTAGTTACCAGTGCCGTCATTGACATTAAAGTTCCACAGACAATTACTACCAACACCTTTAGAGATAAGGTAATTTCGGGTTAGAGTCCAAAGCTGCGCCTGTTGCGAAGTAGTGGCATTTCTATTATCGTACCACCAACTGCCGTTAAGATTTATTTCAACGAAAGGACGGAAAATATACTGTCCGTTTATCTGATTAAGCAGAGTAGCAATTGCGTTTAAATTGGTAGTCCAGTTATTATAGAACGTGCTTCCAATTGTCAGCAAACTTGGGAACGGGTTTGTTAGATTTGAGGCATCGGCTCCGCCACCGAATACGTTAGTAGCCGGATTGCCGGGCCACATAGAAACAAAAGGGATACAGCCGGTTGCTATGATAGAGTTTGCTAGGGATACAAACGATCCTTGGGACTGCTGGGTATTACCGCCATTAGGAGGACCCTGAACCGCGATTCCTATTAGCGGAACACCTTGGCCGTTAATATTGGCATTAGCCGCATTGGTACTTCCTGCACTAAAACTAGCCCACGGGGTTGTAGCCGAGGCGTCGTAATAGTCCGTATGCTGACCTGCTAGAATGCGGTTGTTGTTACCGACATTAAGATTCTGTAGGGTAGCAAGGAGTCCAGTAGAAGCCGCACCACCTCCGCCCTGTCCGGATTGATTTGGGGTATTCTCTGTGACAGTAGCGGAAACAGGCCCAATACCAGATGAGTTAGCAGCCGCTACATCGTAAGTATAGGTCTGTCCAAAATTAAGAGCTGAGAGAGTGAAATTGGTTCCGGTAACACCAGACACTACCGGGGCGGTAATTCCTACCTGATAGATATTGTAGTTCGTGGCATTAGGAGTCGGGTTCCAGTTAAGGGTAATGGAATTCTGGCTAACAGAACCCGTGAGTCCGGTAACTTGTCCCGGAGGGGCTACGAGAGTGGTAGCAGAGGCCGTGGAACTTAGAGCACCTTCACCCTGAGCATTCGTGCCGGAAACTTGGAAGGAGTAAGTAGTACTGCCAGTCAAGCCTGATACGTTATAGGAGGCAGAGGCAATACCAGAAACAACCTTAACACCATTCTGATAGATGTTGTAACTTGTAGCTGTCGGATTTGCAGACCAAGCCAGATTAATTTGAGTGTAGCTTACAGTGGTAGCAGTTAACCCGGTAACCTGAGAAGGTACTGAAGAACCTGATACTGTGGTAGCTGTAACAGGAGCGCTTTTGGGACCTTCCCCGGATTGAAGGACAGCCGAAACGGCTACCTGATAAGAAGTAAGAGGATTTAGACTGGATAAAGTCAGCGTAGTTACAAAGCTGTTAAAAGAAGTAGTCAAACCCCCAGTAACATAAACGATATACTCAACGGCTCCTGGAACAGGATTCCATGCAAAGCTTGCTGTAAAGGCAGTTACACCTGTTACAGTCAATCCGGTCACTGCCGGAATAACAGCTTGTAAGACGTTCTGAGTACGTATGTAGTAGACTTTAGACAAACTTATTGCCTTACCCCGAGGCCGTAACTAGAAGCCTGTCCAAGAGCTTTCTTGGCACGCTTGAGGGTCTCTTTGTGTTTAGCCGTAGAAATTTCTCCTGCTACCCATTTACGCATAGAGTGCCTAACTTCATCGTGAACCGCATTCTCGTGCATCTCTTTCTTACTCGGAGGTTTCCACATACTTACTCCGCCAAGTGCCATAGAGCCGCCTTCTGGTTTAGCCGGATCTTTGTCTTTAGGCTTCATTGGGGAATCTTTCTTTTCCATCTTTGCTTGGCTGGTAGCAAGGCCCTTTGCTAGCATGGGAATTCTAATTTCGAGTTTAGGCATAGTTAGTAAATACGCGTAAAGCTAAGCGTTTCCTTCTAAGAAAAGCGTGTTAGGGCTGTTGGGTTGGGTTAAGTTTCTTGTCTACGATGTTGGACGCACCGTGGCCGGTAAGAATAATACCTACAAGCCAACAAAAGGAAGTTGCATCTAACTTATTAAGGAAAAGTGCAACGCATCCTGTAACTGAGAACAGAAATGCTAAGAGAAATTTTCTGGAAGTACCTCTGCCGTTCAAGATATGCTACGCTCTCTCATCCGTAGTGACTCAATTCGGCTTCATCAGAGCACTGACGCACTCAAAAATGATGTAGTCCGTAGCGGTATTAATCTGTGGTCGCAGACTGATCGTTGTCGATGCGGTCGTGTCGACTGCCGCCGTAGTGATCGCACCGGTGTTAGGACTGTAATCGCCGTTTGTGTTATTCGAGAATGCCGCTGCTACCTGTGAATTGGTGACACCCCTATTGCTGACGCTGCCAGCGAACGCCGCGCTGACAAAGCTAGACGAATTGCCGAGCGTCAGCCCGGTGGTCTGAGTAGACCCAAAATACAACGCGACATACTTGCCGCTGGCGTTGCCGGGGAAAGAGACAATGCCAGTAAGCTCTATGGAGCCGTTCGCCCCCATCGAATTTCCCGGGACAGTAAAATACGGCCCCACAATAGCTGTGCTAGTAGTCTGCGTGTATGCGCCCGGTCCAGTTGTCGCAAAAGCCGTGGTCGTACCAACAGTCGGCTGGCCTCCGGCGTAGGTGCTGTTATAGATCGTGCCTGCCGTAGTGCTCGACATGACCGTCCAGTACCACCCAGCGAGGCTACCACTGGATATCGCGCCGGCCGGGAAGTAGAAGTAAGCCCCGCCGCTGATCGTCCTAGGCAAAGCTGTTATCGCGCTGAGCGCGCCGTTATTCCCAATGGTGCCACTCGAAGGATAGACGAACGGGATACCAGTCTGCCCGAGAAGATATGGCGACTTCAGTCCGTTCGGGCTACTCACCGATGCGGCAGTGACGTTGCCACTGCAATCGACGGTAAAGCCGGTGAAGTTAATTTCCTTCCCGCCGCTGCAACTATAGCTGCCAAAGTCCAGAAAACTTCCGACCGTAGCGGTGCCTGTAGTCTTGAATAGTGTGCCGCCGGAACTGATCGGCGCATTGCCTCCGAAGTTGGAAATCTCATAGCCGATTTTCCAGCCTACGCCACCGCTATAGACAGAGAACGCGGCATCTTCGCTTGAGCCTTGCGTCACCGACCCATTGTCTGCGGAACCTATACCNNCTATGCGGTTGCCGGTTGCCGAGCCGGTTCGCGTGTTCATGTCCGCTTCAAAGCCGATTACGTTCGTATAGCCCGTGACACTGGCATCAAGCATCGCGGCGGCATTCATGCCAAACAGCGATGTTCCGCTAATCGATGATTTGCCTTCAGCCAGACCGTAGACACCTAAACAAACAAGGCTTGTCGCGCCAGTTGACGCGTTCTGGTAGCAATTACCCTGAATGCCAAACTTTTGGCCGCTTGCAGCCGCGCCGGTGACGGTTTCGTAAGCTCCAAAGTCGATACTGCCAATGGATGTAGAATTTGAGTCAGTGAGATCCAGCTGGTGCTCTATTAAAAAACTGCCTTGATTGCCGGTAGTTGAGTTGGTGATGTTGAGGATGCTGCCGTTGCTGATCGTCTTGTTAGAGAGCGGAACTGCATTCGTCTGGGTTACTGCTCCGGCTCCGGCTGCAAAGATCTGCATCCAAGTATAGTTACTGGCTACCACTTCTTCACCAAGATCCGAGGTGTAGGCTAGGGTACCGGGAATTGGTGTTGGATTAGTGGGTAGGTTAGCAGATAGCCAGATTCCCGGAAGGATGTTTCCCGTGCCATTGACTTCAGTACTCTGAGGTACGTTCTGGATGTTGGCACCTTGGGCCAAGACCAAAGATGGTACAATTGCCAGAAGGAGGAGAAGTAGTTTCTTAAGCACAGTTAGGCGGGCCTTAGGCTAACCAGAACTGTATCGGCCACTGAGGGAGTAAGAGTAAGTGCGGCTCCTGTATTTACCAAACCACCCCAAGCTGAGGCTGCAAAGATATAGGTAGTATCAACAGAGGCAGATCCGGTCAAGGTCACATTTCTACTGGTTCCGTCTTCTCCCTTGAATCCAGCCATAACAAGAGTAGCGGGGCCGGCATTCTTCAGTAGGACTACAGAGGTAATCATGGTATCCCCAATCTGACCTCCAGCCTGTCCAACCTGACCTGAAGCTACCGAGATAGCAGAGGTAGAATGAAGAAGGGTAGTGCTGGCATTGAGCGGATTGGGAGCTACAAATTGGGGATTGTCATTGATTGCCATACTTACTTAATCTCTTTCCATTTACCGGCTTTAACTCGATAAATTTTATTGTCTATCGTATGAGCTAGTGTCCCTTCTGGAAGAACCTCTGGCATTGGCAAAGTAGCTAGGGTGTGATGCTGACCGTCTACTGCCATCCCTAGGGCTGTCGGGACGAGAGTAATCGGGACCCCCTGCGGGGGGAGAACTCCGCCGTATACTTGTACTGGTCCGGTAGCCATCTTACGAGGCTACCCGAGGAACTGTATACCACTGACCAGCAACAGCACAGGTAAAGGTAGTCGAGGTATTGGTAGCCATAGAGTACGAACCGTTCGCCGAGAGGGCGTTGATCTTTTCAGTCGTGGTACCGCCGGCATTCGGGAATACGAGAACTGTCTGGCTAGAGATGTTGTGGACTGTTAGATCCATACCCACGGCTGACGGAGGAAGCGTAACTGAATAACTGGCACCAGCAGCGGTGATGTTATTCAACATCGCAGTCAACGCAGTTCCGGTACCCTGAGTACCGCCGACATTAGCCGCGACGGTCGCCGAGGAGAAGGTCTGGAGAGAGTAGCCCCGGGCAAAGCCGTTAGCGATACCTTCTGTATACCATGCTCCCTTAGTGGCGCAGGAGTACAGGACAAAGCTATTTGACATCTGGTTGACACCCGTAGCGTTAGCGATGTCATCGATGGTATCCGTACCGTATCCGAAGACCTGCATAGGATTAGCTCCGTGGTTAATCACAAGCAACTCTAGACCTGCTTGAGACGGAGGAAGAACAACAGAGTCCCCGGAGGTAGCTACTGTAGTAATCCTAGACGTCTGCCCAAACAGTTGGGTAGCGTTAGACTGTGCACCGCCCGGATAAGCTGTGATGTTATCCTGGGAAGCTTCTAGGATATAGTCTCCTAGATTGAGGGGAATAGTCCCCGAATATACACCATAACTTGACATTAGTTTAATTACCTTTTAAGAAATAGGAGAGGTTGGGGTTCCGGCTGGAGGAGTCCAAGGTGGTCCCGGCTTAGCAGCCGTGCCCCAAGCCCACCAGTCGTTATTTTGATTCTTTTGCCAGATCACCCCGTTGACGTAGGCTAGCTCTACTACTTTTGCTGTACTAGTATCTACAACCCCATCCTTGGCTACTTGACCGTTGACTATACCCCAGATATTACCAGAGGCATCGGTTAGACTACCTAGAGGGGGGACTGTAGAGCCGGAAGGGGATGGAGTGAAGGTAGCGGGGTGGGTAGGAGGATTACTGGCTATCTGAGCTTCCACTTCAGAAGCTAGAGTCTGTATGTCTACTACTGCTACTTGGGAAGCTAGCTGAGAGGCTACGGCAGACGCTAGGGAAGAGATGAAAGCGGGATCAGCAAGTAAACTTGCTTCCAGAGCGCTTACGGAGGCCGTAGAGCCGCTCGGGCCGGGGGGCCCTACCGGACCTACCGGCCCCGTCGGGCCAGCCGGTCCTGGGCCTCCCTGCGGGCCTGCAGGTCCCGCCGGAAGAAGGGATGAGTCTACCGTGCCGGTAAAGGTTACTAAAGCCATAGCTAGTTTACTTCGTAAAGTGCGCTGATTTAGAACAGCTTCTTGACTAGACCGATAACTGGATCTGAGACTGGGCTCGCCAAGAGGGCCGCCAAGGCAACGTAATGGCTTTTAAACCACGCCTTGACCTTACCCCATAGGGTAGTAGCCTTGGTCACTACGGTCGATTCAAGGACCTTAACCCGAGCTTCCAGGGCAGCTAGGTCTGCCTTCGCGGCTGCTTCAACCTTAGCCACTACGGGAGCAGCATCGGCTACGGCGGTCTTAACATCTGCCTCTACGGCTGTGATTACATCATTGGTCATATTTTTATTTACCTAAATTTAGATAGTGTCTTTGCTAGGACGGCTTCTTTCTTAATCTTGGGGGATCGGGAGTGGAGGGCCTTGAGCAAGGCTTTGGCGGGTATCTTCTTATCTTGGGGTATCCCAAGGTGTCTGTGTAGGGCTCCCTTATCTCGGGTAGCTCCTTTAATCCAATTAGCCATAGTTAGGGTATAAGTCCTTATCAGTATCTGGGGTAGCTATTGAATAGGAATCCTAAGTACATCGTCTGCTTCCTCCGAGCAAGAGTAGCCCTTCTCGGCCGGTCAGCCCTATTAGGAAAGGCGAACCTAGTTCCGAGACACCAGTAACCAGTTAAAGAAACCAGTAACCAGTCCCAAGTACCAGCTAATATACCCAAGTTACCCTGAGCCGGAGACTTGTTCTCCGGATTTAATTAGTCTGACCGGGGCAGGGGGAGAATTGGCACACTCCGGTAGCTCCGTAACTACAAGGTACACACTGCCGTTACCTAATTTAACCAAAGCCGTTTCTTGCCTTGATAACCTTTAGACCGTTCCATCCTAAAACTAGTTCCCTCTTTTTGAAAATAAATCTTACACTACGCTCTTATTGCCTTAGTTTTAATAATACTACCACCCTACCCCAAGCGTCTCCCCGAACCAAGGTCGGTTCGTGTCGCTACACGGGCTTCTTCCGGGTACCCAGAACTAACCAAAAGACACCCTCCAGAAGCCCCCTAGAGGCTCTATAGCCGGCGCTGTGTACCACCCCTGTACCCTAGTAGCTACCCCCTCTTCGGCGGCTTTAATAGCTACCTTAGTTCTATTATTAAGGTCCGGATAGAAGTTCTTGAGTATGAAAGGAAAATAGAAGATATAGGGGGTTTCAGACCAAGACCAATCGCAAATGCGAATCATTCTCATTCGTGTTACCATTCCCAGATAAGAATCAATCCAGTTTGGCGAGTAGGAGTTGTGCGCTGCCGCAGGGCAGTAGTTAGGTAGTGTTGTAGTCGGGTAGTACACCGTATCGCATGGGCGCACCGCGCCAGGTCGCACCAATATGGTGCAGCATGGCGAAGATCTGGATTATGTCACGGAGCACGATAGATGCACAGTATGGGAGAGAATTCCCTAACACAATCATTATGTTACTTGTGCAATGCAGCAATCCTGGGGAAAAAAAGACCGCAAGGTTAGAGGTCCCTCGCGGTTAGGCCAGTCGGAGCCTAGAGCATGTAACGATCATCCCATAGCCACGACAGGGTACGCCAGCGGTTAGACCAATGGGACCACGCACTCATAGCGCCGGCAGTCTCGCACCGACGTAGAGCGTAGCTACGATGCCTCCGTGTCATGTCGTGCTTCCACATGGCCTAGAC
>QGNH01000481.1_pt2 | contig 36395 bp, 55 predicted proteins | sample 1735481 | NCBI WGS metagenome assembly QGNH01 (sample SAMN09239004, study PRJNA386568) | Viral metagenome, whole genome shotgun sequencing project. | reverse complement strand
CTTGAATCAGACCATGGTCAAATGATGTTTTCCAAAATCGGAAGCGAAGCAGTACTCGATCTAAATCGTCGCGCCATGCCGTCTGCGGAAATCCTCAAATCTCCGAGATTGCCTACGGGCGTCATTGCCGATGTCGAATATTTTCTGGATGGATTTGAACTGTGCTTAAAAAATCGCAACCATTTGATGCATTCAAACTTTGCGTGGAACACCGAACCAATTCTTTATAAAACGACGAAGAAGGGACAAACTCAAATCGCGCTTCCAACTCTTAGAGAATTACGTCAGATCGCCGACGATATGTACGCTTTTTCCTTGTATGGACGGCTATTAGGTAATGCCATCAATAATCGGAAATTCGAGCCGCCAATTTTTTCAGACGCGATCTTTCCATGGCCAGATAGACCTCCTTTGCCACAAGAGCTGCGCTATTCGTCAGGGCCCCAGGCCCTGAGAACTCCTCAAGACAGTCAGCCCCCGCCCGCCTCATCTCAGGCGTAACCTCGATTTCCGTAGGATTTAGGTCCTGTGCAGGTGTATCGGTCATGACCTCACCAAATTGCCAGTAAAATAAGGCTTTTCGCTGCCCTGTCAGGGATTACTACCCCTAGCGGTCTGTGGAGTCGAGTCCATAAATGGGGTCCATGACGACGGCGAACGTGACGCGATCCGTCTTCAACGCCGCAGCGATCTTCCCGCTCGGGTCGTCCATAGTCTTGTCACCGCGTTCGACGGCCTTTAGCAAGGCCGCGATCTTGTTCGCTTGCTGCGTCAGAACGCGAAGCGGGGAGCGTGCGGTGGTCATGGCTGGTTGAACCCGTGTGCGGCCGCGTTGGCCTTGAACGGCGGGCACGACGCTAGTTCTTGCGGACCGACTTCTGCATGACCGAGCGCGGTGGACATTCCGCGCATGCCGGCCATATAGCCGCACGCGTAAGCCTCGCCAGCGATGGCGTCGTTTCTGTTCTGCACAGCGTCAAATAGCGCGCGACGCGACAGGGACGAAGAATAGATTGTTAACCCACCAGCCCCTAAAGCTACGACGGCGATCACTAGCAGAACCGCACGACTACCGTTTCCCATCATCACTTCCTCCTGAACGGCCGCGACGGCCACTTGAAGTTCTTCGGCTGCGCGATCTTAGCCTTGCGGCGCTTCGGGTCTAGCTTCCGCAGGCGTCGCCGTTCCTTCTTCGCCAGCGCGTTGTCCGACAGTTGCCCGCGGTCGCCCCTGATCCGCGTCTTGACGTCGTGGCTCCCGGCGAACTGCGTCCCCTGCGGGCGGTAGCCGAGCCACTCCGGGTCGTTCGCTGGCGGATAGTAGTCGACGTGGACGCCCTTCTTGAACCGCTTGGGGCGGTTCTCCAGCGCCCAGGTATGGTCGAGCCGGAGGTCTTTTACTTCGCAGCCGAGCAGCGGCGCGAGCCGGGCTAGAAGCCGGTCGAGCAGTTTGCCGAGCCCCGGCTTGCGGTGGCGCGGCGAAACGGTCAGGTCGAACCGCCAAAGGCTGAGCAACGCTTCCGGAAACATCTCGCCGAGCTGACGCATGGCTGCGCGGCAACGGACTTCGACGGGCGGGTTCGGGCGCAGCAGGCGGCTCACGAGCGAACCCCGATTACAGTTGGGAGCATCGCGAACACGATAACTCCTAGACCGCAGATCATCGTAACTATCGGTAGTTCTAAGCCGGCGCTGGTGATGACACCGAGTGCTGCAATGATCACTAACGTCTGACAGGCTCGTTCCATGCGCGGGCTCACGTTAGCGTTCCTCCACGGTTATCCGAAACCTTCGTTCGACGTCGACCGGAACGACGTAAGTTGAAAACATCGGCAGCTTCAGTTCGTAGCGCGCCGTCATGCGGTGCTGGCCGTCGCAGAAGATTCGCAGCCGCCCTGGTTCTTTCGACGCGATGGCGATGGCGGGAATGTCGAGGATGCGCGGGTTCTTCTTCAGCCACGCGATGCGCGCCGGATCGAGGTTTCCCTTCGAATAATCGGGCGGCGTTAGGCCGTCCATGCCGAACGTCTGAGCCGCCCCGAACTGCCCAGCGTCGGCAGCGTCCTGCAACCGCGTCACGTTCCAGGTAATTTCCCCTTCATCCGGAGAGTCGAACGAGAAGCAGGTATCGGTGATCGCCCCGCCGCGCAGGATGATGGTCGTCATTGACACGTTCCGATCTCTTCCAGTTCGTCGAGCTGGTACTGACTCTTGGCGTGCCCGACCTCGTCTGGCAGAGGGATATAGACTTCGACGTATCTCATCCCCGCGCTAATGCGGTCCTGCAAGCTGCCGTAGATGAACCCGGTCACCTTCGGCCGCGCCTTAACTTGGACCAGCGTGCGTCGTTGCGTGGTCATAGGCGTTTTTTCCGGGTCGACTTCGGCTCGGCCTTCGTCTTCGGCCCCGCGTAGCCTTTCGTCCGGAACTGAGGCGGCAGCCATCCGGCCTTCTTCGCGGCGTCGGTCGCCTGCTTGGCGAGCGCCGCCTTCTTCGCGTTCTTAAGCGGTTCGATCTTCATGTCGCGCATTGCGGCGAACGCCATCGCGCGCGGGGCGTTCGCGAAGTAGTCGTCCGCGTCGAAGTGCTTCAGCAGGGCGGTTTTCATGACGGCTGCGTCGATCTGGTCGCGCGCGTCGTCCAGAATGTCCCGCACGGCCGATGCCGTCGCCTGCGGGCGCGCGGCGTCTATCAGGTCGTTGCAGGCGGAAGCGAACAGGCAGAACAGCTTATCCTTGTACCGCGCCTGGACCGTGACGGAGATCGCCATCTTGGTCGCCGCCGCCTGCTGCTCGCGCAGCCGTTGCGCCAGCGCGTTGGAAAGGACGCCCGGCTTTGCCGGTCCCGCAGCGGCGCGCGCCGCCTTCTGCGCGGGCGTCTTCTCGATCTTGACGCTCACGCCCGGCTTGATGTAGCCGCGCTCGACTTCGAACTTGCCTTCGTAGTTGACGTCGACGGTGCAGCCCGCGAGCGCCTTCTGCGCCTTGCTCGGCGTTTCGTGCGGCAGCCTGCGCCACGCGTAGAGGTCTTTCGGCGCTTCGTCGCGCGGTAGCGCCCATCCCCAACCGTCCTTCGTCAGGCGGTCGCACTCGTCGCTAACCTCGCGGAGCGCCATCGCCTTGAGCGCGGGCACGTTGTTGACCGTGATCGTTTCCCGGTCGTCGTCGCCGAACAGCGACGGGTTGACCTGATGGCCCGCCGCCTCGTATTCCTTCTTGCCGACCAGCTTGAGCAACTTGTCGAGTTCGTGAGCACGCGCGCCCGCGATCTCTTGGTTGACCGCCCACGCGTCGAACGCGCGGCCCTTCAGCTTCTTGAACGTGCGGACCTGGTGCGCTAAGTCCCGCGTCTGCGCGTAGGCCTCGGCGGCTTCGCCGTCGATCTTGCCTTCCCGCCACGCCTTGCGGATTTCCGGGGCGATGGCCGCGAGCGAAAGCGCCTGCCGGACCTGGGGAACCGTCCGCGCGTATTCGGACGCGATGACTTCAATCAGCGCGCCTTCCTTTACCAATGCGGCGAACGCTTCAAACTCGTCGACGGGGTGCATCCCGGCGCGGACAAGGTTCGTTGCGAGGCTAGTGGCGCGGGCGTTGTCGTCGGTGCGGTCGGCGACCTCGACGCGGACCGGGAAGTCCTTGGTGACGTCATAACCAGCGGCCTTCTCGCCCTTCTCGTAGAGGAACTTGAGGGCGGTGAACCGTTCGCCTCCGTTGACGATCAGGTAGCCGCCCTTCGGATTCTGTCGCACGATCAGCGGTTCGATGACGCCGCGCGCTCGTATGCTCGCGGCGAACATCGGTTCTTCGCCGCGCCCCGTCTTGCGGACGTTCGACGGGTCGATGGTCAGTTCGGATAGCTTGACGGTTTTGGATTCGGTCGTCATCGGTTCTTCCCTTCGTTGTTATCCGCCGAGCGCCTTGATGGCTTCGTCGCGGGCATCTTGCAGTTCTTGGAAGGCTTCGATTGATCCGCCGTGGACGTCGGGGTGGCGACGCTTCGCCAGCACGCGGAATCGCGCGTCGACCTCGTCCGGGGACAGGTCGAGTCGTTCGTCGGGGTCTTCGCTGTAGTTCATGACGACCCACCACGCGCGCTTTGGCATAACGCCGTCCGGCGCGGGCAACGCGGCGAACCCGGCAAAGGCGCGCTCCATCATCTTGCCGCCACCGTGGCGTTCGAGCGAGCGCAGCGCCTCGATGGCGAGTCCGAGCGAGCGGGTATTCGCCGCCAGCCAGGAATAGGAATCCTGCGCCATAACCATCTGGCGGCCCTTCAGCATGAAGTAGACCGCTACGCCGGGGTCGGCTTGGCGCTTATCGGCGTGACTTGATCGCGGCTCCCCGTCGTTGCGCAGGGGCACGTTCGTCGACAGTACGACGTTCGTCGCGCCGAGGCGTCCGAGTTCGTCGCGCAGCAGGCGGCGCGCTCGCTCGAAGGTGATGAACCGGCGCGGCCTCCACCCTAGCCCTTCCGGCGCGTCTCCCGCGACCTTGAACTGATTACCCGCCTCCTGGACATGCGCGGGCGTTCGCGGCCAGCCCTCGGGCCAGCAGAGCGGGCAGGCCTGGACGTCCTGAATCTTCATACATTATCTCCGTTCAACTGGCGGCGCAGCAACGACGCATCCTTCTTGAGCATTGCAATGCGGTCGGCAATGTACGCCGGCACCTCGATGCCCTTCGACTTGTAGTCGCGCGCTCGCTTCTTCCAGTCGACGATGGCTTCTTCAGTCGCCTCGAGGTCGGCCGCAATGTTGAAGGTGATCGACATCGTCCTACCTCTTGAACCGCGATACGGATGCGGCAAGGCCGGACTCGTTCGCCCGCCGTTCCTTGGTCTTCTCGATCAGGCCGAGCGCGCGCAGCTCGGTCACGCGCGGGCGAACGGCGAGGACGCTGCGACCGAGCTTCGCCGCTGCCTCGTCGGCGGTCAGGCCCGCGTCGCCAGCGATGCGGTAGACGTCGAGGACTTCGCGCTGGCGCGCGTTGATGTCGCGAGCGATTATCTCGGCGGCGTCCCGCGACGTCGTCGGTTCGGTGAACCCCGGCGAGTCGGGATAATGACTTAGGCCCTCGAAGGTCCGGCTCATAGCTTGTCTCCGGCGGCTTGCGGGATTGGATGGGCACGGAAGTATTCGCGCAGCGCGACGGTCACGACCGACCTCCGCGTCAAGCCGGTGACGTGGCAATAGGTGCGAAGCTGCTGCTCCGTCCCGGCGTCTATTGCAGAATGCGGATCGACCTCGACGACCTCAATCGAACGCGCGTGGCCCGGCATGTGACGGAGTGCGCCGCGCACGACGAGCGCGGCGACCATACGGGCGATCCCGCTCTTGCTGTGAAGGCCTACAGCTTCCGCCATCTCATCGTAAGACGGCGATAGGCCTCCGGCGTTCTGTTTTTCCCGAAGGAACGCGAGAAGTTCGGCCTGCTTTCTGGTGGTGCCGAAGCTCATGCCGCCGCTTCCTTCTCGATCTTCTCGACCGCCGCCAGCACTTCGTCGAGCGTCATGCGGAATGGCGTGTCGCGGTTCGTCGTCGTAACAGAGACCGCCTTGAATCGCTGGTAGTAGCGCAGTGCCTTCTCGTCGTCGTAGACGTCGCAGAGAATCGCGAGCGCGAGCTGATCACATGCAGGCCAGTCGCACCCCCACGCAAAGCCTTCGGAATGGCGGCGCAGGTCGCGCCGGATTTCGAGCGAACGGCGTTGGCTGCCTTCAACCACAAACACCATCCCGAAGGTCTTCGCGTAGTAGGTTTTCATCGGTCAGTCCTTCTTCCCGACGAGCTTCTCGCGCTGGTCGATCAGCACCTCGTCGATTGGAAGCCGGTCTTCGGACGTCAGCCCGCAATCGTTTCGCAGCGGCCGCTCCGCGTTCCACCGCTTGTCCATGACGGCGGCGTCGGTCGATGCAGTGATCCACGCCTTCGCGTATGCCGCATACTGCGTCGGGTTCTTCGGCGGCTGGTCGGTCGGCGGCGTTTCGTCTGGCTTCGCCGGGGCCTTCGCTTCTTCGCCTTTGCCCTTCTTCGCTTTGCCCTTCTTGCCGTCCGGCTTCGGTTCGTCGGTGACGACGGCGTCGCCTTCGATCACCGTGCCCCCGCCCTGGATTTTGTTTATCTCGTTGACCGCATGCTCGTGCGAGTGACCTTCTTCCGGCGTCTTCGACCCGGACAGCCGCGCATGAAGCCCGGTCCCCGCTTCGCCTTCGCCGCCGAACGGCTGAATCTCTGCGAGTTCTTCCCGCGTGTAGACGCCGAGCAGGACGTCAGGGCACCACTTCCGCGCCCACGACCGGCTCGCGTAGTAGAAGAACTGCTGGTCGGGGTCGTCCTTCCAGAGCGGCGAGTTCTTGACGCGAATGTCCTTGAACTTCGGCGTCGTGTATTCGCGCGTGTCGCCGCTCGTGAAGTGACCGATCACCGTGCAGGTCCGGTCCGCGCCTTCGCCTTCGTACTTGACGTCGAGCCGGTGCTGGAGCGGCGCGCGCGCTTCGATCACCGCGTGGATCAGCTGGCTCATGTACGCGATGCGGTCGTTGACGATGAACGACATGTCGGCGACCGAGAACGGCGACATCTGCCACTCGACGGCCTGGAAGGTTATGCGCAGGCAGATGCCGACGTTCCCGCGACAGTGCTGCGGGACGCCCTGGCCGGACGTCGCCATGAACTTCGCCACCTCGACGACCTGCGGCAAGTTGACTTGGCTGATGCCGTGCGCGGGCTGGTGTTCGACGTTCGCGAGCGCGAGCTTCTCTGGGTCGAGCACGTCGACTCCGCCTTCGATCAGGTCGCGCTTCGTAAGTGTCTTAGTCGGTGCGTTCATCGGTCTTCCTCCTTGGGTGGTTACTTGGTTCGGCGATTGTGAGTCTGCTGATACTTAGTCGCCCATCGACAATTTGTGGGCTTGTAATTCCCATTCGGATTAGGGTATCGGTCGATGCTGTAGAGCGGCTTGCGACCAGCGACACCAGGCGGTCGCAGGCCCATATCAGCCAGGAATGATTCAAACGAATTGCGCCATCGAGCACAAACCTTAATCCCGCGTCCTCCATAATCTGAAAATTGTTTATGAGTTTTCCGGTAGCAGCGATCCTTCATATTTGCCCATGCACGATATTCGATGGTATTGGTCTTGCGGTGCGTAGCCATCGCCCGGTTACGGGCTATGACGATCTCACTATTGAGGCAGCCGCACGACTTGACCCGGGCGCACGTCAGATGATCTCCGCGAATTGTAACGTCGTTGCCGCAGACACACCGGCAGCGCCAAAACGCCCTATAGTTAACGACGTGGGCAATCCCGGTAACAGTCAGCCGACCGAACTGTTTATCGATAAGGTTGCGCACGTTGCTCATGTCGGTATGCCGTAGCGAAGTCGATCCTCAATTTGCTTTTCGGCATATTCCGGTAGCTCTATCGGCTGCGCGTCTTCGCGGTCGCCGCCGGGGCCGGGCCAATGCTTCTTCTTCAGGCAGTCGGCCATCGCGTCCAGCGCGACGCGGTTCGCGCGCTCGCCCTGGTCGAGCGTATTGTCCTTCAGCGTAACTACGCGGACCGAGAACGGCCGTTTCTTCTTGACGAAGACTAGCGACGCCGACGTGAACGGGAATCCGAGTTCGCGGACGCCGGTTCGGATCAGCGCGAGCTGCTGGTGATAGCCGCGCTCGAAGATCGTCTTGCGCAGGTCGTTCCAGAGGACCGACGTCGTCGTCTTGATGTCGGTGTAATCGCCGGAGTCAGTCGGGATGGCGTCGGGGCGAATCTTGACCCACAGGCCCGTCGCCTTGTCCTTGAAGAAACCGGACCGTTCGATCAGGCCGTTCAGCGCGCCCGCGCGGACGAGTGGGTGGGCGCTCAGGGCTTCCGCCATGCCGCGAATCGATTCGAAACTGTCGAGCGTCAGGACCGCCTTGCCTTCCTTCGCGCGCTGCGCCTGCCATTCCCGGCACGCCTTCGCGTTATTGCTCCACGTCTTCATCTCGCCCTGGTCGGCCTCGTATTCGGCGGGCTGGATGCAGAACAGCTTGGAGAAGAACGGCTCGCCGAGCATTAGATGGTGAACGGCGCGCCCGATGGCGAAGTGCGTCTTGTCTTCATCCGGCGCGCGGTTCGGGTTGCCCGCCCATTCGTCGTAGAAGTCGGCAGGCGATTCGCTGAACAGCTTGCGCAGCCCCGACGACGAAACGGAATCGCCGTCGCAAATCTGCGCCGAGTGGTACAGGCCGATGGGGACGCCCGCGTAGAGGCCCGGCTTCGTGATCTTCTTCCCGTCCCAGTCGATTGACTTGATCGCCTTCTGCTTCATGCGGTCCTCTCTCGTTCTACTCGTTCGTCGCGAAGCCGGTCGCGTCGGTCGTCGGCAGCGTCTTGGCGGCAGGCCGCGCGGTCGGCTTCTATGGCGTCGACGACGTGGTTCTTGAACCGCCCGTTCTCGAGCTGATCGCAAATCGCGGCGTAGAGCCAAGCGTAGCTGGCGCGGTCGACGACGACTGGCTTCTGTTCGAACACCGACCCTCTAATGTCGAGGTCGCGTTCCGCGCCGCTGCGCTTCCGGTGCCCGTCCAGCGTGATCTCGCGGACGAACCATTCGAAGTCGTCTTCGTAGCCGATGGTCGCGGTCCCGTTGACCAGCCCGGCCTCGAAGCCGAGGTCGACGATAATCGGCAGTTCTTCGAAGTCAAACTTCAGTTCTCCGCTCATGATGGATCACTCCCGGTTTTTTGGTTTGACGATGACGACGTTGCAGTGAACTGCATCGGTCGGGCAGACGGGCGGGTCGCCGATCTGCTCGGCCTCGCAAACGGTGCAGCGGTAAAGTTCGCCCGCCTCGCGCGCTGCGTTGCGCTCGATCTCGGCCATGCTGGCGTCGTCGGAGTGCGAAAGTTTGCTCACAGTGCGGCGCATCCGTAGTCCGGGACGCCGCCGACGTTCCAGCCGCAGCGCCGGTCGGCCTGGCTGAAGACGGCGGCCGCGACAATAACGGCACCGACGATGACGACGACGAGCAGCCGCAGGGCGGCTGAGTTGTGGATTCGATGTTGTGGGGAAATCTGCATGAACGCCTCCTGGGCGCGGGTCTTCGCAACGCCGGGGTTCGGCGCGAATCGAATATAGCGTGCCGCCGGGGTCGGGGTCTAGCCCCTGTTTCGGATTTTTCCCCGAACCTGGGGAAACCCTGAGAATAGGGCTTGTGCGGCGGCGAATCTCGTGATTTGTAGCCGCCATGATCCGCGGCGAACCCTTCATGCGCGACGCGATGCTGGCCGCCGCCCGGGCCTGGGCGAAGGCCCACCGGGCGAAGCTCGCGACCGCGTCCTGGAAGGCCCACGGCGACAGCCCGTTCTTCGGTCGGCTCGCCAACGGCAGCGGGTCGTTCACGGTCCGCAAGTTCGACGAAGTGATGGCGTGGTTCGACGACCCGAAGAACTGGAAGACCGGGACCGTGCCGCCGGAGGTCGTCGACCTGTTCGTCCCGCAGCAGCTCGCGAAGGACCACGCGCCGTGAACGTCCCCGACGAACTCGTCCCCCGCCTCAAGCAGCTCTGGAACGCGGGCCTGTCCGCGATCGAGTGCGGCGAGGAACTCGGGCTCGTCGGGACGCCCGATCAAATCCGCGACGCGGTGATCCGCGCCCACCAGGCGCCGGCGAAGGTTATCGCAAAAGTTAATAATCATCCCGATTCGAACTGGACCGACGAGCGCCTCGCGACGTTGACGACGATGTGGAATAACGGAGCGACGGCGGTCGAAATCGCCGTTAAACTTGGCGAAGGCGTCAGCCGCAACGCGGTTATCGGCAAGGCGCATCGCCTCGGATTGAAGAAGCCCGCAAGACAGTCGGTCCCGTCATTCCGCGCGCTACGCCCCAAGCGAACCGCCGCATTCCGGTCGAACCTTCCGGCGCGCTACAGCGCGGGCGAGCCAGAAGAAGATTCGAGGTTCGCCGTCGACGGGCTCGACGGGACCCCGGCACCCGACGACCTCGCGATCCCGGTCGAGCAGCGCAAGACGATCCTGAAGCTCACGGAGAAGACCTGCCACTGGCCCGTCGGCGACCCGGGCAGCGGGGATTTCTTCTTCTGCGGCGGCGCTACCGCCGACGGGCTTCCCTACTGCGTCCACCACGCGCGCCGCGCCTACGCAGGGCGGCCGACGAGGCGGCGTGACTCCGACTACCGAAGAACGGCTTAACCCCCGAGGAGGGAACGATGACGAAGAAGTCAGCGAAGGCGAAGGCAGGCAAGGCGGCCGCGAAGGAGAAGGTCAATGCGAAGGACGTGATGAAGATGCCGTCCGAGGCGACGGTCCGGTCGGTCGCGTCCGACATGGCGTCGACGCGCAAGAGCAAGGGCAAGCTGTCCGAAGAACTGCGCGAGGTCGTCGCGGCGGCGAAGAAGGACAAGGGACTCCACCCGGCGGCGCTCAGGCTCGTCGAAGGGTGGATCTTCAAGGCAAAGAACACCGACCGGGGCCTGGCCGCCATCGCGACGATGCTCGCGCACGTCGACTTCTACCGCGACGTGCTCGGCCTCGACGAGCTGCTCAAGAAGCAGGGCCAGATGTTCGCGCGGCCGGAGGCGGGCGAAAAGGTGCCCGACGCGAAGCTACCGCTCGCCGAAGCCCGCGAGACCGAAGAAAAGGCGGGCGCGACGACGCTTCAGTAACGGTTATGCAGGAAGGTCAGCTCGTCCTCCCGTCGATCCCCGGCCCGGCGCTCGTCGTCGGGCCGGTCTTCTTGTGCTTCGAGTATGCCGCCGGCGTCAGCAAGAAGAGGAAGCGCCAGCAGCCGGTCGTCCCGTTCAAGCACAAGCACGGCGCGCGCATCGCCTACAACCGCGGCGGCAAGCCGTTCGTCCACGAATACCCTCATCCCGAAAGCCACGCATGGGAGAAGGCCATCGGCCAGCTCGCGATGATTCACATGCGCGGCAGGAAGCCGAGCGACCGCCCGCTCGCGCTGCTCGTTCATGCCTTCGTCCCCGTCCCGCCGAGCTGGTCCGCCCGCGAACAGGAATCGGCGATCTCCGGCGCCGCGCTGCCGACGAGCAAGCCGGACTGGGACAATTTCGGCAAGGTGACCGACGCGCTCAACGGCGTCGCGTGGCTCGACGACGCGCAGGTCGTCGACGGCCGCGTCATAAAGCGTTATTCGACGCAACCGGCGCTGCGCATCGAAGTCCGCGAGTTCGTCGCGCCGTCCCCGCTATCCCCATAGCGCCCGGGAAAATCCCGAACCGCCTAGACATTATTTCGGAATCGGCTTAACGGTCGAATCGGGAAAGAACCGATGAAGCCCAACAGCCGCCAGAAGATGGACGGTCTTGCGCTATTGCGTAGGACCGACGCGGATTCCGCGCGCCTCGTCGTCTTCGATCCGCAATATCGCGGCGTCCTCGACCGGCAGGCCTACGGGAACGAAGGCGCGCGCCAGCGCGCGCGGTCGAAGCTCCCGCAGATGACCGAAGCAAAGATCGCGGCGTTCGTCGGCGAGATCGGCCGCGTGCTGGTCCGCAGCGGCCACCTCGCGATGTGGGTCGACAAGTTCGCGCTCGGGGAAGGCGTCCACCTGCGGCTCCTGAGCGCGTGGCCGGACCTTCAGGTCGTCGACCTGATCCACTGGAACAAGATGACCTTCGGCATGGGCGCGCGGGCGCGCTGCGTTTCCGAATACCTCGTCGTCGCGCAGCAGTGCCCCATCGTGGCGAAGGGCGTCTGGCGCGACCACGGCATCCGGGATTCGTGGTCCGAGAAGGCTCCGCGCGGCGGGCACCCGCACGCCAAGCCGTTCGGCCTTACCAAGAGGCTGATCGAGTGCGTCACCCGCCCCGGCGACCTGGTCGTAGACCCGGCGGCAGGCGGCTACGTCGTCCTGCGCGCCTGCCGCGAAACGGGCCGCGAGTTCATGGGGTGCGACCTTGCCGCGTGACTTCCGGGCAGCAGCGAACACGAAGGCCGCCAAGGGGCGTCGGCTGATCGCGCTCGGACGTCCCGAACTGCTCAAGCCGACGACGCCGCGCCGGGCAGCGTCCGGCGTCACGTCGATGGCGGTCAAGGACGACGACCCCGCCCTGCGCAAGATGATCGACGACGCGCTCGCAATGCGGAAGCGCCCATGAACGACGAACCCGCCCACCGCATCCCGGCCGTCGAATGGCGCGCGCGCCCGACGATGGCGATGATGGCCTGCCTGCGCCGCGTCGAATCGACCCGTGGGTGGCTAACGCCGACAACTTCCACGACCCACCGCGGCTACACGATCAACCGGGTCGGGCAAATCGAGTTCTATTGGTACTCCACGCAGTGCGTTCGCGGCCTGATCGCGCGCGGCCTCGTTGACGGCCAGGGCTACATGACCGAAGCCGGGCGCGCAGCCTTGAAGGAACCGACATGAGCGAAGACCGCCTTCCGTGGTTCCCCTGCGAACCGTCCAAGCTGCTCGGCGCGCTGTCGTCGATGAAGCCCCACGTCGGCTACACCTACTGGATCGTTTGCTTGCGGATTTACGAAGTCGGCGGCCCGTGCACCGACGCGCTCGACGCGATCGCGCGGCGGACCGGTTACAACAAACGCGTCGTTTCGGACGCGCTCGACGTCCTGTTCCGTGCCGGGAAGCTCGTCCGCGAGGGCGACGGGATTGCGAACCCGTACGCCGCCGAAGTCCTCGCCGCCATGAAGGCCCGCCACGGCAGGCTGAGTCAGTCCGGTCGGGAGGGGGCGAATCGAAAGTGGGGAAAAACTGAACGGAATCAAACAAACGGTCATGGCCAGGCCATCGATTCGCCAATAGCCTCCGATGCAGACTTACAATTACAGTTAGAGGTAGAAAGAAAGGAAGAAGGGGCAGGGACGCCCGCCAAGCGGCGGGCTCCCCGAAAGATGATCGACCCGAATTGGATTCCGGGCGACAAGGAAACACTCTACGCTAAGTCGAAGGGATTCGACGCGCCGAAGGTCAAGCAGATGGGCGGCGCGTTCGTCCGGCACCACCGGTCGAGGGGCACGATGATCGCCGACCTTTACGCGACGTGGCAGACTTGGGTCGAGAACGAGATCAAGTTCGCGGCCGAGCGAGCCGCACGGGCGACGGGGCAGAAGGGCGGCGGACCGACGATGTACGAGATCGCCACCGGCGAGCACAAGGGAGCGCGATGATGTTTGAACCGGTCTGGTTGGGGAACTACATCGTCCCACGATGGGAGGCCGTCGCGCTGGTGGTCGGGTCGATCGGCGCCTTCGTCGTCGTCGCTGTCATCGCCTGCGGGCTGGTCTACTGCGGCCTTGCGTTTCTCGTTAAGCGCATGAACGGGTATGGAGGAAAACGATGAACACGACCGTCGCGGCGCGCGCGCCGACGCTGCCGGGCCTTCTGCCCGACGTCGAGGCGCTGCGCCTTGCCGAGAGTTTCCGGACCTATGAAGAATACGGGCAGGCGGTCCTCGACCGGATGCCGACGGCGGACGAGAAGCAGGCCATGACCCGGCGGTCGCAGGACATCGCGTCCGCGCTCAAGCTGATAGGCGACGGCGTGATGGCGAAGGCGGAAGCGGCCGAGATCATCGCCGGGCTGCTCGTCGGCTACGGCTACGCGCGTGGCGACAAGGCGGCGGCGCAGACGGTCACGGTCTACGTCAAGCACCTCGAAACCGTCCCGCTGTTCGCGATCCGGGCGGCCTGCGAGGACGTGAAGGCTGGCCGCGTCTTCGACGTCGACCGCAGGACGGGGAACCGCGTGCCGCTCAGCCCCGACAAGGAACCGTCGACCGTCCGGCTGCGCGCGGTCGCGCAGAAGCACGTCGACGCGCTGCTCGCGGAGCAGTGGAAGTTCGACCGCGTGCTGCGGGCGAAGCGGGCGCTGCCGCCGCCGGTGCCGGAGGCGGAGCGCGCGCGCATCGCCGCGAAGTTCGCCAACCTTGGGGAAGACCTGAAGGCGGCGACCGCCGACGACGACCTCGAGCGCGAGAACGTCGCGGCCCGCGTCGCCGAACGCATGAACGCCGCGCGCGACGAAGACATCTTGGCGGAATACGCTAGGCTCGGCGTCGAGCCGGTCCGCAGCGGAGGTCTGCTGGTGTCGCCCGAGCTGGCGCGCAGGACGGGGCGCGCGGTTGCGGCTCAACCGGAAAGCCGGAACGGAGATGCAGATTTTTATCTTTAAGTTCGTCCCGGTGCTTAGAATCGGTTCTTCCCGCCGGGGTCGGACGGCGGTGCCGGGGCGGCGGTCCCGGCACCGCTGCCGGGATTGCGGAACGCAGCGCGCCGACCTATCAACGGGGAACACATGACCAGCCTCCGACACATTCAGCCGCTCACGCTTCCGGCCGACGCGCCGCGATCCGACGACGTCGGTGCCAAGCCGAAGATGCTGTGGGTGTCCCCGACGTCGCTGCTGGTCGACGACGCCTACCAGCGCGACCTCAACCGCCGGTCGATCAGCCTGATCACGCGCATGGTCGCGCGCTTCAAGTGGCGCAGGACGAAGCCGCTCGTCGTCGTCCGCGTCGGGAAGGGACTCCACGTCGTTGACGGGCAGCACACCGCTATCGCCGCCGCGACGCTCGGCATCCAGAGGATTCTCGTCTTCCTGGTCGAAGCGGCCGGCGAGAACGAGCGCGCCGACTCGTTCGTGTCCCACAACCAGGACCGGCTCACGATGGCGTCGCTCGACGTCTACCGCGCGAAGCTCGGCGCGCAGGACCCGGACGCGCTGCGCATCCAGCGCGTTTGCGGCGAGGCGGGCGTCAAGCTCAAGGTGATCAGCCACGTCGTCCAGCCGAAGGCGGGCGACTGCGCGGCGATCTCCAGCGTCGGCAAGATCATCGCGAAGCAGGGGCCGACCGTCGCGGCCAAGCTGCTGTCGATCCTCGTCCGCGCCGGTCGCGCGCCGGTCTCCACCGCCGAGATCTCTGCCATCGAGCAGTTCTTCTGCGGCGAAGCGGAGGGCATCAGCGAGGCCGCGATGCTCGCGGTCTGCAAGGAGCTTGGCGCCGACGGCCTGCTGCGGTGTCAGGCGCGCGCGACCACCGACCGGATTTCCACCCGCGCGGCGATCCTGGTCGAGTACCACCGGCTCGCGCGCAAGCGAAAGGCGGCGTGACCGTGGCGAAGAAACCGAAGCAGATCGCGGACGGCGAGATCGAAGTTCGCAAGGTCGCGGAGCTCAAACCGCATCCAAAGAACCCGAGAACGCACCCGGAAGCTCAAGTCGCGGGCATCGCCGGGGCCTACGAGGAGTTCGGCGTGCTCAGCGTCCCGGTCGTCGACGACAAGGGGACGATCCTCGCTGGACACGCGCGCATCGAGGCGGCGAAGAAGAAGGGCATCTATGACATCAAGGTCTTCGTCGTCAAAGGCTGGACCGAGAAGAAGAAGGTCCGCTTCATGCTCGGCGACAACCGCTGGCAGGAGCTGGCGGGCTACGACGACGCGGTCCTGCGCGACCTGCTGGCGGAGGCGTCGCAGAGCGGCGACGTCGGTTCGATCGGTTACGACGAAGCGGCGCTCGCGAAGCTGCTCGCGGTCGAGCAGGCCCCGGGCGAGTTCCAGGAGTTTGGGGAAGGCATCGACATCGAGCATCAGTGCCCGAAGTGCGGCTACCGGTGGTCCGGCAACTCCGCGCCGAAGGCCGACGAGCCGAAGGGGAAGAAGGCGAAGTGACGTTATGGTTCGTGCAGCGGAACCGAAGGACGGGCGAGATCGTTCGGCGCAACTTAGACGTCGAACCTTCGCCGCCGATCAACGCGCGGTGCGACTACCTCGGAAACGTGTTGAACGAATCCTACTGGCTGGAAGCCGACGGCGGTGACGCTTTGGCTTCATGTCAGAGATCCGAACTTCTTCCGGTCGGTGCACGAAGGGCACCGCCGGCACGAGCGGCCGACCGCGAAGGTGCCGGTGCGGCGGATCAACCTCGACGCCGAACCTTGCCCGGTCGTCATGGCGAACGGCCTGCGCGGCGCTAGGCTGTCGGAGCACCACATCGAAGAGGACGCGACCGTGACCGAAAAGACCGAAGCGAAGCCGCCCTTCCGCGTCCCGTCGATGGCGGATATCGCGCGGGTCCGCCCGAACGGGCTGAAGGTGATCTCGACGTTCGCCGGTTGCGGCGGTTCTTCGCTCGGCTACCGGATGGCGGGCTTCAAGGTTCTGTGGGCGTCCGAGTTCGTCGACGCGGCCCGCGTCGTCTACGAAGCGAACGCCGCGAAGGGGACCGTCGTCGACGGCCGCGACATCAGGAAGGTCGACCCGCTCGCGGTCCTCAAGACCGTCGGCCTGAAGCCGGGCGAGCTCGACGTCCTCGACGGGTCGCCGCCCTGCGCTTCGTTCTCGACGGCCGGGAAGCGGGCGGAGCATTGGGGCCAGTCGAAGAAGTACAGCGACAAGGTTCAGCGGACCGACGACCTGTTCTTCGAGTTCGTCCGGTTCCTTAAGGCGATGCAGCCGAAGGCCTTCGTCGCCGAAAACGTGTCCGGCCTCGTGAAGGGGACCGCGAAGGGTTACTTCCTCGAGATCCTCGCCGCGATGAAGGCGGCGGGCTACCGCGTCGAAGCGCGGCTCTTGGACGCGCAGTGGCTCGGCGTCCCGCAGACGCGCCAGCGGATCATCTTCGTCGGGACGCGCGTTGACTTGAAAGTCAACCCGGCGTTCCCGAAGCCGCTGCCGTACCGCTACAGCGTCCGCGACGCGATCCCGTGGATCGTCGCGACCGGCGGGATCAGGGCGACGGGCTTCGCGGGCGACAGCATGGTCCCGGGGTCGCAGCCCGCTCCGACGATCATGGCGGGCGACGGGGGTGGGATGAACACGTCGCAGTTCGGCGCGGAGGTCGCGATCACCGGCAACTCGAACGCGGCGCACTCGCGCAAGGGCGAGCGGCGGAGCGTCGACCGCCCGGCCGGGACGGTCCTCGGGCGGCGCGTCAACATGGAGGTCGAGGACCTGCGCCCCGGCGACGTCGTCCAGGGTCCGGAGGTCGACCAGCGGAACGCGGGGCGGTCGCTCACCGACAAGCCCGCGCCGACCGTCGTCGCGGGCGACGCGCGGAAGCGGACGCCTCGCCAGTTCGAGGTCCGCGTCGTCCCGGGCGACCGCGGCAACCGGCGGCGGCGCGAGGAAGGGAAGCCGTACGGCCTCGATGAACCGCTGACGGCGGTCCTCGCCGACGGCGGCCGGAAGAACAGCGCGCAGTTCATGGTCGAAACTGAAACCGACATATCGCGCCAGGCCATCGGGGCCGAATACGACAAGCTGAACCCCGGCGAAGCCTCGGAAAAGTATTTCAGCTTGGTCCGCGCCGACGCGGGCGAACCGTGCCCGACCGTGACCGCCGCAGGCGGGATGAACTCGGGCATAGCGTGCGTCGTCCACCCGACGGAGAAGCGGAAGTTCGCCATCGCCGAACTGAAGCACATCTGCGCGTTCCCGGACGACTTCGCGCTGTCGGGGTCCTACGCGCAGCAGTGGGAGCGGCTCGGCCGCGCTGTCCCGCCCGTGATGATGAAGGCTATCGCCGAAGCCGTGCGGGACCGCGTTCTGCTTCCTTCGCGAACGCCCGCCAGAAGCGCCGCGCCGCGACGACGTTCGTCGGTTCGTTCCACCAAGAGCTGACGCCCGACGGGTGCGGAGCGACCGCGACGAGCGCGCCGTCGCCGACTTCTTCGAACCATTCGAGCAGCGGCCTGCGGTGAAGGTGGAAGGCTGCGGCGACCTTCCCGCCTAGCAGGACGGTCCGGCGCTGGCGCAGCTTCGGGGTCATGGCGCAGGCGCTGAAGCGCGCGACCTCGTGCGGGAACAGGTCGCCTTTCCCCGCCTTCCCGGGGAAATAGTCGAGCAGGTTGACGCGCTCGAACAGGACGACGAAGGCGTCGAGCGAAAGCCCGCAAAGGGCGGCGAGCCGCGCCCCGGAACGCCCGGAGAGCGGCTCGCGCGGGTCGGACAGGCGCGACGGAGCTTGCCCTACGATCAGCGGCTTCACGCCGTCTTCTTCAGCGTGACGACGAAGCGGCCGTCCGCCCGCTCGACCTTCGCGCCGACCTTCTCGCAGACGCGTCGGAGGGTGACGGCGCACTTCTTCCAGCCGCCGAGCTTCTTGCAGAGTTCGGCTTCGGTCGAGCCCTTCGCCCCGGCCGCGACGGCCGCGTCGAGGAGCTTCGCCTGCTTCGAATCCGTCCGCAGACCGTCCGGTCGCCCGGTCGTCTTCGCGGCCGCCTTGACCGGGGTCCGGGCCTTCGCCTTCGCGGCCTTCTTCGTCGATGTCTTCTTCGTTACGGTGCTCTCCATCGGTTCTGCCGCCGGCGGTGCCGGGGCGTTGGTGGTTTCGGTTTCAGGTTCGGCCAGGTCGGCGGCTATCGCCTTCTGGACCGCTATCGGCGGCGCGAGTGATATGCCCGCGCTTGTGGTTTCACGCTTCAGCTTCGGGCCTGATCCGGTCCGAACGCATTTTTCGGGAAGGCCGTCCTCAATCATCATCTTGTGCGCGCGCGACAGTTTGCCCTTCTGAAGCTCGCGCTGAGCTAGTTCTTTTTTTCCGACGACCTGCGCCATGTCAGGCCTCCGCCATCACGCGGACGAGGTCGGCGAACACCGACCGCATCTTCGGCTTCAGGTTCTCCCATGCTGCGACGATCTCGAGTCCGTCGCGGCTGGTGGTGAACTTCCGCAACGCGTCGTCGGCGTTAGGATCGCCGTCGGTCGATCCCGGAGCGTCCTTGAAGAAGAACGCGGGCGGGACTTGGAGCGCGTTGGCGATCTGCTGCATGCGGCTGCCGCGTACGCCGTTCGCTCCCTTCTCGTACTTCTGGACCTGCTGAAACGTCAGGCCGAGCTGGTCAGCGAGCCATTCCTGCGAATAGCCAAGCTGCATCCGGCGCGAACGGATTCGACTCCCGACGTGGGCGTCGACCGGGTTGGGTTTTTTCTTCATCGGTTCTTCCTTTCCTTCGGCGCGGAACTGCGCCCCGTCGGGGACCGCTCCGGCGGTCCCCGCTAGGCCGCGGTCACACGTGGAGTTCGCTGCTGACGACTTCCCAGGTGAACGACCGCCAGCGGCCGACCGTCGGCTGCCATATCCGGTCGTGGTCGGTAAGCAGGACGACGTCGCGGACGCCTTCGGCCCAATCGCGCGACATCTTGTAGGAATCCTGTTCGCTGGCGGGCCAGCAACGATCGTATCGAAGCATATCGACCGGGAACTGGCCGTTGCCCCGGACGGTGACTTTGAAGCGGTACGTTTTAGCCATCGGTTCCTCCTTCAGCCTTTGTGACCGTGCCATGTGGCACCGCCGTCGTGTGAATGCGCGCCCTGCCCGACGACCTGGCGGTTGATCGAGCGGCCCGAAAGCTGCTCGGCCTTGGCGATCTGCGCGCGCGCGAGCGCGGAGCCGGTCGCCATGATCCGGCGGTAGGCGCAGGCGTCGGTGACGCCGTCGCGCTCGGCGTCGACGATGCCGGTGAACGCGACCGCCCCTTGCGGCCCGATCACGACCTTGGCGCGGCCGTCGATCAGCCGGGCCTGTATGCGGCCAACCGCGCGCCGAACTTCGTCGGCGCGCTGTTGGATGGTCTGGTTCGCCTTCAGGCGTGTGTCGCAGGGCATGGGACTAAACCTCCGCCGCGCGCGCCGTAGGCTTCGTGTAGCCGATGTCCTCGCGGGCGGTCGGACCGAAGTCGAGCGCGCGCCCTTCTTCGACCGGGGCGGCGATGGCCTTCGCGTCGTCCATGTCGAGGAACGCCGTCCGCGATTCGGTGATCTTGCGGATGGCCGAAAGGTCGACCTCCTTCGCCGCCTGCTCGCCCGCCTTGACGATCTTCTTGGCGGCTTCGCGGGCGGTGTCGATGGCGATCCGGATGCGGGCTTCGGCGTCGGGCGAAAGCATCGACCCGATCTCGCGCGCGCGGCTCGCGGCTTCCCGGATGGCCTTGACATCGACGTTCCGGATGCCCTGTTCCATGTCGGCGAGCAGGTCGCGGACTTCCGAGTTGATCGCCTTGACCGCCTCGACGTCGTCGGGCGCGATCCGCCCGGTGATGACGTAGACGGACACGCGCGAGAGTTCGGCCGTCTCGTTGAACGCCTCGACGACGTCGCGGGCTTCCTTGATCGCCCGCTCGAGCTGGTCGGCGTTCGCTTCCGGGCAGAGTAGGCCGAAGGCGGAATAGGCGCAGACGGCGCGGACGAGACCGGCCGCCTTCGAGCGGGCCTTCTTCGCCGAGTCGTGTTCCTTCGGGTCGGTCACGGTCCGGACGGTTTCCCACCGGGCCTGTTCGGCGCCAGCTTCGACGATGTGTTCGGTTTCGAGGACCTTCTTCGTGTAGGTCACGTTGCCGTGGACGGTCGTCTTGAGGCTGACGAGAAGGCCGGGGCGGAGTGTGCTGGTCTTGATGGTCATGTTCGGTTCTTTCCTGGTTGAAGTTGAATCGGAGTGAGTCAGTGTGAATCAGACGTCGAGGACGCGGGCGGTCGAACGCGCGCGTTCCGGCTGGTCGTCGGCGGTCGTCGCCGGGCGGGCGCGGCCCTTGGCCCACGTCCGCATGGCGTCGATTTTCTCCTTCGCCGTCTTGCTGAGCGGGACGACGGTCTTCGCGGCGGCGGCTAGGTCGAAGGCGGTGATCTCGCGTTCCCCGTCGGCGAACGCGGCGAACATAGCGTCGGGTACGAGGGCGGCGATCTCCGCCCCGGTGAATCCTTCGCACGACCCGGCGGCGACGCCCGCGAGGCCTTCCACGCTGCCGCGACCGTGGGCGCGCAGGGCGGCCCGCAGGACGGCGACGCGTTCGAGTTCGTTCGGCAGGTCGATCCACCAGACTTCGTCGAACCGCCCCTTGCGCAGGAACTCGGGCGGCAGGCCGGTGACGTCGTTCGCCGTCGCGATGACGAAGGCTTCGCCGGACCGTTCCTGCATCCAGGTGAGGACCGCGCCGAGCGCGTCGGTCGACACGCCGCCGTCGGCGGAGCCGGACGTCGCGCCCTGAAGCGCCTTCTCGATCTCGTCGAACCAGACGACGCAGCGGCCGATGGCCTCGATGACCCGGAAGACCTTGCGAAGGTTCTGCTCCGACTCGCCGACGAACTTCGACTTGAGCGCGCCGAGGTCGACGCGCAGGAGCGGGACGCCCCACGCTGTCGCGATGGCCTTCGACGTGAGCGTCTTCCCGCAGCCCGAGATGCCGACGAGCAGCGTCCCCTTCGGGGACGGCAGGCCGTAGGCGCGCGCCTTCGGGGAATAGGCCGCGCTGCGCGCGACCAGCCATCCCTTCAGGTTGTCGAGCCCGCCGACCGCGTCGAGGCCGCCGGGGATAGGGTCGTACCATTCGAGGACGCGCTCGCGGGCGACGACGCGCTTCTTCTCCTTCGCGACGGTCGCCGGGTCGATCAGCCGGAGCTGGACGAGCGAGCGCGCGTAGCAGGCGGCGGCTTCTTCGCCGCTGAGGCCCACGGCCGCGTCGATGGCCGCGTCGCGCTTTCCGTTCGGCGCGGCGTTCTTCTTCAGATCGTCGGGAAGCGAGTCGACGGCGGCGTCGAGGATGGCGGCGATTTCGGCGCGGTCGGGAAGCGGCCACTCTATGACGGTCGCGTGACCCGCCAGTTCCGGCGGGACGTCGCCCGACGGCGACAAGACGATCATCGCCTGCGCCTGATCGCGCGCGGTGCCGGGAAGAAGGCGGGCGAGGTTGCGGACCTGCCGCATCGTCGTCGCGCCAGCGGGGCCAGCGAGCCACGCGGGAAGGTCGCGCATGATCCAGACGCCGCGCTCGTTCGCCGCGCGGCCGGACTGGACGCGGTCGCGGATCACGTTCAGCGCGTCGCCCGGGTCCTGCGTTGAGTTGCCGTCCATCTTCCTGCCGTCGAGTTCGGCGAAGCCCTGCGCGACGTCCCAGGTGCGCGGGACGTAACCGGCGGAGGCGGCGGCTTCGATCAGGTAGCGTTCGACGCGCGCTTCTTCGCGGGTCACGACCCACAGAAGCGGGTTGCGGGCGCGCAGGAGGGCGGCGACGTCGGCCGCGACTTCCTGGCTCTTGGTCTTCGGTTCGTTTTTCATGTTCGGTTCTTCCTGTTGGGTTGTGGACCGCGACTTAGCGGCAATGCTGAACGGTTGCGTGGAAGTGGCAGATGTGGTTCGGGTGCGCGTTCGCGGGCGGCGACGCGAAGACGAAGAACGCTATGGCAAGCGCGGCGGCGGCCGACTTGAACAGCGTCAGGGCGTCGACGAACGGAAGGTTGTTCAAGATGATCGCGTCGGGGGTCTTGCGAAGGGCGGCGGTGATCAAATGCGCGCGGGCGACGCCTTCGTGTTTGCCCTTGAACGACCGGACTTCCCGCTTCGCGGGGTCGAAGAAGGCGACGGTGCGCTTCAGAAGCCGCGACAGGTCCTTCGCGATTGCGGCTTCGTCGAGCAGTTCGTGGCAGACGACTTCGAGATCGCGCGGCCATCCGTCCCTGTTGTAGTCCTGCCCGAACTTCGGGAAGGTTGCGCCGATGCGTTCGTTCAGCGCCTTGAGATCTTCGGCGAACGTCTTGTCGCCGTAGCTGTGATAGTCGTCGGGGCCGCCGGTCCCGTGGTTCGTGACGTCGCAGAAGTGAACGCCGTCGACGAACACCTGCGCGGAATAAGCGGGCGTTTCTTCGGATAGCGACTTCGAGTGATGAACCTTCTTCAGTTCGATGGTCGGCTTCTTCGCGGGAAGCCCATAGGACGGGTCGGGCGTTAGCTGCGCGCCGCCGGTAGCCTTGTCTTCTTCGATCAGTCGGTCGATGGTCTTCATGGTAGGTTCCTTTCCGTTGGGTAAAGTTAAGCCGCGTTCGCGGTGAGGAAGTTCTTGCAATCGTCGCAAGCGCAAGGAGCGACGAAGCGCCACGCGCGCTTGACTTCCTTGACGCTGCATTCGTGGATGATGTGCGACCCGACGTCGCCGTTGTGGAAGCCGTGCTTTAGGTAGACCCAGTGGGCCCAACCGTCGCGGTTCTTCTCGTTGTAGCCGTCTTGTTCAGACCAGCCTTCTTCGAACATCGTCGGATGTTTCGCGAGGAACTTCAGCAGAGATTTCGGGAGGGGCTTCATCGGTTCTTCTCCTAAGTCCCGGGAAAACCCCGGGATTTGCTTATTTAAGGGTGCGGAGCGTAGAATGTACATTGCTAAACAGGGCCGAAAACCCAAGGAGAATCAGGTGGCTAAAAGGGCAGGATTCCGGGTCCCGGCGGAGTGGACCTTCAAGAGCAAGTCGGTCGCGGCGGCCTTCGATTCGCACGTCCGCGAACAGCTCCCCTGGTACGACGTCGCGACGGGCATCGTCGCCCACCTCGCGCGGTCCTACGTCCCGCAGGGCGGGGTCGTCGTCGACGTCGGGGCGTCGACCGGGAACGTCGGCCGCGCGATAGCGAAGACGCTCGAAGCGCGGAAGGCCTCGCTCGTCGCCGTCGACTCGTCGCACGACATGGTCGCCGTCTACGACGCGCCTGGACAGTTCGTCGTCGCCGACGCCGTCGACTTCGATTTCGCCGCGCGCAAGCCCGACCTGATCGTCTGCTTCCTGTCGCTGATGTTCGTCCCAGTCTCGGCGCGCGCCGCGCTCGTCGAACGGATGAGGGCCTCGCTCGCGCCGGGCGGGGCCGTCGTCGTCTTCGACAAGATGATCCCGAACGCGGGCTACCTCGGGACCGTCGCCTTCCGGCTTACGCTCGCGGCGAAATACGAAGCGGGCGCGAAGCCCTACGAGATCATCGCGAAGGAGCTTTCAATCGAAGGCCTGCAGCGGCCGATGTCGCCCGCCGAACTCCCGGGCTTCGTCGAAGTGTTCCGCTTCGGCGACTTCGCGGGGTTCGTGCACGAGCGGGCGGCGTAGCGGGCGGGCGTGGTCGTCGCAGACGAGAGTCGCGTCGCGGCGGCAGCCGCAGGGCAGCGCGTCAGGCTTCGACGGTGGCGGGGGATTTCGGGGCCGGTTCATCGGGGCGTCCTCCTTCGACGCCGCGACGGTAGGCGAGACCCCTTAACGAATTGTTAAACGGCTTGAAGTTCGCGCGGTCGGCCGCCACCAGCGCGTCGGCGTATTCCCCGAGAACGCAGCAGACGACGGCGCGGCCGTCGTCGGTCAGGCAGTAGAACTTTCCCGGCGCACTTAGTGTTCCGGACGGGTTTCCGCACAAGCGAACGAGACGAATCCGAGATAGAGCGGCGCGCGTCTGCCGCTCGCCGGAATCGATGACTTCGACGTAGGGCTTCGGCCCGTCGACCATGCCGACGAGGTGTCTGCGCTGCGCGTTGGAAAGTCGGCCTGCGACGCCTTTGTGGTACATAGGTTCCTCCGGCGGCTATCTTAGGGGTTTTCCCCGAACGGTGTCTAGGGCCGACCGCGCGCAAGAAAAAGGCCGCTCGTGTGAGCGGCCAGTCTTACGCCACGCGGGAGGAACAGCGGCACCTTATCGCTGCCCGATCTCCATAGTCCAGAACTTCCTTCCTGACCTCGACACCGCCGACGCCACGGCCCGGCAGCCCGGCAGCCGCATGTTCGCGGCGTGCCCGGGCGACCTCCACCACTGCGCCATCGTCTTCGCTTCGGTCGCGTAACCGTAGGCGACGTTCTCCGCCCTGGCGCCTCGCGCGGCGCGCCCCGCAAACCCGTCGTGATCGAGCCGGTCGCGCCGCGCCATGTCGTTCGAGTGTTCCTGGGCGAGCGCCGCCATCGCTGAGCTCGAACACGCGGCATGCACGCGCGTGGTCAAGAAGCCGTAGAAGATGAGCGCGACCGCGAACGCGCCGATGGCGATCAGCACGGCGACGGGCAGCCACGCCGTCAGGCCGTACGGCTGCGGCCTCGGACGATTGAAGTCCGGCCAGCGGCGGGTCATCATGGCACCGCAGCTTCGCGGAATCCGCCGCCGACGTAGACGCAGCCCGACCCGTTGACGCCGACGGCCGCCGCCGTCTGGTAGGACAGGTCGACGACCGCGATGGTCCCCGGGCCTCGATCTCCGACGACCGCGTTGACCGAACGGCCGGTGCGCGCGTTCGTGATCGTCAGCGGCGTCCCGCATGGGAGCCGCTTGTCGGCGACGATGTTGCCTCGGACGCCCGGGCATGCCCGCCGCCCGCTGGCGTTGAACGACGTCGCGCGCACCGAGCCGCCCGAGCAATGGACCCACGCGCGGAGCTGACAGTTGATGCCGGCGGCGTCCCCGCGTCGGCTGCAACCGTCCGAATGTCGTGATCGCCTTTTTGCGCTGAACGTCGTCGCGGTCGGCTCGATCGACGTCTGCCTCCAGGCGTAGAGCGCGCGGTGGTGGCGGTGATGGTAGTGGCGGCGCGCGGCCGACGCCGAAACCGTTGAGCCGCGGTGCTTGACGCCGTTCCAGTAGGCGACGCCGCCGACGTTCCGGGCGTTGTCGACGTGCGGGCAGTCGCGGAAGTCGCACCCGCTGCGCAGGCCGTGGGCCCGGACGAGCTGGGCCGGTATCGACGGGTGGCTGTCGAAGGCGTTCCCGGAGTGATGGTTCGAGTTCGCGACGTGCGTCCGCGCCCGGCTGTAGCACGTTATCCGGTGGAACTTGATGCCGTGGGCGACGGCGTCGGCGATCAGCGACGCCGCCTCGCTGGCGAAGGCGGCCGAGCAGGTGATGGCGATGCCGGCGGCGGTCGTGACCGTCACGAGGCCATGCCCGACCGGTCCTAGTTCCCGGCGATGCGGAACCGCGTGGGAAGGCCGCTCGTAGCGCGAATCCTCGTCGTCGGCCCGGTAGACGCTGGTGGTGCTCGCCACGCGACGGCTGGCCGCCCGGCTGCGGGCGTGACGGGTCCTGGCCTGGCGTCCCATCGGGTATGCCGGGGCGGCGGCGGCGTCGAACGTCGGGCCGAATTGTGCGCTGCGGTGGGTTCGGGCCTCGGCCGGAGCCGAGAGGGCGATGGTGGCGACCGCCAGGGCGGCCAGGGTGATCGTCGAAGTTCGCATGTCGTTGCCTCGGTCGTAGGGCCAGTTTGCTTTTTTGCGCAAGTTCGCAAGTTGGCCGGGTTTCGGGGCGCGCGTCTGAGCGCGGACGATGTGGACTCGCGTGGATCTCCTTGGTTGTGGGGGAAGCCCTATAATAGCGAAAGCCGCCGGGGCGTGTCTACCCCGGCGGCTTCGCGTTATTAACGATTGAGGCGGACGGTCAGGCCGCCGGAGGAGTCGCCGCCTGCGCGGCCGCAGCGTCGGCGACGGCCGGGGGCGTGTCGGTGTTGACCGTCACCGCCGGCACCAGGCCCGCGACGAGGTCCGTGTTTGTGTTCACGCTCGCGTCGAGCGCGTCGAGCGCGGCTTGCGTCGTCGCGTCGGGCGTTCCGGCTGCGGCGACAGCGGCCTTCAGGTCGGCGACCTGCTGGACGAGCGCCGCGTTGTTCGCGTTGAGTGCTTGGGTCGCGACGACGACGCCCTGCAGAACGGTCGTCTGCTTGGCGATGTCGGCGGTGATCTTGGTGGTGTCGATCATAAGCTCATTCTCCGTTCTGTTGGTGATCCTCAGAAGCCGGTCCAGGCGTTCGATGATCTCGAGTTCGACGGGTCCGGCGAAGTCGAACGGGCGAGGGTCGCCGTGCAGGTGGTAAGCAAGGATGCGCGGGCGATGCAAGGGTCGAGTCCTTTCGTCGGTCAGCTAGATATATCCGCAGGCGACCTGGCGGTCAAACTAGCCTTCTACCGGCTTGCCGAACGTCTTCCAGCCAAGCAGACCGAGAAGAATGAACAGCAGCAGGTTGCCGCCGAGATAGATGTGGCTTTGACCGCCGTACCCGAGATAGATCGGGCCTCCGATCCCGATCACCAGCCAAAGCAGCATAAGAATCCAGAACAGAAGTCGCATCGTCATGTCACAATCTCCCTAGCAGCAGCAGGACGACGACGATCACGATGACCAGCGTGATCAGGTTGACGCCGTGGCCGTAGCCGTAGCCGGGACCGCCGCCGGGCGACCAAGGACCGACGCCGCCGATCAGGATCAAGATCAAGATTATGAGCAGGATGGTGAACATGGTCGCCTCCTTGTCGATTAAGTCGTGCCGTTGGTCTTTTGTTCCACGCCGCTTCCCGGCATCGTTTGCGCCGCCTTGTCGGCTGCCTGATCGATTCGGTCGATCATCCCTTCGACGATCTTGTCGTCGCGGATACCGGCCGCTTCTCCGGCCGCCACGGCGGCCTGCTCTTCGTGAACCTGCGCGCGTCCGGCCTTGATTCCTTCGGCGTTGGCGAGGCTGCGGGTTAGGTTAAGAAGCTCGTCCATCCGGCCGTCCATCGACACCTTGATCTCGTGCGTCGCGATCGAGATCTTGGCGGTCTCCTCGCCCTGCATCTTGAGCGCGGCTGCCTGGTCCGTGGCGATCAAGAGGTGCTGCGCGAGAGCCTTCCTGTCGCTGCGCGCGTGCAGGACGAGCCCGATCACTGCGGCCATGCCGACGAACAGCGCTCCGACGCCGACCGAGATGGAATTGAACAGCTCCGGGGTGATCTGAAAGGCAGCGGCCTCGACCGCCACGAAGGCGACCAAAGTCTTGCCTGCGAGCTTGTACAGAACGAGGTTGTGCGGGGAGATCATTGGTCGGTCCCGCGCAGCCGGTTGAGCGTCTTGATCTGCGCGTCGAGCTCGCTCTTCGTATCGATGGATTCTCGCATCCGATCCTTATACATCTGCTTCTTCTCTGGATCGGTAGCGGCCTCCATCTTGTCCTGCCAGTCGTAACCTTTGTCGCGAGCCACGTCGCGTTTGCCGCGCGCGAGGTCGAGCTTGAAGTCGATCGCGTTCTTCTCGATCTTGGCCGCGACGTTCTTGTCTTCCTTCTCGTGCTCGCCGATCAGGACGCGAAGCTCTTTGTCGTGCTGGTTTATGATTTCCAGAAATGTGCCGTATGTCACCGGCAGCTTCGGTTCGAAGAACGGCCAAGCCTGCGCCACCTTGACGATGGTGCCGGACAGCAGCGCCACGAAGGTGAGGACGACCGAGACCGAAGCGGTCTTGCGTCTCCAAGTCGACCACGTAACCGCATGGGCTTTTTCGAGAAGCGTGTCAGGCATCGCGCGTCCTAGAACTGCGAGCCAGGTGCCGGCTGCGACGGGTCGGGCTGCTGCGACTTTATGAACGCAAGCACGTCCTTCGCGGCGGGCGTGATCGCGTCGATCTCCTTGAGGGCCGGGGCGATCAGCGGCGAAACCTTGGCGTAGAACGCCTGCGCCTGCACGATCAGCGGCATCGCTTCGGCGATGACCGGACCGAACTTGTCCAGCAGCGCCTTGCCCTGAACGATCAGATCCTCATGGTCCTTGAACGTCTGCAGCAGCTTCGCCGTGTGCGGCACCGCCGCGTTGACCTCGTCGATGGTCTGCTGCGGGACGCCCGCGAGCCTGGCTGCGAAGTCTATGGCGCTCATTGTGGCGGGGCCTTTCTCGGCATGGATTGCGCCGTCTTCTTCGGCTTGGCTGTCGGCGGAACGACGATGGGCTGGATGGGCTGGATGGGCTGGAACGGCACGACCACGGCCTTGTGGAATATCTTCTTCAAGTCAATCGCGGCCGTGATCGTGTTGTCTAGCCCGGTGACCGCGCTGCCAACCAGGCCAAGGATTCCGCTCGCCTGAACGAGGACCGCCCCGGCGACGATGATCCAGGCAGGCGAGCGCGCTTTCATGGATCAGCTCGAGGCCGGAGGAGCGGTGGCGGACTGAACCGCTGCCGCGAGGCCAGCCGCTGTGGCGGCCGCGACCTGGAGCGCTTTCGTCGCCTTGTAGCCGTCGGTGAGCGCCGTGCTGGCGTCCGATGCGACGGCCTGGGCGTTGAGCGCAGCGTTAACGCCGGCCACCGCGTCGTTCACTTGCTGGATGCCTTTCGTCAACGAATCCGGGACGGTGATGCCGGCCGCGCTGAGCGCGTTGACGCTGCCCTGCACCGCCGAAACCGTCTGAGCGACCTGCCCGATGTGGGTGCCGAGCCAGCTCAGGCTGTATTGCAAATCTTCGGCTGCGACTTCGATGCCTGCTTCGATCTTCTGGCAGACGGAGATCACGTCGCCCTCGAACACTTGCCAGTCGTGCTTGATGTTGGCGAAGAACGCGTCGAGCGCGTTGGTCGGTGCCGGTGATGCGGCTTGCGTCGTGTCAGTCATCGGTAGTCCTTTCGATGTGGCGGCCGGTTATGCGGCCTGAAGGATGTTGGCGCGGTCCTGCGTTAGCAGGTTCTTGGAAACGAGGTAAGCGAGGTCGGGCGCTTCCGCCTTCCCGCTTTGAAGAGCGGTGAAGACGTCGTTCACTTTCGGATCGCCGGGTGCGGCTGCCGCGATGGCTGCTTGTTCTTCGGGCTTGAGAAGGCTCCACCACGACACGACGATGACGGGAGCCGGAAGCGCCGCGACGGGACCGCCGGTCCGCGGTTGGGTCGAGGTAGATTTCTCGACGATCCTATTCATCGTGTCGTCCTTGCCCTGCGAAGATTTCGACGACCCGAAGAAGAACCCGACGACGACCATCACAACGTTGATCAGCGCGTTGAACCCCTGCTTGAGGAGCTCGAGCGCGTCGGTAGGCATGCCGGAGAAGATGACACGCATCGCCATCGCCAGCAGGAGCCCTCCGAACACGAGGACGATGGTCCACGCGAGCCCGCGCTGGACGTCGATTGTCCAGTTCGATGGCAGCGGGATGGTGGGAACGCTCGGCGTTCCGTTCGTGATCTGTTGGTCGTCGGCCATGAAAATCTCCTGCTGAAATATCCTGTTCGTTCGGCGGTTATTCCTTCGGCTTGCGGCCGATCACCACGGCGACCTGGCCGTGAAGGTTAGCTTGGATCAGCGTCGGCTTCAGGCTCGTCGTGCGCGCGATCATGTCGAGCATCTTTTGATCGCTGACGCCGATCCCCGTCGTCGAGTCGGCCAGCGGCGTCTCGCGCGTGACGGTCCAGTGCGCGCTCTCGAACGAGTTTTCCAGGTTGAGACCGAGATCGCCGCACTTTATGTCGTCCTGGCAGAAGATCACGACCGGCTGGCGGTCTTCGGCGGCGACGGTCTTAAGGGCCAGCGCGAGCGCGTCGACGTAGCGCTGCTCGATCTCCGGCCACTGCTGGGCGACGGCGCGGGCGACGGCGGTCGGCGACGCCGCCCCGGTCATGACGGTGACGGTGTGCGGTTTCGGCGCCGGCGCGTAGGCGTGGAAGGCGAGGCTCGTCGCGAGCGCGGCGACGATTCCAACGGCGGCTGCGGTGATGTGCTGGTTCATGATCTCTCCTTCGTTCCTTCTCTCACGCCGCGCGCTTGGTTGCAAACCGTAAGTTCATAGACGTCACCGTCACCGGGCCGGGGATGCCGTCGACGGGAAGATTCGCGAGCGTCTGATACCAGCGAACCGCCGTCTTGGTCGCGGGGCCGAACCGGCCGTCCATCGTCAGTTTCGGCACATATCCGAGCAGGTTGAGCGAGTTCTGGATCGCCGACATCGACGGGTCGGGCTGCGCCTGCTGCCAGGGCTGCTCCGCGTGGACCGCCGGGTCGCGCAGCGCGGCGTAGGCTTTCGCCTGCCAGTCTTCGCAATCCTGGAGGCCGTTGTAGCCGCCGTTGATGATTCGCCTGATGTGCCGCCCGTCGTTCCGGTCCGCGAAGGCGTTGAGCTTTCCGGCGTCCCACTCGAACAGCGACGGCATGAAGATGATCTTGGGGTCGAGCATCCAGAGCTGGTCGTCCTGCATGGCCATGCCGAGCTTGTCGGCCCACGCCTTCGCCGCGCCGCGCCCCGTCGACTGGATCGGGCCGGTGCCGCGGAACGGCCAGCCGTCGCCCGGCCGGTTGCCGAGTTCGTTCATCTTGTGCGGGTTGCCCGCGCCGTAGACGCGCTCGAACAAGACCTTCTCCCGCTGCGGCATCGGTAGCGCGACGATCTTTTCGGCCTCGCTTTGGGTGATCGCAGCCGAGTGTCGACCGACGCCGAAGATCGCCATGATCCGTGCTGCGTGTGTATAGTTTCCGCTTTCCGTCAGGATGACGCCGCCGTCGGTTTCTCCGAGAAACTGGCCGAGGAAATGCGACTGGCGCAGCGGGTTGGCGTTGATCTCGTACTTGTCGAACGCCGCCGCGCAGGCGTCGAAGCCGTCGAGGTAGGCCGCGTTGCAGTGCGGCGCGATGGAGCGGACGGCGTCGGCGAGCTTGGTCATGGGCTATCCCGTTAGGCTGTAGGTCCCCGGGTTGACGTTGTCGTTCGCGGGCTCGTCGAGCGCGCCCATGATTTCTTCCATGGTCATGACGCCCGTGTTCGTTGGAATAGAACTGTTCGTGCCAAGGAATATCCAGGAAGGCGTCGAGGTCGCGTCCTTGATGTAAACACCATACTGAACTGAAGATGCGCTCGCTGGATTATCGAGAACATAATTTGCTGTTCCCGTACCGCCAAAGGCGACGCCGTTTCCAGCCGCCGCAACCGCACAGATGTTGCCGATCGCTGTGGACCCGGTTCCACGGTAAATCTGAACAAGGACGTGCTGGGAAGACGAAGTTGAGTTGATCGTGCCGAAAGCAAGGACCTTAACCAGGTTGACCGCGCTCGTGGGCGTGATCGTGCCGGCGAGGTTTGTCGCAGTGTTCGCCGTGCTGCTTACGGTTGTCGGTGTTGTGGTGGTCGCATAGACCGTTTGCACGACGTCGCCAGGCTTTTTAATGCCAGGCCCGAACAAAACGATCTTTGTCGGCGCGCTCGCCCATGTCCCTGCCGTCGCGAGACCAGATCCCCATTCGAGGTAGCCGAGTATGCGGTAGGGCGTGCCGGTGATCGTCGAGACGTTCGCATAGTACGTTCCGGCGCTGCTGCCGCCGTTGGTGCTCGCTGCCGTCGATACAAGGCCATCTTCCGAAAGACCGAAAATCCGCGTCGCGGTCGAAGCGTTGAAAAGTCCGGCAGCGAGCGTCCCGCCGTTATAGTAAGCGATCACCCAAAGCCGGAACGCGACGTTGCCGCTAGGTGCGCCCATCGTGTTCGTCGATGCCACGGTGAAGCTGAGCGCTGCTTGCTGTGATGAGATAACTGGATTGCCGTTCGCTACCGTCGGGTCGCGAAACGGAATCTGGATTGGCGATAGAGCAGTAGCGTCCGCGTTCGCCGCCGTCTTGATCGCCACCGTTAGCGCGCTCGATCCGACCGTCGCGTTTATGCGCAGGTTGATCGGCGCGTTCATGCCTTGCGCTGACGCGAGCAACTGAGCCGCGCCGATGGTCGCCGCCGTCGAAAGCGTGGTGCCGTCCGCGCGCTGGTAAGTGATGACTTCCCAGTTTCCGCCGCCGAGGTACGCGGCCCACGCCCGGTCGCCCGCCGCCGTCGTGATATTGTTGCCGGCGTTCGGCAGCAGAAGGCTCGAGCTGTGCGTCAGCGTCATGATGCCGGAGAAGATCAGCGGCTTGAGCGTCCCGGCGACGCAGGTGTTCGAAAAGCTGGTGATCGTCGTCACGCCTGAAATCGTCAGCGTCGTTTGCGGGACCGAGCAGAGGTCGGTCGTCGTCGCGCTCGCTACCGTCGCAGTGCCGCCGCCCATCGGCGGCGTCCAGACGTGGTTCGACGCGTCGACTTCACCGATGACGAGCCAGTTCGCGCCGTCATAGATTTTTAACGCGTTGCCGCTCGCCGTGTCGAGCCAGAGTTGGCCCAGCTTAGGCCCGCTCGTTATGTTCGCCGGTGCCGTCGCTCCGCTGTTCGCCGTCTGCGACGCATCAAAACAAAGGTTCATGTCCTGCACAAGAGTCAGGCCTGACACCGTGCCGACCGTCGGCATGTTGCAGGACCCTTGCGAGGCCAGGGCGGCGGTCGGCGCGATCAGCGCCAGGGCGACCAATGCGGAACGGATCGTCTTGAACATCGGTGCGGTTCCTACTTCTTTGGTTTGTCGGCTTCGATTTTCTTCTTCGCGTCTTCGGCGGTCTTCTTTTGCTGAGCCTGCTGTTCCATCTGCATTAACTGATTGATGATCGGGATGGCGTACCTGGATGGAACGTCGCCGAGGTAATTGAGAATCGCCTGGTGTTCCTGCGCGGTGACGGTGTAGGGTTCGAATGGCGGGGCGGTCTGCGCCTGGGCCGAGCCGACGAGCAGCGCGAATAGAATAGCCGTCCAATAAAACCTCATGCCGCCTTCTCCATAAATGCCGGGGTGTTATCGTTCGCCGCCGGGTCGAGGTCGCGATTAAGTAGCCAACCCGCACTTCGTGCATAGCAATGATAGATGATCTTATTACTCGATGTTGCTGTTTGGGTGATCGCGGTCGTGCTGTAAGTGTAGGATTGCGACGCGAGCGCCTGGGCTGGCCAATGCACGACGCAATATGGAGCCGACGCATAAGCCACGTTGAACGTGATGATGCAGCCAGTCGGTGTAGCGGTTCCCATCGTCACCTCGCCAGCAAGATCTGAGCCAACAATAGCCGGGCTCGTTCCACAAGAGGTCAGAGCGGGGGCCGTTCCTGCCGCGCGAATTTTCGTGCCGACACTAGCAAACGTGCCAATATACGCAGCCTTCGCAATCCCCAACCCGCCGGCCGTTATGACAGCCCCCGTCGTCGATGAGCTTGCGTCGGTTGTGGCCGGAAAAGATGCCTGCCCTGTAGCCCCGACGAGTTGCAGCGCGTAAGTCCCGCCAACATAGAATTGTAGGTCGGCCGTGACGGTAGTCGCGCCAACAGCAGTTACAATTGCGTTGATGTTTGCGCCGGCGGTAAAGGATAAATTGGTATCCAACCCGGACCACTGCAAAATTCCGAGATAGTCGCCCGATTGAACTGCGGCACCTGCTCCCCTGCTTTTATTATATTTAAAATATCCGCCCGTTGCGTCGTTTACATCGTTTTCCATAGTAAATTGAGGATTGAACGAAGTCGTCGATTTAGCAGTGAAACTTCCAGTGGAAGCAAAGACAGCGCTCCCGGTAGCCAAGTTCACCGTAAAAGTACCAGTTCCTTTCGGGTTGATGGAAAGGTTAGTATTCGATCCACTGTCGATGGCGGAAATAGCAACCGTGCCGCCGCTCGCAGCACCTATGACGGTGAGGCCAGCGGCTTGCGAACCTGTTGATGAGTCTACGTTGAACGCGGGGTTGGTCGCCCCGTTAAGCCCGACAGCAAAAGCGTTGGCCGAGGCCGAGGTGATAGTGTGCGCGCCGCTCGTCAGCGTCGTGAATGCGCCTGTCGCCGCTGTGCCGCCCCCAATAGCTCCCGGTGCGGCGAAGGTCGCTCCACTCAAGCTGCTGGCGTTTAGATTTGCAACATTAGTCGTGCTGGCGACAACGAAAGGCGCGGTGCCAGTCGCGAGCGTCGAGGTGATCTGGCTATTTGTGGAAACCGCGCCAGTCAACGTGCCGCCGGTCAAGGCAAGATCGAGCGAGGCGTGGCCCGTCAAAGCGGCTGTGATTGTCCCGGCGGCGAAGTTTCCCGAGCCATCGCGCGCGACTAGCGTGCTGACCGTATTAGCCGTTGCAACTCCGGTTCCGGTCGAGGCGCCATTAATTACCGGCGTCGTTAAGGTAGGGGTTGCAAGCGTTGGGCTTGTCGCCTGAACAACCGAACCTGTGCCGGTAGGTAGCACATTGTTTGTGCCCGCGTTGGTGATCCACGCGGTATTGCCAACGCCAGTATTCCATCCAACCTGCGTAGTGAACGAGGTCGAAGTAAGTGAAATTGCCGTCGCAAACATGCTGATGAGATTGTTTGAAATCATCAGCGTTCCGTAGCCGCCGATTGACGTTGCGCCCTGGATCAAAACGCCGATCCCACTTAATTGTGTGTACGGTACTAGGTTGTTTCCTTGGATTGTTCCGGTGACGGCGACGTTTCCAGTTTGAATGACAGAAGCGAGCGCGGACAAGTACGCATTGCCGGTGATGTTCAAATCTTGTGTGGCCGAAAGAACCTCTATGCAAGAATTGATGGCGGTACATTGGCTGTTGACCATGCTTATTTCAGAAACACCCGTGCCACCAGCCAGTACTTTCAAGCCATCGTCGCCGGGAATTGAATTGAAATTCACCGCATTAACGCCCTGAACTTTGGTTCCTACTTGCACTCCGTCATAGACATTGTTGGCGCTGAAATTTATGAGATTGTGCTGAACTGAAAAGTAACCGGCTGCACCTTCGTAAAGGATGCCAACGCCAGTGCTGACACCACCCCAAACGGTGACATCGCTTATGTTCGTGCCGGAAACTCCGTTAACCACGATTGCGTAGTTCCAATAATCCGTCCCGCCACTTCCGGTGTTGTCGGCCCCTCTGAATTGAACATTCCGAACGGTAGATGTGGTGAATGCGCCGGGAGTGTTTGATGCCCCTGGAAACGACAAGTTCAATCCAGCACCGCTAGGTGAATTACCCGCCGTGATTGTAAGATCAGAAATATCAGCGGAGTTCAGATAACTGATATAGTTAATCGAAACCCCGTAGGTGGCATTTGGAAAAGTCAGGATCGTCGCGTCAGGGCCGTCGCCGTAGACCTTGATCGCAGCCGGTGAAGTTGTGAATGTGTAAGAATTTGCGGTTAAAAACTTATAGGTGCCTTTCGGGATATAGATTGCGCCGCCTTGCGCCGGAAGCGCCGCTACTGCCGCGACCCATGCCGGGTGACTGTCAGCCACGCCGGTAGGGTCGGCTCCAAACGACATAAGATTAACGTAGCCGGGCGTGCTGGTGCCGAAGGTGTGAACGGTCGCGTCAAGAAGACCAATGGGGACCCATTGCGTGCCGTCGTTGATCCGCAACGCGAACGGCGCGGTGCTCGTGTCGAGCCAGTATTGATAAAGACATGCCGCCGATCCGGAGCAGACGGCGGGCGGTGATCCGCCAGAGAAGTTCGTCCCGATGGTGTTGTAGGCGTTGTTGAGGAACGTCGCGAGCTGCGCCATCGTCAGCGGCGCGCCGGGCGTCACCAGCGTGGTCTGCCCCGCGCGAGCGGCGGGCGAAAGGGCGAGCAGGGCGGCGAAAATAAGACCGGGGATTCTGAACCAGCGCACGTCAGTAGCCCTCCGCGATCAGGTTGACGTTGTCGACGTCAACCGGGTTACCACTACCATCCGTGAAGTGGAATGTCACGGCCGAGAGAGACAGCGAATCGACGTGCGGCGTCACGCCCGGGTTGTTGCTCCAGGAGAAGTTCGTCATCGGGAGCGTCTGGTTCGCCACCCCGCCGACCAGCGGGCCGCCGTTGAACGGGAACGCCGCGCTCGCGTCGTCCGGCTCGAAGGTGACTGTCAGGCCCGTTCCCGGCACCGTCAGGTTCGGGTAGTGGTCGACGCGCGCGGGAATCGACACCGCGTAGGAGAACGCGATGACCGTCGGGATGGTGTTCGGGTCGACGGTTTCGATCAGCAGCCGCAGCTTGATCCACTGGGCGCGGTAGACGCCGGGGACGAAGTCGGCCCAGGCCGACCACGCGA
>QGNH01000446.1_pt1 | contig 36412 bp, 40 predicted proteins | sample 1735481 | NCBI WGS metagenome assembly QGNH01 (sample SAMN09239004, study PRJNA386568) | Viral metagenome, whole genome shotgun sequencing project. | reverse complement strand
AATGTCGTCAATGCTTCCTATGTTAGCTGCTTGCATGGCGGACGGTGGAGACGTAAATCAACAACCTTCACTGGGTGCAACTCCTCCTGCTGCTGCAATGCCTAACATGCCACCTGCTCAAACAGATCCTTCTATACCACAGAGCAGTTTTGGTAAGTTTTTGCAGGGGTTTGGCGGTAAGAAGGTTAAGGCGTCGGGATCTCCGGCTCAATCGCAGGGACAGCAACAGAGTGACTCAGGTGCTGCTGCGTTAGCTAATGGCATGAGTAACTTTATAGGTGGAGCCGGTAAAATGCTTACCCCGACTTCAGGTGCTTCAGATGCAGCTTCTGACGTTTCTACGGATGGTATGGCTCATGGCGGTATGACACACGATTATAGAGCAGGGGGAAAGGTAAACGCTAAGAATATTAAAGAGAAAGCTAAAGTTCCTGGAAACTCTTACTCCAACGACACTATCCCAGCGGTTCTAAGCGAACACGAGATTGTCCTTCCTCGCTCAGTTACACTATCTAAGGATCCAGTGAGAGCAAGTGCTGATTTTGTAGCCAAGGTTATAGCAAAAAGAAAGAAAAAGTAACATGAAACTTAATCTTAAGAATGCTAAAAAGGTTGCTCAAGACAACAAGAGCACTACTTTTTCGTTGGGCAACGGTAATAAGATCATAGTAGCACACGAAAAGTTGAATCCTCAACTTCGCTCAGAACTCGCCGCGCTGCCTTTGCATATGGCAGAGGGCGGAATGGCTTCTTCTAACAATCAAAACGCAGCGATGAAGGAAAACTACGGAAATAAGAAGAGAGTAAAGAGATACAAGGATGGTGGAGACACAGATGAAAGTGGATCCAGTGGTGCTCCAGATCCAGTGGCTGTACAATCGACGGTAGAAGCAGATGGTCAAAGTCCGGCAGCAGTAGCATCTCCGATCGCTTCTTCTGATACTGCCCCAACAATAGTCCCTCAAACTCCAGATGAGCATAAACAGTTGATGCTTAACAATTATCAACAGCAAGACGCGGCTTGGGCGCAGGATCTTAAGAACGGCCATGTAACACCTGAAACGTATGGTAGCTTATTCGCTAAGAAGGACACGCTTGGCAAGATTGGGTCTATATTTGGCATGATGATGTCAGGTGCTGGCTCGGGCTTAGCGCATCAGCAAAATGCATATACTCACATGTTGGATCAGCAGATTTCTAACGATTTGCAAGCGCAGACTACTAGTAAAACCAACGCACAGAACTTTATCAAATTGAACCTGCAGCATCAGATGCAACAAGCTCAGATAGAGCAGTTGGTTAAGCAAGGTACACTTACGGACGCACAAGCTAAAAGTGCTATGCAGGATATCAGCATCAAGGCGAATACTTTTGCTCGTCAGCAAATGAACCGTGCAGCTTTAACTCACTTAGTTAAGCAAGTTAACAACGCAAATCTACCTCCTGAACAGCGCGCTCAAGCTCAGCAACAATTACAAACCATGGGTATGATGGTTGATGCTGAAAACTATAAACTTTCTGATGCGGCAGCAGCCAAGAGTGCATTCCTGAACCAGAACAACTTTGGTCCTACGCAAGCGCCTAATCCCAATTCTCCTGTCGATTATGATAAGATGAATAAGGAAGAACGTGCTTCGCAACTCAAGATTCCTGGTTCTCCAACTAGTGAAGATATTGGTCATATGACTAAGGAAGCTACTGGGCTTGAGGAGACAAGGGCGCTTAGAAATGATTTCGATAGCGGTTATGAAGCGCTCGATAAGATGTTTCTTGCTGGTAAGTTGTCTCCAAATGCTAGAGACTCTTATGTTCAGAGTTTAGCAGGTAAACTTGCTAAGGCATCAGCTGGGAGATATAACCAAGCAGAAGCCACTAACCAGATCAACTCCATGGTTCCAGCCTATAATGATTGGGGTGCTACCAGGGAAATCCGCAGGAGTAACAACGGCAAGTTCTTTGATATCTTAGAAGCTGGCACTCCAACTTTGAATCGCTTTGGTCTCAAGAATGCGCCTCCGACACGCGCACCCGCACCTGCACCAGAAACTAAGGTTGACAGAGTTAATGTGATGGATCCAAGTGGAAAATTACATTCCGTTCCTAAGAGTCAACTAGATCTAGCAATTAAGAAGGGTTATAAGCAACAATAATATGGCAAACTGGCCCTGCACAAATAGAGCTTGCAAGAGCTACGGACAAGACCATCCGAACTGCAAATGCGCACCTCCCATGGCGGACGGTGGAGACGCACACTTCTGCTCCGGTAATAGAGCGCACAATACGGGTTGTCAGTATTTTGAAGACGGCGGAGAAGCACTAGATTTGGGTGCTCCAGTCCAGCAGCAACCTTCTGCATCACAAGGTCAGGAACTTGACCTGGGTGATCCGGTATTAGATTTGGGTACTCCAGTAGGATACGATAGCCCAACACAGAAAGTTGCAACAGGAGTTGAAGGTGTTGCGCAGGGTTTACTTGGTCCGCTTGCGCCAATTCTAGAACAAGCCGGTAATCCTAAGGCGATGGAACTTGGACTGACTCCAGATGAGTTTGCCGAACAGACTGGCATTGATCGTATCACTAAGCAAGACATTGCAGCCAGAGCAGAAGCAAATCCTGGTATTCATGCCGCAGGAGAAGTTACGAGTTTGCTAGGTAGTGCGTTGCTTGGTACTGGTCAGGCTGGTGCTATCGCAAGTGCTGCAGAGCATTTTGCACCAGACGCTGTTACAATGTTGGGTAAACTCGGCAGCGCAACCATAAAGAGCGCTATAGAATCCGGTACTCTGCAAGGTAGCGATGAAATTTCTAAATATTTGTTAGGTCAAAACGGCGATCCTAGCGCTGCGGCATCGGCAATATTAGTTTCTGGTGCTTTAGGAGCTGGATTGGGTTTAATGGGTTTAATGGGCAAATCTACATCTGAATTGCTCAAACAAATTCCTAATCTAAAACTTGGCGACATATTAGCCGGACTTCCTACTGGTATTGGTGCCTCTGTACGTTCTGATGAACTTAAAGAAGCTTTGCCACTCAAGAAGCTGATTCCACAATGGAAAGCTAAGGGCATGAGTGATGCAACAATTGGTGGTATTAAATTAGGTGAAAAGATAGGAAATGCGTTTACTGCTAATGTTTACGGTCACGGATTAGGATTATTAGGAGCTGAACGGGGTTACGAAGAAAATGGTTTTTTCGGTGCTCTTTACGGTGGTATAAAAGGTGAACTTCTTGGTTCTGCGTTAGGATTTGGAATAACTAAGTTTAATAGTAAGGCCTTTATTCCTATGCTCAGCAAGATCTTGAGCAGCAACAGTTTCGAGAAGGTAACAGAACTTTTAAACAAGGCACCCATAATAGCTGAAGGGGTATCTAAAATTGAAGATGGCGTTGGAAATTTATTTAAAATTGGGACTCAACAGGGTGTGAATGCGAATGCGACTGAGAAAGAGCGACAAAAGTTGCATCAATTTATCAGCAAGGGTACTCTAAACCAGCAGATTCAGAATCAACTACATACATCAACTCAGGGTTTTTCTGATGGTGGAATGGTCTTTACAAGTCCTAACCGACCTAATACTCCTAGTAACCACGTGAATGCTCCTGCAAACCCAGCTAATATGAAGAACGCGCCAAATATTAATAACGTTACGGGTATCAATGAAATCATGTCTTTGTCTCCTCAATCTAATTCTACAACGGATGAAAATATTAGCAAACCAGTTCAAGAAGCAATGAATAAGCCGGTATTAGAAGGAACAGACGCGATCGCAACTCACTATCCTGAACTTGGGATGATGCTGGGAGCTGCTAAAACACGCGTAAACAATTATCTGAATTCGCAGAGACCTGTGTCAAATGCACCTAAACTTGCGTTCGATTCTGAGCCCATGCAGGTTGAGCAAAAGAGAACTTATGACAAAGCTCTTAATATCGCCATTCAGCCACTTTCTGTGTTGAACCACATCAAGGAAGGTACGTTGTTGCCAGAGCACATTAAGCATCTTAACGGTCTTTATCCAGAACTCAAGGATCACCTGGACAAGAAGATCACGGAGAAGATTACAGAAGCGCAGATGAAGGGTGAAAAACCTTCGTACCAGACAATAAAAGGCCTATCGATGTTCTTAGGGACACCTTTAGAAGGCAGTTTAACTCCTGCTAATATACAAGCTGCTCAGGGTGTTTATGCGGCGCAAGCGCAGCAACAGCAAACTCAGATTGAACAGACAAAACCCAAGAAGAACACATCTAAGTTGTCTAAGGTTTCAGACGAATATAGAACAGCAGATCAAGCGGCTCAAGCACGAAGTCAACGACCAACTTAGTGCCTTTATTCACTATTATAGACCTGGTGATCCCAGGTTAAATCTAGGAGATCCCTGATGGCAAACCGACCTTATTTAGACCCAACACCAGTTATTACTAACGGCTCTATGGCTGGCAATTTAACCAGTCTAGTCACCATCTTACAGCAAAAATCGATGATTTCTTACGGTCTTTCCTGGATTGGAACCTCGCCAGTAGGAACCGTGTCTTGTCAACTCTCAAATGACTACTCTTTATATCCTAACGGCACTGTAAATAACGCTGGAACTTGGTCTACTATGACCTTGAACTATGATAATACGTCTGTCACTACTATCCCAGTAAGTGGTAACACCGGCAATGGTATGGTTGACATTGACTTAACAGCTGCTTATGCCATCAGACTCATCTTCACTCATACGAGCGGAACAGGTACACTTCAAGTGCTTGCTAACGCGAAAGTTAGCTAAACATGGCAAGTAACTTCTACGCTACATATGTCGGTAATGGTCCTGGTGGTGGTAGTGGTGGAGTAACCAGCTTTAACGGTGAAACAGGCGCTATCACCCTTACTGCTGGCGCAGGAATCTCTCTCACGTCGATCGCACAAGCTTTTACTATTTCAGCTTTACAATCAAGTGTTACTCATGTATCGGCATCAGGCGTTATTGCACTTACTGCAGCTAGTCCAACTCTACAAGTAGTAACTGGTTCTCATACGCAGGTGTTCAATCTTCCAGATGCTACTACGCTGCAACTAGGTTGGACTTTTACCTTCAACAACCTATCTAATAGTGCCACAACAATTCAGAACAACAGCGGGACGCCTCTGTACGTGATTCCGGCTGGTGGCGGTTTACAAGTTCAGCTTTACAATAAAGCTTTTTCTACTGGCCTTTGGAACCTTGACCCATTCTTGTCGGGAACGCCAGTTGCTGGTGGTTTAGCTTTCGTCGATACTGCAGGTGGATGGGACCAATTACCAATAGGCACGACCGGTCAAGTTCTTACTGTAGGATCTAGCGGACTGCCAGAGTGGGATGCCGGTGGTGGTGGAAGTACTGGAAACTACGTTTTCTCAGGCTCTACGATCTCTGATTCGAATACCGGTGCTGCGGCTCTGAACTTTACCGGTGTTGGGGCGGGATTCAAGATCACGACGGCTGATTCTTCTAGTGCTACAGCTGCAGGAGACATAACGCTGGCTCCTGGGATCAACACAAGCACAGGTCATGCTGGAAATGTTAACCTTGTTGCGGCAGCGGACACTGGCGGTGGAAATAATGGCTTCGTTAACTTTACCGACTATACCGGGGCCGTGCAAGCAACCGTAAATAGCGTTGGTGATTTCGTCGTTCATTACATCACTCCTAGTCGTATTTACGCAAGTGGGGGTGGTTACAACACCTATGATTCTGCGGGCGAGCACGTCAACATGTCCATCTTCGACGGCGGTCCAAACTCTCAATATATCGGTGCGACGAGCGGGATCATGCGCCCGTTCATCGCCGGTGGATTTAACCAGTTATTGATGGGCTACAATAGTTCTGAAGCGATACCGACTCCTCAGATTGGACAAATTCTTGTCAAGACCGGCAACCCACTTCACTTAGAAGCCGATTACATCTGGCTAGATGGTCAGTCTAGTGCGACCTATGCAAAGACGAATATTGGTCAACTTGTCCCAGGTACAGCTGGAGGGGCTTTGAGTGTTGCCATGCCTGGAACAGAATACGCTCAATTTACCGCCGATAGTGGCAATCCTGCACAAATGATTCTGGTCTCCTCTCAGGGGACAATTGCTGCTCCAACTTCTACATTGCTAAATGACGCACTTGGCCAGTGGCAAGTTTATGGTTATGGGACTTCTGCACAAGAACAAGGCGCGACGGTTACTTTTTCTGCCACAGAGAATTGGACAAATAGCTCAGTTGGGACAAGTCTAGCTATCGCCACCGCACTTACCGGCACTGGAGGTCCACTCAACACCTTCCAAATCACCGGCACAGGATCTTGTGTTCTTGGTGGAGATTCGACGACGCCAATCCACAGGCTGAATACGGCAACCGGGACACCGGCCGGCGGCGTGGGTACACTGACGAACCTGCCGACTGGGTTGGCTGGCAATCCAACGGTTTGGCTAACACTCGATATTAACGGAACTGATTACGTATTTCCAGGATGGACGGCTTAATATGGCACTTTTACTCGATATAACTCAACCGACAGGCGCAGTTGCCGCATACCACAACATCAGCGCGATGTCATGGGACAAAACCAGTAAGACGGCATTCTTCACGGTCGCTTCATATCTGACCGAAGCCGGCCGGTTCGCCAACGCTACCCCGCTGTCGCAAAAGTCATACGCTCAAACCAATGTCAGCTTGGCGCCCACTCAGGCCCAGCTTTACACGTATCTGAAAACTTTGCCCGCGTTCGCTGGCGCCACCGACGTGGTCAACGTCTAAAGGGGATCTATGTTAATTTATAACAAACAGAATATCATACCAGCTGGTACGGTGATGAACGCTACAATAAATAGCGCAGCCATGCAACTGGAAAACATGTATGGATACGCCATACAGATTGTTTTTACTGGAACACCCACTGGTTCATTTAAGTTACAAAGCTCATGTGATCCTGTAACGCAAGCAAGTCAGGTATTTGGCGCAAATGGGGCTGTCACTTGGACTCCAACCAATTGGACAGATATAACTAACAGCACTTTTACTGTGTCTGCTGCAGGTAACCTTGAATGGAACTATAGTCAACTCGCAGGATACAACTATGTTAGGGTTGTATACACTGATACTAGCAGCGGAAACAGCACTGCCGTAATCACTGTGGCTCAATTTAACGGAAAAGGAAGTTGAGTTTATGTCCAGTCAATACGTAGATCTCCCAGTTGAAGGCGGCAGCGGCGGAGTTACATCACTTAACTCTCTAACTGGCGCATTAACGCTTGTAGCAGGCAGCAACATCACTATTACTCCTGCTGGTTCTAACATCACTATTGCTGCTACGGGCGCGTCATTAACGTTTGCTGATTCTCTTGTTAATACAGCGGGAACTGTAACGTTGGTTGGCGACACAGCAAGTCCTACTGCATCTCAGTATTATGGAACTAATTCTGGAAGTACGTTAGGTTTCTATAATCTTCCTGCACCGGGAACTGGCACGGTAACTAGCGTAAGCGTTGTCTCTGCAAACGGTTTAGCTGGCACAGTGGCAACATCCACCACGACTCCAGCTATCACGCTCAGCACCTCTATCACCGGTATCTTGCAGGGTAACGGAACAGCTATCTCCGCCGCTACAACTGGCAACCTAACTGATGCTGGCACGGACGGTATCACCGTCACTGGCGGCACGGGCGCAGTACTGGGCTCAGGAACAAGTTTGGCTCAACATGTGGCAGACACAAGTCACAACGGGTACTTGTCCTCAACTGATTGGAATACGTTCAATGGGAAGCAAGCAGCAGGTAGTTACATTACGGATCTTACGGGCGATGGTACTGCTTCAGGTCCTGGATCTGCGGCTCTTACATTAGCAACTGTCAACTCCAACGTGGGTTCATTTGGTTCTTCTACATCTATCCCGAGTTTCACTGTCAACGGAAAAGGACTCATTACCGCTGCTTCTGGAAACGCAGTTGTTGCTCCTGCTGGAACGCTCACAGGCACAACTTTGGCAAGCAATGTCGTAACAAGTTCATTAACGACAGTTGGAACTATTGGAACAGGAGTATGGCAAGGTACTGCGATTGGACCTACGTTTGGCGGCACAGGACTTACGTCCTACACTGCTGGTGACACACTTTATGCTTCTGCTACAAACGTACTATCTAAACTTCCAATAGGAACTACAGGATACGTACTTACAGTCGTTGCGGGAGAACCAGCATGGGCACCCATTGGTGGTTCAGGCACTGTAACCTCTGTCGCGCTATCAGTTCCTAGCTTCTTAAGTGTCTCTGGTTCACCTATCACTTCTTCTGGAACCCTCGCTGTCACACTATCAGGTACAGCTCTTCCAGTAGCAAACGGTGGAACAGGTGACACAAGCTTCACGCCTTACGCAGTTATCACAGGTGGAACTACTTCTGGTGGTGCATTACAGAATGTCTCTGGTTTGGGTACAACTGGTCAAGTATTGACTTCTGCTGGTGCAGGTGCTCTTCCTACATGGACAACATTGAGTGGCACTGGTACTGTAACCTCTGTTGCTTTAACTGATGGATCTACAACTCCAATTTACAGCATCTCTGGATCTCCAGTAACCACGTCTGGTACTCTAAACTTCACGCTTGCAACTCAAAGTGCAAATTTGATATTTGCAGGACCTTCGTCCGGTGCAGCTGCTCAACCTACATTTAGAAGCATGGTCTTGGCAGATATGCCAGTTTTAGGTGGTCAGCACCTATATGCAAACGTAACTGCTGGCGGAGCTGTTCCAACCAGTGTGTTTATCCTAAGTTTGAATGCTAACAACTCAACACAGGTTGTTGGTGCCGACACTAATGACAATGTTTGGGTCAACACTGTAAGTCAAGGTTTTGCAACTACAGCTACGGCTGCCGGAACTACGACACTTACACTAGCTTCTCCTCCTATCCAGGAGTTTACTGGGTCTACAACTCAGACTGTTAAACTGCCTTCTGGAGCAAGTGCTGTTGCTGGGTATGCTGTCACTATCATGAACAAGAGTTCTGGAAACCTCACTGTTCAAGATAGTAGTGGTGGAGCAATTCAGACACTTCCAGCCAACAACAAAGTTATATATGTTCTTAGTGCCACTGGATCTCCAGGTACATGGGACATTCTTAGCTATGGCGGTGGCGCTGGTACTGTAACCTCTGTTGCTCTCACCGTGCCCTCATTCTTAAGTGTAAGTGGTTCGCCTATCACTAGCTCAGGAACGCTTGCCGTGTCCCTATCCGGTACGGCATTGCCTATCGCAAACGGCGGAACGGCGGCTACAACTGCAGCGGCTGCTTACAACAACCTGTCTCCTATGACCACTACCGGTGATATGGAGTATGAAAGCGGCACAAACACAGCTTCTAGATTAGCTATTGGTTCAACCGGTCAGGTTCTTACTGTGTCCGGTGGTGTACCTACTTGGCAGACTAGCGGTGGTGGTGGTAGCAGTTCTGTAATGTCTGGGTGGTTTAACAAAAACACAAATACTCTTGGTGCCATTTATTATTTACAAATGTCCGGTTATAATCCTAACATTGGTGTTGGCAGTGGAGTAGCTAGTGGTACAAACGTAGCAGTGAATGGTACTTTTGTATCACGAGCTGGAACAGTGGCTAACTTATACGTAACAGAGCTTCACAATATCTCCACTGCTGTAGATACATACACTGTTTATAAAAATGGTTCTGCTACTGCACTTACAGTAGCTATAACAGGTTCAGGTTCAACTACTGTTCCTGTAAATGGCTCTGATACTACTCACAGTTTTTCTGTAGCAGCTGGAGATTATATTTCTCTGCAGTTTAACCCAGATGCTGCTGGGGTGCCACCGCATGCAGCATCTTGGTCTGTTACGATAGCATAAGGATATATGGACAAGTTAGATATGAGTGTAGATCTTTCTATTCAAGATACGACCGATAAGAGCGGCAGTTACGCAAAATTCTTTGGCTATGACTTTCCTGCTACCATGAAAAACTGGTCTAGCTCTCATGTCCAAAATTTGCTGATCAGTGAAAGTGGTTTTGTACAAACCAATCTTTTTAGCGTGAGCCTTGTTGCTTTTACTAGAAACCCATTCCAGGTTATCAACAGTATTATTAGTCTTAATGCCATCTTTATGGTTAACTTCACGAAGGTTTTTAGGATTAGAAATTAAAGGCCGTGGCAATCACCCTGTGAAGCAGATGGTTTTTGCCACCAAAACTGACAGAACAATAGCCGAACGGCGTAATAGTTATAGTGTGTATTTTGCCAACATATGTTCCTTGGCCGGGAGTAACTCTGCGCACTTCTCCTGTATTAGAAATTTCATAGTCAGAATAATTGGGAATGGATAACCACATATGGCCGATTCTACAAAACTAGACAATATTGAGATTAAACTTGATGCTGTAATAGACAAAGTCGAAGATATCCGCGAGAAGACAACAGACACCAGGGTGATTATTGCCAAGATTGAGACAACCTTAGCGGCTCAACACAATCAGCTGGCTGATCATATAAAACGCACAGACTTGCTAGAAGAAAAAGTTGAGAAGCATCAACAGATCATGACCCAAATTCGAGGAGCTGTAAACTTTATCAAGGTTGTAGGTTTTGCGGCTGCTCTCTTAGAAGCATTAAGAATGCTAAAGATTTTATGAAGTGGGAACACAGTCTAATTTCCATCCTTGGTCTTATCTGCGTCTGTATCTGTTCCTTTAAGGGACATGGAGATGTGGCGCCTAGTATTGCCACAATAGTGTTAGCAGGGTGTGGTGGCAGTGCGGTTAAGAGTTGGAGTGAAAATAAATAGTGTGGGATTGGACAGAGAATACAACGGCCGCATTTGTCAGAGTTGCCATATTGGCCTATATCGCGAACACCCCGAAAATCCTACTTACCTCAAGTGCGACTTATGTGGCTTCTGTCGCTTGAAGACTGCACAAGAACTAAGCAACATCAAGGTCGTTGTCATTATTCTTTGAAACCATCTTCCAATACGGGCTCTAACAAACTTCTGAAGTGAGCATCCTCAAGATCAACTAAGGATACTGAGGCACAAGAAAAGCTATAGGATCCCGTGAGCAGATACATTTTCTCTAGGCATGCATCGGCCTGGAGTTTCTGCAACAACGCTTCCCTGTGACCAACTGGGCATGCTAGAAACCGTTCTATAATACTCCTCTTCTCTTCTTCTATCTGTAATTCTGATTTGGGGAGGTATACGATTTGCCCGGTAGCGGTATACGCATGTTGCATGGCTTGTTGCGTGGTATAGGAACCTTGAGGAATAAAGATGTTTTGACTATGCTGAATCTGCTGGTTTTGAAGTAGTTGACTTTGCATTGCCTGTCCTCCTCCTGCTGCTGCTACCTGTTGCTGACCTTGTCCTGCACTACCTTGTTGACCTAATAATTGACTTAACCAATTCATAGTTTCTCCTTACCCGTGTTATAATCTTTAGTTATGCTCTGTAGGAACGGATTTTTATGATATACCATACTCTTGATAAGAGTATCGTCTTTGCCGTACAACTCTTTCAACGCAGCACTCATAGTGGCACCGCTTAGAAAAGCACGTCTTGCTATCAGCTCGTTCACTCCTTTTATTCTAAGATATCCGAGGAGTCTAAGAAAAGCGTCTATATGCAATCCGTCTTCATGTCTGTTAAGAATCATTCTTTAACCTTTATCTGCTCAACTAGCGAATTGTAATCATTTAACGGCATCACCATATACTTAGGTGGTCCGCTGAGTTTGTTTATGCGTCGAACAATTTCTTTGATGCTCCACGTAAACGGATCAGCAGTTTTGATGTTGAGTTTGTACAGGAGTTTAATGAGTCGGTTAGTGCTGGTCATTAGATTTCTTTATCGCCTCTCGCTTTGCTTTCCTAGCCTGGTTGTATTCCTTCTGTCTCTTGGCTGCACAATCTTTACAGTAGGAATATAGACCACTTAGAGCTTCATTGTTCTTGTGAAAGTCTTCCTTAAGAGCATTGTGTTTGCCAAAGTTGCACCACTTAGTTGGAAGTTGCAGCTTCAATAAACCGTTCCTTTTTCTGGTCACAGACCCGTGACGATGCAGAAAGTTGATAGCGTGCGCCGTGTTCTGTTTGGCTGTACACCACTCAAGGTTGTTTAAGTCGTTATTGGCCTTATCTCCATCCTTATGGTTGATATCTGGGAAGTCGCAAGGATTAGGAATAAAGGCTTTTGCTAGCAACCTATGCAAGTATTCGGTATGCTGCTTGTATGGTTCACCCTCTCTGGTAAGGTTCACCTGGTAATAACCTAAGGTCTTGTTTATATAGACACACATGAATCTATCGTAGAACTTATCGATTCGCTTCACTCTTCCTAGGGAAGACACCATATAGCGGTCTATGTAGCCAACTATATCTTTCCATATCTCTCCAGGAAGGTCAACTAGAAGCACTTTAGCTTGCTTACATTTAGCTTCGTACTTCTTCTTGGCCACCATCTTATTTCTCGGAGTTGAATAGTAGGCCATAAAGCATTGCTTACAAAATGATGCTAGTCCATCTAAGTTACGCTTACATTTATAGAAAGCGGTCACAGGTTGAGGATTGAGTTGCGCGCATAGTTTATGTCGACAGGATTTCATAGATTCTCCTTTAGGCCATCAAAGCATCCAGGATAGGTTAGTTGAAGAGCTCTACGGTTTTCAGGATCGAGTCTGGACCATCCTTTCCTAATAGCCGCTATTTGCTCAGGAGCTAGTGCTAGCATATTGACATCTTGCAGTCGCTTCTCCCCACTCTTTAAAAGAACATCTCTCTCCATCGCCTGCTCGCTAGATAGCAAGCCAGTACAAGCCATACCATCCCATTCCATACCACGGGAAGTTTTTTGGGGACTGGGCTGGGAAGTTTTTTGGGGACTGGGCTGGGAAGTTTTGTCATAACTATTGAATATACCAAGACATTGGTCTCTTTGTGCCTTGATGATTTTTGTCGTGACATGTTCTCTAAGATGCGCTAAAAGCTCTTTGTGAAAAAGTTCGTACACGTTCGCCTTGTGCTCCTCTTTGTCCTCACTTAGAGTGAGCTGCTCGACAAAGGAATTCTTTATGTTTATCATGAAGTTAGCAAACTCTTCACTGTTGATGGTCTTACGCTTGCTATTAGAATCACCCCTCAAAATGTCCTCGAAGATGCGCCGGCTGAACAAAAAAACTGCACGATGTTGCGTAAAAATACTGTTCAAAAGCGTCGCAAGTAGACGCTTGTTGAGCATTTTGTCGGCATAAAGTGTCTCTATGACATCTCTGATATCGCTTGGTTCCAAGTCTTTAATGGCAGAAGTCTCAGTGAGCTTAGCTTGCTCAGGTCGCTCTTTGAAGTGCTTGTTGATTGAATCTAATAATGCTCTCATTACCTGCTCCTTATATAGATGCCAAGCAACGCTTCGTATTGCCTAGGAGTAAGTTGTCCGTACTCATCAAAGTCTCTTCGCAAGCTTCGCAAGAAATTTAATGACTTTTCGCTCTTCAATTTAGAACAACAGAACTCAATCATCTCTATGATTGTGGGGGGATTTGTTAGAACTACTTGTTGATTCATCGGGTCTTCTCCTTCAGGGTCTTTGGCGGATCCTGTCTTGTACAAGAAGAAGACCCGACTTGATTAGGTTACAGATATTATACTATCACGCATTCTGCTTAAGCAATCGCTTTTTCTTAAGATATCCTCGTCTTGCGCCCTTAGCTTTACACGATCTACACCAGGTCGAAAGCCCGTCATTGTTGGCACAATTCATCGTGAACTCCTTAAGTTTCTTACTCTTTGGACACCTACTGCACCGCTTACTTTTCCTACTGTCCAACTTAATTATTGCCTCTTTTCGATCAGAATTTTCTTTAATCCCTCTAAACCCTTTAAATCCCTTAGGTTTGGTTAGCGCAATCCCTCCTCCCATCTGCAACTGCACATTCTCCATCTCGAACTCCCCAACTGTTTCCTGAGCTTCTAGATAGTCTAAAGGAGTTACCCCGTTTGATGCCGTGTTAACGTACCCCGAACCCGCCTCCGTTACATCACACTCCCTGCCAGGCATCGCGAGGAAACGACCTTTTGCATTATTAGCCATGTATATCTGTGGAGCTATACTTATTAAGATCTTAGTGAACCAAGTTTTAGGCGCACACATGTTTGGTTTATATTCAGACAAGCAAGCCTTAAGTAGAAATTGTTGCTGAAGATCGCACATCTCATTCTTGAATTGTAGATACTTGGCGCGATACAAAACATGCACCGCTGCCATCCTCATGGCTTCCTGAACCTCGAGATAGGGTTCTCCGGTCTTTGGATTGATGCTGAATACGGTACACTTAGGTGGCGTTCTTATTTTTATTCCCATATATAGGTTCTACAATGCACTTCCAAGTGTCATTTTTAATCATGCGTGGTATAATTAGCTAATGCACCAACCTCAACTGCCCGTCTCGTTTCATCTTACCTCTTTGGGCTTAGGTTGGTGCATCACTTCTTTTAAAGGATAATCAATGAATGATAATACCGCTGCGGCCCAAACAACCCAAACGCAGACCCCTGTACGTACTATGGCGGAGATTAACGCTGAGTATACGACAAATTGTGCGAAAGCTGGTGAGTTATCTTACAAGATCAAGCTCTGGGAAAACCTGCTCCAGCAAACCTATACTCAGATTAATAAGCTCGACCAAGAAGCCCAAGAAGTAAAAGCAGTTGCTCAAGCATTACTTGACCCAACATCTAAACAGGAAGTGAAATAGTGAGATTCTTTTACAAGTTCTGGTCCTGGCTTACGGGCAGGAACGCAAAGAATACGCCAGTCTCTGTTATATCTGAGCAAATGAATGAGTCTAGACAACTTCCTTTAGGTTCTGAGGAGTTTGAGATTTGGTCCGACAGGATCATAAGCGGCGTTCCTCTTCTTAATGCCGCAGACAAAGATTCGCTTAAGTTTGCTTTGGCAACTATGATTCTCCACCTTGGTCCTCAAGAATCCCACAAGGCCGACCTATATTTCCTCAAATCATTACTCAAGTCAGCCGCAAATCAAGTCGCGCAGGCAAAGATGACTGTCCTACGAGATGCTGCTAAAGCGCGTCTTGCTAGCGAAGATGCTGCTAAGGCTGAAGCTGCTAACGATAAGGCTGCAGTAGATGCAACTCTAAAGAGGATAGAAGATCTTAAAGACATTAAGGCTAGACTCACGGTAGTTCAGCCAGATAACAAGGGTGAAGTTACATCCCAACAACCACAACAGGGAAACGTAACTGATGCAAAGAAATCAAAAGAAGTATTGGACGACAAAGACCTTTCGTCAATTACGAGATAAGTGGTATCTTAAGTTAGATACCTCTGGGTTCAAGGATCAAGAGAAGGTAATTGCAGGTGAACCCCAACTTAGTCAATATGCGAGCAACGCGTATAGACAGGCATCAGATGTAGTGCGTGATGCTAAGTTGAGATACTACGAGCTTATGGCTCAATTGATGAACGATAATAAGCCAGATGATGAAGTAGATCTTATAGTGATGACTAAGTGGATAGAAGGCAACAAGATCAAGGATATCTCGGCTGAGTTGAAGAGAAAAGGAAAGCGATGTCACAGACAGACAATACGCTACATAATTCGCAAGTACGAAAACAGATGGGAAGTGAAGAAGTGGAAACCAGAGCAAATGAGGTCGAGTCCACCTACAAAGTGATCTCTTATCCCGGTCCTGATCTTCCCGCTCAATATAAAAACATGGTCTTTTCTAAGTGGTTACGTAGTCTTCGCTTTGGCAATGACTATTTCAAGATTATTGATTCTGATGCTTATTTCTCTTCCTACCACGTTTATATCGCTGCGCTCCTCCTCAAACCAGACGCAGTAGTGCGACTAGCGGTTCTCTCTGACGATTATGATGTAGTGTTGGGGTTTTCGGTGGCTAGAGGCACGGTATTAGATTACGTGCATGTCCAGCGCGATTATAGAAGGCAAGGGATAGGTTCTAGTTTGATTCCTGATGGTACAACCATTGTAACCCATCTTACAAAGAACGGTATGAGCTTATGGACCAGCTACTTACCAACAGCAAAGTTTAACCCATTTATATGACCAGAGAACAAATGATAAAGAGATTGGGTTCTAATAAGTCTCTAGAGAGCAACATAAAGATTGTCCAAGAATACCTAGATACTTCTATTCTCTCTGACGATGAGCGCCAATATTTTGAACAACTTATAAACGTAAGCAAAGATCAGCTACTTAAAGTAGCGCAGGAGAAAGAATAACATGAAGATACAATTAAAACTAGCAACCTTGCACAACCCTCTTTTTCTAGCTGGAACCAACTTTGGTTCAACGTTAGATGTAAGCAAGCGAACAGGTTTGACTCTACTCTACGATAGGGTGGAGAAGGAACTTCACGCTTTCTACAACAACTCGCTAGTGATAATCCCAAGTACTAACGTCGCTACTATGACCCCTGTCGACCCAAGTATTCTGGGATATCCCAATGCAGTCCTCCCCATCACACCCAAAGTAATACTCTCATCTTCTATCCCAGTTCAAGGCGTTAAAGTGAAAGCACAAGCATCGGTTCCAGCTGGAATTAAGAACGACTAAGGGGTATATACACACTTATGACTGAACTTACATTTCTTCTTGAATTGCTTCTCGAACACAAGCTTCCTAAGAAAACAAAAGATGTTGTAGCAGCCAGGATTAGAGTAGTTGAAGAAGACTTAAGTAATAAGCTTCAGACTTTTCCAACTGTAAATCGTCCGGCAGCACCACCTGTACCCATTACTCCCTTTCCTACATCTATAGTCCACGGAGCTCAGCAAGCGCCCTCTACCATGGCTCTATTAGCTAAAGATGCATCTTCACCTCCAGGTCTTCCTCAACCCCTTCCACCTCAAGCAGAACTACCTCCCGCTGTCGCCAACATCGCTCAAACCTCTGCCACTGCTATTGCCTTAGCCCAACGACAAGAAGCTATCCGCATAGCAACTAGTGGAAAAGAGGAGAAAGGGCGCACCAGTCCCCGTAAATTCTGAAACCATGTATAATCTCCCTTATGCTCCCAACAAACCCCACTTTACCTCAAAAACTTCCAAAGCGCCGCAAATCACGCGCAGGTCTCTCATTAAAAAGAGTTAACATAGATAGAGTTCAGAAGCAACTCATGAATGTCTTAGCCCGTGAAACTGCCTCCCTTCTAATGCTATCTCATAAGCAAAAGCTCACCAAAGATGAGAGCGTTGCCTTAACCAACTATCTCAAACTTATCAAGGATTTAAAGAAAGAGGAAGATGCTGGTATGGAAAACTTATCTGATGAGGAACTAGAAAAACTAGCAGGAACTAAATAATGAAGATAACAACTACACCTGGCCGACGCTCAGTTGAGACATATCAGGTACGCAACACGTCCCACCATGGGTATTCCAACTTAGAGCAAGTACCTGATATTCATAAGACAGTTGCTGCCAACCTAGATCTCATGGTGAAATTCAGGTTTAAGATCTTCTTATGGAACTTGATGGGCCGCAAATTGGATCCCTATGTCCATGTAGACACATCTAATACTACCTATCGCCTAGCTAGGTACACCGCAGACCAGATCCTGGAGATTCAACGCAGGCAAAGAGAAGAGTGGAAGCGATGGGACAAGGCATTCACTGAAGGATTAGACGACTTATTGTGTACAGAGTGAATATGTGCGGTGATAAGACAGCTTGGATTTATACTATACGACTATTAGACTTTCTAGACAAACTTAAGGTGAATATCAGGTCATGACCGCAACTAAGGCAGCACAGCTTCTAGCTAAGCGTAAGCAGCTTTCTACTTTGCCCATCAACCTATTCGATCCCAATTTCCCTCAGCAAGAAGCCTTCATCAAGGATCCAAATAAACTGAAGGCACTATTCTGCACACGTAGAGCTGCCAAGAGTTTTACGGCCGGTCTTTATATGGTCTATGAGGCCATCACTAACCCAGGGTGTAACTGCCTGTTTATAGGACTTACTAGATCTTCAGCTAAGGATATAGTTTGGAAGGACATCTTACAAATCATAAACCGCAAGTACGGACTCAAAGCTAAGTTTAACTTAGCAGAACTTACGATGACTTTTCCTAATCGTTCAATTATCCGCATAACGGGGGTAGACACGGACGAGAACGAGATGAATAAGCTACTGGGTAAGAAGTATCGCTTAGTTTGCATAGACGAAGCTTCTCTATACACAGTCAATGTCCGTCACCTAGTCTACGATATCCTCAAGCCAGCTATGACTGACTTAGCAGGAACTATATGCATGATGGGTACATCCTCTAACTTCACTCGCGGTTTATTCTTTGACATCACTAATAAGAGAGAGCAAGGTTGGAGTCTTCATAGTTGGAGCGCCCATGATAACCCCTATGTATCCAAGCGATGGCAGGAAGAACTGGACGAGATAGACAGGGACAGACCTCTTTACAAAGAGACACCACAATTTAAGCAATGGTATCTAAACAGGTGGGTAGTTGAAGACGACAAGCTTGTCTACAAGTTCAACGAGTTAAAGAACATATACAAAGCAATTCCTACCGCCCTACATAAAGACGGTTGGACTTATATCTTAGGAGTAGATACTGGTTGGGAAGACGACAATGCCTTTGTCTTATGCGGTTACCACGCAAACGATCCTCACCTATACGTCATAAAGACCTTCAATAAGCCTCATATGACGTTCGATCAGGTCGTAACTAAGGTGAACGAGTTCATGGCAGATAAACTTTATCCCCCAAGTAAGGTGATAATAGACGGAGCTAACAAGCAAGGCGTAGAGTCTATGCGCGTGCGCAGCTCTATCCCATTTGAATACGCAGACAAACAGGGCAAAGTTGACTTCATAGAGATGCTTAATGCTGACCTTATCCAGAGTAAGATCCTAATATCTCCATTATGTACCACTCTAATAGACGAACTTATGTCTCTAGTGTGGAAGACCAATGGCGATGTCATAGTTGTTCCCAAGAAAGAACACCCCAGTCTTCCCAACCACTTATGCGATGCCCTGTTATACGCATGGCGCAATGGCTATCACTTCCACTCAACAGCTGCATTAGAGGTGATCCCAGTGGGATCTAAGGCTTGGTATGCAAAACAGGCAGATGACATCTGGGAAAAAGAACGCGAAAAGATGATAAATCAGCAAGAAAACAATGGAAACTGGCCAGAAGGTGGCGGTTGGGGCAACTTGTAGTGTCAAAACGTACCAGTATGATATCTACCCAGGAGTACTACTTGTTACCCTTCTTAAAAAAGACCAAAGAGGCTTCAGCTTCGCTACCGATAGAGTCTCAAGAACGTAAACCAGATAATGACAATGATTTTGATAGTTTAGAAGTTGCTGCACAAGACTTATTGCACGCTATTGAGAAGAAGGATGCTAAGGCAGTAGCAGAAGCTCTGCGCGCCGCCTTTGAACTAGTAGATTCACAACCGCACTTCGAAGGGGAACACGAAGATGCTTAAGTTTGCGCTAGATATCTTGCTGCGTCCACTTAGTCTGTCAGCAGGACTAGCTATCGGTTACCCACTCCCGAGCAGCATAAGCAAGGTACTCAGTTTTATCAAAGGAAAATTATAATGGCCACTTACTTAATCCTAAATCAAAACTACGTCCAGAACGGACTAGGAACACTCACCTATATCGTTCCTACAACTGCTAATTATAATGTCAGGGTACAAGCAACTGTGCCAACTGGCATCTCTACTGATCAAGGTGCTGGTTCAGGAAGAGACTTAGGTCTTGGCGTAACGGGAGGATTCCCCGGTGCTTCCGTCGCTACAGAGAAAACTCTAGGTACAGGGCAGACTGGCCTTGGAACCGCGTTTCCTAACGTACCTGCCAACTCTGCTCCCGGTGTCGACCCAACCACGCTGGCAGAATCTACGCCCAACCTTCCTTCGGTTGCCCTCGGCAGTGGAGTGCTTGGTCTTGGCTTTCGTGGAACAAATGCTGGCGCACCTGCTAATGCGGCATCGGCTTCGTCTGTTGTAACAAGCGGATTGGTGATCACAGTGTTAGATGGAGCCACTACCCTCTACACATCGCCCACTATTACTCCTACGCAGGGTTCATTTCAGTTCACCTATGGTTTCCCTGCTACAGCAGCAGACTCAATCACGGTGGTATTCACCAGCTCTAACGCGAACGATAAGACGTTGAATGCTATCGTGGCGAACGTATCAATCGGACAAGGACTATAAACATGGCTAACTACTCGCAACAATTCGCTATTTCAGGACTTGAGACTTTGACGGTTGTGATTCCTCTTGCTGGCACTTACACCCTATCAGGCAAGATCAAGCTTCCACGTCTATCGCAGACTGATCCAACCGATCCCAACTTCTTAACTTATCCTTCTACTATAGTAACTACGATCAAGAAGAATGGTTCAACGATCTTCACCTCTACTGCTGGTTCGGACGGGTTCTCGATACCTATCCTAGCTGCTCTCAGTGATTCCTTTACGGTTGCTTTGTCTAGCTCAGCAGCTGAAGATGAAGTTCTTAATGCAGTATCTGCTGTCGTTTCAATAGGATAACATGTGCCGCTAACTAAATCAAAAAGTAAGGCCGCTTTCGGCAAGAACGTGGAGACAGAGATGGATGCGGGCAAATCTCAGAAGCAGAGTCTAGCCATCGCGTACGCGATGAAGCGTAAAGCCAAGAAGAAGATGGCTGAAGGCGGCAAGGTTGGCGGAGCAAAGACTAGCACTACTGGCAATAAGACCAAGACCGGTGGCATGGATCCTAGTGACGAAGATGATGCCATGATGATGGCTGATGGTGGACCTGTTGATGAGGATGATATACATGCACCGCCAACAGATGCCCACAAGACAGCGCCTAAAAAGACTCAACCTACTGAACCAACCGCCACACCTACTCCTAAGCCGATGATGAAGAGGTTGGAAGACGCTTTTACTAATCCTAACGGTACTGATGACTTGCTTGATATATTCAAGCAGAATCTAGCTAAAGGTGGAGCAATAGATAATAAGAAACAGCGAGCTATGGAAGCATTCCATGGTAAAAAGATGGCTGATGGTGGAGACGCAGATACGCAAGAAGCTGAGGATGCAGCCTACAGAGTTGCACCTAGGAAATCTACAACGGAAACAGCTGGACCTTCAGCACAGACCTGGAAAGATGCTGGCGAAGTCCACGAGTTGTTACAGAAGCAAAAAGATTTACTTGACAATCCTCACGATGAGGACAGCTTTAAGGAAGGCCAACATATGGCAAAAGGTGGAGAGATGCAAACTAAACAAGGTTATCAAAGTAACAAGGTTGGTACACTCACAAAGCCAGATCTGAAAGATCATGAGAAGGACAGTGGTTTTGCAAGTCATGAAGGTAATGACACCAAGGCGTGTCCTAAGTGTGGCCATGAAGATGCTCGCGCTCTTAATCAGCACGGTGCAATCGAGGAAGGACCTCAAGGAACGTGGATGGCAGAGGGTGGTCAGATCACTGACAATTACTCTGATACTGAAGACAGTGATGGCCAAGATATGGTCGGTCGTATAATGAAGCAGCGCCAACAAGCCTTCTCTAAGGGTGGTAGGGTAGCCAATCAAGACTCTATTGAAGCTGGTTTTGCTCCTAACGAGTTTGACGATCTTCACTTAAGAGACGATCTTAAGTCTACCTACGGCGACGATGACAACTCAGGCGATTCCTTGGGCAATGCTAGAGAAGATGCAGACCGCAAGGATACTGTAGCTCGCATCATGAAGAGCAGAGCTAAGAAAGACCGTCTGCCAAACCCAAGGTAATTATTGGTACAACCGTGCTAGATCCAAAGACATTAAAGGCACTGCTGAAGATCCTAAGAGAGAATGGCGTGCTTCACTTCAAGACAGAAGAGATAGAGTTGAATCTCTCTGCGGAGGCTATGTTGCCTAACAAGAAAGACGTAGCATCACAGGGACAATCGCAAGATGAGATCCCAAGCGATAGCCCGTATCTCAACTTCCCGGACGGAGTACTCTCTCCTGAGCAACTTACTTTTTACTCTAGCGGCGGAATCCCAGAAGAAGATCCTTTTAGGAAGGATAACTAAGGTTTAAATGAAAATCGCGCCAGCAAAACCAGCAACTACTAAGATAAAAATGCAGACCCGCGCGTCCAATGCTACAGACGAACGTGGAATGCTTAATCCATGGTGGCTTGCTGAAGACAATGAGCAACTTGCCAAGGAATTATGTGGTGTAGCAAGTTATTTAAAAACCGTGCAGACCTATCGCATGAGACAACTAGCAGTAGACGTTCGTCTATATTGTGGACTCTCTGTTTACTCATACGCTGGCTCTAACGTTTCCAAGATGGATCGCACCAAGACTCTTCCTGATGATAGACCCACATTCAACCTTATCCAAGCTTGTACTGACACTCTAGTATCTAGGTTAAGTCAAGCACAGCCACAACCGAAGTTTCTTACTGACAACGCAGACTACAAGCAGCGTCACCTGGCGCAGCGCCTCAACAGCTTTATGCTCGGCGAGTTCTATCAGACCAAGGCCTACGAGAAGGCCACAAAGATTCTTCGCGACACCATCGTAATGGGAACTGGTTGCCTAAAGGTATATGAAGGTGACGACCATAAAGTCTGCGTAGATCGAGTGATGATCACTGATTTATTTGTAGACGACAACGATAGCATCAACGGGGAACCTCAACAACTTCTACAACTTAAGTTGATGGACAGAGACAAGCTCCTCGCTAATTCTCCTAAGAAGTCTGAAGCAGTGATAGAAGGAACTCCTCAATCTTACCCAGACAATGCTCCAGATTCAGGAAGAACAACTGCAGACCAGGTTATGGTCGTAGAAGGTTGGAAACTAGCATCTGGTCCTGATAAGGAAGCGCCTGGTTATGTTGCTGGTCGCCATACGTTAGCTACTGTGAACGGCATTATATTCGATGAGGAATATAACAAGACTAAGTTCCCGTTCGTATTCATGAACTACTCGGATCCTTTCTTAGGATACTGGGGACAGGGACTAGCTACTCAACTATTCGGTACTCAACTCACACTGAACCGCATCCTTTACACTATCGCTCGCTCTATCACCCTGGTTGGCGTTCCTAGAGTGTTCATCGATCAGAGCAGTAAGGTAGTGAAAGCGCACAACAACAACGAGATTGGTGTTATTATAACTTATTCTGGGGTAAAACCTAGTTATGAAGTGGCACCGTGCAACGCACCTGAACTATACGCGGAACGCGATAAACTCATACAGTATGGCTTTCAACAGTGCGGTGTATCGGCTATGCAAGCAACATCACAAAAGCCAGAAGGCCTTAATTCTGGAGCAGCGATTAGAAGCTACGATGACATCTCGACCGACAGGTTTGCCGAACTAAGCAAGAAATACGACAACGTCTTCGTGGATTTAGCGTATCTGATAGCTGATTGCGCGATGGACATCGCTAAGCCTAAGAGCGAAGGTGGTCAAGGTTCTTACCAGAGCGTGTATCCTAACAAGGATGGAACAAAAGAAGTCGACCTTCCTGCGATGAAGTTCTTAAAGAATCCATTTGTAATTCAATGCTTTACCGAATCCGCACTTCCTCGTACTCCAGCTGGTCGTGTCCAGACGGTGACAGATCGGGTCCAAGCCGGAATGCTCTCTCTAAAAGAGGGTCGTCGCTTGATGCGCTTCCCTGATCTAGAGCAGAACGAGCAGCTTGACAATGCCAGCGAAGAGCGTATCTTCCAGATACTAGACGGCATAGTTGAGGACGGCGATTACACCATGCCTGACTCTTTCATGGATCTCAATTTGGCAACTCAATTGACAACTCAATATATCAACTTGTATCTTGCGGCGAAGCTGGAAGAAGAGAAGGCAAACCAACTTAGAGATTTCTTTAAGCAAGTACAGGCACTGAAGCAAGCGATGCAGCCAACTCCAATGCCAGCACAACCGACACCGCAAGCAAATGCACAGCCAACTCCAACAAGTCCACTTGTGCCCAACGGAGCTAATCCTCCTCCTACAGCATCAGCATAATTTTTAACAAAAACAGTAAGTTAACTGTTCTAAACTGAAGTAACGGAGCATACAATGAAAGTCACCCCCATCCCATCGTCCAACGGCGGGAACCCTAGCAACGCTATTACCCCATCAGAAGGTCATATCTCTTCTGAGGCCTTACAAAGGGCCAAAGCTATAGCCGCTGGCGGATCTAACATAAGTGTCACTCCAAGTGATACGCCCATCGATCCACAAGTAGCGAGAGCTCAAGCAAGTATCCGAAAGATCAGGATGAAGACCAATGTGTCCCCAGATCGCTTCAATCCAGTCCTAGAGGCGGCGGCAGCAGCAGCAGCAGCAGAGTCTGTTCCAGGTGCAGAAAGTGCCACGATTGACCCAATTGAACAGGTTAACGCGACTGTCGAAGATACGAAACCGCTTAGCCCTCAGTTTGCCGCGCTCGCTAGACAGCGACGCGCCCTCCAAGTAAAGGAAAGGGAGCTTGCAGACAGAGAGAAGGCCATCAGTTCGACTCCAAAAGAGTCGAACATAGAAGCCCGATTGAAGTCTGAGCCACTGAGAGTGTTACAAGAAGCAGGCGTAACGTACGACCAACTCACCGAAGCTATCCTAGCTGATCAAAGTGGAATCAACCCAGAAATTCAAGCACTGAGGAACGAAATCAAGGCCCTTAAAGAGGGTGTTGATAAGAACCTCTCTGATAGAGATGCTCAAGCTGAACAAGCTGTCCTCGCAGAGATGATGAAGGAAGCTGAGCAGCTTACCAAAGAGGGTGATACCTACGAGATGGTGAGAGAGTTTAAGTCTCTACCAGACGTTAAGGAACTTATCCTTCGCACCTACAAGCAAACAGGAGAAGTCCTGGATGTTGCAGAGGCATTACAGTTGGTTGAAGATGATCTATTAAGCGAGAACCTGAAGATTGCTAACATAAAGAAGATTCAGAGCAGATTAAACTCTACTCAGGACTCTTCTGTTCAAGATAACAATTTGCAGATACAATCTAAGCAAATGAAGACTTTAACGTCCCGAGATGGTGCTACGCAACTTCTCTCAAGGAGAGATAGAGCAATAGCGGCCATGAAAGGGACACTTAAGAAATAAAGCCTCATAAAAGTTGAATGGTTCAACGTATGTGGGGTTAAAAAGGAAGACTAAATATGGCTATCAGCCCTACATACGCTAACTCTAGCAACCAGATCGCTGCGTTGAAAGAGTTGTACACTGACGACAAAGATTACATGAAGAATATCGTGTACTCGAAGAACCCATGGCTTGCTATGATCCCGAAGAACGAGAGTCCTGACGGTTTCGCTGGTAAGTACATTCCGGTCCCTCTAGAGTACGGTAACCCTCAGGGTCGTGCCCACGTGTTCGCTAACGCTCAGAACCAGCAAACTGCTTCTGATGTTGTTTCGTACTTCGTGTATGCGGTTCAGGATTATCAGCTTGTTACGATCACCAACCTGTTGATGGAACAGACTAAGAGCAATGCTGGTGCCTTCGTCGATGAAGCTTCGCGCTCCATGGACAACGGTTTCCGCAACTTGTCCAACAACATGGCGTTTGAGCTCTTCAACGGTGGAACTGCTACTCGCGGTTCTTTCTTGGCCTCAACTATCTCGTACAGTGCTCCTACTGTAACACTTACTTTGGCTAACCCTCAGCAAGTTGTGCAGTTTGAACCTGGAATGACTCTTCAAGCCAGTGCTACTGACGGTGGTGCAGCTCTGCAAAACAGTCCTGGAACGATCGACGCTATTCAGTTGACCTCAGTCAACCGTGGAACTGGCGTTATCGCAGGTACTGTTGTTCAAGGTGCTCCTCAGACCTCGTTTGCAACCGGAACGACTAACTTCCTGCAGGTCCTTGGCGACATCGGTATCGGTGGTGCTACTACGATCGCAGGAATGCTTGGACTTTCGGGTCTTGCAGCCTGGGTTCCTAACGTAGATCCTCCATCGAACGATAACTTCTGGGGCGTTAACCGCTCCGCTGATCCTACGCGTCTTGGCGGTCTCCGCTACAATGCGTCTGCTCAGAGTATCTCTGAAGGTATCACCAACGCGCTCGCTCTTGCAAACCGTGAAGGTGCAGCACCTGACCTCATCATCATGGACTTCGTATCTTACGCTTCGCTCGTTAATGAGCTTGGCGCTAAGGTTCAGTATGTTCAACTTGAGCACGATGAAGTTGAAGTTGCTTTCGAAGCAATTCACTTCCATTCTGCTTACGGCAAGATCCCGGTTCTCGCGGACCGTTCGTGCCCTGCGCAGACTGCGTATTGTCTAACGACTGATACGTGGAAGCTACGTACCCTTGGCAAAGCGCCTCACATCCTGACTTATGGGATGGAAGGACTTGAAGGACTTAGAGTCGGAAATGCTGACGCTTTGGAGATCAGGATTGCTTACTACGGCAATGTGATTTGCTCCGCACCTGGATACAACATGGTTGTAGCCTTGTCGGCCTAAGTTAAGTAACTTAGATTAATTTAAGGGACTCAGGGCTTAATTGCTCTGGGTCCTTTTTATTTAGATGAGCATGAACCCTACCTATCCATTCCTTGAATTCTTCAAGAGTCATAGTATTCTTAGCGCAGTTACAGATATAACAACAAGGAACACAGTTTCTTGGTTTATATCCCTTACTACTATCAACTCTATCTATTCCAATCCAATCATTGGGCCAATCTGGCTTAAATCCGCAGTACTCACAAGCTCCCGTAATGAGACGATAGGCCTGAATTGCACTAATAGTCCATTCTTTATTGCGACTCTTAGCTTTGCTCGTTCTTCATGATGAAGATCTTAAGAATCCAACCAATCTCGCTTGTCTGTTCTTGTATCTGGAGTAGTATCCAATCTTGATAGTTCTGTACTTATATTTGAACCCTTTTTACTTGACATAATCACCTCTTTGATATGTTATGCCATTGGCATAATATATAGTCAGTGCCACCACTCACTATCTTGATGTCCCATGCGGGTGAGTCCGTCCGGTCGGCGGAATCTGTCTTATAAACAGACTATGGTCGGGTTCAACTCCCACCACCCGTACCACACCAAGTGCCAATCCTCACTTGTATGAACACGCCAAGAAATACCTTGGTATAGCCCCCGTTAAGAGTACCCCTCTGACTCTGACGGTGAAAAACAACAGAGGATTCAAGGTATTAAAATGGCATCACGTGACTTTACCGCTCAACTCTACACCCTACACAACGTACCTGTTCTCTTGGACTGCAACTTTGTTGTAGACAGTACCAATGGTAACGGGCTAGGCATCAGATCTCTAAAAGGACCTGGTATCGCTAACGTTTTCATGCATACTTCTGCAACCCCGGGATCCAGCAACGGTATCCTCAATCCTAATCCGGCTGTTGGAACGATCATTGTTCAATTGCAAGACAAGTACAACCGCAGCTTTTCTGGCGGGTCTGCAATGGTATCACCCGTAAGCGGCAGCGCTCTTCTAGTAGCAAGTGCTGGTCTTACTGCGGGCACACCCTATATCATCGTTTCCTTGGGAACTACGACTGCTGCAGCATGGCATGGACTTGGTGTATCGCCTGGAATTACTCCAGCTGTGGGCGTTGCGTTCATCGCAGCTGCTACATCAGCAGTAGGTACTGGTGCAGTTGAGATCACAGCGGCATTGGGTACTGACATCGCGACTATCGAGACGGTCGGAGATCCTAATGGCTCTGTCAACCCAAATCCAGCAGCTCAGCAAGGCTTTGGAGCTCAATTTATCCTTCAATGTAGAGATTATACGGGCACAATAGCTGCTCCAGCTAACGGTTCTGTAATCAGCTTACAGTTCTTGCTCAGTAACTCTGTTGTTCAAACCCAAGGCGAATAATTATGGCTAACAGATTGTATACACGCTCGTTTAATACGAAGCACGCCAAACCCGTATTGCTTGACTGCAACTTTGTTGTAGACAGCACTAACGGCAATGGCTTAGGCATCCGTTCTCTTAAGGGTCCCGGCATTCAAAACGTCTTCATGCATACTACGACTACTCCAGGCGTAGGTAACAACGGCGTCGAGAACCCCAATCCTCAAGGTGGAACATCAGGCAGCAATGGAAGTGTTGCCTTAGGATCTTCGTCTCCGTTTGCTATCCTAGCTTATGCAGCCATCACTGGTTCTACGGGTGCAGGATCAACGGTGAACGGCAACATGGGCATCTATCCTACTGCTCTGACAGCTGTCACTAACTTTCCTCCCTCTGTAGATCACGGCATAACCTATGGTCCTGGTCCTGTCTCGGATCAAGCGATGATTGATGCCACTGCGGCATACACCGCTAGTCAGACTCTTGGTTTGGCTGGCTCAACGCTTGCAGCTGAACTTGGTGGACAAACGATAACTCCTGGCGCATATCAATCTGCCACGAGTTTTGGTTTGTCGTTGACAACTGGACATAGCACTCTCACCTTAAACGGTGCTGGTACTTATATCCTCTATTCACCTTCGACGTTGCTTACAGGAGCTTCGGGTAGTACTGATGTTCCGACTATGGCATTTACTGGTGGAGCGACCGCGTCAAACGTGTTCATCTACTGGATCGTCGGCAGTAGCGCTACTATCAACCAGAGCACTTCAAGCATCGGTGCCACATTCTACGGGAACGTTATCGCTTATTCATCTATCACTGCCACTCAAGCAGGGACGATCAACGGTAGGTTGTTTGCTCTCAACGGAGCAGTAACACTAAGCGACACAAACACAGTTTCTCTTCCAGCAGGATCTGCGGGTGGAATTGGCGGTGGTGTTATTGTGGTTCAACTTCAAGACAATTACTATCAAATATTCTCTGGTGGTAAAGCGATTGTTTCTCCTGTGAGCGGAACCTCCCTACAGATTGACAACTCAGCTTTGACGGCGGGTGTTGCGTACATCATCACGACATTGGGTAACTCTACGCCTGCCACGTGGCAAGCACTAGGTCTTCCAAAAGGTGTTCCTGCCGCGTTGGGTGTTTCTTTTATAGCATCTAGCAATGGTGGAAGTGCTAATGTAAGTACTTCAAGAGTTATGACTACTGCTAATTTGGGTTCAGGAATCATGACGATTGAGACTGTTGGAGATTCTAACTTAGCAATCGGCCCAGATCCTAGAAAGAATCAAGGCTTTGGAGCTCAATTTATCCTTCAATGTCGTACCTATGGTGGTGGTACTGGAGCTCCCGCAGATGGTACTGTGATTTCTCTTCAATTCTTACTTGGAGATAGTAGTTCGCAAGTTCAAGGTGGATAAAAAGATTGGGTAAAAGCTCCCAGCAACAAAAGCTTGACGGATGCGGAGAGACGTACAACAACTTCATCGAGCGCAACTAAGAAGAGCTCAGCTATCAACAACAGGTTGAGCTCGTGTTTTTAAGGATTAGAATATGGCAGTAATTGTCCCTTACCAACCTCAGGGGTTGACCGCTGAACAAGCTGACGGTAACGTACTCCTTACCTGGACTGGTTCTCTAGGAGCTACGTCTTATCAAGTTCAACGCTCTACTGATGGTGTTAACTTTTCTAACCTAGCAACCACAAGCGTGGTTGCCCAATACATCGACGCATATCCTGGTATTGGCATAATGTACTTCTATCAAGTTGCCGGCGTTAACGTCAATGGAACAGGTCCATATTCTTCTCAAGCGCAGATGGTTGCTGCTCCACCCTCGGAAATGTCCTTGTACGAGTTGCGTCTGCGAGCTCAGCAGACAGCAGACAGAGTTCAATCCGATTTTGTTTCTACATCAGAGTGGAATGCTTTTCTAAGACTAGCCAACTATGAACTGTACGACCTATTGATTGCAAGCTATGAGGATCTATTTTCCGACCAATACGTATTCATAAACACTAACGGCACTGTGCAGAACTATCCTGTACCCGATGGAGTGACCAACTATACAGGCGGAACGTATCCTAATTCGAGTGGGAAACCGGCAGATGCCTTCTATAAGTTGATCGGAATGGATCTTGGTATCAACACGTCCAACAATGCTTGGGTTACTTTGTTGAAGTATGACTTCATAGAGCGCAACAAGTACGTCTATCCTAACTCTACATCTACTATTTATGGCGTATACAACATGCGCTATAGGTTGATGGGCAAGAACGTCAACTTAATTCCTACACCTGCCGGTAATCAGCAGATAAGAATGTGGTATGCACCTAGACTTCCTGCTCTTCTTGCTGACACTGACTTAACAACCATAGGTTTTTCGGGTTGGCTGAGATATCCCATCGTTCGAGCTGCTAAGTACGCTTTGGACAAAGAAGAAGGATCTGATACTTCGAAACTTGACGCAGAACTCTTGTTCCTAAAGACCAGAATAGAGCAAATGGCTCAGAACCGCGACGCAGGAGTTCCGGACACAATCTCTGAGACACGACAAGATGCTTTATCTGGCGGCAATGGCTTTGGCAGTGGTGGCGGAAACAATGCGGGATGGTAAGTGATGCAACTATCTACTAAACTATCTTTTGCAGACTTGTTGACCAAGTGGAGTTCTACCTTGAATCCTTTGCTGGCGGATCCCTTGAACAATGCCTCGATTCTAGAGAACGTTGCGTTGATCAACGGGGCGACAGTGATTAACCATAAACTTGGACAGCAGATGCAGGGATGGTATATAGTAGATCAGCAGGGAGTGGCTTCTATTTATAGGAGTGCTCCGTTTAATAGTTTAACTCTTACTTTGACTAGTTCTGCAGCAGTTACAGTAAACATCGCAGTATTTTAAGGACATTATGGCAGGCGAAACATACACACCTAATATGAATCTGGTTCTACCGGCTCCCAGTACTACACAAGGACCCCAGTGGGCAACAGATATCAACAGTAGTTTGAACATAATAGATGGACACAATCACTCAGCTGGTGAAGGTGTGCAGATAAGTCCATCTGGTCTACTTATAAACTCCGATCTTCCTTTTCTAGACAACAATGCTACTCAACTAAGATCCACTCGCTTCACTCCTCAAGGAACGGCTCTTTCTGGGGCATCAGATTTAGGGTGTCTTTATGAGGCAGGCGTAGATCTTTACTACAACGACGGCGTTGGTAATCAGATTCGTATCACTTCTGGTGGAAGCGTAACAGGTGCGTCTGGAACAATCACTGGTCTTCCAAGTGGCACGGCTTCTGCGTCTTTTTCTGCTGGAACTTTTATCTTCCAAGCCGCAACAAACACAGCGGCCAACATCGACGGAGGATCTTACATCTTTAGAAACGCTACGGCGAGTGCTAATGGAGTTACACTAGCAGCTCCATTAGCATTAGTTGGAAACTATGACTTAACACTTCCTCTTATTCCAGCTAACCAGAGTTTTTTGACCATAGATACTTCTGGTAATATTGCCGCTTATGCCAATGTATCTGGTGGAATATCTAAGTCTAATATCGTGGCTGTCGGTCAGCAGATCAGTGCATCTAGTACGACTTTTTCTACTAGTTCTACTAGTTTTGTGGCCGCCACCAACCAGGGAGTTAATATCACTACGACCGGAAAACCGGTAATGATTATGCTTCAGGGAGACGGTTCTTCCGGTCATACTTCATACATAGGATATTCAACGTCGGAAACTAATACATCAGCAGGCATTTTTCTCCAACTTCAAAGGGACGGCACTGCTATTTGCAATTATGATTTTGTTCATTTATTGCCATCTAGTGTAATGAATGCATATATGCCTTCATCTGGGTTTGCTTTCTTAGATACTCCTTCTGCAGGAAACCATACATATGCGCTTTACGTAAGGGTTGATAACGCTTCAACAGGTGGATTTATTTCTTATTCCAACTTAGTTGCCTATGAATTGACTTAATATGTTAACTAAGCAGAATGTCAACGTAAATTTTTTTAAGGGACTTGACCTAAAGACAGACCCATGGCAGGTCGCCCTTGGAAACTTTCTAAGTCTTGAGAACTCTATATTCACTAAAGGTGGACTGCTTCAAAAGAGAAATGGATATGGGGAACTTGTTGGTCTACCTAACACATCTTACTCTTATTTGACCACGCTGAACGATAACTTGACAGCAATCGGACCGAGTATCGCAGCATATTCTGAGGGGACCGAAACTTGGGTATCAAAGGGAAATACTCAACCACTTGAAATTGATACGTTACCCACTATTAGAAATAATGCGAATCAAATTCAGTGTGATTCTATAACTGCTTCTAATGGACTTCTTTGTACCGCTTATACAGAAAGCAATCCATCTGGAACTGTTTATAAATACGCTATAGCTGATTCATTGACTGGACAGAATATAGTTTCGCCAGCCGTAATTCCTAGCACCGGTACCATCTCTGGTTCTCCTAGAGTTTTCTTGTTAGGTCGTTACTTTATTATTGCTTTCACTGTGACCATAAGTACAGTGAAGCATCTTCAATATATAGCAATTTCAACAGCTACTCCAACCATTGTTACCACTGCTGCGGATCTTGCCGCAGTTTATGTTCCTGCGACAACGGTTGCTTGGGACGGTGTTGTAGTTGGTCAGAGTTTATTCTTCGCTTATAATTCTACTACTGGCGGTCAACATGTTTCAGTTGGTATCTTGACTTCAAGTCTAACTCAACCCACTCCCTTAGTTTTAGCTGGTTCTAAGGCTACTATTATGAGTCTTTGTGCCGATACGACTTCTACTAATCCAACAATTTATGTAAGTTTTTATGACTCTGTTTCTTCCACTGGTTACACAGCAGCAGTCGATAAGAATTTAAACCTCGTTCACGCCGCGACAGAAATTATCAGTGCGGAAACAGCGGTGAACATTACCTCTATAGCTCAGAATGGGACTTGTCAAATCTTTTATGAAATCGCCAATCAATATCCTTTTGGAAGTGGAGTAGATACAAATTACGTAGAAAGCGTCTCTGTTCCTCCGTCTTTTGTTCCGACTTCGCCCTATGTAGTTATTCGTTCAGTTGGATTGGCCTCCAAAGCATTCCTTATGAATGGAATTCCATATTTTTTAGCTGCTTACAAAAGTCCTGTTCAAAGTACTTATTTTTTGATCAATGGAACTTCGACATCAGCAAATCCAATAGTCACTGCAAAATTGGCATATGAGAATGGAGCTGGATACTGTACTCTGGGTCTTCCTACTGCTCAAGTAAGTAGCAACTATGTTCAGATCTCTTATCTTTATAAAGATTTTATTGAAGCATTAAATACGTTAGATACAAGTCAACAAACTGTTACTGGCGGTATTTACAGTCAAACTGGAATTACCTTGGGAACAATTGATTTCAATCAGAACATTGATACAGCTGAGATAGCTAAAGACTTACACATCTCTGGTGGTTTTCTATGGATGTACGACGGATACTTACCTGTAGAACATAATTTTTTCCTCTGGCCAGACAGTATTAAATTAATTGCTTCGAATTCTGGAGGAAGTCTTACGCCGCTTGAAGAATATTTTTATCAAGTAGTTTATTCCTGGAGTGATAATCAGGGTAATCAGTATCGCAGTGCTCCTAGTATTCCAGTGTCTAAAACTTTGGGATCCGGTGACAATACAATTACCGTACAGATCCCCACGCTCAGATTGACTTATAAGATTGCTAATCCAGTCAAGATTGAAGTTTATCGTTGGAGTACAACAAATCCGATCTACTATCAAATTAGTACCGATCCAGGTCAATCAAATCCAATTCTTGCTCCTTTGTTCAATGATACGACTATAGACCTCATCGTCTTTGAAGACAAATATGCTGACAGCAGCATCACCGGCAATAACATCATCTATACAAGCGGCGGCGTTCTCGAAGATGTCAATGCTCCCGCAACCAATATTATGACTTTGTTTGATACTAGACTTTGGCTCGTAGATGCAGAAGACCAAAACTTACTTTGGTTCTCCAAGCAGGTTATTGAGAGCACACCAGTAGAAATGAGTGACTTATTAACTTATTACATCGCTCCAAATACTGGGACGACTGAAAGTACTGGACCTATTACCGGTTTAGCTCCCATGGATGACAAACTCATCATCTTCAAGACTAATGCTATCTATTACATCAATGGAAGTGGTCCGGACAACACTGGAAGCAATTCTGCATATTCTCAGGCAATCTTTGTGACGTCCACCGTCGGTTGTGCTAATCAGCAGAGTATAGTTTTGATGCCTAATGGACTCATGTTCCAGTCCGATAAAGGCATTTGGCTATTAGGACGCGACTTGTCGACTACCTATATTGGTGCCGCAGTTGAGACTTTCAATGCGAGCACAGTACAGAGTACAGTTGCTGTACCAGAGACTAATCAAATTAGGTTTACGCTCAATACCGGTGAAACTTTGATGTATGACTACTTCTATCAACAATGGGGAACTTTTGTAGGAGTACCAGCGATTTCTAGTTGCATCTATCAGGGACTGCATAGCTTTGTCGACAGCTATGGACGAGTTTATCAAGAAACTCCTGGAATTTACGTCGACGGATCTAATCCAGTTCTATTGAGTTTCACTACTGGTTGGTTGAACTTAGCAGGTATACAGGGATATCAACGATCATTCTTCTTTTATATCCTGGGCAAATACCTTACTCCACATTGGCTAAATGTCAACATAGCATACAACTACAATCCAAGTCCTACTCAGAATAGTTTGATTAAACCTAAAAACTATTCTCCAACATACGGTGGTCCGAACCCAAACCCCGGAGACGGATCAGATTCTTCAAGTCCTTATGGTCAAGGAAATCCTTATGGCGGTTCTAGTCAGGTCGAGCAATGGCGCGTGTTTAACGCTCAGCAGCGGTGTCAGAGTTTTCAGATCTCCATCAACGAAGTCTATGATCCTTCGTTTGGACAACCAGCGGGCCAAGGATTGACTATCTCTGGCTTGAATCTTGTTGTTGGAGTAAAGAAAGGTTTCAGACCTCAGTCGAATGCTTCAAGCATTGGTGGCGGTACGAACCGCGGCTAATATGTGTAGTAGTGTCAGGTTTGACCCTGTTGAAGGTATGCTGAACGCTCTTCTAGGAAGGTTTATGAGTCTTTACGCCAAATACATAGCCGATCGGACAGACGACTGTATCCTAGAAACCGAGCAGGGCTTCGCAACCTATCGCTTCTTAGATCCCAAGACATGCTATATCATTGATATTTTTGTACTTTCTGACTTCAGAAAGTCTGGAATCGCTTCCGCCATGGCGGATTCTATAACAGAGATAGCCAAAGAACGAGGGTGTCAGCACCTTCTCGGCACAGTAGTTCCTTCTGCCAAAAATAGCGCGGACTCTATGCGAGTTTTGCTAGCCTATGGCATGGTTCCCGTCAGGATTGAGGGCAATATGATAGTTTTTTCTAAAGAAATCAAGGAGATATAATGGGGGCTATAGGCGGTTTGGTCGGTCTTGGTGGTGGTGCTAATGGAACTGGGTTTGCTAACCCAACTGGCGCGGGTGGACAAGGTACTCAACCAACAGTTAATCCTACATCTTCTGCTCAGATTGGTTCAGCTTATACTGATAATCAAGCTGCATTAGGTAGCCAGCAGGCTCTATTGACTGCATTACAGGGTCAAAACGGCATTGGTAATCAATCCTCTGTTTATGGTCAGCAACAGGGTTTAGCCAATCAGCTTGGCAATGCTGGTGGAGTTCAAGCTCAGCAAGGCGCTCTACAGGGTTTTCAGAACATTGCCAATGGTACTGGTCCAAACGTGGCTCAGAGTATGTTAAACCAAACGACTGGGCAGAACGTAGCTAACCAATCCGCTCTTATGGCTGGTCAAAGAGGAAGTGCTCAAAATGTTGGTTTGATGGCTAGACAAGCAGCTCAGCAAGGTGCTGCAACTCAACAACAAGCAGCAGGTCAGGCTGCAACGTTACAAGCTCAGCAGCAGCAAGCAGCTTTAGGTCAAATGGCGGGAATTGGACAGGGACTTACTTCTGCTCAACAAGCCCAGCAAGGACAACTTGCTGGAATGGCAAATACTCAGGCAGGTCAGCAGATCGGTGCTACATCGGCTAATACTGCGGCACAGCAAGCAGAGCAAGCTAATCTTATCAATGCGCAAACCTCATTCAACAATGCTCAAGTGGGAATGCAGGGAAATATCAACAGTAGCAATGCTGCACTAGCTAATACTCAGATGCAAGGTCAGCAAGCATTGATCGGTGGTATTTTGAACGGTGCTGGTTCAGCGATGGGCGCTCGGGGCGGGCAAGTTCAGAAGTTTGATGACGGTGGCGATGTACAAGATTTTGGTGGAAGTGGTGTAGAAGTATCGCAGATTCCAAGTATGCCGGGTCCACAAATGTCTACTGATGCTGGCGCAGCTGCTCTTGGTGGTAAGTCTGGTGGTGGAGGCGGTGGTGGTGGAGGCGGCGG
>QGNH01001343.1_pt1 | contig 36413 bp, 45 predicted proteins | sample 1735481 | NCBI WGS metagenome assembly QGNH01 (sample SAMN09239004, study PRJNA386568) | Viral metagenome, whole genome shotgun sequencing project. | reverse complement strand
GTTCCGGCGCAGTTAACGTTGCGCCTTCACGGACAACCACTTCATTTTTATTTGTTTTCATAGTTTTTTAATAAAAATTCAAGCGCGTTGATTCGCCACGCGCTTTATTTGGTAAAATCCACTGGCAAGGTTTAGTTTGGTTTTCAACTTTATACCAGCCCGCAGGGCAATCTGTTGAGCGTGGATGCGTTTAGAATGGCTCTCCACCTCAATAATCTCCCCCACCTTCAGCGCGAAAATTTTAGTTTTAAGGTCTTTAGTCGTGTCGCTCATGGACATGACTATGGCTGATGTTTCGCACCATGTCAACAATTTATTTTTCTTTTTTGGTGGAAAGGTGGAAAGGCAAGACCGCTAATCCTTACTAATCTTAAAAAAAGTTGACGTTAAAGCTGACTTGTGCCATAGTCGTCTTGCCGTCTTAACCAAGACAGGCAGCAACAAAAAATGAAAATTAAAATCCTGATTCTTGCCGGGCTGGCTTTCCTTGCCAGCATGTTTCCATGTAAAGCCCAAATCTCTCCACCCCCTTACGGTTACCGTCTGTGGTCGGTTGGTCAGAACACCACCGGATATACGTTCGGGACGACAAATTTCCTCGTCGTTTCTTCTTCGTACGCTGGTAATCCGCAACAACCCAACGTTGTTCCCATCGTGGCCAACTTGGGAACTCCGTTTTGCACCTACCTGCAAGCAACTAGTGACCTGGCCACGGCGCAAATCACCATTTGGCAGTCAGCCGGAGCGGCCAACACTAACGTTAACGCTACCGCATTCACCTTTGCTAACGGTGTATCCGCAACGAACAGCACCACCAGTCTGTTTTTGTCCACAACCAACGGTATTGCGGTTGGTGCCCCCATCGTCGTCAAGCATGTCCCTTCCGATTTCTACGACATTCGCTCGGTGGCTTCCATTACGCAGGTGTTCTCCACGAACGTTTCTGGTGTGTACCCATTCGCAACCAACGTTACCAGCACGTTCACAGTTGTTGTGAATGCAGCTCCGACGTACTCCGTTAACCCTCAACAGGACACGGTTTTTGGCTACACGTCCGGCCCACAAATCCCCATCGCTGCCCAGTCGTTAACCCTTGGCCCGGCTGGTCAAATTTTCGCCGGACAATACGGTGTTCCCCTCTTAATGTCGGTTAACTTCACCACGGTTGGAAAAATCAACATTGCTTCCGGGGGTTGGCAATAAACGTTTATGGCTTCAGTACCCACATACTCAGCAATTTACAACAATGGTGTTGCGGCAAAACTCGGCGATCCTATTCTGATTATGACGGTTGACGGCTCAATTATTCACGGAACGGTGATTGCGATTCTGGCGAACAATAAAGTTCGTTTGGATTCTCACTCGATCCCGTTGAATGCCGCAAACGCCATCGTCACGACCGCCGCCCATGCCGCCAGCACAACAAATCTCCAAAAGCCATGAATTATTTAAACAATAAAGCGGTAATGAAAGGTGATGCGGTTATCATCCTGGTGAGTGACACTTACATTGCCGGAACTGTCCACGAACTCTACGAGCGAAACCAGCAGATCAGGGTCACCGGTTATGCTCTCGCGGTCAAGGCCGACACAGCCGTGCTTGCTTCGGATGCCTATAAAGCATTAGTTGATCCGATCTTGCAGGAACGCGCCGATCAGGCAAAAAAAGACGCTGAGCAATAATCTCAGACATAAATAATGTCGTGACGCGGGTACGAACCCCGTCACGGCTCGCCTCACCTCCTCTTAGGTTTAGCCTGAGAGTTTTTTAATTGGGAGGCTCAACAGTGCCAACCAGGACTCTTCCGTGATGGGTACGATTCCCGTTTCGCGCTTGCAGATCGTGATGGGATGTACCAGCAACTTGCGGGCAACCTGGGCCTGTGTGCCCCTCTTCTTGCGCTCCGTAAGGTAATCCTCGGCGAGGATACGCGAGAATGTGTTAGGCTTGCTCATATTAATTTTTTCAATTTTTTCGGGATTCATATTTACAGTGCCGATTCTTCAAAGGCCAATTCCAATTCTTCCAAAATCCTCATCCCGTGTGACCAGCCGCCCCAGTGTCCCCAGCCCCAGCCGCACCAATGCGCGCTTAACGTGTGCCAGTGGCCAATATAGTCGTGCATAAGCTACTTTTTGTCTTGGTTCCGGCCCAACCAGGGAGCCACGCCTTTTGCCTCAATCAAATCAGCCATTTGACATGCTTTTGCGAAACATGTCTGTAAAGCGGTTTCACTCTGATAGTGAGTGTCGGCAATTGCCATTGCCGTGAATGTTTCGGTTATATACTCCTCCCGTGTGGTTTTCATGGTTTTCATGGTTTTCATGGTTATTTCAGTTTTTTTTTGAGTTCACAAAGGCTAGGATTGCCAGAACGGCGAGGACGGCGGTGAAAACTATTTCGTACATATTTCAGTTTTTTTTGAGTTTTTGATTTGTCCGCGCATAATTTCTGCGCATTCAGGGCAGATACCGTGCGAAATCGGGATTCCAGACTTCGCTGAAATTTCCGCAAGTGCCGCTCGCCACACAGGCGAGGTACACCAGGCGCACGCGGTGATTCGCGTGAAGGAATCGGAGGCTGGTTTCATCGGCAACCTTTCGCGATTGACCAGATTATTAGCGCCATGCTCATGATCATGAGCAAGAAGAGAATATCTAAGTTATGGTGCATAATTTTTTTTGAGTTTTTCACAGTTTGGCGATTTGTTCCCGAATTTGGCGGATGAAGTACTCGCTAGAATCGCGATATTGTTGCTCCTCTTTGCAGGAAAAAATGCGCTCAACGCTGCTGCTGTGCAGATCAAGAGCACCGGAGGCCCATTCATCTTCATCGCCAGCATCTTCGGCGGGGCCGTCGTCGTATTCCGCGCCATCAATCACATCAACCTTCCGGGCTTGAGCTTTAACCAAAGCGCACCTGAGGCCAAAAGGCTTGTCGCTAATCGGCGCGACAATGACCGCATATCCAAAAGGCACAACTGGCAGGCTGTCCGGCTCGTTGGCGACAAGTTCATTGAGCGCATCCGCTGTCTTGTGATGGTTCCAACCGCTGCCATTCACCACCACCCACCCGACGTTGCTTTTATTCGTGATTTTCATAATTTTTAATTAGTTAATTAGTTAGATGCAATGCATGTTGATTATGGTGCATAATGTTAGAAGTTTTGGTTAACTTGCGCGGCCCGTCCCGACTGGTCATCCGCCTTGGTGCAATAGACCGAGTTGCCATTGCGGCGGGGCTTAGCGCGGCGGGACGCCGGACTGTCCGGGTTGTCGCACAGTTCATCAGCGCGGCCAATAGCCGCGTCCAGTTCGTCAAAGTCTCCGCAGTTGAAACCGTCTTGGTCAAGAACCGTATATTGCTTGCTCATATTTTTGATTTGTTAATTAGTTAATTATCAGGAGGGTTTCTCCTGACAAAAAAAAGTTAGCATTAAGCTAACATCCTTGCAACGATTATTTTTTCGTTTCGACTTAACCTTCTCATTTACAACAAAATATAAATGATTTATTTTTTTTAGAATCAGGGGATACATTCACACCAGCGGATAATCAAAGTGTCTTAAAGCGAATCCTAAGAGCTTCAATTTGAGCATTTTACGAAAATAACCTGAGAAAAGTGAAATCTGAAATAAAAAAGCGTAGCCGTGTTGTGCCAAGTCACCCTATGTCGTTGGGGGGCAAAAAGTCAATGAAAAAAGCTTGCTTTTCTCACAATTTAACGCTAAAGATTCTTGTCATGAAGACTGGTCGACCAACCAAATTCACCCCCGAGCTCGCTGAAAAGATTTGCGCCCTTTATCGCGAAGGCAAAACAGACTCCCAAGTTGCTGAGTCAGTTGGACTTGCTAAGTCAACGATTCGCGTCTGGAAGGAGAAAGACACAGAATTTAAAAGCTCCATTAAGGCTCTGAAGTCAGAAGCTGATGACAAAGTTGAGCGAGCGTTGTACGAGCGTGCGCTTGGATACTCTCACCAAGACGTTGACATTAGGACGGTTAGCGTTGGTGATGGTTGCTCGCAGATCGTCCAGACTCCGATGGTTAAGCATTACCCGCCCGACCCGACAAGCATGATTTTCTGGCTAAAAAATCGGCGACGAGAAGCCTGGCGAGACAAGCAGGACGTGGAGGTCAGCGGGAAGGACGGTGCCCCAATTGAAATTGAGCTCATCGTTGCGGCGAGGAGGCTAGCTAAGGAGCTTTGACATGGATAAGGCATCACGAATAGCCCGCCTGTCACGACCTCACACATGGGCAGAGGATCGCCTGGGTCTGCGACTCCACCCCAAGCAGTCAGCCGTCCTGCGCGATCTGTTCCCGCTCGTGTCGGAGCGCAAGACAAGCCGCGTGTGTCTCCGCAAGGCCAACGAGGTTGGAGGGACGCGCACGATCATAGCCGCGGCAGTCTTGTTCTCGATAGAGATACTTGATGCTGAGGTGATTAGCACCGCCGGGAAGTGGTTGCAGGTGCAAACGCAGCTAATCCCTGCCCTTAAGCGGTTCCAGCATCTTTTTCCGGGCTGGGATTTCCTGGATACAGGCATCAAAGTCAACGGGTTAGACCGGTACATCGGGTTCTCCACTAATTCGGGGTTCGCGCAAGGATTCCATCGCACTGAGAACAGGCCGCTGGTGGCGATCATCGACGAGGCGGGTCTGGTTGATTCGGGGATATTTGATGATATGGAAGACCGCTGCAACCCGCAGTACTTCCTGGCCGCTGGAGCGCCGATGGATCCGGCTGGCAAGTTCTACGATTACAGCACGAAGCTAAAGAGGTTCTACAATCACCATCACATTAGTCAGATGGACTGTCTGGCTGAGGACGGCTACTGGCTGGAGCGGGTTGATGTTGAGCGCAAGATCGCGAAGTACGGCAGGGAGCATCCATTCATCCAGTCCAACGTCTATGGTGAGTTCGCGGCCAAGGTTGAGGGTGGTATGTTGTCGCTGGCTGAGTTCAACGCTTGCGCGTCGAATCCTCCCGAGTGGCACCCGGGCATTAACGACCGGCATCTGTTCATCGACGTTGGGGTGAACAACTGCGCGGCGCTTCGTCACGGAAACAAAACGAAGATTCATAAAATGTGGACAGTCTCGGGGGTGAATGAGATTGACCAGATCGTTGGTCAGATCATCCGAATGGCCGTGTCTCTCAAGCAGGAGATTGGATTAATACCCGGGGAGATCACGATTGATGGTTCAGGCAACTACGGCAAGCTAGTCGGTGATGCCCTGCAAGCGTCTGGCTGGTCTATTAACCGGTTCTTCGGGCAGACCAAGGAGACAGATGATCCTGAGTACTCAAACCGAATCAGTGAGGCTTACTTAGCCGGTATCGCGAAGATTAAAGCTTGTGACCACATCATCCCCGACAACGACAACTTTCGCGCCCAATGCTTGAGCCGGTTGCAGCGGGTTGGGACGAGCGGAAAGCTCCAAGTTGAGCCTAAGGACGAGTATTGCAAGCGCGGTTTCGAGTCTCCGCATGAGGCTGACGCGATCTTTGGGGCGATGACGAAGGTACGCAGCACGCAGAGCTTTAACCTTGCCTATCGCGAGCCCGACGAACGAGGGTGGCTTGAGCGTGCGAGGGACGAACAACACCAACACTTCACGTTACCAGCCGAGAGTTGCTTATGAGCGTACGCTACGAAGAATATTTCATGTCAGGGTTTCAAATCCTGAATAACCGGCAGGTTTACGAGGAACGCCAACGCAAATACTACATAATGAGACACGAGGGCTTGCGCCGTTCCCGGAAGCCATTCCCTAACGCGGCTGACCTGCATCTTAAGCTCATTGACGAGAAGGTAAACCAGAAGAAAGCGTTCACCATGGCAACGATCTTGGGCATCCCAAGACTCTCAACGTTCCTGGCGATGAAGCAACAGCAACCGGAGGACACGGAAGCAGCTGCAAACTTCTTTGATTACGAGATAAAAAACCGCACGAATTTTCTACGCCAAATGATTTCTGTGGTTGACGCCAAATGGTTGCGCGGAAAAGGTGTTATGAAGGTTTACGTAGACCCGTACGACGATTACCGGATCGTTTGCGAGAACGTAGACCCGTTGTACATCCTGATGCCGGACGACGTGAACGGGTTTGAGGATTCGTATGAGTGGGTTCATGTGCGGCAGATGAACGTCAAACAGTTCTGTAACGATCCGCGTTACTGTCAGGACTACCGGGACGATGACGGAGACATTAACAAGAAGGTTTTGGACAAATGTCGTGGCGGAAAAGATGCAGCACGGCGGATAGCAACGCAGCGGGGGCGCAATTTTGAATTGATCCAAGAGGATAAAGAGCTGCGCGAAGGTTACACACACTCGTACAGCTCGGACACCGTTATAATTTGGGAACATTACGTGAGAACCATGGGCGGAATTATGGTTTACCCATACTGCCCGTCGGCGTTAGACATCGAAATCCGCAAGCCGTACGGCGTTCCTTACAAGGTAATGGGTCGGGTTTCAGCTCCTTTGTTTGAATTTAATGCGGAATTAAAGGATGAAGGCTGGTACTCGTCGCGGGGAGTGGCTGAGATGATTGCGGACAAGGAAATCTACGGGTGCAAGGTATGGAACGCGAAAGCAGACGCGATGACCTTCTTTACAACGCCGCAATATACGTCCGAAGTGGGGGTGCAGAACCCGGCAAACTATCGGTTGGCACCCGGTGAAGTTCTGCCACCTGGAATTGCGCCTGTGCCACTGCAAAACCCGCCAATCGCGTTCGATCAAGAAATAGCGTTCGCTCGCGGTGAAGCTGAGTTGTCGGCGCAGTCACCTGATTTAGGGATTGAAAAACCGAATCAACGCGGCCACGAAAAGCGAACAGCCAAAGAGGTTGGGGTAGCGAGTTCCATCGCTCAGATTGGGCAGACTTTGGATAATTTCGTGCAAAACGACGATTTGAGCCGGTTATACCGCCACGTCTGGGGGCTGATGTTGCAGTATAAACGTAAGGACATGATGTACTTTATTGACGGTGAACTTAACGAAATGCCACAGCAAGCCTTGCACGAGGCGTATCAGATTACGGCGGGAGGGGGGACGGCGAACTGGGACAAAGCGCAACGAGTACAGCTGGCAGTTCAGAGGTTTGAGTTGTTGGGGGGAAAACCGAACATAGATCAGGATGCTTTGGTGACCGATTTAATTGCTTCGGACGATCCGCGTTTGGTCAAGAAACTCGTGGTGCCGACCAATGAGAAGGCCGCTACGGAGGCTTTGGATGAGAACACCATCATTAATGACATGTGTCCCGGCCCGAATCGGCCAAGCTTTCCGATCCCGGTTTTGCCTGGTCAAGATCACTTGACGCGGGCGAAAACAATCTTGCAATGGATGGATGCGGCGAACAAGATGGGAACGCCGCAGACGACAGCGGAGAAACAACGTTTGTTCCAACGGTTGCAGCAGCACATGATGATGTTGAAGAAGATGAACCCGAAAGGGTATCAACAACTTGAAATGATTATCCGACAAATGGAAGCGCAAGGCCAACAGAAACCAATGATTCCACCCGGAACGCCCCCAATGGCCAAGCGGTATATCGGCGGACGAATGCCACGTCAGATGGCAGCGCCGCCACAACCGCAACCGATGGGAGCGATGAGGATGATTTAATGGACGCTTCACCATTTTCAAAAAAAACCCAGGTGAGCGACGCTAGCAAACTCGCCGCGCTGGCTCTGATTAAATTCAGGCAGAACAAACAGTTGCACGATGAGAAACAAAGATTGAAAAGGAATGCCAGATTTAAGAAAGTCAAAAAGTTGTGAAAATTATCATCGAAACCATCCCGCACGCCAGCCAGCGTTATCCAACGGTTGGTGACTGGTACAAAGAAGGCGAAACACTCATGATTAAAGTGAGCGAAGAATTGCCAACCAAAGAAGCTTTGCTGGTCGCCATTCACGAATTTATTGAACAATCGCTTTGCGAGGATCGTGGCATAACGACGGAGCAGGTGGATGTGTTTGATATGGCTTATGAGAAAACCCGGCCAGACGGTGACGATTCGGAACCTGGGGACAGCCCAGATGCACCTTACCGCAACGAACATTTCTTTGCGACGAGCATCGAACGGTTGATAGCGGCTGAGTTTGGCGTTGACTGGATGTTGTACGAGTCACATATCAATGAATTGCCGTGACTAAAACCCGCACATACCTAGTTGCTGACCACGGAATATTTCTGCCGATTGCCCTCACTCTGGCCAAGTACGGACATCGCGTGCTGTACCACAAACTGGACTGGCAAAAGGCTTATCCGCGTGCTGAAGAAGGTGTACAGGGGGACGGTTTCCCGGACATTGAATGCGTGCCTGATTTGTTTGACGTGCTTAATGAAGTGGATTGCTTTGTTTTTCCAGACATTTACCACTACGGTTTGCAAAAACATTTGCGGGATATTGGCAAAAATGTGTGGGGATCGGCGGATGGAATGAAGCTGGAGATAGACAGACAATACTTTTTGCAAACATTGGAAGAGCTGGGATTGTCAGTGCCGGAATGTTTTCCAATCAAAGGGTTGGTTAATCTTCGGGTTTTTCTAAAAGACAAACAGGATATTTGGATAAAAATGAGTAAATGGCGCGGGTCATTTGAAACCAAGCATTTTCGGAACATGGATTCAGACTCAGGCTTGCTGGATCAATGGGCGGTTCGGTTTGGTGGGTTGCAGAATGTGATAACATTTTTATGCTTTCCGAAGATTGACACCAAGCTTGAGATTGGCGCAGACACTTTCTGTATAGACGGTCAATTCCCTTCAACCATGTTGCACGGGATAGAGGCTAAGGATGAGGCGTATCTATCAGCGGTGACAAGAAAAGAGGATATGCCGCAAGAATTGCTGCCGATCATGGAAGCGTTTAGCGAAAAATTAATGGAGGCGAAATATCGTTGTCAGTGGAGTATGGAAGTCAGGGTGGCAGAAGATGCTGACTATTTTATCGACCCCACTTGTCGCGGCGGATTGCCCTCAACTGGATCGCAACTGCTGGCCCTGGACAATCTGGATGACATCATTTTTTACGGCGCACAGGGTCAATTGGTAGAACCGGAATACAATTGCAAATTCACCGGCGAGGTCATGACCAAGATACATGGCGAAGTGAATAGCTGGAATACAATGGAGATGGTGTCAGAGATAAAGGAACATTTACAAATATCAGGTTGTTGTTGGTGTAATGGGCAGCCGTGGTTTCCGCCAGAGCCTGGCATCATTGAGGATGAGATTGGCTGGCTGGTGGCGACCGGCGACACGCTGGAAGAAGTAGCGTTGAAGCTGAATGAACTGGCCGACATGCTGCCCGATGGCGTGATCGCGAGCGTTGAAGACCTTTCGTCTGTGATTAAAGAAATAAATTCCGAACAAGAAGAAGGAATAAACTTTACTGATAAACCTGTTCCTGAACCCGCAATTGTGTTAGAATGATTTTATGAGCCTATTCATCACCAAACTGCCGACTGGAATTGAGGAATTAATCCAGTCGCTACCTTCAAAAAGCCACGTTAACAAAGTGGAGCTGAACTTGGAAACGCATGAAATTTATGTTCATTGGGAAAATGACCGTTTTGTGACACCGTACACAATTCCGGTTGAGTTCAGTCAGAAAGACCTTCGCGCCAAGCGATTACCTATCGAAACAACTGAGGGCAAGAAGAAAATCCTGCCAGTTGAACCGCCCAAGCAAGTTGAAAAACCACCGGTTTTGAAGATGCCAGCGCCAAAATACATGAACCGGGAAGAAGTTGAGCAAGCCTTGGCGAAAAACAACCCCCTTGAGTTCATGGGCATGGAAACGGTTTGGAAGCCAGTCGAAGATTTTCACAAGTTTACCGAAGGATTTTTCTACCGTCGGGCTGGCGCTGCAAATGTAGTTGACAAAACAACTGTCGAAGTGTAAAACTTTATCGTTACATGAAATCATTTCTCCCAAACTGGTGGGGACACAAGAAAGAGAGTTTTCATAGTTCTCCTTTGCTTGCTGTCCCCACCGCTCCACAATGGACAAAAGAGAATGCGGATCATCTACGAACCTTTCTGTTAAACCCCACCGGCCAAGCACTGTTAACCCGTGCCCGTGCCCGTCAGGCGTCCTTGTGTATTGAGGCCTGCGATGGATTGCACGATGTAAAGGTGGCTTCTGGCTTTGGTTTCGCCATTAACTGGTTTGAGAACCTGGCAAAAATTTCGGGAGAGTCCCCCGTTCAAGACTCAAATGACGAGCCTGCCCATGCTCAAGAGCAGGATGTCGATACTCAAATGAGCTACAGTTAAGAATATGGCCACTCCCCTGACACCAGCAAATCAATCTGAATTGGAGGCCGCCTCTGAACGTTTAGCCCAACTTGAAGCCGAACAGGCCAAAGAGTTGGGGGAAGTCACGAGCGAATCCAAAACGGATGACACGTTGCACAACTCAGACCGTGCTGAGGATGCTGACATGACGGAAGCGGCAAAACCTGATTCTTCACAAGACGAAAACGCTCCAGTTAATGATAAAACCACAGACAAAACGGATGCCAAACGGAGTGAGGACGGCAAGTTCACCAAGCAGAATACCGAACCGGTTAAAACTGTAAACGAACCTGCGCCAAAACTCACGCCGGAGGAAGAAAAGAAGTTCAGCCAATGGTTAAAACACAGCAAATCGAAGTACGCGCACGACGAAGGCAAGCGGTTGATTCGTTGGGACAAGATCAAGGAGGAAGAAACCCGCCTTGCGACTGTTTCCAAAGAAACCGAAACCAAGTTTGCCCAGGCTCGCGCCAAATTCGACGCTGATGTTCAGACGTTCCGAGCGGAGCAGCAAGCTGCCCAGCCAACTCCAGAACGGTTTGAAGCGTACGCCAGCCAATTGCAGAGCCTGGTTACGCTTAAAGAAGCGGAAATGGTAAAAGCAGAGGCAGCGGGGGACTTTGATAAGGTTGAACAGCTTAAAGCGGAAATAATTCTGGCTAAAGATAAAGCTCAATCAGCCAAGTCGGCAGCAGAAGAAGCCCGCAAAAATCCTCCGTTGGATGCACAGAAGCAGCAGGAACAATTTCAGGCGTATCAACGTCAATGGATTGACAAAGCTGCGATTGACTTCCCCGAGTTTGGCAAGAAAAATTCTCCCCTACAACAAGAGGCGGCTAATTATTTCAAGCAAATGTCTGAAAAAGAACCTGCGGTTGCAAAACTGCCGGGTTTTATCTATTACTGCGCAGAACGGGCCGCGTTAAAATTGGCGGCTGATCGTGTTCCAAATCTTGAAAAGGAATTAGGCGAGTTACGCACAAAGGTCAAAGAACTGGATGCGCTCACCAATCCTTCACCACGCGGCGGTGGCGGTGTTCAACGGCCCAAATCCCCTAAAGGTTGGGATCAAATGAGTTCCGAAGAACAATTCGACGCCTTGCGACAAGAAGCGAGTCAGCGCAGATAGTAATTTGAGCCTTTGTCATCACGACAAATGGCTACAGGACAAGCAACAACTACTTCACCAGCCGATTTCGCTCAACGGCGAGTCGCATACTTGGAGCGTGAAATGCTCCAGACTCTTGAATTTCAGCTCCGTATGGAGCAATTTTCAGAGAAAAAGACGGCCCCGGCCAAAGGCACGCTTTCAGTGCGGTTTTTCCGCGCCCGAAAAGCCCAACGTGCCACAGCTACGGTTGGTCCTCAAAACCTCACGGAAGGCTCTCTTAACCTGCGTAAAGATCAAGTATCAGTCGGGTCACTCGATTGTTATCTGAATCAACGGGGTGACGACTTCCAAATCTCCGACATTGCGGAAGCAACGGATGTGCTGGATACCTTGCGTATCTACATGAAAACCATCGGACAAGATGCCGCGTTGGATTACGACACGATCATCTTGAACTCCATCATGGGTAATGCCACAACGGGAGCGTTGGCCAAAGCTCTTGGCTTAGGCGCAGCTCAAACCACGTTGTACAATTCAAACAACACCTACGGTATCACCTCGGCAAACTATTTTGAACGGTTTGCGGGCGTGGTTAACACTGGTGTTAGCCCAACGGACTTTGGAACTTTGGCCGGTTTAACCCGCGCCAATGGCAAGTTTACCCGGCTGGAACATCTTCGCGCTTTAACGCAGCTTAAGGCGAATGACGTTAAGCCTAAGGACGGTATGGTGTTCCCGGTTTGTGTGGCCCCACAAGTCATGTTCGATATTCGCCAAGACGGCACTTTGGTTGCGGCTATGACACAGCGCGACAACGCTAAACTGTACAAATGGGAAGAGTTTGAACTGGACGGCGGCGCGTTCATTGAAACCACCAACCCCTGGCAGGAAGCAGCAGGCGGTTACGGCACGTACAACAGTGCGGGCAACATCTATACTTGCATGTACGTTGGTGACGATCCGTATGGCACCATCACAATCAGCGACAAACGGGCCGGCACTTCTCCGGCTGCTCCAAAGATTGTGGTGCTTGATCAACCGGATAAAACTGATCCCTACAATCAATACGTGATTGGATCGTGGAAAGCCTACTATGGCTCCATCCTGAAAATTACGAGCGATCCTACGGATGTGCCGCATGTCTGTGCGCTCCGTGTTCAATCCTCGTTCCAATGATAACCTTGCTGGCGGTGGTCTATCCCGCCGCCAGCTTTCTTTTACGATTTTATGAATGACAACATGCCTACTGATGAAACGATGAGTGAAGGTTCTGCCATGCCGCCAATGGCCGCTAAGCCGGACATGAAGTCGCAAGTGGGGGCTAGTATTACCGTGCCCGTGACTGCTTTGGCTACGCCGGGCGAAGATGAAATGATGAACAATCCCGGTGAAGGCGACATGGTGTCGTTTCATGTGGAAGGCAAAGTTGCGAGTGTTCAGGGCGAAAATGCGGTGGTAACGATTGAAACCGTGAATGGCAAACCGGTCAGCAAAGAGGCGGCATTCACGAATGACACGCCGGAGCAAGACGACGAATTTGAGCAGCTCAAGACAATGGCGGCTCAGCAAGGGAGGATGTAACCCATGAACCATGCGACACACACAATCGGGACAGCCGCATCGGTTGCGAGCCGGTTCGGCACTGAGAACGCAGGCCCAATCGTTCGTCCTGAAAAGCTTTTGGATGTTCTTTGCCTGAACAACACCAACGGTACGCTGTACATGCAGGTGTTTGAAATTCAGAATACGCAGATCACAGCCAGTGGCGCAGGCACGGCGGGCGTTAATCAGGCATTTAATTTGCAATCAACGCTTTCAGGTGGACGGCAGCAATGGCAGTCGGCAGACACGAACTACAGTTTGGTTTGGGACACGACTAATCTTTATTGGAAAATCTTGTCTGGGGCCACGCCGCTTTATACGAACGCTGCGCAAGTTCCTTGGGAGGGCACTTGGTTGACGGTCGCTGGAAATGGAACGGCTCCCGCACCTTCGTTTACCGCTCCAATTGCGGTAGCACCGGCTGGCGCAACAGTTCCCAAGTTTTCATTCCCGGTTCAACCTGGCCTCGGTGGCACATTAGGCCGCAGTGTCGACATGGACGGCATTTTCTGTGCATGGTCAAGTACGGCGCTCACGTATACCGCTGCCGGATCGTCTGGCCCGATTTGGATTGTTGTAAAAGGTTAACATGAAAAATATCATCGGCTTATTCATCGTCACATTTTTAATGTGCGTGACAGCGCGTGCTCAGTTCGGGTCTGGTCAGGGGTCGTTTGGTACGATTGGAAATGTTTTAGTTAATGGTGTGATTACAGGGAATGGGGCGAATATAACAAATATAAATGCAGCTTTTTTTGCAACTGGAACCAACTGGGCTAATGTCAACGTCAAGTATGTGGACGCATTGCACGGTAGTGATGCTAACAACGGGTCGATTAACTTTCCCTGGGCGACGATTAATCACGCGCAGACGAATGGGAACACGCCGGTGGGTTGGACGATTGCGGTGAACCCGGGAACCTATTCGGACTCGGTGACAAATCTGGTTTATGGATGGTTTCTGGCGAGCGGGGCGAATGTAACTGTCTACGCCAACAACGGAACAAATACAATTAGCGGGACGGGGAACATTACATTGCAAGGTGGTGTCGCTCCATTTAACGTGTCCATCACTTGTGCAACTTTCAATGGTTATGCTGGTGATGCACAAGCAAATGGTTCATTCGCAACGGTACATTGTCAGACGGCAAATTCGATTGGTGAAGGCGGAAACGGGGCTTCATTATTGGTGTCTGATTATATTATTTTTTGCGACAATTGTTATATTCAAAATCCCCATTTTGGCGGGGGCGGTTACCCTGGGTTTGAGATTTACGCGAACAAATCCATGACTTTTACCAATGCTGCCAATTTTGCTTCTGGCTCAATTTTACAGGCTCCTACAATGGTCACTTCAAATACGGCAAGCATTTTTGGTAATGATTCGGGGATTACACTGCATTTCGACCGCATGCTTTGCAACAACCTCGACCCTGCATTTCAAGCCGGAATTACGTTAACGGGCACTTTGTACACGGACACGAATGTCATTGCCCCGAGTTCGTTTAATGGAGGGCCTTTGCAGTGATTGTGAACAGTATACAAATTTTTGCCGGGCTGACGAATATTACGTTGACGCTGATTTCAAACTCAGTGCCGACCTCAGGATCGACTACGAATCGCGATGTTGTGCTCGGGAGTGGGCATTCAATGTCTATCGTCGGTTATAACTATTATGATGTTAACGGGAATCAGAATCCAATCATTACGAATACTGGAAATTATACGGTGGACACAGGGTTGGGTTGGGGTTATCAGAGCGCGGTGACGGTGCCGGGAAGCTATTCTCCCAGCTTTGCAACCTTTGCGCCAACAAGTTTGGCTTTCAATTCGGTAACGAATCTGCAAGCGGCCACGAATGTTTCCGTCAATTGTTCTAGATTGTCAGTAGCAAACTATACCACAACGAACTTTACCGCTAATCCGGCATTCTGGCTGAATAATTTGTACCAGCTCTCAGCGTGGATCGTGGGTGAAGGGTTGGTGGGTAATTCCTCATTGACTGGGCAAGAATGCGGTTGCGCAATATCGCCACTTCATGTGCTGGTTTGTCAGCATGCGCCGTATTCTGTGGGCCAGACATTGGTCTGGCTCGGGACTGATGGCAATCTTGTGCAGCGGACGGTTTACGCGATCAGCACGAATTTTAATCCGGGGGCCGACATCGAGGTGTGTTTGCTTAATTCACCACTACCCGCAACGGTGATTCCTTTGCCGATGCTGGCAACCAATGTAGGAAACTACTTTCCCAGCATTACGAACAGCACGTTCTTTCCAATTGTAACCGGAGATCAAGGGCAATTTCTGACACCTAATGTCGTTCAATATTTTGCCTATAATGAAAGCTATCTTACAGACAACTCGGTGAGCCTGGTTGTTAGCTCAAGCTCATATTGGTTGCCAATTGGAATGTTCCACAACCTCACCGGCGGTGATTCTGGCTGTCCTTGGATCATGGTGGTAGGAACAAACGCAGTTCTGGTGGGGCACAATTTTGCTGGGGGTGGAGGTCAGAAGCTTTCGCCGTGGTATGCTGACCCTCTTGTACGTAGTAATATTATTGCCCAAATGGCCACCCTCTCAACCAGTAACGGAATGACTGTTTATGCGCCGTCAAATATTTCGCTGGCTGCTTATCCAACGTTTTAAAATTATGAATAAAATACTCTTAACTTTGATGGCAACTCTCTTGGCCATGACCGTGTTTGCTGCCCCGACCGCTGTGTTTCCGGGCACGGTGTCAGCTACGAACGTTTCCTCAACGTCCTTCATTTTCGCCTATCCGGGCGGCAATGGTGGACTCTACAGCGGGGCGGGCACACATAATCCAATCATGCTGGGGGATGGGACGTACTACCCGAATCAGAACAAGACGAATCAATATATTATTTCACCTAGCGGCTCGTTCTGGTGGGCGTGCAATACGAATACACCGTCAGCCATTGCGGATACCAGCGGGAACATGCACGCGGCGAATACGAGTTTGACGATTGATACGAATGGTTTGTACAACCAAGTCACAAACTATGTAGCCGCCAATTTTGCACCGCCACCGGCGACGTATTTTAAATATGTTCCCAGCAATAATTGGCTGTTCGTGGTGAGCGCCACGGTAACAAATCCCGTCGTAAAAATTGGGCCATGAAAAACGAGCAATTTAATCATTACGAAACTTCCAGCCTGAAGGTGGTAGCGTGGATTTTACTCTGTCTGCTACTGTTTATTTTGCTGGGGATGAGCGTGACGGGGGTGATGGGACAGACGGTAACGCTATCCTTTACTCCGTCAATATCACCACAACCTCAAATACAGAACTACAACGCATGGGGTCAGTCACCGACTACGCTGTTGAAAAATAACTGGATTTGGCTTGGTCAGTGTTCTTCAAGTCAAAGCAATATCAATTTTTCGGCAAGCCAATTGCCATCAAATCCAGCCTACATTACAGCGACAGCCAATGGAACGAATGGAACGCAGTCGGCTTATGCTGCCCCTATATTGTTTGATACAAATAGTTTCGTTGAGACCGTGACGAATTATGCGCCACTCCTTCCGCCGTCCGGGTTGCATCCAACGATTCCGACAATAACAAACATCATAACATTACCTTGATTATGCCAAATTCGACCAAAGGATTTAATCCAACCAAACTCCAAACATTGGCATTATTGGCCCCCGTGGTTGGGTTTGTAATCATTAGCCAAGTCCATCAATGGGAAAGCCCGGACAAGATTGACAAGCTGACGGAAAAAGTTACCCAGCTTGAGATTCACATGTCGGCCATGGACGAATGGCAAAAGGAGCATACCAAAAATGTGACGCCCGAGCCAACGCGTATTGTTGAGAAGGACAATTGATTATGAATTTTTCCCCTCAAGTTAAGTCTTGGATAATTTTGGCTAGCCTGGTGATCGGCACCGGCTCAGCGGCAGCCTTCGCGGCAGCGGCGAGCGGGGCAAATAAATATGCGTCAATCGGTATCGGTATCGGCGTAGCGGCAACAAACGTTTATCACGCTTTGCAGTCGTCACCAAATGAACAACCAACAACCAAAGAAACAAAGTAAATTATGAAAAAAATATTCGCACTGATCGCACTCACCGCCCTATGCTTTACGGCCCGGGCGCAAACAAACCAAACGTTTATTGGAACGGCTGAAAGTTATTTCACGTCATTCAATACAAACTATTCCTGGGTAAGTAACAGCTTGGAAATTGCCACCGGCTACAAGCAGGTTACCGGAGTAAACGCAGCTTCCACCCTGGACGGACAATATGATTTTGAACGGTTCAACATCGGTGCAGGTCTTCAATTTTCCGGCGTTGGTTCGCCGATAAATGGCGCAGTTGTTCAGGGTGGCTATGCGCTAATTGAACATCTTGATCTGAAGGTTGACGCCGATATTAGAGCCGGGTACGACTGGAACAGAAATACTGAGGTTGTTGAGCCGACTCTGTTTTTGTCCAAGAAACCTACGCCAAATACGTTCTTCCGCATTGGCGCTTCGTTGCCTTTTTATTTTAAAGGCAAACAGAATACCAACCCAACGTTTTACGCTGAAACTGGGTTCACCTATTGAGTTTTATGTCACTCATTCAAATTGTTTTATTCCGAAAGCACGCCGTCGACCCGTTGTCTTGGTTAATCACCGAGGAAACGGATACCGAGTACACGCATGCGGCAATCGTAACGGATCGGTCTAAGAATGAGATTTCCGAGGCTTACGCGCCTCACGTCCGCAGACGGGTGCTTGCCAGTTCTGAACTGGCGGGCATTGACGTTTTTGACATTGTTGGACTGACTCAGGAACAATCCGATTTGATCTTGGCTGAATGCGCTAAACGTGAGGCGGCACTTGAGCCGTATTCAATCGCAAATCTTTTCCGGTTTAATCCCGTCTTTCGTGGATTACTGGGCCAAGCGGTTGACGACGGCAGCCCGCACGCGCACTTGATTTGCAGTCAGTACGACTTGGATTGCGTTAAGGCGGCTGGAATTGTGTTGTTGAATGCGCCAAGTTATCAGGTCGATCCTGGACACATTGCCTGGTCTCCTTTGGTTAAGTTGGGTGAACCTTTAAAATCATGAACGGTTTAAAAGAAATCATTTTGAGTGGACGTGCGCCTGGCGTGCGTTGCGGTGAACCATCGGTCAATCCTGATTCTGTTTACGCGAAGGTGCCAAGGGCATTGAGGGAAATTGAGCGCGGCGAAAGGAAGCAGAAACACCCAATTGGCGCCCGGGACATCAGCAAGCTATTTGGCATGTCCACCGACTTCATTAAAAAAACGTGGTCAAAAGGAAATCCCAAGGCGTTTAGTTGTTTGTTGGTGTTTTTTCTGCTGGTTCATTCCAGCACGGCGGGAACATTTTTTAACAGCGGGGAAAATTTTGTTGACGGTCAAATCGTTCATGCGAGCGACTTAAACAACCTTGTGAACGGCGCAACCCCTTCACCGACTTTTATTGTCGGTGTCGGTTCGGGATCATATACAGCCGGAGATTTTGTTATGTTGTCGCGTGGTGGAACACTGCTTTATTACACCGCGGTTTCGGCTATTTTAGCAAACCCGCAAAGCTTTACTTTATTGCCTCAAGGTTATCCAAATTATACGAACTCTGATTTATTTCAGTTCTACAGTGCGGCAGGAACCAATTTGCAGTCCATCACGTTTTCCAATCTGGTGAACGTTGTTTCAAGTAATGCAAACGTTGCCGCTTTTCCGTATGCTTTAACCAATAGTTCAGGATCGAATGTTTTTTCTTTACCGCCTTACGGTGTTTTTGTGCCGTACAGTACTAATAATCAACCAGAGCTTTTAATGTGGGGTACGAATGGAGTTCCCCATCAAATCACGCTTACAAATTTTTTGCAGGGGATTTCTTCCACATTAGGAACAAACCTTTTACTGGGATCGTCATGGCAATTTGACTTTGCTCCGTGGACAATTTACGGAACGAATACTTACGGTTTTACCAATTTGTGGGGGTTTCAAACCAATTTTCCTATTACGGGAATTTTCATGTACAACACAAATGCTCCGACTCTGACGAACACGGACATTATCCCCGTTCAATCGGCGTTACAGCAAACTAACACAATCGTGACGCTTGGCGCGTTGTACCAGTATTTTACAAATGTAAACGCGTTGCCGAACTATACTCAAGGACGGGTTCAATTTAACGGCAACCCTGTGACTGAGACGTTTACTAATATGGGGACAACTACGGGAATTATAACAAACTTGGCAGATGCCGTTAACTGGACAATGCCAACGGCGGTTTCTCTTAAGGGGTGGACTACAAGCTTTGCCACTTCACCGGTGACAACCAGCAACCAACTTCTCTATGCATTTTTCACCAATTCCAGCCCGATGACCGGCTTTCAGTTGTTTACGAATTATGCGGCAGCAGTGGCACGCACCAATCCAATCCTTGGCAGTGTTTGCGCGGCGTTGAGTCCTGGCAATATTTTTTGGATGACTAATTTTACGGGGTTTAATGCTGATGCAATTCAGGTTAGCTCTGCAACTTCCGTGAGATCGTCTGTTTACGATGTTTATTTTCGCAGCCCATCACCGACACCATTTTACTACGTGACTGGCTCAGTTCGGAACAATGGCACCCATGCGGGTAGCTTGGACATATCGCCTGATAATCTAATTACAACAAATTTTGTGCGGATCGAAACGTTTAACGCAAACAATTCCCTCGACCTTTTTCCGCTGGTTAATGTGCTAATCAGTCCGCAATGATATGAATTTAGGACAACTTGCAATGATTGTTGGGCAGCGGTTGGGCAATAATGTTTCCGCTGGAACCCGCGACGGCAATGCCATACGCGCTTTCCTTTCGATAACGCACGATCAATTGTGGAGGCAATTCCTATGGAAAGATTCCATTATTCAAATGACTATACCGGTAAATCCGGCGACGCCTTATATTCCAGGTGCAAATTATATGCCTTCCAAGGGGCGGGTGATCTTGCCTCCCATTTTCCAGCTCGTGCTAGGTGTAAACTATGGGTACACCAGTCTAAATGTGCAGCGGCCAATGCTGTATTACCGCGCCGATTACAACCAGTTTTTAAGCTCGCAATACACTTCGCAGTATCAACTGCTTTCGTCGTGCGTTTGGGAGTTTGACACGCCGCAAGCTGCTCTGTATTTAAGCAACAGTCAATTGGTTGATTACGGTTCTATTATAACCGTAGACAGTTTACAGTCTGATGAGGTGACAGTTTCCCGTTCCTACGCCACGCTGAACACTGTGGTTCCATTAGGAACTACGGACAGGATTGATGACATTATCATCCCGACGTTGCCATCATCCACGACAGCCACGCCGGGAACGGTTTCCTTGGTGGTTAATCCGCCCGCAAATTGCGTAATCGCGTCTGGCGCAGGAACGCCGGTCGTAAACGGCGTCTGGGTTCCGACTGGCAACAAAGGCTATTCATTGGTTGGAAACCCCCCGATCACCAGCGGACAGGAAAATGGTTCTTCGTCAACCTATCCGCTAATGTATGCCTTCGGGGCTGAGTGGATTATTACGGCCAATACCGTTCTTTACATGGCTAGCCCTTCTTTCGTCAGCACGCCAGACCAAGTGACAAATTGGGCAGCTGTAAATGGCTCACTGCCTACACCAACCATCGTTGCTTCAACTGGTTCGTATAATATTTTAACGTTAAATTCTTCGTATATTGCGGCTCCGAAGTGTCAGCGCATTCAGTTGGTTGGTAAGCCGGTAACGCCGAATCAGACGAACAATAACCTTGATGTGTTGGGCAAGCGCACTACGCCTCCGTTTTTAGTTGATACTGACATCCCGGGCATTAGCGGTTTGGACGGAATTTTGATTGCCATGGCTTATTACCATTTCCGGGGGCGCGATGAGCAGGGCGGTGGCCCGGATGCGCAAGCGGCATTAATGGAGGCAGTTGGGCCTAAGTTTATGTCCCAAGGCGTTCCTGGGGGATGGCTTGGCTTGTTGATTAAGGAGGAAGTGGTTCAGGCGGCTTATAATACTCGCATTATTCCAGAACAAGGATTTGGCGGCTGCAACTATTACGACGAGCCGTTCGGCAGCAAATCTTATCCATACGCCGAAGGTTGAGCCATGATACCAAAAAGCTATGATCGTCAGCCAAATTTCTCCGACGGAATGGATTCATTCCATTACGCCGCAGATTTGAAGCGCAATCAGAGCCAGTTAATTCAAAATTTCATTGTGCTGGATAATGGCAGGGCGGTTACCAGACCTGGGGCGGATTTGCTGGCGACGACAGTTTTTAATCCTAGCGGGCCGGTTCAAGGGATTGGCTTCTACGACAGCATGACTAATCAGGGTGTCCCGTTTCAAGAGCTAATTATGGCTCAGGGTGGCCAATTCTATACTTGGAATGGTTCAGTGTGGTCAGTTGCTATTGCGAGCTGGCCGCAGACGCTTTTGGCATCTCAACAGGTGGTTATGGTTCAGGGAGTTGATTCAACCTATGGTACGGTGATTCTCGCTAGTGATGGTGTTAACCCAATGGCATTCTGGAATGGAACTACGTTTATCAGTTGTGGCGCGACCAATTCAGCGACCAACGCGCCGGCGGGCGTCAATTGTCTTTCCCAGATTGCAGGAATGTTTGTCGCCTCGGGGAATGCGATGATTCAAAATAGTGTCGTCTATCCGCCTGACACGCTTTTTTTCTCGAATTACCTTGCAGTAAAATCGGGGCAGTGGTCAGTTAGCCAATCGTTTAGAGTAGGTAATGGTGACGGAGAACCGATTGTTGGTCTGGCTGCAATTCAGTCCACGGCTTCAACGGTGCCGGTTTATCAACTTGCGGTTTTGAAACAAAACTCGGTCTGGGTGGTAACGATCAATCCGCAGAATTATTCAACGTCCGGCACACCGTCAGGCATAGCGGCAATGTTTGCCCAGTTGTCGGCTAATCCGCAAGGGGATCAGGTTGGCACAGGTATTGGTTGCGTTGGCAAGGCGGCTTATTGCTTGTATCAAAATGACCTGCTTTTCATGTCGCAGGATGGCGTTCAAAGTTTACAGCGAATGCAGGCGGCAGCCGGTCAATACCAGCTTACCGCGCCGCTCAGTGAGCCGATTCAAAATTACATTGATCGAATCAATTGGTCTTACGGGTCAATAATTCAGGCGGTCAAGTATCGCCGTTGGGCTATTTTCTTTGTGCCCTTGGATAATTCCACGGTGAATAATTATGCTTTGGTATGGGACGGGCGTCTGGGGCAGTGGATGATTTGGTCAGGTTGGACGCCAACTTGCGCCGTAGCAGCCCGCTTTGCAACGGGAACCAGTTTTAACGGGGGTTTTAGTCAAGCTGGTCAACAACTTATCATCGGCAACAGTGATGGCACTGTTACGGTATGGAAGGATTCCACCAGTTTACAATATTTGGTGGGAACGTATTTGGACAATGGCGTAGCTATTTTTCAAAGGATTGACACCCGCTCATTCATTTTTGGAAATTACGATCTTCAAAAGAAGATGCGTAGTGCTCAGGTGAGGTTTAACCAGGGCACCGCGAACGTTAATCTGTATTATTACTTTGACACAGCAATGAGCGATTCGGCTTCTGCCGATTTGGGTGTTGGTCAAACCACGTTGCCGGTGATTTTGCCTTTTACGCTCGCCAGCTCCAAGCCGCAGGTTGCTTATCAAAGCCTTTTAGAATTGCCATATTGTTTTGAAATGTACGTTTCGATTCAAGCCAACTCTGGCTTTATGGACGTGCGCGAGATTTTAGTTTGTGGTTACATTAAGTTTGCCCCAGACCCTAGCGCCTAATGCAAGTCACGTTAAAACTACAAAACACCATCAATCAGATTACTGATTTTTGTCTGGTAAACCGTGGCCAGATCATGGCTTGGGCCAGCACGCGTGATAAAATGTTTCGGTTTGTGGCTTTTTGTGTATTGACTGGCAAAATTGCCGTGGCATGGGACAATAATAACGTTAAAGCTGTGGTTTTTTATTGGATGGATTATATTGAGCATATCGAAATGAAAGCCGAACAGCACAGGCCGCAGTTTGAGTGGAATACCGTCAGGAAAGGCGATGCTTTATTTGTGGGTGATGTCATTGGAAGCCGACATTTTGTTTCACAAATAATCAATGCGTCATTAGCGGAATGGCCTATACTATTAACGACTCCGGTTTACACACTGAGGCGCGGAAAACTGGTTAAAATCAGTATGAAAGTGTTGCACCGATTTACGCTATGAAACTATTTCAAAACGAAGGGTGTGAACCGCGCAGGCAAATATTGCCGGGGTATGATTTTGTTTTGTTGCGGTGTTACAATGGCGGTAGTGTTCCTGACCCCAATCAGGCAGCCGTAGCAGGTATTAATCAATCTGTTCAAAACTACCCATTTGAATACTTAATTAATGCGTTGTCACAGACGGGCGGTTCGGCAACTCTTCCCGCTCCAGGAACAAACACGCCGACAACCTACGATTTCACCGGTTTAGGCAATCAACAGGTACAGGCTCAAGTTTCCGACCAAATGGCCCAGGTATTGTTGGATATTCAGCAGGGCTACAGCGGTCAAGAGATTGCGCAAAGGTTGGCTGATTTAAAGCAGGCTGACCCGAATGGTTATGCGGCCTATGGTCAATTGTTTGGCCAGATTCAAAACGACATTAACCAGAACCCGCCGAACCAACCGTTGAGCGAGTCCACCCAAGGCGCAATTAACAACGTTTTGCAGCAAAGCCAATCGTTGACGCCAGATCAATTAAACCAGGTTCAGAACTCGGCTCGCGGTCAAAACGTTGGCTCGGGAGTTTATCTTGGTAATGCGCCCGCACAGGCCGAAGCTAATGCTGTGGTGGGAGCTACCGACGTTCAGAACCAGCAGGCGCAGAGTGCGGCAACAAAATATCTTTCGGAGGGTGTGACACCTTCGGATATTCAGTTCAGGACGATTCAACAGAACTTGGCTGATTTAGGAGCGTTTATTAACGGGCAGACGCCGACTGCGCAGTTTTCTGAATTATCAGGTGCGCAAGGTGGGGCTGTGCCGACCCCAAACACCGGTTATCAAACTCCGACGATCAACGAAAGTTCGGCGGCTCAACAAGGATTGAGTGAAGCGAATACACTTTTCGGACTGAATCAACAAGTAGCCAATCCTTATTTAGCTGGTCTAAATCTGGCGTCTCAGGGTATATCGACAGGTAATAATTTGTACAATGCGTTTAGCAGCCCGTATTCAAGCACGACCACAAGTCCGGCAACCAGTTCAGCAGTTTTGAATGAGTTTAATGGCGTTGGATCGGCGGGCACAACTGGTTCTGGCTCTTTGCCGACAGGTGATTATAATACTTCAAGCACCAACACAAATTTAGCATGAACCAATTACAAACATTAACCGGTGAAGACTTTGCCCGTAAAGCCATGGAAACGCCCGCGCAAAAAGCCGTGGATGAATTGCAACGCGATTGGGCCAAAAAAAAGCAGATTGAATGCCCACTCGATCATAGTTTTAAGGACGGATTTTACCTTCGGACGGTTCACGTTCCGGCTGGCACGGTGGTAATCTCCAAGATATTCAAGGCCGATTTTCCATTTTTTATTTCCAAAGGCCAGGTTTCTGTGTGGGTTGAAAGAATGGGAATCAAGCATATTGAAGCTCCTTTTTGGGGATTCACGAATGCGGGAGCGCGAAGAATCATCATGCACCATACGGATGTGGATTGGACAACCGTTCATTACGTTGGCAACAAAACGGATGTGGCTGAGATTGAAAAGGATATTATTTACACACCATCTGAAGATCAAATGGATGTTGAAATAGAATCCGAAATTATTAATATGTTAAAGGAAAAAAAATGAGCTTTATCGGGGTCGCAGTCAGTGCGGTAGGCATCGGTTTAGGCGCGGCAAGCGCAGCAGGTGCCTTTTCTCCATCGCAACCAAACCTTACGGCGGATAGTCAGCAGATGGCGAACACGCAGGCGGCTCTATTACCTGAGATTCTTGGATTACAAAAAGAAGCCGAACTTGGTGGAACCCAGCTTTTGCCGGGGTATACGCAAGAAACCGCGAGTGACAACCAACGGCAGGCTATTCAGGATCAGATTGACAAATTACAAAATCAACAACAAAAATCCAGTGCAAAGGATTCACAGTCTTACGTCAATGAAATTACACGGCTACAAAACCAGCTTAAAAATATCCCGCAAGGTGGTGGAACTATCTATAAAGATGGCAACGGCAACATTGTGCCCGCCAATCAAGCCCTAGCCGATTTTCAAGGAAATTCCACTGCCGACATTCAGAAACAGCTTTTGACGCAACAAGTTCAAGGTCAACTGGCTAATGCGAATAAATACGATCCTCAGTTTATCGCGCAGGCGTTACAGCAGCAACAACAGGCAAATCCCCAGGGCGTTCAAGCCAGATCGGATTTGTACAACCAACTCGAACAACAACTTAACAGCAACCCAAATTCACCCGTCGCTAATGAAATGCAGCGCCAAGTTGGCGAACAGGTTTCAGCCGGTAGTGGGTTAACCCCGGAAGAACAAGCAATGCTTAACAAAGAAGTGTCGCAAACAGGTGGGTTGACCGGAACCACAGGTACACCCGATTTTGAACGGGCTTTAACGACAGGATTTGCTGGTGAGCAAAGAGCTTTGAATAATTCTGCTACAGGTGGACAATGGCTAGCATCTGGAAATACTCCCGCCGACATCGAATTTCGCAAACAACAGCAAGATTTATCCAACCTTTCCAGCTTCATTTCTGGTAAAACGCCCCAGAGCCAGTTTGCACAGCTATCCGGCGCGCAGGCTGGCCCTACTCCGAATGTCAGTGGAACACCGCTACCAGAATCAAATCTTAACGCCGCTACCCAAGGTGCTCAAGCTGGTTTGACACAATACGGCCAACAACTATCTCAACCGAACCCGTGGACAACCGGATTAACTACTGTGCTGGGTGCCGGTAATTTAGCTGCAAATCTAGCAGGAGGTTAATTTATGACATTTAACGACTTGGCAGCACTCGACCGGAGTTTTGGAAATCTCAATGATACCATTAACCGCAACCGCATGTTGAAATTGCAAAAGCAACGGTTTGAGCAGGAGCAACAACGATTACAGCAACAAAGCCAAGCTGTTGCACAATATCGTAATCAATCCTTGGATGAAAAAACGGCGCATGAACAGGCAGACGAAGGGTTACGCCGTAAATTACTCGATATTGAAGCGCAGAAAGCGCAAACAGCACAAGCAGCGCAGAAATCGCAAGCAACCAAGAATGAAAAGCTATTTTACGTTTACACTAATGACGGCAGCGGCAACGCAATTGGGCCGTACCCTGACATAGCTTCGGCGCAACAGGTTTTGAATCAAACGAAAGCTAAAAAGCCCGATGCAGATTTATACATTTCACCCGAACCACCCAAAGAAAAAGTGCCAATCGCTTCGCCGGATGGTAGCATTATTCATGTTGATCCAAACAAATACGCCGAAACGTACGAGATCTTCCAGAAGGCTAAACAACAAAAACCGGTTGGCTTTACCCCTAGACAAGAAATTCGCCAGGTATTGAACCCGGCACATGTGGCTAATGGGGTGGTAGACACGAACACCCCCGCTTTTCTGTCTTTGACAAACACAACGACGCCATTGAATATACCGTTACCCGACCAAGCGCCGAGTGGCGTATCGCCGACTGGAAAAGTTCGGAAGTACAACCCTGCTACTGGTCAAATTGAATAGTTTATGCCACAGACAATTCATGTCGTCGGTGAGGGATTGGTGGAGTTTCCTGACGGGATGTCAGACAATGACATCGCAGGGGCAATTAAGAGACATCTCAATCAAAAACAACAAAAAGCCCTATTCAGTGACATCCCCGAACAACAGTACCTCGCCAGCCAAGCTAAGATCACTCAACCACAGCTAAACACCTCGGGTGGTACGGCAGGAATAGCAGCCTCAAGGACAGAACCTTTACTGCCTAGTATTGCGGACGTAAAAAATCAATTGCCAGATGCGGAGACTAGAGGTCAGTTGATGCAGGACGTTTCTCGATCTCCTATTCCGGCGACAAACTTCGAGGTAACGAAAGATGACAGCATAGTAAAGGCCTCTGCCAAGACCGCAGCTAACCTGTTATCCTCTATACCCAGCTTTGCTGCCAGCCCGTTAGGCGTTGCTTCCGCTGCCACAGGAAATGTGTTCCCCCGAATCATTTCCGGTTTGTTTGCGGCAGACGCCGGAAAACATGTCGTCACCAAAGCAAACGAGATAACCGATAAATGGAATACACTCACGCCCGGACAGAAAGCAGCAGCGGGCATAGATGTCACCGGAAATACGCTTATGGCTCTGCTTCTGGGTCACGGTGCAGTAAAAGGCTTTAAAAATCCATCTTTAGTTCCTCCTAAAGCTTCGGGAAACGGCTTTGGCGTGCCAATTGGTGAAACAAAAGCCGGTGCCGCCTTGGATAAATTGGTCATTCAACCAAAAACAACACCTTCGGAGTCAGTCCCGCCGCCTACTATACGTGCGCAGCCTCAAGCCAATCAGGAGCCTTCTGGGAGTCCCCAGACACCTACCGAAGGTGAGTCTAAAACGGGGGTGAGTGGTAATGAAACCGCCCCGGTTATCGGTAACGTTAAGGGTAAAACGGGGGAAAATCAAGTTCAGGAGTCGGTCGGGCCAGGCGCGGCAGCGGCAGGTGAACCGGGAACCTACCGCCCTATTCGTGAAATGTCTGACCGGCTGGCGACTACCTACGATCCGAAAGCTCCTATAAACGAACAAATAAACGCCATTGAAAAGGCCAAAGGCGCGGTTCAAAGCGTCAAGGATGTCGTTGCGCGTAGTGCAGCAAGCGTCAAAGCCATTTCTGATGCTGTCTGGAAAAAGTACACTGGATTGCCGGAGTACGGAGACGAACAGCGTTCGGTGGGTAAATGGAATTATGCCATTCAGCGATCCGACCACGAGGCGCAGCAATTCTCGAAGCAAATCTTGCGCGAGGTGCCTAGTAAAGTTCGCCGCGAAGCTATTACCAACTGGATACAGGCGGAAGGTAATCTTGATACGCTAAAATCCCGCGCAGCCGCGTCCAAGGGCGATTTACGCAAAGGTTACGAGATTGCCCAGAATTTAACTTCCCGAGAAAAGGAAATTGCGGAAATGATTAGTCGTTACTACGATCAACAGCTTGAGCGCGGTATTCAATCCGGCATTCTTAAGGATGGTTTAGATAATTATATAACCCAAGTTTGGAAGCGTGAGAATCCGGTCACTAAAAAGCTGCAATCTGACATTGCTTATGGCAAGTTGACGCCTAATTTCAAATACGCCAAAAAGCGTATATTTGACTCATTTTTTGAGGGTGAACAGGCTGGTTATCAGCCGATGAAAGATGCCGGTTATCTAGTCAGCCATTACGATCAATCTTTCAACCGTTCGCTTGCTGCTCGCGCTTTCATTAAAGACTTGCACGATGGCAAGGCGTCCGATGGCAGGCCGTTGGTCGAGGTTGTCAGCGAAGGCAAACTTATTGGGCCTAAAGAAAAACCCGCCGTGTTGATTCAACCGCATGCTAAACCGGAAGAATTGGGCGATTACCGCACTATTGACCATCCGGCAATGCGCGGCTGGGCGTGGGCAGCCAAGGCTCCTGATGGAACGCCAATCTTTGTCAAAGGCGACATGCTAGTCCACCCAGAGGCGTTCGTAAAACTCAAGAACCGGCTTTCTACGTCTGGGTTTGCCAATCATCCCGTGGGCCGTGCTTTAAAGACTGTTCAATCTGGCATCAAACAAAACCTGATGTCCTTATCCGCGTTTCATCAAGTTCAGGAAGGTATTCACGCATTATCGCACAAGGTTAACCCGACCAGCTTGCCAGAACTTGACTTTGAAAACCCTGTAACTCGCGGTTTAGTTGAGCACGGGTTACAGCTCGCCGATTACCGCGCTGCTGCTGATTTTGGCGAAGGGTTGTCGGGTGGCGGTCTGGCAACAAAACTTCCTTACGTCGGCACTAAACTTCACGCCTATAACGAATGGTTGTTTCAGGATTATATCCCCCGGCTTAAGCTACAAATGGCTCGCCTAGCCCTTGAACGAAACCGAGCAAGGTATCCCAATATGAATCCTGACAAGTTACAGGAAATGACCGCCAGCCAAGCTAACGCTGCATTTGGTGAACTGCCTTACCGTTATTGGGGGCGTAATCCAACCTTGCAAGATGCACTACGAACGTTCTTGCTTGCTCCTGACTTTCTGGAGGCTCGCGCTCGTTTCGTTGGCGGTGCCTTAAAACCGTTTGGCCGTGAACAGATGATGGCGTTAGGGGCGCTTGCCGCCACGCAGTATATTACCGCCCGCATTGCTAATCAGGTTATGAATAAAGACGCGCATTGGGAGTTAAAAAATGCTTTTAAAATAGTGATTGGAAATCACGCTTACGGAGTGAGGACTATCCCTGGTGACGTGCTCCACCTTGTCTCTGATCCGCGCTCCTTTACGTTTAACCGCATTTCCCCACTATCACGCACCGGCTTGGAAGCTATGACAGGCCGCGATGATAGAGGGCTAAAACGTGACATCGTTGAGCAGACTAAAGACTTGGTTTCCATGCCTGTCCCCATCAGCCTTAAATCGCGTTTAGGTCAAAAGTGGTGGGAATACTTCGTTAACTCCCTCGGTGTTCAGGAACAACGCTATGACACGCAGCAAACGATTGCTCAGAAAGCTCAGGATTGGAAAGCTAAAAACGGCATCAAATCACCGGTAGACATCGTTTACAATGCCGACGAGGATAAATACGCTGCTTTAAAGCTTGCTTTGAGGGATGGCGATCAAGAAGCCGCTCAAGCTCAATTCAATAAGCTGAAACAAACAACTTCGGCAGCCAAAATTCACAAGCATTTCAAAGAAAGCCTTAATCGTCCGTGGACAGGCTCAAAAGCCGCCGATGCTAAATTTTTTAGCACGTTGGATGATGGCGGAAAACAGGAGTTTAAAAATGCCCAAGAAGCCAAACAGAAAGAGTTAAGCTTGGTGATGAAGTTGAAGTGATTAGCGGTCTTGCCTTTCCACCTTTCCACAGAATGGCAAGTTAGCAGGCCAATTCGGCTTCCATCTGGCCGTATAAACTGGAAGAGGGTTACCCAAATCGTCCAAACAATACATTTTTCCTTCCACTATCAAAAGGTGCTGCGCTATAAAACCGCACGCACCGCGATGTCCACCGCCACCGCACCGCTTGGCTATCGAGCTGAGGTCATGCTGCTCCTTCCCTGGCGCGTGATACAGCGACACTTTCCACCTCGTCCCATTAAACCAGTACCCCAGCAGCGCATCATGCTCCGGTTTAATCGCCACTGTGAACGTCAACGAATTGCACCGCGCCGTGTTCAACGCCAGGAACGTCAACCCATCAAACGTCACGGTAAAGCTCCGTTCCTTCACGATTTCCGCGTCCTGCGCCCGCTGATACTTTTGAAGCCTTTTACCATCATACAACAATTCTATGACCAGGCTATTATGTCGGTGCGGTACAGCGCCATTTGGCCCTGTATCCCCAATGAACAACCATTCCCATTGCGATTTCGTAAGTTCGGTTGACCGTAGCCCAAACTGAAAAACCTCCGCGTCTGGGTCACGCTTGTCCCAAACGTCGTACTCGCCGGCCAGCCTCACCGCCTGCGGCTCCTTCACGTTCCGATCAACGAAATCCTGTTTCGTCGGCCATCGCTGGTTGAAACCGGGTTTAAAATATTCTTCCGCAAAGAAGAACTGCCACGCCAACCGACATGCTGCCACCCCATCAATCCTCAGCCCCGCAATCCTCGGGTCAAACTTTTCCATGGCTGAATTATGATGATCTATCCAAACCAAATTTGGATGATCCATCAGCCCTTCCACCGAAATGTCCAACATGTACAACCGCGCCGATGGTTGGATAACGGGCACTGCATCCCCATAATCCCAGCCGATATATTCTGCGACAACCCCGAACCTGCGCCAAGCAATCTCCCGGCAGAAAATCCCATCAAAATCTGCCTTATGATAAATAACTAAAATGTCCTTGCTCATACTTTTGTTCCTTTCATTTGTTTTCATAGTTTTTTAATACCGATATTTTTAGAATTGGATTTCATAACCCAATCGGGTATTGCCTAACCTTGAGTTCGTCTGGAAATTTGTCGAAGTCTCCGCCTTTTTTGTCCTTCTGAGGCAGGAGGGGGATGGGGGATGAATAATTTAGCGGCTTTGTCCCAAGCTGCTTAACAAAGGTTGCAACACCAAGTTTGGCTCCTTGATCGACTAATGACCTAATCCAGTCAACGTTGCAGGGTCGGGCGTGCGGGCCGCTCTCACCGCCGATGATAAGCCAGTCGAGTAGCCGATAGACATCAGGATTCAAGTCGATTGACTCTAGCAACGGCTCCAGACTTAGCCCGCGCCAACTAGCGGGAATTTTAATAAGGTCGAGGATGCGATTATTTACCATCGCTTGATTTTCTGTGCTGGTGAGCAGGCAAATGTTTTTCGGTATCACAGTCCATTCCAGCCAATCATGTATCCAGCCGCACAAAAATCTGTTGCCATTATCAAAATCATAATTTTGAACTTCTTCCAATCTCTTCCGCCATTTATCAATGCGTTTTGAACAAAGAATCCAAACTACCCGGTCGCATTGGCGAATGGTATCCAGCATTTCTGCTAACCACTCAATTGGCACTTCATCGTCCAACCAATCACCCAAGCTCAGACTAAAGATGCGCCGACGGTGGTTTGTCTCACACTCGCAGCCAGGCGTTAAACAGATTTGACTTAAGAGCGCGTGCTCTTGACCGCACTCGTCGCAAATCCATGGAAAACTGTTCAATCGAACAGCATCTTTGACCGCACTCTTGCTCTTGCGGCGTAATGCGCCTCTACCCCAAAGCTTTCCGCCTGTGAACCGTTTGTCCCGCGCCTCAGCGTAGCACTGGGCACAGCCGGGACTTACTTTGGTGCAACCTTCCCAAAAATTAAGTGTTGAGTCGCACCAGCTTATTGTTGTTTTTTTACTCATAAATAAAATTTTTATGTTTCAAAATCAGTTGATCCGGTGTGCCCATTTTTGTTAATTTGACTTTTTAGGCTGGCTAGTTCAGCAGCGGCTTTTAATCGAAATTCGTCGCTTATTACCGCGCCGGTAAGCCTCGGCTCTGGCGTAGGCGTAGCCACTTGGGGCTTGCAGAAGTTTATCTTGTCCAGAACCTCAGACCATTTGTTCAGCAACGAGTACACCGAGTTTGGAAAATATTTTCGATCCTCATACGGCAGTTTTCGTTGGTACAAAATAATTCGATCCGCTTCAGCAGCTACACCTGGTCGCTTGGCAATTTCGACTAGCTGACTTTCCTCTGCGTATTCCCATCGGACATTTGCGTCTCGGCGATAGAGCTTATTCATTTTTTCCCGCAGCGAAATGATAACCCTTACGCCTTCGCCTACGCCTACGTCTTCGACTCCGACTACCCTACACATTTGCTTATCATTTGATGTGCATTTGCTAAGCAATTCATTCTCAGTTGGTTCTGGAAATTTAGACTTAGATCGTGTCTGTTGCTTAAAATTCAACAACAGAAGGAATTTCCCCCCCCCATAAATGACGAGTAATTTGGCTGCTATACATTCGCTTAGCATTTGCTTTACATCTGCTTCACAGACGGTCGGGCGTAGGGGGTAACAGGCCCCTAAAAGAGAGATTGGGTTCGCATAATACCGCCCGTAATCATCCACCACAGACATAAGCTTGCGGTAAAATAATTCAGCGCGTTCGGAGATCGAGTTTACCGATTCGCTGGAAATTATCCCTTCTCGAAGGATTCGGGTTGGCATATTTAGGAGCGGGTTAGAATTTCAGCGATCTAGTGTGCTATTTGGGGTGCGAAGGCTTTTTTCTTCTCGGCCCGCCAAAGGCGGACATAGGCGGCGTGATTTTGCTTGTCCAGCAAGGGCCATTTGCAGGGCGGACGCTTGCGCGGCTTGCCATCCGCCCGCAACCCCTTGGCTTGATTCCGCTCGCGCCATTTGCGTCGCGCGATGAGCGGGTCTTTGCGCGTCACGCGTGGCGTTAGCATTTTATTAATTACCGATTGCTGCCGCATAAAATCAGCAGGCTCAAATCCAAGCTGGATTCGGTAGGAGTTCATATCCTGGTTAAGGTGATTTCTTCTTTAAAAAAACCTTCCTCGCCTTCCAATTTTCCGCTGGATTGCGGTTGGCTTTAAGCCAAGCCGTCCAACCTCTGCCAACGTTGGGCGGTTCGCCGTTGAGCGTTCGGTGGGATTTATTTAGCGATGGGGTTCTCAATGGTTGCCTCCAATTTCATTGCGTTGTTAACCTCGCGACGGACACCCCACTCGGGCGGTGTTAAGATAGCAACGTCGGTTGGGTAAGCGGGATAGAATCCACTAAGCTTAGCTTTGTTGTAATTCATTAGTTCTTCTTCAATTTTAGGTATGTACAAGTTGTACACACCTGCACCGACACAGAAACACTTTGTGGCATACGGTGGCGTTTTTTCAACGGCCACAAACACAAAGTCAGTCTTTTGCAACTCCGGCTTACCGAGCAGACGACATACAGGGTTCCAAAGGAAGTGAAGGTAGATAGTAGCCTGCCAAAAATATCCAAAATCAACCGCCGCCGATGCAAAGCTGGCCGGGCGTGCATCCTCGCAAGTCTTGGCGTCAACAATTGCGGCTCCGTCATTAACAAAATCCATGCGCCCCTTAAGCTGAATCATATCTCCGCTCAGTAGACATTTATATTCGTGAAAAACGGAAACTTCAGGTTTTCCCATGCCAAAAGCGGCGGCTGCATTGGGATGATTACGAATGGAGTTAACCATGCGCTGGCAGGAGTCCAAGTCCTCTTGGTCGCAAATTGGCATTCCTTCGTGTTGCATTTTCCAAGCTTTTCCTTCAGGTTTGCGCCCATCTAAACCAGCAGGCTTGATGGCCACCCGTAATGGCGCATTGGGAGTCAATAGAAGGTGATGGAATAGGATACCTTTAACAAGGGCGGGCGTATACTCTTGGGGTTCATCCAAACTGGCTTTAAAGTGCGCAGGGGATCGAATAAAATTTTTAAGTCCGCTGGCATTAAATCCCTCTGCTTTACGGTATTCCTCGTCTGGTTGGTCATAAACTATCGCATTCATTTCAACAGCCCTTTCTTGATTTCATCCATTCGGGCAAAAATATTTTCCCAATTATTGTAAGCGTGCTCAAGTTTCACTGGCGCAACGGTGCTCACTTCTTCGAGTGATGCGAGCGAATCATCCCAACTGGCAGTAACACGCATGAAGTCTAAAAATTCAGCCTCAGTTTTTTTATGCAAATCCAACAGGCCGCGTAATCCTTTTACAAAATTAATATTGGTAGTTTCTTTGGGTTTATTAACCTCTTTGGTTGGGAGTGTTTGTGTTTCTTGGCCAGGTTCGGCTTCTTCCGTCTGCTGGCCTTCTGGTTCAATCAATTTACTTTCGGTGACACCGCTGAATAGCGGCTTTTCATTGACGATTTTGGTTGGAATATCAATTGTGGTTTCATCCTCAGCCTCAATTCCATCGCGTATCTCAGGGGACAACGGCAACCACTTTGACAAGCGGCGAAAAGCCGTTTTTTTCATCATCTCTTGTTCACTCACGGGGTTTTTTGGATCCCAAGGGCATTGGGAGGCAAATCCAGCCTTAAAAGCACGCCAACCTTGCGAGTTGTCTCGGATCGAATAAACGTCGTCAAGCGATACCACTTCAACTTTTTCTGTCCCATCCTTCATCGTCACGAGTGCATACACGGCGTAAACCTCTCCAGGTTGATCTGGGCGCAAATCTCTCCGTAAAAACCAAGGCACATGTGAGGTGAGTGTTCCTTTGTTGTAGACAAAAATATCCCCATCCCTCACAACGTCGGCATGAAGGGTTGAGACGATGCCAGAACGGTAAACCAATTCGGCGAGTCCTTTATAATCCACTATAAGCTGGCATTCATATTTTCCTGACTTGGCGTTTTTATACGGTATCAAATGAGCCCTGCGCCCATCCGGCTCAAGCCCAAACTGGGAAAGTGACAGGAGACAATTAAAGAGACTAGCTTGCGTGCATTCCAATAGCTTTGGCGTGCGTGTCATCGTTGTTATAGCAACACGCACAAACCTTTCTGGCGTCATGTGTTTTGGTAACACCCGAGCAATCTGTTCTTGGAAGGCTTTACTTTCCAGATGATCTCGGACTGTGGCAGGATTTTGTTGTGTTGTTGTTTTTTGTAGTGTGTTTGTCATATTTTTATTGGTTAAATTAATTTATTTTCAACTTCGGCGCGTTCAACGTCGCGCCTTCACGGACATCCACGTAGCCGCTGATAGTTGTGAGTTCCGGCACGGTCAACGTCGCGCCGTCCTCGACATACACGGTGTCGGTGACTTTTATCACTTCATTTTCATTTTTCATGGTTTTTCAGTTTTTATCGTAATTAAAATAGACATTCGTTGCTAACCGGATTTGGATTAATCTGTGCATCCTTGCGCATCCGTTCAAAATTCTCTTTACTCGGCTTCCATGTATCCTCAAACATGGTGAAGCTGTTTGAATCGCTCGGCGTGCGTCGGGGAGCAATTATAAATTTGACAATTCCTTTTTCGTCGGCGGGTAGGCTTTTTACCCACTCCAAAAAATCGTCTTTCTGAATGCGCAAACCAATCTTCGTTTCTCCGAATGCTCTGCTAGAGCGCAACTTGGCGTAGTTTTTAATTTCGGGGTTCATTTGTTCACTCGTTTTCATGCTAAAATTTTCTGTTGTTTCCAATTGCCGCTTTCTTTCCATATTAAAATCCAAACAACATCGGGCCAGCAAGCGGCAACAACTTTCAAGTTTTCAATTCCGCCGCGAAAAGCGTGAGGCCCTTTAACCTCCCATGCAAATTCGCAAGATTTAATTAGAGCGGTGAAGTCGGGCTTGTACCAGATACCATTTCCTAATTTATAACGCCTATTTTGGGCGTTTATAGTTGTCCCAGGGTAATATGTCTTTAAAACTTGTAAAAATTCCGTTTCTAACTTATTCAGATTTGGCTTATTCGATTGCCGTACACGCTTACCTTCCTCAATGATCGGCGAAACCCCTCCGGTTAAATGTGGATTAAGCTTCACGGTGTCAGGCGACAATGGCAGCTTTATTTTTTGCAGGCTATTCACGTAAATCTTTACAAATGATTACCACCGCCGTTAATCTACACTTTTATTTTCAACTTCGGCGCGTTCAACGTCGCGCCTTCACGGACAATCACGTAGCGGCTTACTTTTGTGAGTT
>QGNH01000554.1_pt1 | contig 36427 bp, 43 predicted proteins | sample 1735481 | NCBI WGS metagenome assembly QGNH01 (sample SAMN09239004, study PRJNA386568) | Viral metagenome, whole genome shotgun sequencing project. | reverse complement strand
CCGCCCTACAAGCTGGCGATCGAGGGCGAGACCGAAGGCCCGGCGATGGTGCAGATGGGGCAGCAGTACCTCAACGGTCCGATCTCGGGGTATTGCGAGCGGTGGAAAGCGAAGGCGGAGCAATTCTACGAACTCGACGGCGACGACACGTTCCTTGATTGGGACTACGGGCATTTCCTCAAGGCGGACCTTCTCTCGCGGTTCACCGCATACCGGCAGGCCGTTGGCGGGCCATGGATGAAGGTCAATGAGGCGCGGCGCGCCGAGGGGCTGTCGAGCGTGCCGGATGGCGACACGGTGCAGCAGGCAGTCAACATGGCGCCGCTGGGCTGGGTGCCGTCTGCCCGGGGTGGCGCCGGCGATCAGGGCAGCAACCAGACCGGCGTCCCGGGTGAGGGAGGCAACGGGGACCCGAACCGTAACCCGGCGGATGATCCGGCGCCGGGGGTCTGAGACAAGCAGATCGGTGGCCGTGCGGTAGTTCCTCAGTTCGAACGTGGACTTGCGACCACGGCCTTCCGAGCCATTGCGGACACCCACGTCGGGCGGCAAACTCTCGGCGTGGAAGCCGATCATGACCGGTTGGCAGCTTTTCGTCGGGTGGAAATCGATGACCGAACTCAGCCCCATTGAAGCGCATGAGCGTGTGATCGGCCAGATCTTCGGCGACGACTACGCGTTTGAGATTCCACCCTATCAGCGACCCTATGCTTGGGAGGAAGACCACACCCGTGACCTGCTGAACGACCTGCTTGACGCGATGGACAACACGCAAGCTTCGGGAGGGGTATACTTCCTAGGGAGTATCGTGCTCATCAAATCGCCCGGATCGCCCGCCGCTAAGGTAGTGGACGGCCAGCAGCGCCTGACTACGCTGACGATTCTGCTCAGCGTTCTGCGTGACCTCACGAGTGACATGGAGCTGAGATATGAACGGCGGGCCTATGTTCATCAGAAGGCCAGCGCCGACAAGGGCACCACTGATCGCTATCGGCTATTGCTGAGGGACCAAGACCAACCGTTTTTTCTCAAGCACGTGCAGACGCTCGGGGCGACGGAGACGTTACCAGCGTCAGAGCAACTTCAAGGCAGTCAACAACGAATTGTCGAGAACGCTCGTCTCCTTTACAATAGGCTAAAGTCTATGGACGAGGTGAGGCGAAATCGACTTGCCGCCTTCCTCATTCAGCACTGTTACCTGGTCGTAGTGGCGGTACCGACTGCCGATGCTGCCAGACGTATCTTCACGGTACTCAATGCGCGTGGCCTTGACCTTACCGCCACTGACATATTGAAAGCAGACCTGCTGAATCGCGCCGGGCCGTCTCTGGAGCCCGGTCTCGCCAAGCGGTGGGAGGCGATTGAACTGGAACTCGGCCGCGACGCGTTCGTCGAGCTTTTTGGCCATATCCGTATGATCTACGAGCGCGAGAAACCACGCTCGGCGCTGGAAAGCGCCTTCAAAGCAGTGGTCGCCCCCTATGCGGGGGACGCCGAGTCATTCGTCTCGGAAGTGCTTGAACCTATCGCCGATGCCTATACACTTCTAAGCGACAACGCGGAGATCAAGGCACAGTTTGGTCCCGAGGTCGCCAGAGCCGTGCGCTCACTGCAACGGATCGACAGTAAGGACTGGATGGCTCCGGCTCTGCTGCGACTGTGGGTGCGCCAGTACGGCGATGGCCCTGCTGTTGGGAAGTTCCTGATCGATCTTGAACGGGTCGCTTACTGCTTGTTTGTCACTCGTGCCGATGTGAACGAGCGCATAGCCCGCTTCGCTGGGGTGATGGATGAATTCCAACCTCGTCCCGCCCGCCCGACGACTCCCGCCCGCCCGACGACTCCGGCTGGTCTGACCCTGACGCCTGAAGAGCAGACGCTTTTTGTGAAAGCTTTGGACGGCTCCCTTTACCGGCAGAGCCGTGTCTGCAAGCCGGTGCTGCAGCGACTCGACGAGGCACTGCAATCGGGAGGCGCGTCGTACGATGACCAAATTGTCTCCATAGAGCATGTGCTCCCACAGACGGTAGACGAGGGAAGTGAATGGGCAACGCTGTTCCCGGACAAAGCGGAGCGGGACCTGTGGACACATCGAGTAGCAAATCTCGTACTGCTCACCCGCCGAATCAACACGCGTGCATCCAATTGGCCGTTCGCCAAAAAGAAGACCGAATACTTTAACGGAAAAGATGGAACATCACACTTTCCCTTGACACAGGGCGTCCAGCAAGCTGGTGCTTGGGGACCTGGGGTGCTCAATGAGCGCCAAAAGATCCTTGTGTCTCGCCTATGCGAGATTTGGCGCCTTGCGATGATCGGGCCGTAAGGCTCTCATCGACGCTCAGCACCGCGGCACGCGGGGGGATGGCCAGTCCAACCCGGGGGTATGGGGTTTCAGCCCACCGCCCCGCCCCCTCCGGGACCGTGCGTGGGTTTTGTTTGCTCGCTCGCGGAATTAGGGGGGGGTATGGCGCGGCGGGGTATGGCCCGCGCGCGCCGGCCGACTGGATCAGTCGCTTGAGGGCGGCGATGCAGCCTGGTCCCGAGGGTCCTCGGAGTTCTCGATCTCTGGCGTCTCTTCCTCCATGAGATCGATTTCCTCGCGGACATAGTCGGAACAGCCCTTCAACTCGGTTCGCAGGGCCTGCATGTCGCCGGCCTCAAATGCCTCGATCGCGGTGCTGACGAAGGCGTTGATATCGCAGAGGAGCCAGTAGATTGCTTCGCGCGTGGCGGGGATGCTCATTTGGTTTCTCCGAGATCAGGCGGCTTGGTCGAGGAAACTCGCTTGGATGGCGACCTCGCGCAGCGCGACCTCGATGCGGCGCAGGTCCGTCTGCATCACGGCCAGCAGGTCGGCCAGGGTGCCGGCCCGGTGCGGGCTGGTCTTGCGCACCGCGACGATCTGGTTCTCGTGGATGCCGGAGCGCAGCAGGGCCGCTACCCGTTCGACGTGAGCCTCGAAGGCATTGGCCAGTTCGCGGTCCTCTTTGGTCGGAGGCGGCGGCGCGTCGGGCATCAGCAGAAGCTGGGCCTCCGCATTGACCAGCGCGGTGGAAGAGGCCCGGAGGTCGTTGTAGTTCCGGCAGCCGCCGGTGCGGATGGCATTGAACAGGGTGTCCTGGCCGCGCGGTGACAGGCGCACCAGTTCGGTCGCCTCGGAGGGTTTCAGGTTGCCGCTCGCCAGCAGGGCCTGGTACTCGGGCCGGAGATTGAGCAACGCCGTGCGCTCGGTGATCCGGTGCGGCGCCTTGCCGATCCGGGCGCCGAGTTCCTCGACCGTCCAGCCGGTCGAGTCCATCAGCGCCTGATAGGACCTCGCCTGCTCAAGTGGGGTGACATCCTGGCGCTGATCGTTCTCGATGATCTGCATGACGCGGACCGTGGTCGTATCTTTCGGTGTCGTCACGAATGCCCGGATCGTCGCGGCCCCGTTGATCTGGTGGGCACGCCAGCGTCGCTCGCCGACCGAGATCATGTAGCGGGTGCGGCCCGTGGTCGAGGGCCGCACGACGATGGGCTGTAGCAGGCCGTCCGCCCGGATCGAGGCGGCGAGTTCGCGGAGCGCGGTAGGTTCGAACACCTTGCGGGGCTGGTCGGGATCGCGTTCGATTTCGTTCATCGGAATGTCGAGGGCGGTAGCCTCGTTTTCCTCGGTTCCCATAGGTGCCGGACCGACTGGCTTGGTGGCGAAGATGATCCGGGTGGCGACCCCGGTCCCGCTCTCGCGGAACGTGTCGTCGGGGAGCTTCACCGCGTCGGCGCCGATCTCTTCGAGCCACGCGCGGAACTCCTTTGCCGTGCCGTCCTGTCGGAAGAACGGACCTTCCGAGCAGATGGCGATCAGGCGACGGCCGGGCCTAACGAACTGCCATGCCGCGTGAATGTGCTTGATGTCCTGGTTGTTCGCGAATGGCGGGTTCATCACCACCGCGTCGTACTGGGCGGCGTCTACCTTGGCGTACTCGAGGAAATCCTGCTCGCAGACGCAACGGATGTCAGGGATGGCCCGGAGCGCCTTGCAGTTTTCCGGGTCGATCTCGACGGCATCGACCATCGCGCCCCTGGCCATCAGGTGGCGGACGATGCGGCCCTGGCCGGCGCTCGGCTCCAGGGCGATCTCGCCCTCGCCGATACCAGAGAGGCTGACCATGCGCTTCGCGAGATCGTCGGGCGTCTCGAAGAACTGGAGGGTCCGCTTGGCGTCAACGACAACCCCGTCTTCGACTGCCGCGCCGATCAGTTCGCGCGGGTCGAAGGGGAAGACATGGCCGTTGGCCTTGCGGTTCCACTTGCCGCGCGCGGCGGTCAAGACCTTGGCGACGCGCAGGTAGGTTTCACGGTCGAGTTGTTCGGGAAGGGTGAGGACGTTCCCGGCGATGGTGCTGCGGCGGAGGATCGGGATCACGTCGTCTGGCACGCGCATTCTGGTGGCGGACATGGCGGATTTCCTTGTGGCAGGAGAGGCGGCGGTCAGTTGACGCGGCCCATCAGCAAGAGTTCTTCGGCGCCGTAGACCTCGGATTTTCCGCAGTTGTCGCAGCGGTATTTTCGAGCGTCCGGCTCGCAACATTCCTGCATCGCGCCGCAGGCGAGGCAGAAGCCGGCTTGCATGCCGCTCGCCTCTTCGACCTGCTGCATGGTGAAGGTCCGTGGTTTCAGAGAGCGGACCGCTGTCGTCGTCGGGTGGGCCATTTTCGCTTGCTCCATCGCGCCGGCGGGCGGACCGCCGTGCGCAAGTAAATTACTCATAAACAGGCCGCACGTTCAGCCGTGCTTGGCCTCCAAGTTGTCAGCTTCCTCTGTGGCGCCGGCCAGCAACGGCTCTAAATTCGTGGTGTAATCGTTGACCACGTCCCAGCCGTCGTTGCCGTAGATCAGTCTGACCCAACCCTGGAGCGGTTCACCCGGCTTGCTGTAGTAGAGGAAGTCCTCGTCGGTCAGCATCACCGCCGCCATGATGGCGGCTTGGTCGCTGGAACGCTTAACGCTCGGTTCATCGCCGCCGTCATCGACAGTGATCTGAAAGCCAGCTTCCAGCGCATCCTTCACGATGCGCAGAATGATCTGGCGTTCGATCTCTTGGCGTCGTTGCACATTCATTGTCATGGTCAACTCCTGTTCGGGGGATAGAGTTCTTGCAGCGCGGCGATGCCGGCCGCAGTGACGGCTTCCGGATCACGACCGAGGCCGCGGTAGAAACGGGGATGGACCCGGCATTCGTGCGCGAGGCGGATCGTGTCGCGGTGAGGGCCGAGCCGGCGGAAGGTGTTGGCGAGGCTGAGTGCGCGCGGCCAGTCGCCGGCTTGCATGAATTCGATCAGCCGCTGGGTCTTGGTCGGGCGCATCGGTCACCACTCCCGACTGCGGAATCGCTCATGCACGTCGGGATAGCGCCGCTGCATCTCGGGCAATTCCAGGCCGGAGCCGGACCGGACGATGCGCCGCTGACGAAAGTCCCGGATGGCGGTGCAGTCGCGCAGCAGCGAGACCTGGTATTCGCGCGCCCACCGCCGGCCTTTGCCGTAGCCCGGCAGATGCCGGTTGATGCGGTCGTGCATGCCGTCCCGGAACTGCCGCAGCACTTCGGCCGCGGATTGGTCGAACCATTGGATGCCGTTGCGGATCACCGCGTCAGGCTTCATCGCCTTGACGCGGCGCCAAGCGGCCACGTAGGCGCCGAGGGTCACCTGCCGTCCGGTGCCGAGGGTCACGTAGCGGTTGCTGGTCATTTCGCACCGCCCCAGGGAAGGCCCCATTTCTTCGCGCAGGTCGGGCCGTAGCCGGCCTCGACGCTGCGCGCGTCGGTGAGTTCGGTCCCGCAATAGCAGCACGCGCCCGCCGACTTGCCGTTGGCCGCGAGGAAGGCGTGCGGTGCGGCGATCAGCTCGGAGAGAAGGTCGGCAAGGTTGTCGTACTCGATCGCGCTGCGCGTGTGCCCTGGTGTCCAGGTGCCGTCCTGCATGATGCGGCCGAGCCACTCGCGGGCGACGGCCGTTGTCGTGACGGAAAACGAGCCGGGCTGCATAGACCGCGCGCCGGCGATCCAGACCTTGAGAGTCTCTGCGTAGCCGTCGCCGTCGTGGCGGAGCAGCAGGTGAGGGAATTTGATCTTCTCGCCGGCCGTCGCGAACATCGCCCGGAGTTCGGTCTGGTCGCCCAGGTTGCGTGGGCCGATGGTCTCGGGCGGCTGGTCGATGCGATCGATCAACTTCTTGACCCAGGGCCATTGCTTGGCCGAGAGGGTGCCGGTGCGGGCTTGCTGCTGTAGCAGCGACAGGGCGAACGTCTGATCCTTTTCGGGCAGCCGGACATACTCGGTCTTCAACCGAGCGAGTTCCGCGGTGAACATTTGGATTACCCCTTGGTAGGAGCGGATGGGGTTGCCGCGAACGGGATTTTGCGGCCGTGAAACGCGCCGCCCTTGAAGCGGAGCGGGAGGTTTAGATCGACAGCGCCGCGCAGCGTGACGCTGTAGAGGGTCTTGCTTGCGTTCGGGACCAGCCAGCCCTTGGTGACGCAGTACTTGATCGCGGAGGGAGGGACGGTGCCGAGCATTTCGTTGGGTTCGACTGCAACCCGGTTGCGCAGGGTCGAGGCGATGTCGGCGTTGGAGTAGGAGGACATTTCCGCCGACTTCCACACCCGAACCACGTTGCCCTGATCGTCTTCAAACGTTTCGGGCTTAACGATGTGGGCGGCCACGAGGATCTTCGCGGACCGCTTGTCCATGCCGGTGCGGGCCGCATAGGCCGCGTGCAGTGCTGCGGTTCTCTGGGCTTTCTTGGTGATCCGTGCGGCCATCGGAGTGACTTTCGGTCGGAGCAAGGTGTTAGTGAGTATCTTATAGCATAGTTACACTCTTGCACCAAGTAAAAAGAGTAACAACAACAGTATATTATCTCTATTACTTCGGACTATACTTCGACTGTCGGGTGCGCGCGCTGGCGCCGCCTGGCTACGCGGGAGGCGCGCTGTCCCGCAGCCAGTCGGCCGCGGCCGAGCTTGGGGTGAGGTCAGGGACGCCGCCGAGCCCAGCCAGCACGGCCTCGGCGTCCACGCCGTTGCGCGGCGCGAACTCGCGAAAGTGCGCGAGCCGTTGGTTGCACCACGCAATGTCGTCGGCGCGGTTGGTCAGCACGTCGGCCTCATATCGGCCGCAGCCGCCGAGCCGGCCATCGAGCGCCGTCCTGGCGCCGGTGACCTGGGCAGCGATGCCCCGGAGGGTGGTGAGAGCGGCCTCGACGTTGGCGAGGACGCGGGCCGGGATGGCGAACTGTGCCACGGTTCATTCCTCCAGGAAAACCGCTTGGTCGAGCATGTCGAGGATGTCGCGATAGATTCGGGGCTTCCCGCGCTGGTTTCGCGGCTTCCCCTTTGGGGGCTTTCCGTAGAGCCTGTCGTAGAGCAGGCGAGACAGTGCGGTCGCCTGCCGCTCGGTGAGGGGGATTTGCGCTTTCTTCGCCATGTCAGCCTCCCGACATCTTGATGAAACCGAGCACCAAATCGGCGCCCATACGGCCGGCCGGGGTCAGTTGCCGCTGCCAAGCACGCTCGGACGGTGCCCAGCGGAATCCGTTGGACTTGAGCGTGGCGATCACCGCCGGCGTCGGCTTGCCGGGAAAGTGCAGCCTGATCCGCATGGCCTCGGGGTCTTCGACCACCCGCACGTCGCCGACGGTGCGCTCTGTGGGTGTCATCGTCTGGGCGCGTCGCAGTTCCGCCAGCCGCTCGCGCATGCGTCGGATGTTGGCGCTGTTGTTCGACAGCGCGTAGCTGGGGAAGCCTATCGGGCCGCGGCCGTTGCCCCATTGCGGGGTGAGCAGTTCCTCGATCTGGGGAGGGTCGAAGCCCTGCGCCGCGAGCGCAACGCGGTCGCCTTTGCGGGCGGCGACATTGGCCGCCTTCATGCGGGCCTGGAGCGTCAACGCCTTCTCGATGCGGGCCTGCATGATCTCGGGGCCGTCTGAGTCGGTCGCCAGCACGGCGGTTGACGGCGTGACAGATGCGACCGCCGCGGCCTCGCGGCTGAGAGCGACACCTTTGCGCATCGCGGTGTCCATCCTCGCATGATCGCGCCGTGCGCCGCGCTCGGAGTGGTGGCCAACCAGGATGGGTTGGCCTCCGGCGAACCGCTCGGAGATTTGGTCTGCGCGGCGGAGTTGCGCGGAGGCCTCGTCCCGGAGGCGATCGGCTCTGCCGTCGATCCGGTCCTGGCGATCGGCGCGCCGTTCCGCTTGGGTGCGGCCGGCGGTCCTGGTGGTGTCAGACATGGGTGGTAACCTCCGTGGCAGGGTGAGGGGTCAGGCTTCGGTGGTGAGAATCCAGTCGGTGCAGGCCGCGCGCGTCGTGACGACGCCTTGCAGTTCCAGCAGCGCCATGTCCTGGGCCATGGTGCGCAGCCGGTGCGGGCGCAGCGTCGGATTGGCGTTGGCGCAGTAGATGCGGCCCGCTACCGCGTGCGGGGGCAGGTGCAGCGTGTAGCCGTCGCTGCACCGGATGGCGGTGATCGTCTCGCTGGTCATGGCCTGCGTTCCTCGGTGACGTGCGCGATCGCCGCGGCCAGCGTCGGGGTGAAGCGTTGCGACGTGGGCGTGCCGCGCTCCATCCGGTTCGCCTTCCAGTCCGACAGGTGGCGGGAGATGCTGGCGATCTGCTTGCCGTCAGCATCGAATATCCAGAGCGAGGTAGCGGTGACGCTCTCGTGCCGGCAGCGGTCAATCGTCATGCCCGGCGGGAGAAGCGTTGCGGCTTCGGCTAGGTCGCGGTCCATCGCGGCCTCTGCTGCTGTCGCTTTCGGCGGGAGGGGTGCGGCCGGGAGGCCGATTTGCTGCCTGGCCCAGCGCCATGCGCCGGCTTCGGTTCGGTGGGATTTGCCGGTAACGAGGTCGGCGTCAGTGAAGCCGTTGCGGCAGTTGACCCACACGGTTGTGTAGAAGCCGCTGCCGTTCGGGCTGGTGATCGCGCCCTGGTTTTCGTTGGTGAGTTGCAAGGCCATGTGGGCCGCTCCGTGGTAGTGTTTTAGTGAGTATCTTATACCACTATTACACACACGGAACAACTATAAAGCGCGACTGTACTAGAATAGTCGCGCCGTTACTTCGATTTGCGGCGACAATTAGTTGACCGGGAGCACCAACTCCTGGGCGGGTGCAGTTCCCGTAGCCGCTCCAAGCGCGCGGCGCGCAGTGCAGAAAGATGGCGCCGTGCGAGGGTCGGGATCACGGTTTGCCGAACTGGCGGCGCAGGGTCTCGATGCCGGTGGAGAATTGTCTGTCACCGGCGGCGATGATTGCCATGCCGGGCTTCTCGGGGTCGGGTCCGACCACGCGGTGCAACTCGCCGGCGATCGTCGCTGTGCGGCCGGTGAAGGGTCCAACGTCAGGCGTGGCGGTCGAGGCGATGACGCGCCGAAGCTGCGGGGGCATCAGGGGATGCTCGTGCTGCGGCAGCGCCTCAAACCCGAACTCCGGCACGGTTACGCCGAGGGCCTCGGCGAGCCATTCCGCCGCCATCGCGCGGTGACACCACTGGCCGGGGATCGGCTGTTCGTAGCAGAGCAGGACCGGAACCCGGCCGCCGGCGAGGCCAAGCAGTGCGTCGGCCACGAGCCTGGGGTCGAGACGCCCGAGGATCTCGGTTCGATAAAGGCGGTAGTACTCCTCGATCCCGACGCTGTTGAACCAAGGCCCTGGTGCGAGCGAGCGGAAGACGCGGTAACCGGCCGGCAGCCGGCGCGGCGTGCCACGCGAAATGCCGACGCGCAGATGATCGTCAGGGAGTTTGGTTGCCCACGACGCAGTTTTGATGAGAGGCAGCGCCGGCATGGAAATCGTCCCTTCGCGAAAGCCGTTTTAGACGGTGCTATCCTAGCACAGGCCGGTCACGAATGACACTGAAAGTTGCAGTTATTTCCTACGTCTTTGACGAACTTCTAAGTCTAATCCAGCATGATTCCATTGACGTTGCAGTGGGCGTCTAGCCCATGTTCGTCGGAGCTGTTCCGCGCCCTGCTGTCGAGCAGATCACGCGCTCTGTTCCGTTCACCGATTGGCGCCAGGTCTTCGTCGGATGCTCCGGGTCGTTCCGGTTCGACCGCGCGGTGCGGGACGTTCACCCGACCGTCGCCGTTCATTCGAACGATGTCTCGCTGCTGTCCTGCTCGCTGGGTGCCCTCGCCACCGGCGCCGAGTTCCCGATCGCATTCAAGGGTCGCCTCGCCTTCATTGAGCCGCTGATCGCCGGCCAACCCTTCACAGCGCGCGCCGCGGCGGTCGAGGTCGCGCTAGAGATGGCGAAATACAAGGGCACCAACCCTTATGCCCAGGCGCACTTTGCGCACTACGAGGAACGGTTTGTCGAGTTTCTGGCGCCGGTCTGGAAGCGGCTCGAAGCCTTCCTCGAAGGGCTGCACATCGCGAGCTTCCATCCCGGCGACTTTCGGGAGCAGGCGAAGCGAGCCGCCGAGGTCGGGGGCGGGGTCGCCGCATTCCCGCCTACCTACAAGAACGGGTATGAGCGGCTGTATCGCTTCGTGGATCAAAACACCGACTGGCCACGGCCGTCCTACGGTGTCTGGGACCCTGCCGCGCTGGAGGCGTGGCTGGATGAGCTGGACGCGATGCGGGTGCGGTATTGCGTGCTGACCGACCACACGCTCGAACGACATGAGCCGGTGACCGTCTATCGCGGGGAGTCGAACAAGCCGGTCTTTACCTTCGCGGACAGGTCTGCCAGCTCAGTGCGGCGCGCGCTGCATCGATCCGAACCGTTCCGCTACACCAAGCTCGATCCGGCGGCGCTGACCCCGGCGTCGAAGGTGGAGATCGTCACCGCAACGTCGGCGCAGATGAACTTCCTGAAGGACATCTATCTGGCGAAGGGGATCACGCACACCGCCGGCCTCGCGAACTTCCTGGTGATGATCGACGGCCACCTGGCCGGCGGCTTCATCTACTCCCGCGACAAGTGGGGCGGGGACCTCCTTTACCTGCTGTCCGATTTTGCGCTGTCGCCGCGGAGCCGGGTGTCGAAGCTGATCGCCATGCTGGCGACCTCGGCGACGATCACTGACCGCATGGCGATCAGGCTGGTGCAGCGGATCGACTCAGTGATGACCACGGCCTTCACGTCGAGGCCGGTGTCCATGAAGTACCGCGGCATCTTCGAATTGTTGGGCCGTGGCCCTGGGATATTGAACTATGGCAGCAAGATCAGACGCCAAACTCCCGGAGAAATCTACACCGAGTGGTTCCAACGGTTCGTTGCAAACGCGCGTCACACGGATGCGGCTCGCCGACCTGACGCTGCTTGAAAAGAACGCCCGGTTTATGAGGGGGGCGACCTTCGCCCGGCTGGTCGCGAACATCAAGGCGGATGGCTGTCTCACCAGCGTTCCGCTGGTCGGCCATGTGGACGGCAAGCTGCTGGTGGCGTCGGGCAACCATCGCGTGCCGGCGGCGATGAAGGCGGGCATTGAGGAAGCGGATGTCATGGAAATCCTGACGCCGCTGACCCGAGAGCAATTCGTCGCGCTGCAACTGGCGCACAACGCCGTCGTCGGCGAGGACGATCCGAACATCTTGCAGTCGCTCTATGCGGAGCTGAGTTTCGGCTGGAAGGAGTATTCCGGCCTGACCGACGATGCGTTCAAGGTCGAGGACCTCGATACCTCTGTGCTGCGCGTCGGCAATCCCTTCTATGAGGAGCTGCAAATCTCCTTTCTGCCGGCCGACGCGGCGATCTTCATGGGGTGGCTGGACAAGATCGCCAAATCCAAGGCCGCGATCACCCGCCTGGTCGGGGCCTATGCGGACTTCGATCGGTTTTTTCAGGGATTGCTCGCGGTGAAGCACTCGACCGGCGTCCACAACACCGCCGTCGCGCTGAGGATGATGGCCGAGCTGGCTGGGAAAGCGCTCGCCGAGGAAGAGGCAGCGCGCGGGGCTACCGACACGGAGGAAGCCGATGCGCGGGGCTAAGCCGAAGGCCACGGTCTTGAAGCTGGTCACCGGCAACCCCGGACACCGACCGCTCAACGAACACGAGGCGAAGCCGCGGACGGTGATCCCGGACCCGCCTGAGATTCTGAAAGACGAGGCGCTGGCGGAGTGGCGCCGCATCACGCTGCTGCTGGCCGAGGTGGGCCTGATCGCCAAGCTCGATCGCGCTGTCATCGCCGGCTACTGCCAAGCCTGGGCGCGGTATGTCGAGGCGGAGCGGCAACTCGTGACCACCGGCCTTATCATCAAGGCAGCGAACGGTTTCCCGATGCAGTCGCCCTATCTCTCGATCGCCAACAAGGCGCTCGACCAGGTGCGCCAGATGTCGGAGCAAATCGGCCTGTCGGGTTCAGCGCGCTCGCGTATCAAGGCGGGTGACGCGCCGGGAGACGCCGACGCGGCCGAAGACTTCTTGCGTGGCAGGGCGTAAGCGGCCGGCGGAGCCGCAGGACCCGGTAGAGGCGTATGCCAGGGCGGTTGTCGGCAACCAGCTCGTCACGGGGCGCCTGGTTCGCCTCGCCTGCGAGCGCCACCTGCGCGATCTGGTTGACGGCCCGGCGCGCGACTTGCGCTGGGACCGCGCCACCGCCCAGCGCGCGATCGACTTCTTCCCGGCCGTCCTGCGCCACAGCAAGGGGCAGTATGCCGGGAAGCCATTCGATCTGCTGGATTGGGAACAGTTTGTCGTCGGCTCGATCTTCGGCTGGAAGCTCTGGCTGCCGGACAAGAAGATCGAGGTCAGGCGGTTTCGCACGGCGTTCGTGTCCACGGCGCGGAAGAACGGCAAATCGACCATCGAGGCCGGCATCGGCTTGAAGGCGCTGATCGACGAAAACGAGCCGGGCGCGGAAATCTACTCGGCCGCGACGACGCGCGAGCAGGCCCGGATCGTGTTCTCCGAGGCCGAGCGCATGCGGGCCGGTTCGCCCGCGCTGCGCCGCCGGATCGTGAAGACGACGAACAACCTCGCGGTGCTTTCCACGGCATCGTGGTTCCGGCCGCTCTCGGCCGACACGTCGAAGATGGACGGCTTGAACGTCTTCGTCGCGCTGGTGGACGAGCTGCACGAGCATCCCGATGCCGGCGTGATCGAGAAACTCGACACCGGCATGGGCGCGCGGCTTCAGCCGTTGATGTACGAGACGACCACGGCGGGGGTAAGCCGCACGTCAGTCTGTTACCTGCACTGGGACTTTTCGGTGAAAATCCTGGACGGGGTCATTCCGCAGGTGACCGCCGACCGATGGTTCGCCTTCATCGCGACCGTCGACGAGGGCGACGACTGGCAAGACGAACTGGCATGGCGCAAGGCGAACCCCTCGCTCGGTTCGGTGCTGCAAATGGAGGACCTGCGCGCCGAGGTGGCGCTCGCGCTGGAGATGCCGTCGCGGCAGAACTCCATCCGGCGCTTGCGGCTCAACCAGTGGACGCAGCAGCTCGTGCGCTGGATTCCGATGGAGGTCTGGGCGGACGGGGCCGAGCCGATCGACGCCGAGGCGCTACGGGGGCGCAGGTGTTTCGCCGGGCTTGACCTGGCGCGGATCAACGACCTGTCGTCGCTGGCGCTGCTGTTCCCGCCGCTGAGTGACGGCGAGCGTTGGAAAGTGCTGTGGCGCCATTGGTGCCCGGCCGACAACATCGAAGAGCGATCGAGGCGGGACCGCGCGCCCTACCTGGTCTGGCGCGACCAAGGCCACCTGATCGCGACCGAAGGCAACACGACCGATTTCAAGTTTGTCGAGGCGGCGATCCTCGAATTGTCCGCAGTCTACAACATCGAAGAGCTGGCGTTCGACCGCACGTTCGCCGGTGAGATCATCCGCAACCTCGCCGACGAGGGCATGAACCTGGTCGAGTTCGGCCAGGGTTTCCTCAGCATGGGGCCGGCGGCAGCGGAATTCATGCGCAAGGTGCTGGCGCGCGAACTGCAGCACGGCGCCGATCCGGTGGCCGACTGGTGCGCCTCGAATGTGTCGATCCGAACTGACCCCGCCGGCAACGTGAAGCCGGACAAGGAACGCTCGATCGAGCGCATCGATCCGATCGTCGCGGTGATCATGGCGGTGGGCCGCTCGATGGCGGAGGAGTCGGGCATTTACGCCGATGGCCGCGGCTTGTTAATTGTCGGAGGCTAATGATTCCATGACTGTGCTGATGAGCGCCGACCAATTCCGCGGGGAACTGCGAGCGAAGCGCAAGCCCGTTGGGGGCGTCTACAGGGTCAGCGTGGCGCAGCCGCTGCCGGTGGACGGCGCGGAGCGGACGCTGCGGTTCTGCTTCTCGGACAACAGCGTCGATCGCATGAACGATACGATCGCTGCGGCGGGCTGGGACCTCACCGACTTCCTGGCAAACCCGGTGGCGCTGTGGGCGCACGACAGTTCCGCCCCGCCGATCGGCGGCGCGCGCAACGTCGGCGTCGAGGGCGACCGTCTGCTGGGCGACATCGAGTTTGCGCCGCCTGAGACCTATGCGTTTGCCGACACGATCTATCGGCTGGTGCTGGGCAAGTTCCTGCGCGCGGTCAGCGTCGGCTTCCTGCCGACCCGCTACGCATTTGTCGAGAACGACCCGGAGCGCGGATTCGGCATCGACTTTCTTGAACAAGCCCTTCTCGAAATCAGCGTCTGCCCGGTACCGGCGAACCCGAACGCGCTGCAAGAGGCGCGCCGCAAGGGCATCGACACGCGGCCGTTGGTGGAATGGGCGGAGCGCACGCTCGACGGCGACGGCAAGGCGAGCCTGCCGCGTGCCGAATTGGAACGTCTGCGCAGGGCAGCAAAGGAACCGACTATGACGCGACCGACACCTCGCCGAACGGCGGGGAAGCCCACGAACGCGCATCGCTCCGGCGGAGCGGATGAAACCGATCCCACGGCCGGCGGCGCGATTGTCGGCAACTGCGGCCGCAGCGCCGACGAAGAGTGCGGGATGAAAGACCCCTCGGAGTGCTCGATCCATGCCGGCACTGAACTGGACTTGGACCCGGAGGAAGCGAAGCGCCTGGCTGGCCTGTTGCGCCGGCTGCTGCCGCGCCGGAAGGAAGCCAGCGACCCCGACGACGACTTGCCGGTGGGCCACGAGGACGCGATCCGCGTCGCGCACAAATGCCTGCGCACCTCGAAGGCGTTTATCACGGAGGCGGTCTCGCAGCACTCGAAGGCGATCGACCTGCTGGGCGGTGTGGTTGACGCGCTGGACGCGGCGGACCCGATCAGCTCGACCGCGCCGAACACCGACCCTGATGCGCCGGACGGGGAGAAGGCCGCGCAACTGGCCCGCGCAACCGCGCTGAAGGCCCGCCTCGCGGCGACCTGACGTGCCTGCCCGCAGATCGGCGGGCGAGGTATTGCGGCGACCTGACACGCCGCTCCTTCAGAAATTGGAGCCTACAACACAATGAGCACACTGCTGTCGCTCCGTCGCGCCCTGGGCACGGCGGTGGATGAACTCGCGCCGCTGGCTGGGACTGCGGCTTTCGCCGCGAAGGAGGCGGAGGTTGCGCAGCTCGAACGCACGATCGGCGAGCTGGACAAGGCGGAGAAACTCGCCGCGAAGCTGGCGCGGCCGATCGGCGCCGGTCCGGGCGACGATGTGATGGAGATCAACCCCTCGCAGCGCACCTTGTCGCAAATACGCGGCATGGACCCGCGCCAGGGCAAGCTGCGCGGCTTTGACGACTATCTCAGCCTGGCCCGAAAGGGGCTGGATTTCACGCCGCGCGCGGGCGAGCAATACCGGACGTTGGGCGAGCAGCTCCAGGCGGTTTTCAAGCACTACAGCTCGAAGGGCAGCGACACCGACCGCCGTCTGGTGCGCGCGCCGACCGGGGCGGGCGAGGTCGATCCGACCGGCGGCGGCTTCCTGGTCCAGGTCGATTTCGCGGCCTCGATCTTCATGCTCGCGCACGACATGGGCGAGATCCTCAGCCGGGTGAACAAGCTGCCGATCAGCGCCAACGCAAACGGCATCAAAATTCCAGGCGTGGACGAAACCAGCCGAGCGACCGGCAGCCGCTGGGGTGGCGTGGCGTCGAACTGGGTAGGCGAAGGGACGGCGGTCACCCCGTCGAAGCCGAAGTTCCGCACCATCGAGTTCGACCTGAAAAAGCTGATGTCGGTGATGTACACCACCGACGAACTGTTGCAGGACTCGACGGCGCTGACCTCGATCGCGGCGCAGGCGTTCTCGGAAGAAGTCATGTTCATGACCGAGGACGCCATCGTGGAGGGCACCGGCGCGGGCATGCCGTTCGGCTACATGAAAAGCCCCGCCCTGATTACGATACCGAAGGTGACCGGGCAGGCCGCGGCGACGATCGTCAAGGAAAACATCGACCAGATGTGGGCGCGTCTGTGGGCGCGGTCGGCGAAGAACGCGGTGTGGTTCATCAACCAGGACTGCTTGCCGCAGCTCATGGCGATGAACCAGGCGGTCGGCACTGGCGGCCAGCTCGTCTATCTGCCACCGGGCGGTCTGTCCGCCACGCCATTCTCGACCCTCTACGGCCGCGAGGTGGTGTGGACGGAATACAACTCCACCCTTGGCACCACGGGCGACATCACGCTGGCGGACCTCAGCCAGTACATGCTGGTGGACAAGAACGGCGTCCAGGCAGCGACGAGCATGCACGTCGCGTTTCTCACCGACGAGATGGTGTTCCGCATCACCTATCGCGTGGACGGCAAGCCGATGTGGTCCGTGCCGCTGACCCCGTTCAAAGGCACCAACACCAAGAGCCCGTTCATCGCGCTGGCGTCCCGCTAACCGGCGCTGCCGCCGGACTTCGACAACCCGCGGCTCCCCACCGCTCTGCCGTTCGGGTCATCGGCCCGCGCGCAGCCGATTCATCGCCGCTTTGGGGGGCGGTCCAGGAGCAATGGACGATGGCACGTCAGATTTCCATGCCGTATCAATTCCCGCCGGTCGCCTTGCTGGCGCCGGCGGCCGACGCCGCGGGTCGCACCAGCGCCTACCGCGACCTGGCGAACGCGCTGAAAGCCTGGGTCGTGGTGCATGTGAACCAGGGCAACGCGGCACAGGTGACGCTCTCGATCCTGCAAGGTCAGGACGTGACCGGCACAGGGTCGAAGGCGGTCGGCGTCATGCCGACCTGGCTCTGCGCAGCCACGGCCACCAGCGATGCGCTCGCGGTGCAGACGCCGGGTGCCACCTTCCAGACCTCGGCAACCGTCGCCGACAAGATCGTGGTCTTCGAGATCACACCGGAAATGTGCCTGGACCTGGTCAACGGGTTCCACACGATCGCGGTGCAAACCAGCGCATCGAACGCGGCGAACATCACCGAAGCAGAGCTGTTCCTCTGGGAGTCCTACCAGGGCGCGTCCGCACCATCGACCCTTGTCTAATCGGCGACCATCCTTGCGGTCGATCGGGAGAATGACATGACCACGACCTCGAAATTCCATGCCGGGCGGCTGGAATTCTTCGATACCGCGACATTCGAGTACATGCTGCCGGTCGCGCCGATCCACTTCTACGAGGACTTCCTCGGGCAGTCCTATGTCGCGGTGCCGGCCGCCGGCTCGACCGTCGATGGCTGTCCGTTCGTCAAGAAGATCGTCGGAGCAGGGCCGCCGACGCTCGCCGGCGTCGCGAACGCCATTGGCGGCCAGGTCGCATGCACGTTGGCGGCGACCAGCGAGAAAGAGGATTGCGTCCTGTACTGGGGCGACAACCTTGCCCTGGATTGCACAAAGGGGTTGATCTTCGAGACCCGCGCTCAGTTGTCGGTGACGCCGAGCGCGGCCGGCGTGCAGGCGGTGTGGGGTGTCGCCTCGGCCTGGATCGACGGGCCACAGAACAACACCTGCTACCTGGAATTCAGCGCGCAGGCGAACGGCGCGGTGCTGGTGACGGCGTTCGATGGTGTCACAACGACCTCGGTGGCGAGCGGTGTCACGGTCGGCACCACCGACTGGCATATCTATCGGATCGACGCGACGAAGCTGACCGATGTTGCCTTCTACATCGATGGCAACCGCGTGAATGCGGGCAACTCGATCAACTTCGCGGCGACCGGCACGCTGGCAGTGCTGCAACCATATCTCGCGGCATACAAGGCGTCAGGCACCGGCGTTGCCACCCTGACGGTCGATTATGTGCGCGCGTGGATGAACCGGCAGTAAGCCAGGGAGTGCGCGCGGCATGTTGTCAGTCGGCATTACCCTTAACCCGGCGACGATCGCGGCGGGCGCTTCGCTGTCCGGCCCGGTGTCGCTCGGCGCGTTGACGCTTGTCGGCATTTCGATGCCGGCCGTCTGGACCACGGCCCCCCTGACGTTTCAGGTCAGCCCGGACGGGAGCACTTGGCAGGAGCTGTACGACGGCGCGGGCAACGAGGTGACGATCACCGCCGCAGCGGGTCAGTTCATCATTCCGCTCGCCGATCCTTCGTATCTCTGGCGCGGGGTCAACCTGCTCCAGGTGCGCAGCGGCACGCTTGCAGCTCCGGTGAACCAGGTCGCTGCCGCTGTGGTGAACATCGTCACCCGATCGGAAATGCTGTGAAGGATGCAACGCGATGATGGAACGCAGCGACTATCGCAACCGCGCCCTGGTGGCGCCGGTGCGCAAGGACGGGGGGCCGAGCGGTGCGAACCACGCTGACGGTGACGGAGGAACCGACCGCGGAGCCGGTGTCGATCGAGCAGGTGAAGCGGCATTGCCGGATCGACAGCAACGCGGACGACGAACTGCTGACCGGCTACCTGACCGCGGCTCGGGTCATGGCGGAGGGCTACCTTAGCCGCGCGCTGCTCACGCAAACACTGCTGTGGACCATGCGGCCGTCGTCCGAGTTGCCCCGCGATCGTCTCCGGCTCCGCGGAACCCTGGAGCTGCCCCGCGCGCCGGTGCAGTCGATCTTGTCGGTGACCACGCTCGATGAATGGGGCAACGCCACGACGATCTCGCCGGCTTCGTTGCCGGTCACGTCGCCGGCCGTGATCCTTGGCTATGTCGCCGACCTGACGCTGGAGCCGGCCACGCTCTGGATCGGCCCCGAAACCGTGCTGAGCGGCGGGTTCGCGGCCTACCGGACCAAACTGCAACACCTGCAAGTCTCGATGGTCGCTGGCTATGGCGCGGCAGACGATGTGCCCTCGACGGTGATCCAGGCGATTATGATGACCACGGCATTTCTCTACGAGCATCGCGGTGACTCCGCTGCCGCGATGCCGGACGCGGCGCAGTGGTTGCTCGACCGGCAGCGGTTGCAGTTCCTGGGCGGGTGACGTGATGGCTTTGCCGGGACCCGAGCTGGGGCCAGACCCGAATGCGGTCCGGATCGGCTCGCTGCGCTGGCGGGTGGTGATTGCGACCCGCGAGCAGGCGGCGGACCCGGACAGCTCGGGATTCCTGGAAACCATCGCGAAGCGGCAGACCGTGCGGGCCGATGTGCAGCCGATCGGGACGATGACCTTCTATGCGGCGGAACAGGTCAACACCCCGGTCACGCATCGCATCGTCATTCGGTGGCTCGATTGGGTTGACACGACGCACGTTATTTTCCGCATCACGAAGCGGCCGGATGAGAGCGAAATGGTCGAGCGGTTCCGGGTGCGGCGCGTGATGCCGATCGACGGCCGCCAGCGATTCCTACGGCTCGATTGCGAACTGGAGAAGCGCGTCTGATGGCCCTTCTGCACATCACCGTGCCGGGCGGCTGGACGATCGTCGCCGGCAAGCAGCAGGTGCGCGCTGTCATGCGGGGCGTCGGTGCCGAGGTGGTGGCGCGCGCCCGTGCCCTGATCCGGGCGGGCAGCAGAAAGCACCCGTCAGCCCCTGGCGAGCCGCCGCGGAGCGTCTCGGGGAAGCTGGCGCGGTCGATCCGCGCCCGGGTCTGGAAGGATGGCGAGGGCGTCACGATTCGCGCCTCCGAGTTCTACGCCCTGTTCCTTTCTCGTGGCGCGAAGGGCGGCGGCGGTGACACCAGCAAGGCGTCGAATTTCGTGCCGTCCAATCTGACCGGACCTCGCCGCATGAAGCGCAGCGCGATTTCGAAGAAGCGCATCCTACTGCCGCGCCCGTTCCTGGAGCCGGCGCTCGACCAGGCCGTGGCAAATGGCCTGGCCGACAGGGTGCGCGTCGCGGTGATGAGCGGCCTCAAATTTCAGCGGGGCAAGAAGTCCGGCTGATGGATATCTCGTTGGTGATCGAGCAGCTTCGGCGCTACTGCCCGGAGCTGGGCGGGCGCGTCGGCGGCGCGGCCGACTTTGAGACCGGGGTCGAGTCCGTCATCGCGATCACCGATCCGCTGACCGGCAAATTCGTCTATCCGGCGGCCGTGGTGATCCCGTTGGAGGATGAGGCCGGCAGCAACGACCTGTTGGACGGCAACCTCCAGATCGTCACCGAGACCATTGGCGTCATTGTCGAGTTCGACGCCTCGGCCGATCGCCGCGGCCAGGCTGGTGTCAGTCCGGTCGAGGCGATGAAGTACGCGCTGTTCCGCGCGCTGCTGAGTTGGGTGATCGACCCGGAGCGTGGCGCGCGTGGACTGTTCTATGCCGGCGGTGAGCTGCTGACCTTCGATCGCGCCCGCCTGTTCTGGATGTTCCGGATGAGCTTCGAGGCGACGATCAGCGATGCCGATGGCTTCGTGCCGCGCGGCGATCCGCTGACCAACGTTACAGAGACAATTCAGCCTGACGATCCGATCAAGCTCGCAACGCCGATTGTCGCCGAGGAAGCAGTCGGCGGGACGGTCGCTGTCTGGGGCGGCTTCGTTTGGGATGATGGAGACGTGTGGGGATGACGCAATCTTGCAAACGATCGGGCCGCGAAGCGGACCACGCCTCTCGCGAAGCGAGCCTTGGCGCCGTTTGGCGTCCACCGCACTCGCGAAGCGAACGTGATGCGTCATTCGTCGAAAGGCGGTTAGCACGATGACGATCGCGGCCGGCGACGAAGCACTCGCGGCCGATGTCGCGGCGGTGCAGGCGAACGCGGCCTCTGCTCTCACGGCGGCAGGAACGGCGCTGGCGAATTCGGCCACCGCGCTTTCGAACTCCGTCGTGGCGCAGGCCTCGGCTACTGCTGCGGCTGCGCTCGCGGCCGTCGCGTTGTCGGTGCCGGCGCTGGACGTGGTTTCGTCGGTGACTTCGACCGACACCGTGCCGATCGGACAGGGCGGCAGCACCGTCGCGGTGACTCTCCAGACCCTGCTCAATCCGGAGACGATCGACCTGTTGGCGACGGCCAACCCGGCCGCCGACACCGACACCTTCCCGAGCGGCCAGGGGAGCAACGTGCTGCTGCGGCAGACCCTGGCGGCCGTCTGGTCGCTGATGGCGTCGCACCTGCCGGACTATCACCAGCCCGTGGTGGAGCTGACCGCGAACACCAACCTCGACGGATCGACGCACAACAATCGCCTGCTGATCTGTAGCCAAGGAATCACGATCACGCCGACCGGCACGATGGGCAGCGGCTTCGTCTGCGACGTGGTGAACGTGAGCGGGTCGAATGTGACCCTTGGGGCGGGGATCACTACCAGCAACGCCGGGAACGTCCTGCCGACCGGCGAATCCGCGCGCATCGTCTCGGCCACCTATAGCGGCGGCACGGTGAATTTCGCTACGCTCTCGGCCGGCAGCGGCGGCGCGGCGCCAGCCACCCCCGGCCAGGTCACCGGGCTGGCCGCGTCCGGCGCCACGTCCTCGACCATGACGCTGTCCTGGACGGCGCCGGGCAGCGGCGGAACGCCCACGGCCTACACGGTGAACTACCAGGTCACCGGCGCCGGTTCATGGACTTCGGCGACGACGAGTGCCAGCGGATCTCCCTTCACGGTGACCGGCCTCTCGGCCTCGACCTCGTACGACTTCGAGGTCATCGCGACCAACAGCGGCGGCAGCGGCACGGCGTCATCGACGGTGACGGCCTCGACGGGTGCGCCCACTGCGGCGCCCGGCGCCCCGACGAACCTTGCGGCCAGCGAGGCAACCAGCAGCACGATGACGCTGACCTGGGGTGCGCCGGGGAGCGGCGGCACCGTCTCGGGCTACTCGGCCTATTTCAAGCTGCACTCGGGCAGCACCTGGTCGCTGGCGACGGCGGGCCTGGCCGCGAGCGCGACCAGCTACACGGTGACCGGCCTCGCGTCCGGCACGTCCTACGATTTCTATGTCGCAGCGAATTCGGCCGGCAGCGGCAGCACGTCATCAAGCACGGTGACCGCATCCACCACGACGATCGCGGGTCCGAACGCAGTGACCGCGCTTGCCGCCGGCACGGTGACCAACTTCACCGTGCCGCTGTCGTGGACGGCGCCGGCGATCGATGGTTCGCACGGTGCGGCTGCAACCTACACGATCCAATATCGCATCAACGGCTCTGCGAACTGGGCGACCGCGGCGAGCGGGATTGCGACCGCCTACTACACCGTGACGGGGCTGATCGCCGGGCTGGAGTACCAGTTCAACGTGTTCGGGGTTAATGCGGCTGGCAGCGGTTCCGGCACGACCACCACGGGCACGCCAGGGCCGGCGCTCGGCACGCTCACCTATTGGGGCACCGGCGGCTACCCGAACGCTCCGGTGGCGCACGGCACGACGGGGGCGATTGCCACCTTCACCGTCAGTTCTTCGGTCGCCTCGGCGAGCTTCGGCTGGTCGGCAACGCAGGTCGATCCGCCGGCGACGTTGCAGGTGATGACGCTCTACAACGGAAATCCGCTGGTCTACGGGTCCTACTCGGCAAACATGCCCGCATCGGCCGGCACCTGGTACGGCTGGATGATCTTCTACGATAGCGGCGGTGACGCGGTGTTCGCCGCGATCGCGACGACCGGGCAGACGATGCAGAACGGCACGGCGATCACGCCGGGCGTCACGGCGACATGAGCGTGTTCCAGGCAAAGCCCGGCGCGGCGCAGGGCCTCGGCGCCGGCCAGATATTGCTGGCCGCGCCGCTGACCGGCACCGTCTCGCCACTGCCGCCGCCTCCGGTCACCTCGGCGACGCCGGGGAGCATCACGGGCCTTTCCGGCTGGTGGGACGCGGGCGCCGCCGCCAACATGGTGAACGCTGGCGGCGTGCCGCTGGCGAGCCTGTCAGGCGGCTCTGTGGCCGCCCTGACGGACCTGTCGGGGTCAAGCCGTGCGCTGGTGCCCAGCCTGCCAGTGCAGGCCGCGCCGCGCATCAATGTTCTGCTGGGCGGGGCTGGCCTCCCGACCGCGATGCCGGCAGGCGCCGGGCTGGCGCCGTTGCTCGATCCGCGCGTCGGCTTCGCTGTGAACGGGCTTTCGATGGGGTCGGGCAGCTCCTGGACCCGGTATCTGGTCTGGACCCGCCCGAACCTGCGCGCCGGCACAAGCTACAACGCCGATCCGGTGGCGTTGCTGACCATCGCCTCGACCGTGGTGCTGGCGCTGGACAGCGTTGTTGCCGGGCGCCTGGTGCTGTTCCCTGGCGCGTCGCAGACCGTCCTGTCGGTCACGATGGAGCGGCGGCACACGCACAACGTCATCCTGCACTACACGCAAGGGACCGGCGTGGATGCGTGGCTGGATGGCGTGAAGGTGGCGAGCGCCGTCGCGAATCCGCTGCCCAGCAGCAACACCGGCACGCTCACCTTCCTGTCCGACACGACCTCTCAGGGATCGGCGCAATGCTGGTTCAACGAGGCGGCCACCTGGGAGCGGGCGTTGTCGTCGGCGGAGGTGACTACGCTGATTACCGCCTCGGCGCGCTGGCTGTGCGGCGCGCGGCGTGGCGTGAACGTCCTGGTGATCGGGCAGAGCAACGCGGTCAATTCGCTGTCGGATGGCGCTTGGAACCTGTGCGCGCAGGGCCTTGCCTGGCATCTCGGCGCGGCCAGCTATGGCGTGATCGGCAACCAGGGCAGCTCGGCCTACACGGCGATCGGCGGCCACGGCATCTACAACGTGCGCCAGCCGCCGGGCACAGGCGGAATCTACATCCCGGGCAACTTCCTGGCGGACCCCGGCGACGGCTCCAACCCGGGCGGTTGGAGCCTCGGCACGGACGGAATCGCGGTCGAGGCGTATCTCGCCGAATGGTCCGCTGCTGACCTGGCGGACATCGCGGCGATCGTGTGGCCGTGGTTCGAAAGCGACAGCACGCGCGAATATAGCGAGGGCGCGTTCTGGCAGGCCGGCGCGCAGAACTTCCTCGCCAGGGTCCGCGCCATGCTTGGCCGCACCGCCGCGTCGCTGCCGCTGGCCTGGTGGGACCCGATCGCGTTCTGGTCCTCGCCCGGCATGCTGATGATCCGCAACGAGATGCCGGCGACGTCAGTGCTTGCAGCGCAGAACGCGCTCCGTGCGATGCCTCTCACGGCCGATAGCAACCCGCGCGGCGCGACCTGGGACGCGAACACCGGGCTGATTACCGCGGCGGGCGACAACAATCACCTGGACACAACCGACAACCTGCGGCTGGGCCAGGTCTCGGCCGGCCCGATCGCGCGGGCGGTGCTGGCGTCGAGCGGCGGCGACAGCATCACCGCGATACCGTCCGGCGTGCCGAGCGTGGGACCGACGATCACGCACGCCTACCGGCAGAGCAACACGGTGATCATCGTCACCGTGGCGCACGATGCCGGCACCGATCTGATCGTGCCACTGCAAGCGGTGAACGGGGTCGGCTGGGCGGTGATGGATGGCGGCAATGAAGCGAGCCCGGGGACCGTCCGAACCGCGACGGCGTGTGTGCGCGTCGATGCGACGCATCTCCAGGTGACGCTTGGGTCCGCGCTGACCTCCGCCAGCTCGGGGTGCCTGCTGTTCTACCCCTACGGCAACACCTGGATTTATCGCGGCAACGCGGTGACGGACAATTCGGCTTCGGTGGAGCGGCCGGCCGGCTGGGACATCGGCGCGGACCTCGGCAGCGGCTGGGATTGGAACCTGCCGGTGCAGGCGACCGACACGCCGGTCCAGCTCAGCGACAGCCCGACATAACCGGAGAGCCATATGACCGAGCATTGCCCCGTCGAGGCCACGGTGCGCGAGCGCGTGGCGGTGGCAGAAACGTTGCTGCAAACCGTCGTCCGGTCGGTCGAAAAACTGGTCGTCACGGTTGAAACGCTGTCCGAGCGGGTGAACCAGGAGCGGGGTCAAAGCCAGGTCACGTCGAGACTGGACTCTGCCGTGATCGCTGCCGGCGCGGGCCTGATGGGCGCGCTCGTTACGATGTTGATCAACGTGCTGCTGCATCACGCGCCCTGATCGGGCGTAACCCTGAATCAGTCCGCGGGACCTGAGCGCCAGCGGCCAGTTCCTACATTCCGAGGTGACAATGTTCGTCAAACCGGGACACCGGCAGGATGATCCTGCCCTCCCCCTGATCGTGCGCGGGCCGAACAAGCGCCTGTTGTCGCCGCAGGGCGAGCATGTGCCCGAGATAACGTTCTGGCACCGCCGCGTCCGCGATGGCGACGTGGTGCTGGCTGAGCCACCGGCCCCACCACCGCCTCGACCGCCTGCGGCCGTCACCGTGGTTCCACCGATGATCGACCAGGCCGCGGCGCGTGCGGCGGCCGACGCCTTCCAATTGCACCTGCCGCCAGCCGCCGGCGAACCGCTCCCGCCGGCTGCGGCCGAGCATGACGCTGCGGCGCCGCTTCCTATCCCTGAAGAACCTTTGGCGGAGACCAAGCCGTGAGCGAGAGCCTCGCCTTCAAGTACTTCCCCTGGCAGTACTGGCGCCCGTCCGGCGTCAACGCCGAGTTCGACCCCAGCCAGGCGAACACCGCGACGCAGAATGCGCGCGCGCTGCTAATCGGCCAGATCACCAGCTCGGGCACGGCGACCCCGAACGTCGCGGTGCAGGCCTACAGCCAGACCCAGGTCAACTTGCTGTGCGGTCTGAACTCCATGCTGGCGCTGAAATATGCCGCCTACCGCTTGATGGACCCGTTCGGTGAGGTCTGGCTTGGCCCGCTGTCGGATGCGAGCGCCGGCACGGCAGCGACCGGCAGCATCAGCTTCACCGGCCCGGCGACCGCTGCCGGCACGCTGCCGCTGTATTTGATGGGAGTGTCGATTCCGGTTGCGGTGAACAGCGGTGACACCGCGTCGATCATCGCGACCAACACGGTTGCCGCGATCGCGGCCTCGGTCGGTGTTGCATGCTCCGCGGCGGTTGACGGCACGCACGCCTACCAGGTCGATCTGACCGCGCTGCACAAGGGCCTCGCGCTCAACGACATCGACATCCGGTTCGCCTATCGCGGTGCGCAGAATGGCGAGGTCATCCCGGCCGGGGTGAGCTACACGATCACGCCTTTTGCGAGCGGCGCGACCAACCCGACCTTGACCACGCTGCTGTCGAACCTGGGCGTCCAGCTCTTCGACTATATCGACCTGCCCTACACCGACGCGACCAGCCTGAATGCGTTGCAGACGTTTCTCTCCGACTCCTCCGGCCGCTGGGCGGCGGAGACGATGCTGTACGGGCATGTCTTCTCGGCCTACCGCGGAACCTTTAGCGCCCGAACGACCTTCGGTACCGGCCGCAGCGACCAGCACGCCACCATCCTCGGCTTCTATGACAGCCCGACACCGGCGTGGCTGGAGGCGTCGGACTGGTGCGCCGCGCATGTCATCCGGCTGCGGGTCAACCCGGCGCAGGGCCTCGCCACGCAGGCGCTCAACCTGCTGCCGCCGCCGATCGCCTCGCAGGATACTCCCGGCGAGCGCAACACCCTGCTGTTCGACGGCATGAGCACCTTCACGGTCGATGCAGCCGGGGTCTGCCGGATCGACCGCTCGATCACCACCTATCAGAGCAATGCCAGCGGCCAGCCGGACAATTCGTATCTGAACACGAACATCATGTTCCAGGCGATGTACGCGGCCCGCTACATCGCGACCCAGATCACCAGCCAGTTCATCGTTCCGGGCAAAATCCTGGTGAGCAACGGAACCCTGATCCCGCCTGGGTCGCCCGCCACCACGCCAAACGCGATGCTTGGCGCGGTGGTCGCGGTCTATGCCTATCTCGCGAGCATCTTCATCGTGCAGAACGTGCGGACCTTCGCACAAAACGCGACGGCCGGCCCGGGAACGAAGGGGCAGGTCCTGATGTATCTGCCGCTCGATTTCAGCGATCAGGTCATCAACGTCGGCCTGCTCATCCAATTCCAGCAGAGCACATAGGGGCTGAGCCATGTCAGGAACTCTGGCGCCGAGCACGCCGACCAATCGTCGGCTTGCCGGCATCACCGCGGCGAGCGTCAACGGCAGCGCGATCTCTGTCATTGAATTCATCTGGGACCCGGCAAACGTCGAGAACACGACGATGGCGAGCCTGTCGGGCGTTGATGGTTACGACCAGAAGCCGGTCGCGCCCTACATCTCCGGTAAGTTCCGCGACACCGGTTCCAATAGTGTCACGTCATTCACCGGGCTGAGCAATGCGACGGTGGTGTTCCTGCTTGCCAACGGCAAGCAGATCGTCGGGCACAACCTTTGGTATGTCGGCCGCCCCGGTGTGAACGGTGCCGACGCGGGTTTCGATTTCCGGTTTGAAGGGGTGGCCGGAACCATCATGGAAATTGGGGCAAGATCATGAGCGAATGGGTGCCGGTGCCGGAGCCGATCGTCTGGACGCTGCCGAAGCCGCAGATGAGCGGCGGGCTGCAATACACGACGCTGACCGTTGGTGCGCCGACCTCCGAGGACGTGTTGAAGGCGACCGCCGTTCACGGCGCGAGCGGCCTCGACGTGACCCTGCGCATGCTGGAGTCGGCTTCGGCCGAGCATGTGCCGTACGACGTGCTGAAAGTGCAGCCGCATTGGTTCAACCAGCAGATCGCGGATTACCTGGAGGAGTTCGTGGGCGCGCCAGCCCCCGACCCTTTGGAGAGCTGGCGGGCCGCGCGGCGCAAGGCCGTGCTGGCCGAGGCCGCAGCCGAGGCTTTGGCGGCCGAGCAAGCGGCGAAGGCCGCCGCCGCGCTGGCGGCAGCAGCGGCGCCGGCCTCCTGATCCTGCTCGCCCGGTCGGGCGAACTGGAGATCCACGCGGCGAAAGTCGGTCGCTTCTATGGCGACGGCCTGCGGTGGGCGTTGGCCCTGCCGCTTTCGGCGCTGCTGCGCTGGGCGAGCCTGATGCCTCGAATCACGGAGCGCGAACGTGGCGGGTAAGTCAGCCGGGTTCGCGATCGGCGTCGGCATCAACGACGCCGCGAGTGCTGGCCTCGATGCGATCAACAAGCGCATCGCCGCGCTGACCGCGCCAGCGGATCGGTTCAACAAGAGCCTGGCGAAATTCGGCGATGTTACCGGCATCAACCGGGCTGCCGAGGGCATGCAGACGCTCGGCGATCGCGCGCTCGGCGCGGCGCGGGCGGTGGAACGTCTGGCCGGCCCGATGGTCGGGATTACCTCGGCCGCGAGCCTCGGTGGGATGGTCGAGCTGAGCCGGAGGTGGGCCGACGCGGGCAATTCGATCAGCAAGACCGCGAACCTGCTGAACACGCCGGTCGATCGGCTGAGTGCGTTGCGTGGTGCCGCGCGGCTGGCCGGCAGCTCGGCCGACGCGATGGACAGCAGCCTGAAAGGGCTGTCCGAAACGTTGCACGCCGCGTTCTATAATCGCGACGCGACGGCGCAGATGAACTTGAAGGCGCTGGGCATCGACTGGCGCGACGAACAAGGCAACATCACGAAGACTGAGGATGCCCTCGGCAAGCTGGCGAACAAAGCGTCAACCTATACCGACAAGGCGACGGCCGGCCGGGCGCTCGCCGCTGTCGGCGTGGATAAGGACCTGCTGCCGCTGCTGGAGAAAGGGCAGGCGGGCCTCGATGCGTTCGTGGCCCGGGCGCGGGAAACCGGCGGCGTGATGACTGCCGAGATGGCAGCCAACGCGAAGAAAATGAATTCGTCCTGGGCCGAACTCGGCCTCGCGATCGAGGGCGTCGGCAACCGCATCGTTGATAGTTGGTCGGGCACCGCGACCAAGGTTCTCGACACCACGTCGCACTGGATCGAGCGGAACCAAGCCCTCGCAGATTCCTACGGGACCAATGCCGGCGCGGTGATCGGCGCGGTCGCTGCGCTGTCGGCGATCAAGCCGGCGGTGTGGATACTGCGCGCGCTCGGCCTGCTTGGACCGACTGAGTTGTTGGCGGTGTCAGCCGGAATCGGCTACCTGGCGAACCAACTCCCACCCGCGAAGACGTTTGACGATACCAGGACGATCTTCACTCCGGGCGGTGTCAGCATTCCCTTTGCGCCGGTCGGCTCACCGTTCAACCCGGCGCCGTCGTCGGACGATTACCGGCCGCCTTGGTATGAGCGCGCGTGGCACTGGCTTAGCGGCGGGTCGCGCAAGTCGAATGTCGATCTGTCGATGGACCCCACCAAGCGAGGGTTCCTGGAAACCCTCGCCGGCCCGGAGTCCCACGGCCGGTATGACATCAAGAACGGATGGTCGCCGACCAACGATAACAGCAGGACCCGGTTCAGTGATTATTCGCAGTTTCCCGAAGGCATCGCGCCGGGCGGCACCAGCACGGCGGCGGGCAAATATCAGTTCATTTCCGGTACGTGGCGGTCCGTCGCCAATGCTGCCGGGCTGACCGATTTCAGTCCGGACAGTCAGGACAAGGGGGCGTGGTATCTCGCAACGACCGCGTATCGCGCGCGGACTGGCCGCGACCTTGAAGACGACTTGAAGGCGGGCAACCACCAGATGCAGATCGCGTCCGCGCTCGGTTCGATCTGGCCGTCGCTGCCCGGCGGGTCTCAGTCGAATCAGTCGCTGTCCACGTTCGATACGGCACTCGCTGCGAACACGGCCGCCGCTGCTGCCGCGCCGAATGGACACGTCCAGGTGGACGTGCATCTGCATGGCGCGCCGCAGGGTACCACGGCAAGCGCAGTGGCGACGGGCGCGGCCAGCGCGTCGCCGCCGAGGGTCGAGCACAGCATGCCGATGGTCGGCGGTCCGTGGAGCTAAAGCTGTGAGCGGGTTTACGGGTGTTACGGGCTTTGCGCCCCCGACCAGCATCGCGGGCTTCATGGGCCTGCTGCAAACGGCGAGCTTTCGCGGGGTGCCGTTCAAGGTGATCGCGGCGCAGGCCAAGAAGGGCCGGCGGCAGGCGATCCACGAATACCCCTACATCGATGGCGGCTGGCCGGAGGATATGGGCCGCGCGCTGCGACTCTACAGCTTCTCCGGCTACCTGATCGGCGACCTGGCGCCGGTCATGCAGCTCCTGCTCGACAACGCGGTGGAGACAAAGGGTCCGGGGCTGCTGATCCACCCGACGATCGGCGCCGTGAAGGTGGCTGTCGGTTCGGCCTCGACCGCCATCCACCGCGACAAGATGCGGGTGATCGAGGTCGCGTTCCAATTCATCGAAGCCGGCAGCCCGGTTTTCCCGTCCACCATCATCGCCACGGTCATCGCGGTGCTTGCCGCGGCCGACAGCGCGTTGACGGCCTCCGGCAGCGACCTGGGCGGCACGGCTATTCCCGCCGCCGCGGCCGGCCCGGCCGTCACTGGCGAGGGCCAGACGGTGGTGGCGAACTTCGCCGCGGCGACGATCGCCGGAGGCGCCAATCCCACCGCGATCGTCGGCATGGCAGCGGCGCTCCCGCCGCCCGATGCCAATACATCCTATGGCCGCTATGGCGCGGGTTCGGCCTCGACCATGCTGCCGATCGGCACCACGGTTGCGACGCTCCAGGCCCAACTCGCGAATCAGCGCGCCGCGCTGGCCCTGGCTGCGTCTGGAGCCGCCGCAGCCGCTGGCTCGTATTCTGCCAGCACCGACATGCCCGACGCCCTGGCGGCGCTTGTGGAGGCGATGCGCGCTGGGATCACCGATCCGTCCGACCAGGTGCAGGTCCTGCTCGCGCTGGCCGGGTTCACGTTCGCGGACAGTGCCGGCGGGACGGTGGGCATAGGTGCGGCGATGGCGGCGATGCGGGACGCGATGGCGGCGGCGTGCCGACGCGCGGCGCTGGTCAGCCTGGCGCGCGCATCGGCTGCCTACCAGCCCAGCAGCTACGATGATGCCGCCGCGCTGCGCGTGGCGCTTGCCGCGGCCCTGGACAGCGAGATCACCGCTGCCGGCGATGCCGGGGAGGATGCCAGCTATACCGCATTGAAGGCGCTACGCTCGGCCGTGGTGCAGGACCTGACGGTGCGCGGCGCCAGCCTGCCGAGCATCGTGACGGTCAACATGCAGCTCCCGCTTCCGTCGCTGGTGATCGCACACCGCCTCTACCTCGACGCGAGCCGGTCGGATCAGATCGCGGCGGAATCGGGTGCGATCCATCCGGCGTTTTGCCCAACAACGTTTCAGGCGCTTGCCTCGGGCACCGGCCCTACGGTGAACGCGACCTATGACCTGGCGGCGGGCGCGAGCGCCCCGTTGATCGCGCCGGCGCCGAGCGTTGGAGTCTACCAGCTTCCCTCCCCGAACGCGCCGCTGGGCTTGGCCGTGGTCAGCACGACGGCGAGCACCGCAGTGCTGTCGTGGTTGCCGGCGACGACCGGCGGTCAGGCGTCGGGCTACATCGTCCAGGTCAGCGCGCACGGGGCTGGCATCTGGTCAACCGTGGGCACGGTTGGGCCTTCGCCGACCGGCTTCACGGTGACCGGCCTGTCGAGCAACACGGCGTACGATTTCCAGGTGTTGGGGAGCAACACCTCGGGCGTTGGATCTCCGTCGATCCTGGCCACGGCCACCACGACGCTCAACCCGCCGAACGCGCCGACCGGCCTCGCGGCGACTGCCGGCTCGCCGGCCTACAGCGTAGTCGCGCTGTCGTGGACGGCTTCGGCCACGGACGGCACGCACAACGCGGCAGCGACCTACACGCCGCAATACCAGTTGGTGTCGGGCGGAGGCTGGGCGACGTTCGGCTCGCCGATCGCCGGAACCTCGGTCAGCGTCACCGGGCTGGCGCACGCGACGGCCTACAATTTCCAGGTGATCGCCACCAATAGTGCGGGCACCGCAACGTCATCCTCCGCGAGCGCGACCACCTCGACCGCCGCGCCGAACGTGCCCACCGGCCTTGCGGCGGGCACGCTGCTGGCGATCACCACGTCGAGCATCGCCATCACCTGGTCGGCGGCGGCGATCGACGGCACGCATGACGCGGCGACCAGCTACACCGCCCGGTATCGCGTGACGAGCGTCGGCGGTTCCTGGACTCAGGTGACCGGGATTGCCGGCACCGCGACGACGATCACCGGTCTTAGCTCGGCCACGGAATATGATTTCCAGGTGGCAGCAGTGAATGCAGCCGGTGCGAGCAGTTTCACGGCGACGATGAACGGGACGACCTACACCACCACACTGACCTTGAATTACGTTTCGCCAGCGGGACCGTTTGCCCCGGGCTATGGCCCTGGCGTCAACGTCACAGCGACGCCGACGCCTGCCGCGATGCGAGAGGCGTTCGGAACCTCCGCCACCACGCAACCGGCCTCCGGCTGGATCACGCCGAACAACTACAGCGGCAACCTCTGGGGTGGTTATCCGGCTGAGGTCGGGACGGCTGGCAATTCGTACCTGTGGATCGAGGCGCAGAACAGCGGTGGCGCGACGATCGGCCTGCTTGTTGCTGGCCCCTACACGGTCACCTAACCCGCACCGTCACCTAGCGACTAAGGGAATTTCAATTCATGGAAGGCATCGTTTCGTCTGCTCCGCCGTCGCTGACGGTCGGGGACACGACGTATGGCAGCCTCACGCCAAGCGGCGGGCTGCGCTCGCAGCAGCAGGACGGGGCGGGGAATGATGTCAGCGCCGCGCATCCGTTCCCAGTTGGCGCTCCGCTGTCGCCGCTGGTCACCGGACCGAGTTCGACCCTGACGCGGCCGGCGAACACCACGGCCTATGCGCAGAACGAACTGATTGCCAGCAGCACCACGGCCGGATCGGTGGTTGTGCCGTCGTTCGCCATCGCCAACGCGGGGGGCGCCGCCGCCATCCCCGAGATCATCCTGACGACCAACGTCACCACCGGGTGGGGTGCCGTGGTCGCGGCCGTGCGGTTCTGGTCGGCCGCGCCGACCTATACCAACGGCGACGGCGGGGCCTATGGGGTAGCGACCGGGGCGGCGGGTTACCTTGGCTCGATGAGTGTCACGCTGAGCCAGTTCGGCGACGGCGCCGCCGGTGTCGGCACCCCGGCGGCCGGCAGCGCGCTGTGGATAAAGCTGGCGTCCGGCTCTGCCGTCTATTGGGACCTGCAATACACTTCGAGCGGGTCACTGACTCCGATCAGCGGACAGACCTTCACGCTGACGCCCGTGGTCAGCAACTGATGCCGCACCTGCGGAACCTGCTGCTGGGGCACCTGTCCGCCGCCGCCGCGGTGATCGCCGCGCCCGGCGTGCCGGTGATCAGCAGCGTGGTCGCGGTGACCGGCAACACCGGCCTGACCGCGACCTGGACCGCGCCAAGCAGCGGCGGCACCGCGACCGGCTACAATCTGCGCTACAGCGTTCACGCGGCGAACTCCTGGACAACGGTCAGCGGTGTCACCAGCCCGTTCGGCATCACCGGACTTACCGCCGGCACGTCGTATGATGTGCAGGTGCAGGCCACCAACGCCTCGCCATCCTCACCCGGGTCCTGGTCTGGCAGTAGCACGACCTCGACGTACAACTACGCGATGGGCAGCGGCTTTCAGCCCTATGGCAGCGGCACCAGCTACGCGCACGCTTCAACGTGCAACGCCAACGCCGACGATGGTTCATCGTCCAGCGATGGCAGCCACACCGTTCCGGCCAACGTCTATTTCGGATGGAGCACGTCATCGACGGTCGCGCCAACGTCGATCTCAGGGATGACGATCGCGCAGGGTCAGATTTCAAACAGCGGTCACAATTATTGGTATGCGTACGGCGTGCCGACCCCGGCGACCGCGGGAACCTACTACTTCTGGTCGGTCGAAACGAACGCCGGCGGCACCATCGTCGCGAGCGCGGTTCAGTACACGCAGCCGTGGCAGGGCGGCGCTGTGGTCGCCTTCACCATCACCTGACTGGCGCGTCCTCGGTCAGCACGGCGCCGCGCAGTTTGGCGAGGGTTCGCTTGAAGGCGCGGAGCGTGTCGGCCGGATATTTGTGGTGGATCACGTTGTCGAGCAGCCAGACCAGCTCGCCAATCTCCGGGTCGGAGAGGCGAACGCGGCCTGCCTTCCTGCGGCGCAGCTTGGTGCGGATCGAGGCGAAGAGTTGCCCGATCGGAGTGTCGCCCCAGGCCTCGACCCGGTATTCGACGGCCTCGCTGGTGAACCTGTTTTCGCTGGCGGAGAATTGGATAAAGGCGGACCTGGTCATTGAGGCGCGTCCCGTTTTTCAATGACTTACTATTGCATAAAAGCAACTACAATGCCACAAGTAAATTACTTGTAAACCCGGATTTCCCGTGCTAGGCGACGCACATGGGCAGACCAGCAACCGCACCGAACCGCAGACAAGTCGGGCTTGACGACGACCTGTGGAAGCGCGTCACCGCCTACCGCTTCGCCCAGTTCCTGGAGAGCGAGTCCGCTGCCCTCCGCGAGCTGGTGGTGATGGGCCTGGAGGTGGCCGAGCGAAAGCCGACCCCGGCCAAGAAGCCGGCGACCGCGCGAGGATCTCGCACCAAGCCGCGCAGGTAGGGGGCACGATCGGTCCACCGACGCCGGGGTTTGTGGTCCCGCATTCTACCAACTGGGGCTGGGAGTAGCGTGGCGGGCTGTTTGAATCAACAACCACCCCTCTCTGTCCCCGGACGTTGAACATAATTAGGTCCGGTGGGTAGATGGGCCGTTCACGAAATAGTCAACCGCCTCCTCTGTAAGAGCTTCAATCTTCTCTTCCGAGAATCCGACCATCTCGCACATATGATTCATTGCTGGAAACCACCTCGTATTAAGGAGATCATCTAAGCGTTGAGGATGCACAGTCCGCCGAGCCGCCTCGGTCAAAAAGGGCGGCATCATGCACAGCATGATACATTGAAGACCCAATCCGCTCTTTGTCAGGAAAAACAACCAAAAGGGAAATTGGTCGTCTAACTTGCTCACGAAGTTTCGGACCTCTGGTATTTCGAAAAGTTCTCGTCGATCATTGTTATATCCATGGAATGCGATGTCGAGTTTTCCGCAAAGTTGACGTGCTCGGTCTGGTGGTGACAGACATTCCACCAAGGCTTTCAGCGATGTTGCCGGAACTCGCCCCTCGACCTCCTCTCGGGAGACCACTATAATCAACGGCTCACCAATGAGTCTGTCTGACGCAGACGACCCATCTTCGGATGTGGGGCTTGATTCATCTTGAGAGGAAAGAGCAATAAGTTGGTCTACAGTCATGGTGTCCATTACATGCCTCATCGCAGCGTCAAATTCTCCCTCTGGTTCGTGCCCGATAGCCAAGACCATGGCTGACGCTAATTCGTCAAATCTAAACACATTCTCAAAGTCGATGAACGCAGTCACTTCCGAAGTCTGGTTGTTGACTACAAGAAGTTTGAAATGCGTTTGATTTGCGGCGTCTGACACAAGCCTCAGCGCCTTCACGTTGTGCGGATTCAGGTACTGCTCAACGGCAACCTGCTGGGGGGTTCCCATCGCTATCTGCCATATCAAGAAGGCAACCACACCATACGGCGTGCGTACCAGTCCCTTGTGAACAAGCATATTGAACGGAGAAATATCAGTGAATTCTCCCGCTTGGTCAGGTTCTTCTGTATATACGGCGTGAACTTCCTGACCTATCGACGGATCGAAAGTGGTGCGTTGCAAGCTACAACCCCATACGCCTCTGATGCCCTCCGGCAGAGGAGGTATCACATGATGGCGCTCACCTAACGTCCACTGGTTCCTTTTCAGCATCGGGTTAGCTCCCTTCCAACGCCCATTCGGACGAGGTGGCAAAGATCACAGCCAACCGTCGCCGGTTTATGTCCCTTGGGTCGAACGGCATTCCCAGCCCGCCATAGGATTTGTTCCGGGAAATCATCCCAGAGACCATCGATCACTACGCTCTGACGATTCTCACACCGATCGTCCTGGCGACGGCCGCGAGACCGAACTGTGCACTTGCCATCCTTGCGGCCGGGAAGGCCGCGGCGCCGGCACAATCCCCCCAATGCGACGGAGCGATAAACTGTGGCGGCTTCTCTCGGCTCCGGCCCGGATGACGTGACCATCCAGGTCGGCTCCAATCGCTTCGTCGGCTGGCAGAACGTGAGCATCAGCCGGTCCTGTGAGTCGATGCCGAACAATTGGACGCTAAGCGCAAGTGCCGAGTTCCTGCAAGGCGCGGCGTTGGCGGGGACGCGGCCGGGGCAGTCGTGCCTGATCTATATCGGGTCCGACCTCGTCATCACCGGGAAAATCGACCGCCGCTCCATCCCGATCGACGCGCGCAACCACCAGGTCACCCTCTCGGGCCGCGGCATCACCCGCAACCTGGT